>Ga0123352_10000576_pt1 | contig 44709 bp, 36 predicted proteins | sample TergutLab28metaG_FD_89700 | JGI IMG/M metagenome (GOLD analysis project Ga0123352, IMG submission 89700) | Labiotermes labralis P1 segment gut microbial communities from Petit-Saut dam, French Guiana - Lab288 P1 | ecosystem: Host-associated > Arthropoda: Insects > Digestive system > Gut ... | reverse complement strand
TTCTCATGTATCCCTCCCGATGTAAATTTAGTAGTACAGCTTCAAGTTCTTGTATATGTGTTAAAAACGACTGCCACCGGGTGAAAACCCAATTGCAGTAAATAAATATTATTATTATTATTTGTGATTAACATCCAGGAGGCACTTCTTAAAACATTCTTACTTGTATCACACACATTTGATTCTTGGTAAAGCAGAAGATAGATATAAAATGATTGTACCATTTTACAGACAGTTTGTAATTAGCATGCAGAAGGCATATTTTTATAACAACATTCTTACTTCTAGCTCAACAAGACTTGGAGTGTGCCTCAGTCCTGCCACAATGTCTTCAAAATGGATATTCTCCAATGTCAAGCAACTTAGTCTTTTGAATGCTGAGAAATTCTGTAATTAAAAAAGAATTTCAGACTCCTCATCCATCACCCTCATTAGCCAGCCAACCAACCAACCAACCAACCAACTTAGCACATGGTGCTGAGTCCCTCCTAAATAGCTAACATATGCTCAGCTACTCAAGAAATTTTCAGCTTTTTATTGAACAAGAAATTTCAATATTGCATTTGTGCCACTTTACACAGTCACATTTATTCTCAAAAAATCAACTCCCTGTGCCCTGTCACAGGATACGGGAAGCCACTGTTATGTACCACTTTATGTGAGGACACAGTGTGGGAGAATCCATGTCTGAAGACCCCTACGGTAATTATGAATGAACCATCAACTCCACACCCCCAAAAAAAGAAAAAAAGAGCAAAATAGTCACGATTTTTCACAACTACGATACACATCAGAAACTCACATGAAAGTGAACTCTCCGTGGCGGGTCGGAACCAACAAACAGTGATTCTAGTGCTGGGCAACAGCTAGCCAAAACTTGCAGCTTGACATGGGACTGTCCTCGGTAGAATGCCTGCAATAATTCTGTATATACAATATCAACAGAATCACATACTTCACCAAAATCAGATTTTATACAATGCTAAATAATAATGTAAACAAGACGATGCCGGATCCCAACGATCCCCATAAAGTGCGGAAATATTTTAAGTATAACTCGGTAGGCTTATCAGACTTAATGCAGAAAAGTATAATGTCTGGTAAGGCACTTAATGATCAACTGAAGATTCTATTTAAAATGCAGTGTGATAACATGATTACTATGTAAGGAGGATGGAGAAGGCAACGGTGACAACAGATGGAATCTATTTCCAGGTTCTCTCTCTGTAATCTCGTGCTGCAACTAAGGAAATACAGAACCTCTGTCATTGATGCTGCCATGATCAAGATTCATACCACCTGAATACAAGTTACCACTTTGCCAAAGGTGCTCAGTAAGGAAGGCAGTTGATGATGGCAGCAAAGTCTACTTTTAATAAATTTCCAACTCAAAACAAAACAGAATGAAACAAAATTACATCATTTCTTTTAAAAAATATTAAACAGACTAATACATGTTTCAGTTTACGGCCTGCCCAGGGATAACTCCGCAGTCCATAGAGTCTTTGCAGTCCAGCAGCTAAAGACACAAAGTTGCCAAGTGAAGTGAGGTTGGGGACCACCCTCAAGACAAAGGCTGCACCCTTGGCTCTGACGTGTGTATTATCGAGAAGCAGCACTTCCAATGTCTGACACAAGGGGTTCAAGTCTTCTCTGCATACACTGTCCTGTCAATAAAATTCCAGTTTCAGATCAGCAAACTGACACAATTTCGTAACAACATTTGTTCTTCATGACACACGTACACACAGTACCTTAACAACTACACTTCTAAATTTGCACTAGATCACTAAATTGAAAGTGATAAAGTCTTTGTAATACTACTGCCGACTCTATCATTCAGCCTCAGATGAAAGATACTTAGATGGAAAACTTTTCATCAGAACACAACAGAAGAATCTGGGGCATTATTTGGACCACTATTATTGATTCAAAAATACCTTTCTCTGCTCTCAACTCATCAATCAATTTCATTTTCCAAAATTCATTAAGGAGTAAGAACAGAATGCACTATTCATAACTTGCTGGTTTTCCTTCGCAGCAGGGAAGAGCAGGCTGTGCGCTGTACGTACAGCCACTCCACAGCACAAGAAGAACACAGATTAATGTCTCACCTACACCAGCAAGTGAATTTTAAGTTAAAATATATAATATACACCTTATTTCATAACATGTCATGTCATCATGTACAGCAACCTTTATGGTGCCGTGCCTGTAATATTACAATCAGCTACAATACAGCATATGTGCTGCATGCACAACACTACAGGCACGATCTCTCCCAACACACATATCCCAGTCTACTTTACTGAATGTATTCAAACTTTCTGGGTATGATGTTATACTTTAACATTCCATGTGGCTTCATAACACTTCTACAAATATATACTACTCCAGCGTAAGCCTTTCATTTACAACATACATGTCTCAACTGTACTGAGACACAACAAGAATCATCACACAAAGATTATATACAAAATCTGTCAATATTAACAATATTCAGAAACTGACTTATAACTATTTTGTCATAATTAGGCACTAAAAAGAATGCACTTAAAATTGTATAAATTTGCCTTACTGTATCCATCAGTTCTCTAACTTAATACATGCCACTACTTTTCTTTTATCATTTCCTTCATTTCCACTATTAAAATATTTTTGTCTATGAACTGTATTTGAAATTGTCACATTAATGTGTGTGTGTGTGTGTGTGTGTCTATGTACATATATCCTATATAACTTGTTTTCTAATTATTTATACAACCATTCTACAAAAGCGTAGTTCATTTTTTCATAATACTTTGCCTCATGTGTAACTAGCACACCAGTTTTTCTCTTCAAGAGCACAAACTCAAGAGTTCCCTGTTCCAGTTCCTGTAAACGTCCATGCGTGGGGCCACTGAAAGATTTCTGTGGCACTCCTGTTTATCAGTTTTTGCTTTTATTACTTCAAACTCACTTCAACCTCAATACATCTGCCACTGCAATACTCAACTTCCTTGATGCACTGCAATTACTCATTATCTTGGCATAGTTCATCACCATTAATCTAAATTTTTTGTCATCTCATGTGATCCCAAACACAACATAGCTTTCACCTGTAGCCCATTTCTGTATGTGACCTGCCATTTTACTGGAACAACAAACAACTAATAATGCTCACATGTCAGAAGTAATAACGCCGCAGCATGCTGTTATCTCTTTCATCTAGATAAATCCCCACATATTTAACTCTGTGGTGGCAGTATTAAATGCCTGGTGGGAGCTGCAGAAGATTGGTACAGAAGGCCATTAAATGTCATCACCTTAACCTGCTGCTCAGCATTCTGAGCATCACAAAGCCTGATGTGTAGACCAACATTGGGCACCAAAAAGTTGAGCGCCGAATTTAAGAGAAAAACCTTATCTTGCATTCGAGTAAATACAGTAGATAATTCAAGAGAGTTTAGTAACTTTATGAAAGGCTTAAACAGAAAAATATAACTTATGTTGTTTGAAATTAATTACGAGCAGTGACCACCCCATTTTCACAGACGAAGTTTCATTTTCATTGTGAGAACAAGTGAAGAGTCATGTTTACCATCATGGACCACTCTCTTAAACCATGAATGCAAGTTTTTGACTACAAACTGTCACACACAATTGTATGAATAATCTGCTGAATGGGGTAAATAATGTACTAGTGTCCACTTCAAATAATTGGGAAAATACTGGTAGTAGCTACAATAAAACTGAGTGTAAATGCTTTTTTTTATTAACAGTAAAACGGGAACAAATGCAATCAACATGCAGTTTCAGCTATTGTTCTTTGGTGGCATTGTGTGTTTTTCAACATTTCAGCATGCAATACAGTCAAAACAGCACCTATACAGACGTGACAGGAGTATAGAGGGGGGCAATAAGATGGGTTAAAGTGAATAAAATTGATACAAAAGTTAAAATTCAACAGGATATATTAAACGGGGCAAAGTAAAGTGGCCTGGGCTTTGTTGTCAACATTAAGGGTCCACTGAGAAAACCTGGGGGCAGCATGGGTTGGCAAAAGTAGTGTTTGTGCATGGCATACAGGTCATGAAACTACAATCTGATAAAAGTTAGCAAATGCATACTTACAAGAACATTCACTGGAGAATGTACAAAAAGATGCACCAGATCTGAACAGCTGACTTGCGATCCAGTAATGTCCAGTGTCTGGAGCCGGTGACAATGCTTTCCAATTGCAGAAAGTGTGTGAGAACTTCGTACAGCATCCTTCAGAATAAGCTCGGTTAGCATTGGACAGTTGGAGGCAAGTGCAGAAAGGAATGGCTGAATTGCCAATTCTCCTTTTAAAACAAACATGTTGGATCCCAAAACAAATCTGAAATTTGATACCATTCAAATTATGTTTGTGTTTATTATGCTACTTACATCCTACATTCATTTTGATTACATCTCTTATTGAAAACACTGGGCTGGTGAAATAATGCATGTCACTTTCCATTTGCATGTATGTATCTAAAAAGCTTGTACTTAGAACTCCTCCTAAACTCTCTACGTGTTTAGTACGAATTAAATTTGAATTAAGAACTTCGGAGAATGGTTACTGTGGACCATCCAACTCTCTTGACAGCACCTTCTACCACTTCCTCACCTAAAGTGTGTCCTGTCTTCCTGTCGCTGTATCTGACAGACTTTCGCATATAGCTTACTTTCCTCCTTCAAAGATGGGGTCAGCACATTCCTCCAGAACACCAGTAAATTTCTAACACACTCTGTTACATCACCTCCATAATCACTGCTGTGACAGTCTCATATCTCATGCACTCAGCTTCTATAAGATGACTATTCTCTCCAACATCCACAGATTCCAAAGTCTTCACATCGTGAATTACAAGCTATGCTGCTGAAAGGAAGCACAAACTGTCAGTTAAAACTCAAAATTTTTATCCATTTTTATTGCTTGTTACATGTTTCAGTTTTTTGAAAAGCTATTATCAAGTAATTAAAAATAAAGAGAAATAACTTAAGTATAACCCCTTAAAATTATAGTTCTTCAGGTAGCTGAGATCTCAGCTTTACAAAAATTGGAGATCTATAAGCTGAAAATGGATAAAAGTAAGATTATATATATTAGGATAATAAAATATAAAACATGTTTATTATAATACTAAATTGTGTACGTCAGCACAATCAACTTTATTACTCAAGGTAATTATAAGGCTACATGTTTCGACTATAGATTAGCCACCTTCAGGCCTATTTTTGTCAACTGAGTCACAAGATGAGAGGCACACTTTGGGATCCCATCATGTTTACATCCATGGAATAAATCAAATTAGATCGTTTGTCTCAAAGGGCATGACATGCAAATTGTATTTACCAGATGGTAACGGGACTTATATTTGCAAAATGGTGAACACCAATACACCGTTTTAAGAATTTTACATATTTTAACTTTTTAGACACAATCTGTATGGTACATTTCACGAGACAAATGATCCAATTTTATGTATCCCACTGTTGTAAATACAATTTGCATGTCATGCCCTTTGAGACAAATGATTTAATTTGATGTATTCCATGGATGTAAACATGATGGGATCCCAAAATGTGCATAGCATCTTGTGACTCAATTGACAAAAATAGGCCTGAAGATGACTAATCTATAGTCAAAACATGTAGCCTTATAATTACGTTGAGTAATAAAGTGGTTGTGCTGATGTAAAGTATTTAATATTATGTTATGTTTATAAGCACATCGTGATGCTTCCATTCAAAAAATGTTTATTATATTGCAATATTTTGACTCTTCAACAGCAGTGTGAAATAAGTCTTCTTGTATGGCTGTGAAAAATGGAAGGACCCCAAACCAATTATCAGACAACTACAGGTTTTTACTAACAGATGCCTATGGTGGATTGTAAAAATGAGATGACCAGAAGTGACATCAAATGAAGTCCTGTGGCAGATGACCAAACAACAACCAACTAGACAACAGTTTAAAGAGATGAAATGGTGATGGACAGACGACATATTAAGGAAACTAAACAGAGCTACTGAGCAGTCAGCACTGCACCGCATTCCCCAGGGTGAAAGAAGACATGGACATCCCAGAAAGACCTGGAATAGGACTGTAAAAGGGGAAGCCAATGAAGGTGGAAAGACCTAGAGTGAACTAAAGAGGCCGGCCAACAACAGAAAAGGATAAAAACATTGTACTTCTGCTCTATACTCTACAAGAAAAAGCAGCAATAACTGATGATGATGACATTAAAATATTAACACTGTTTTCTAGTACTCTGAGCATGAAAGAAAAGTCCTTTCAAATAAATCAGCCTTGAGAGGTATAATCTGTCAACAAGGGTCACAATAAGTTACACTTCTAAATTATAACCGAATTTATAAAAAATACATATTACAGACAATAAGGTGGTCTTACTTTTCATTGATTTGGATTTGATCAATGCTGGCAAGGTATGGTGTACTATATTGTTTTTTCCATTGTTATGCACTCTTCATACCTTATCAGTCAATTACTGGAATTCAAAACTGTAACTGGACTAAATAGACATATGATGTGGGGGTTGCTGTGTGTATTAACCCTTATCCTGCTAACATGGAGAATATGGTGAGCTCCTAATAATGCCAGCAGATGGCAGATGGGATTTAATTTTGCATTTAAAGGGTTAATGTGTTATAAGTTTAATATTATCATCTGACAAGTTAGAAAGAAGTTTCTACTTACATAAGACAGTAAATGAATATATATATTTGTAAGAAACGTAAACAAACTGATTAGCTCATGACAGAATTAGGTAGCCGCCTTTCCCTTAAACGCTAAGGAAAGTACTGTGGGATACCATACAGAATGTGTTTGTATCAGGAGAGGTGGGGGATGTGTATTGTGTAATGATGTAAAATTTGGCATTATTACCCAGTTGAGTGGTAAGATACGAAGAGTGAATAACTATGGAAAAACACTATATAGTATACTGTATCTCTCCAGCATTGATGAAAATCAAAAAATTAATTAAAAGTAAGGCCTTCTTATAATCCACTATACCTACATTTTTATATATTTATTTACAGCTTAGAAAGCAGAACTTATTAATATTCCTGCTTACAGATTTTACCCCATGAGGCTTATTTGTTTTCAAAACTTCCCTTTCTCACTCAAAGTACTGGAAAACAATTTTAATAAATTAACAGCGTATACATTTATTACATTTTAAAATCTTAAGATGCAATGTTACATTTATCTAGTTTCAGAGTACACAACTTCATTTCTCATAAGGTGACATCTCAGCTATCTGACGAAGTATCATTTGAATGGGTTTAATTTAATTTATTTTTCTTAATGTACATTTTTAATTGTCTGATGATGGCTCTTCCATAAGCCAAAACACGTAGCAAGCAATAAAAACTGATAAAAAGTTAAGTTGTGACTGACAGTTTGTTCTTCTTTCCTGCTGTTTATACATCACAATAACATGCCATCAACAATGATAACTACACAGTCCCTTGTCCTACCTACTACAGCACAGAGACCAAATGCACAATTTCCTGGTTAGAAACTCCCAGCATCCTACACATTTCAAGGTCACCTGGTGGATGTACTGAGAGACCACTTACCGCTTCTAGGCTCAAGCTCAATCCCATGAAATGCTAGGTACACGCAAATGCTTGGTTGGAGAACAGTCTGATGACTTGGCTATGCTCGACTGAGTTACTTTCAAGGGCTCATATGTTGTTATGGATGGCAAAACCAGGCAGTGTGGTAAGCTTTGCACAAGACTCAACACCATACATTCCCACGTAAGAGAAGGCAGTGCTCAGTTTCAGCAATGTCCCATTGGAGTATGCTGCATACTAAGCTTTAAGGCAAGGCTTGAACTATGTAGTGTTCCCTGCAACAGCTGGCTAGACATGGCTACAAGACCACTATCACACATAGTTGCAGATGAAGTCTAACAGATGCTATGATCTTGAAGGCTTCCCATAAACCCAAGGACAACCTATGTGTTGCAGAAAGGAAGGCTCTCCAGGTCCTCCCAGTTGATAAGGACAACAGCTGCTCTCAACATCATCAAAAAGTCAGAGGATTGCATCCCTTCTGGTAGACTCAATGTACAGGATGCTGGCCTGGGACTCCACTTACTCTATGGAATGCAAGACCATCCTTATCCTTGAAAAGTCGTCACTGAGTAGGTCACCCAGTAAGTGTGCAAGCAGGGTTCAAGGACCCTTGGCTTCCTGGCTGCCCAAAATTTTTGAAGAAGTATTTCCTATATGACTCACTGTGAGCACCAACAGAGCCTCACTACCACCTGTCTAAATAAATGAAACACTTGCTCAGTAGAGACCTAGGGAACTCTGAAATATATCAGGAATTAGTTCTTTCTGGGTGGACCTCACATCCTCATCAGCTCTGAAGTCATCTGGCTTTTTACCACGATGCCAGTGAAGATCTTTATACATCCTGCGTCAATACTATGTTGACGAGAATACATTGAGAATCCTCTGCCATATCTAGACTTCCCCTCCGTCTGTTTCAGTCCCACAAAGAACAGATGCACTCCACACATCACAAGAAGCTGAGTGTTGAACAAGTCGAAGCACAAAATATAATTTTCTCACAGTAAATAAAATCCCAGTAAATACTTGGCAAACACAGCAGTTACAAGGCATATCCCAAGAAACAAACAACACTACAACAGTCTAAACTGCATACAAATTAACTACATAGAGCCATGGCAAAGTTACAATATATTCAGAGATACTTAAATCCTAACAAAATGAAATACATTTTTATATATATATATATATATATATACTCAGTCATTTCTTAATGATATGAATTCATCCACAGAGAAGGAAGTGTGAGCTAAAGGGAATTCTTTCAACAGTGCTTTAAACTTTAATGTTAGTGGATAAACAATTCTGAGGTGGGAAGCTGTTGTACAGTTTCATTCCAGCATTGTACAATCCATTTTAACAGGCTGTAAGATTTTAATTTGGTCTATTTAGATCTCATATTCCACCAAGAGTGGCCTTAAAATATGGATCAAATAAAAGCTTGTGATATCACAAAAATAAATAAATAAATACTACATACTGTATTTAATTAGCACACCAACTAATGCAAACTTAAACAGCTAAAACCAAATTACATCAACATCAAGACTAATGGACAAAAACCACAATACAAGAAGACTACAATCAATGCCATCAGTGCATTAGTTGGTGTGCTAATTAAATGACTCTACGAAATGCACGGTGCAACAATATAGATACTACATACTGTAATTTGACACCATGATATAGAATCACTATAAAAAGCATACTCTAACATCTCTGCAGATGACTTGTCTCTACAGTATCTACAGATTCATCAAGATTCATGGAGATCAAGAGTGGGTAGGTTTGCTATCTTGGGTTCATCTGGCAAAGAAAAATATACTTCTTTAATTGGGTTGGTGGATTTTTGCTGTTAAGTCACTGATGTGCATCAATTAGATATTCACTAAAAGCACTGAACAGTTCATCATGTCATGGCAGCACATCTCACCAGAAGTAATTGTGAAGTGGTTTAAAAGTGCTGCATATTGAATGAAATAGATGGGAATGAGGATGATTTATTGTGGAATGACACTGATGAGGCTGGAAATCATAGAAGTGAATGAGAAAAAATGAAGGCATTGATTGAGAAGACGGACACTCCACAAGCAATGAAGGTACAGAGAGTGCAACTGACTGGTAAGGGTAGACGGAATATGATGTGTTTTAGTCAACTCTATAGTATGGTCTATGGCTTACCGAAGTAATCTCCTTTCTTGGACTTTATGAATTAGATGAAAGAAAAAGTCCAGAGAAAGGAGATGACTTCAGTATGACATGTTTTGTGCAGTAACTGTATTATAATAAGAGTAAACTATTTGTTCCCTGCAGACATCTAAATAGGGACATCATCTTGGATTAGGGTCATCTGATGCTAGGGTTGTCTTTCTTTCGGTAAATACAGTAAATGCTGCGCTACATATTCACGTAAACACTGTTTTCTGTGTCCGTACGAATAGCACAGTTCTAAAATGTGCAATCACTCACCTTTCAAGACCAGTACATTTCTTCAGTACCAGAGGCCAGATCTCATAATCATCGCGAAGTCGAAAATCCTCCATCTCTAGTGTCTTCACTTCTTTGTTCAGTGCGATATCAAGCATTCCCACCAGCAGACCTGGATAGCTGGCCATAGATTCTGAGTTCTTCAGCAGTCTGAAATTGAAACATATCACCAACACTATAAAGATTAACAGAAGGTGTGGCACTATAACCTGATAGTTTTGAAATAAAAATAACTACAAAAACACATTTACTATTGTTTTTTACAAAGCATTTTATACACAATGTTAAATTTTTAGAAACAAGACCACTAAGATAACTTCTTCCATACAAGTATATGCATCCTTGTACTGTGGAACGGAAGTTCCCATTATGGGGCCACATGATCTCTCTTGGCAGTGCTGAAATTTCCTCCCAAATGTTCTGTTCCAATTCAGCATTAGTCCTTGTGCAGTTCACATACCCCTCTACTCCTCTGGTATCCTCAGAGGAAGCAGTCATAAGCAGACAATTCAGCAGATGTTAAGAAGTGACTTGACTTCATTCAGCAAAAAGAAATGAAAGTGTGCTTGGTATGCAATGTGATGGAAATACAAATACTTAATTCTCCCCCACCCAAAATTCAACAAAACTCAAAACCAAAAAAAAATATTTGAAAGTACTCTAATCCTTGGACTGCCACAGCTTTTAAAAGATGAAAATTTAAATCTTTGTGCATCATTCACAGAATGTGTATGCTCGGTTGCCAGCAAGATCTCCAGATTTGTCTGTTTGTGAGTACTTTCTGTGGGGATACCACAAGAGCAAGGTATATGTAAATTTCCATTGGACTATTACCAAATTGGTGTAGAACATCAGATAAGAAACTGCAGCAATAGTGATGGAAATGATAGAGCTCATAATGGAGAATTTATATTGCACAGTACACGAATGTGTACAGAGGGATGGAAGTAATCACGGTGATACAATTTTTAAAAAAGTAAACAGCATGTATAAAATGCTTTGAAATGTACTTTAATTTGTTAAAAATTAAAATGAAGAAATAATAATCTTGTTTTAGTTATGTTATTTCAATATCATCAAGTCTCTCAGCCATACCCTGTATAATGGGATAAATCTGACATGTGGTTAAGCCACTGACAAAAGTCACAGATGGCCGTGGTACAACAAAAGGTGTTCTTCAATTTCCTTAGTAACAAATACCTAAACCTGGAATAAAATAATGGCATTAAACTAATAAAAAATTCCAGAAGAGTGACATAAGCTGACAAAAACCACGGTACAAGGTTCTGTGATTAAATTACATTATCTGCAATCAATTCCTCAGTACTGACTTTAACAGGCTTTCCCTCATGTCTATCAGCAAAAAAGTGTTCATACAACTGTGGGAAAGCATGGAGAAGGCACATCCCACATTCTAAGTTTTTATTGTCTTGACTTTATCTTACAGGTGATTATCACATTAGACCAACCAATATAACTGACAAAGACACATTCAACTACATGAATACCGAAAGGCTACATGGCACTCTTCTAATCATTTTCCAGGCCAAGCAGATGACTTAACCCTCCTTAATAAGTATGTCTAGCTATATATAATGGTAGGTGTAAATGTTTCTAATAGAACAAACATGACAATCATGAATCTTATGTTTATTGGACCATGCATCATTGTGATAGTTGAAGAACAAAAGACCAGCATGATGTCACTTGCTATTTATTTCACTTCTTATGCGCTCAACATGTTTCGGATATTAATATGTCCATCATCAGAAGCTTGCGACTATTCTGTTGTGATTCAACAGAATAGTCGCAAGCTCCTGATGATGGACATGTTAATGTCTGAAACATGTTGAGCACATAAGAAGTGAAATAAAATAGCAAGTGACATCAAGTTGGTCTTTTATTCTTCAACTATGACAATCATGATTTGAAAAATTCAAGATACTGCATAATGACCATATTTATTACAGCTAGCAGATTCAACAGAACTTGAAGTAGTAAATTTTTCAATTTCACCTCATGGGGCTCTTCCAACTCATACAATTTAACAAATTTAAATTACATACTTGTTTGTCATACGCTGACGAACCATCTCACTAAGTAGTGGTGGAAGAAAATCAAGATGATGTCGCAGTTCTGCAACAAGGCTGTCAGCATCAATACCTCTTCGACGTAACAAAAGTGAATTATGTTGGTAACGTCGCACCTGACTGCATAGGATTAATTCCTTCTCAAGGTAATTCATCACTTCAACCAAACATAACTCCTCCAGCATTGGAGGTGTTACTGCTCTGCGGGGAGGCATTTTCTTCTTATACTGGCACAATGTCCCGAAAAGATGCTACATAACAATAAATATGCATAAACACTAATATCTTGTAACAGGACAATGAATAGATCAATGAAAGCAATCTGAAATTGTATGATAAATGGAGTACTTTAAGAAGTATTTTACCTTGAACAATAACAACAAGTTTCTGTGTACCATTTGAAGCAAAACTAACACTGAGCATTTTCTAATGCACATCTATCATCAAACACTGAACTCTGTCTTCTTAAAACATGGCATGCATTTCATTTGAATGTCTCTGCTACTACAGTACACTTTTCACTTGTAACTTCTACAGTCTTCTGCCACTACACTAAGCCAGAAATGTTCCATATTGTTGGCACGTGTAATTTTTGAAGCTATCAAACATGTCATATAAACATCAAATGGTGGATGTGAACTACAGAGACAAAATGGCATCATTCCAGTACAGTAACTACAATGTGACCATGAGTTGCTGAGCACTTTACACCCCCATTAAATTCACAATCTACTAACTCAACAAACAGCACTGACAAAGTCTGATGTGGTGTCACTGTTAATATGTCTGTTGTACTTATTGTTTCATTTACAGCACAGCTGTTGGTACGACTGGTATACCTGATAACTTCAACCCAAGTGTTTGTGAGCTGATGGAAACAGTAATTTAAAAACAAGTGTATTCTGTAAACAACTGTCTGACTCAAATAGTTTTTACGAGGCTTACTTAGAAAGTAAGTACCATTTCTCTGTAAAAAAAAAAAAAATCGAGTAAGATTTCGTATAAAATTTTATTGTTACCAGATTCTGCATTCTTCAAACTATTTTTCCACATATTCGCCGCCATTATTGAGGCACTTATCGTAGCAGGGCACAAGTTTTTGTATACCCTCCTCATAGAATGCAGCCACCTGCGATGTTAGCCACTTCTGCACTGCAACTTTCAGGACATCGTCGTCATCAAATTACTTGCCACCCAGGAACTTCTTTAGGTGTAGGAAGATGTGATAATCACTTGGCACCAAATCAGGGCTGTACAGGGGGTGGTACATTTGTTCCCACTTAAATGAGGTGATAAGGTCTTGAGTCTGAGCAGCATAGTGCAGCCGAGCGTTATCATGAAGCAAAAGAATGGTGGCACTCAGCATTCCACGCCTTTTGTTTTGAATTGCAAGCCTCAGCTTCTTCAGTGTTTCACAATAAACAGCAGAGTTTATTGTTGTGCCTTGGGGCAAAAATTCTACCAAGAGAACACCTTGTCTGTCCCAGAATATGGTGCACATGATCTTCCTTGTTGAAAATGTCTGCTTGAAATTTTTCCTTTTGGGTGAGCCAGTATGCTTCCAGTGCAAGGACTGCTGTTTTGATTCAGGTGTGAAACGGGACACCCATGTCTCGTCTCCTGTCACAATATGGCTCAACATGCCGTCTCCTTCCTTGTGATAGCGCATCAGAAATGTCAAAGCACATGCAACACGCTGTTTTTGTGCTCCTCTGTGAACATCTTGGGCACCCATCGTGCACACACTTTCCGATAACCCAAATGACTATTGACAATGTCATAGAATTGAGTCCTTGAAATCTGAGGAAAGTGCAGGGACAGATCAGAAATTGTGAAATGTCTGTCGTCACACACTCTTTCGTTGACCTTACACACCAAATCATCATTCACCAAAGATGGGCGCCCATTTTGCACCTCATCGTGCACATTCTCTCGTCCTTCATTAAACATCTGAACCCATTTCCTAACCATGCCATCACTCATCACATTGTCACCATACACTTGACAGATCTGGTGATGAATCTCACTTGGTAGCACATTCCTGGCACTCAAAAAACGAATTACAGACCGTATTTCACAGTCGGCAGCCCCTTCAATTGTCTTAAACATGTTTAACACACAGGAACAAACATAAGCATAACACGAATCTCACGAAATGGCATCTGTGGCTTCTCAATTGATAGAGGAAGTCACTGCACATGCGCAAAGTGACAGTCTCGAGGATGTGTGAGAGATATGCGCAGATGGTACTTACTTTCCGAATAACCTAGGTACAACAGCATTCGTTTATCTAGTGCACACGATAGTTTTTAAAAAGTAGTTTCAGATACCATGAAACAAACTCATGGAAGTTCCACAAATCTGACTAATTTTTATTAGTTACCTGACATTTTAGGAACCATATTCTTGGGAATGAGGGAGTTTAACCTCTGGTTACTGTACTAAACGCCGGGTTTGACACTTCATGGCTGACAAGCAGAAAACTTCCTTAGTGGTGGCAGGTACCTTCAAAGTGGCCCAAGAACTGTGCATGCCAATCTGAAATATATTAGCCCTTAAACTTGTCAAGCCGATGTTGAGTGCTCACCATGCATGACATCTTAATTACCCCCAGCTTTAAAGTATCCAGTGCTGAACTTTAGAAACATTGTACCTGAATATCCTGTTGTGCTTGTCAGTCTTATGATTTGACTTCCTTGTGGCTTGCTACTTGCTTCTGTGGGAGGAGGGTTTGAACGAACATCTGCAACACACATTTACAGTTGGGCTCATACCAGGCCTGCTAAGGAATATTTGGTTACATCCAACAACACTGCTCACTGTGGCATTGTGTTTGAACTTATACGTAACTGTATATTTATCCCTTAGAGCTGCAGGAAGATGTTTATGTAATACTCTATTATAACTATCAATAGGACTGACTTTGTTACATTGCTTGTAGCTCACAACAGGTTTAATGCACCTACGTAACTTAACACCTCTCCAATGCCCTGATATTTACACACTCAAATTTAATGCTGAGTTTTGTGCCACTGTACAGAACCTTCATGGAGGAAAGAGTCTTCTATTTGCATTGTTATTTGGTCTGAATGTCAAATAAATTATGGATTAATGATTATTTTTATAAGTGGGTATGTTTTCAGCTTTCAAAGAAGAAATGTGGCCTTGTGCCCAAGACAAATCCAATTTCAGTTCCACAGTAGTTCCCTCCTATTCCCTAACTGTACTAACCTGTTTGCATATCACACAACCATGGCTCAGGTACATCTATATTACTAACTGTGGCACAAGAACACTCCAAGAGGTACCAACAATTAGTCATCATACGATACACCTCCGTTAACCTTTCTTCAGTAACAGTCACACTTGTCTGACAACTTGGTACACATATGTACAATAATCGTGCCAACAAATGCACACAAGTGTATTGAAATTAGGTTATATATACAGTGAACTCCTACATGTTTCGGCCAACCATGTGGCCATCTTCAGGTATGTAAAATACAAAGGTTACACACATTAAAAAGTATAAAATGAAACTATAAAAGTATCAGAACCAATCCATAGGTGTAAAATGACACTCATAGGAACCCATAGTTTAAAAATCCATTCATACAAATTATTACTACAACGAGTGTGATATTATTTGGTTTACCGTGCCATTTACACCACGACACTCACTTGGATGGTGAATTACTAAATGAAACCTTCTGCATAGAGCACCCGTTCAAATAAAAATAATAAGAACGTGCATGAAGACAGTGCACTGAAACCAAAGTGATACGCTGCAGCCTTAACCCAATGCAATACACTACTCCATCAACTTTAAACAGCACAGCTACATTTACCGCCAAATCCCGCCGCGGGGCAGCGGTACTGTCGCAGCAATTTTATGTACCGCTGCATGAAGCGCCCTCCGTCACTTCGGCATGCAAACCACAGATATACTAGATGATCTGTGCCACAGAACATGATGCACACGTCATGATCCTCAAACGCGACGGAAAATCGTTAGCGTAAGCGTAATCTCAGTTATGGTTTAAGGTGTCTGGCTGAATCCTGGGGAGCGGTTAACGCAGGAATGGCTAAACAGACGTGGACGCCCTCAGCTCTTTGGATGGTTGCCCTCTCATGTACCACAGAGTAGCATGTGGATGGTAAGAGTGGTAGGAATTAAAGTTGCGTTTGCCGCGTCTGGAGAGGGTAATGGTCATTTTGCATCGTGTTTTTGCATTAACATTTCTATTTGGAAGAACAAATGTCGACAGAAGCTCTTAGTTAATGAAGGTACTCCCTATAAGCTACGACAAGAGTAGATTAAAAAAAAAAAAAAGTAAATTTCTGGATGGCATTAACGAAGAGTTAGTTTAGTATGAAAAAGAAGTTTTAATATTACTGTTTGTAAAAGGCTTATTTCTTATTTTCTTACATTCTTCATTCAATAATTCACTTAACTTAAAAAGTCTTTAAACTTTTGCATGGTATGGAAAGCCACAATAGATTCTCTGCTTCCCTCCACTCCTCTTCCAGTCGAAAGCACAGAGAACCGGTTCCGAAGGTTTCAGATATTCGTAGTACTTAGAATCGCAAGACATGGTCCTCAAATAGTTGTGCAAGAAATAGGCGGCTTTTAACAACTGACTTCACGGTCTCCACGTTCGTTTCCAGTGCTTCACATAAGATACATGGAACATAATGATCCACAATTAGCATATGCAGCAGACATTTTAAATAATTTGCCGAGTATGGTCATATGGACAACACCATGTCCCTACTCAAACATGAAAAAGGGCCCCTTCCATGAATTCTATTGAACAATTTTATATTCAGTCTCATCATTACTATTAAAAAAATCTCAGAACAAAACACAAGGGAACATAATCAACTGCGTCAACTCGTGTATTATCTTCAATTGCGATGCGTTGGCACGTGATCAACAACGGAGTGCATTCCTCCCGAAAATTCCCTTGTAATTTGGTACATAATAATTTTAGTACCATGCCAGCTCGCTTCTCATAAATCAAATCCCTAGTCCGTACCTCAGTGTTACGTGGATTCGTACTCTATTTTACCCTGGGCCACGTGGAAGTGGTAACAGGTGTGGAGGGTATACCCTGTTGAGGGTTGCTACGACACACGCTGGCTAACGGGGCTCTGGTCTATCCAAGCCAAGGTGGTAGGTATCGTGCCGAGGGCTGCATGGCACTGGGGAAGTGGTAGCAATGTCGTTAATGATCCCCTTGGGGAACCAAGCCGCACCCCACTGTATGTAGGCCTTTTGTCCGCATGGGGCTCCGTGGATGGTGGCCGTATGTTTATTACCACTTTGTAGGAGGGCTCCTTTTTGGGGACTCTGGCAGACATAAAAGAATAGATAGACCAGTGGCTCTGGAGACGGAGTATCTATCTCCATAGGGACACTGTTGGGGAACATGGAGGAGGCTCCCTTACCGGCGACTCTAAGGGAAAGACGAATTTTCAGGGGATGGGATGTAGGTTCTGTAGAAGGGCGTCTTTCTCCGTCGGCGCACTGTTGTGCAACATGGGGAGGGGGTCCGTTTACAGGGAATTGTGATAGTGGAAGGAGGGCTCCGTAAATGGAGCATCTCTCTCTACGGGAGCTCTGTTAGGGGAACTTGGAGGAGGGGCTCCTTTGCTGTGGATCCAGAAGGATATGTAAAGGAAGGCTCTGGAGACGGGCCTCCCTCTCCATAGGGGCCCCGTTGGGGAACCTGGAAGGGGGCTCATTTACCAGGGACTTAAGTATGGAGGAAGCCTCTGGAGACGGGTATTTCTGTCCATAGGGGCCCCGTTGGGCCCGTCTACCGGGAACTTTGCGAGATAGTTGGAGGGCTCTGGAAATGGAGCGTCTCTCTCTATGGGAGCTCAGTTAGGGGAACCTAGAGGGCGGGGGGGGGCTCCTTTACTGGGGACCCTGAAGGGGGCATCTCTCTGCACGGAGGCTCAGTTGTGCAAGATGGAGTGGCCTCATTTGCCAGAGACTTTGAGAGACGGATGAAGGTGGGCTTTGGAAGTGGAGTGTCTCTCTCTGTGGGAGCTCTGTGAAGGGAACCTGGAGTGTGCTCCTTTACTAGGAACCCTAAAGGTTATGTACAGGAAGGTTCTGGAGACGGGCACCTCTCTACATAGGGACCCCACTGGGGAACCTGGAAGGGGGCCCTAGAAATGGAGCATCTCTTTCTGAGGGAAGCCTGGAGGGAGGGGAGCCTGAGGGATATCCTAAGTAAGGCTCTGGAAATGGGTGTGTTTCCACAGGGCCTCACTTTTGGGGAACACTGAGGGACGCTCCTTTCCTAGGGCCTTTGAAAGAAGGGAAACATTTCTGTATTTAGGGGGATTTTTATGAGGAATTCGATAGTTAAAAGGCCCTGTAAACGGGCAGATCTCTCAATAGGGGTCCCTGCTGGAGAATCTGGAGGGTGTTCATTTGCAGGGACTTTTTGAGAGAAAATGAAAATGCATATCTGGGTTCCTTTTTCTTGGGCCCTGAAGACATTAAGAGTTTAAGTCTTGGGGCCATCCGGAACCTTAACAAGGAACAGGGCTCCCCTCATCTGATAATAGATTATGGGGCACAATGGGCCCATTTATAAGGACTAGGTGCATCGGGACCATAAGGGCTTGAACCCAAATGCTAATCAATCAATCAATCAACCATGACAGCTTTTGTTGTACACAGATGCTGCCTTGAAACATTCATATGTACCTTGCAACTGTTGTTCTAATTTTACTATTAAACATATTTCAGTATGTAAAATTTAATAACCTATTTTAATTTAAATTTCAGTGTACTAAAAGTTCCATATTAATATATATTTATAATATACACAGAACCTACAATTTCCTTCTATTTTACTTCTCCATGTTTTTATGTGATGTGCCAGTTACCAGGAACAACTTGCACTTGTTTAATGTTTTATACAAGCTCATTTGATGCACAACTGATGATCTCACAAGGATCAAAACATGTAGAAAATTTTTAATGTAATATAACTGTACAGAGACAAACATTGTGCATTTGTTGGTGAATTACTGCGAATTAAGTCATATTATCAGTAACCGACCAATAAGTTGCAAACAACACTACACACAGTTAATCATTTGTGTCACAAATGGTGCGCACCTTGCATTTAAATGAAACATAACAAATTCATGACAGTTTCATTTCTGTATTTTCTAGTTTCATTTTGATGTAGGGCCCAGCTGGGTGCAGAGAGACTACCCCGCAATGCACTGCAAGCCAAAACACTAACAAGGCTGTACATATGAAGCCAGTATTTCTCAGACTATTTTCACATTCATTGAAAAAAACATGTCTGAACAGGTTTGCAGTTCCATCTTGTTGTGGAATGGTCTCAATTCCCCATTCAACTTCACATCCTGAAGAGCCCTCCTTGAATTCCTCATTTTTGGAGATCTCCATATCTTGATCCTACATATTCCCAGATGTCCGTAACACCAATGACTGAAGAATCTATTCCAGTCGTCAGACACATCTTACTTTCAGCTGTATCCCCATATGTCACAACCAGCTGCAACCAGCACTTCCTCAAAACAAGACACATCTTTTCCCCTTGAATGTGCAAATGAAAGTGCTTCTGGTGGGAAACTCAGAAGTATTAACCTTCAAAGTTACTCACCAAAGCATAAATCTTGGCATTCTTCAAGAAAATAGTCTGATTTGGACAGTGGCAAAAGTGACTCCACCATAAAAGAAATTGTGACTAATGGGACCAGAGTGAGTGCACTTTGCAAATGTAAGAAGAAGTACACGTTCAAAGAAGCTGAAGGAGGTTTGTCAGTTGGAGGGTAATTCTCTAAAGCAGTGTCTTTAAACTTCTTTGAGTGTAGAGACTTCAAGATTTTTGACAGCAGTTGTTATGAACATTGGGCCTAGACCATGATGCAGGAGGCGGAGCTACAATGAACAGGTGTTGATTCTACCCTAAAATTCAGCCCTCATTCTTGGATGTTTCTCAGGACACTCTTTCCCTTGCCTTCCACACAAACCTCACAGTCCATACTATGCACTTGTTGCTTTAGGATGGGCATCAGTGCCCATGTGTTTAGCACACTGTACAGACGTCTGGTAAAGACTGTGTGCGTTGTGGTGACAGTCGTATGAGATGGATGAAGCTGTGTCTACTACATTCATTCAACAATCTATAACTTTCAACATGGCAGGTAGCTTTTGATGTCTGTAACTGTCCTTGTGATATTTTCCTTGAATTCTGAAATTCATTATATGTGGTCCTGACTAAGATGTGAGTTTATACTGATGATATCTATAACCGTTTTTTGCCTCATACTAGCATCACACATTCTTTATTTTCTCTGGTAGTATTATCGTTTATTGTCCAATGAGACCATACGCTATTCTGCAGAATGTACTGGCCAATGGTGTAGCATGCCATATGCTGGTCTCTTTGTGTTAACATATCAACTTAAACGTCTATGCTAAGCCTGAAAAACTCGGGCCATCATGAGGTACAATCTACATTTAAATCAGTCTTCCAAAGTTTAAATAATATACCTCTGTCACAAGCTGTACAATAAGATTACTCATAACAAGCTGTACAATAAGATTACTCATAACATTATAGTATGCAGCAACACCTGAAGACATTCAATACTGCATAATATTAGAGGCAATCAGAAAGAATTTACTCTTTTGTACATTGTTACATTCTTGATTGATAGAAATAATCACTATGTCAGTACAGTCCATAAACATTCTGTGTCACTCTTTGCAGCTGCTACTGTTTCACTTAAAAAGGACCACATTCGATTCTAAAAATGGCAATGTGTGACTTGAGTTCTTGCCCAGAGTGTAAGGTGAAGCAACTGTGGAAAGGCATACTCTTTGATATGTGTAAGATGGATTAATACAGTTGAAACAGGTAGAGCAGACCTTTGTGACAAACTGTGGTGCGTTCGCTCTTGCACAGACATCATCAGCTGGGTTGAAGAACTGATATGTGGAGATTTAACATTCATAGGTCCATGCATTGTTAATATATTCGCAGAGTACAATCAACAAGATGCAACGTTTCACAATTTATTTATTTATTTCTGTAAGATGCTCTACATGATTCAGACAGTTTTTCTGTCCATCATCAGAAGCTCAAAACTGCACACACAGCGTCAAGTATTTATCAGACCAATACCTCACACTGTATGTGCAGTTTTGAGTTCCTGGTGATGGACAGAAAAACCGTCTGAAACATGTAGAGCGTCCTACAGAAATAAATAAATCGTGAAACATTGCATCTTGTTGGTTGTACTCTGCAAATGATAAGTAGAGACTCACATCACAGATGATTTATGCTCCATCCTATTCATCACTAAATGCAGTATAATGGCAACTACTGAAGAACTTGGCTTTTCCAAGGTCTCTCTGTTTGGTAATACGAATGTTAACACGCACAGAAAGAATCAAGGAAAGTCACTGCCAATGATTTTTGGCATCAATGCAATTTATAACATGAGGGCTTCACGTTACAAACTGTCATGGAGCATGTAACCTGGATTCACCATATTTAACCCAAATCTAAGCAGCAATTGATGGAAAGGCACCATGCAACATACCCCAAGCATGCCCCATAAGCAGGACAAATGCTGAAGTGGACCGCGCCACACTGTATCACTCTGATTCGACCATGTGGAGCCAAGCCAAGGCCTGCATTGCCAAATCATGTGAGATCTGCATTCTACCGAGATATTACACAGCACAGAGTGGTAATTCCACACTGATGTTTTGGGACAACCCGTCAGTCCCAGCTTCAAGGGCCAGAAAATCCAAGAGAGAGTGTAGCACAACAGACATTATCTGACAAAATCTTCTATTTTGGGACTTTGCCCATTCTCCAATTTCTTAAGGACACACGAAGTTTCGGAAGCCAGCTCTGTTTCTGTTTTCAGGCAAAGAAGTACCTAATCTGGTGGACCCCTTAGACTGGGCTATTTTCAATCACTGGGCACCACAAGAACAGTAACTTGTTAAGATATGTATCTGAGAACAGATCTAGTCCAAGGGTAGTAAAAGGAATATGGCTATTGAAAACTTAAAACTTATTGACAAAACTCAAAAGTAAAACTTGAACCAATCCACAAACTAAAAGCATAAAAAGAGCCATGAAATCAAGACTGATCGCACCACAGACATGACACAACAATTCGTAACACGTGTATTTAAATTCTTAACACCACTAACGACATCTGTGGAGAAAACTGTGACTCTTCATGGTTTCAAGTAAGTTTCTAAACTAAGAAATATGATCAAAATGGTATAGCAGCGCATATCACCTGAAGTAACTGCGAGGGATTTTAGGAAGTGCTGTATATCCAGTGAAATGGATGGGACTGATGATGATATTTTGTGGAATGACGGTGATGAGGATGGGGACGTTAGGAAGATGAAGGCACCGACTGTGTAGGTGGAGACTGATACTGAATGGTGAGGGCAGACAGAATCTGACATGCCTTGTGTATTAAGAGTAAGTAATTGTAAAATATTTCTTCTTAGCAGACGTTTTATTTTTTGGGGGTCATCTTATATTACAGTCATCTTGCATTCAGGTAAATACAATATGTACCACAAAGTACTGCATAAGGCCATGCACTAGTGGTTCAAAAGAGAAGGAACTTCTACTGAATAGGATTGGTGAAAAACAACTATCAACAAAGATGGAGGCTAGTATCAAAATATAACTAAGCCCCTCAGCAATGCTGTTGTGAATTTCTGCGCAATTTTTACATGTTTAACTTGTAAATAGGATAAAATAATAAACTTCCTGACCACTGTACATACAGAAGGGCACTCTGACTGAAAGTGACAAGTACTGTTTGTTCACCAATACTGAAGACTCTGAGTGCAATACCAAGTCATTTATAACCAAGATCATTAGTATATAAAAATGTATACATATTTTAAATGTAAATCACTTTAAATAAAAAAGATTTAATATTACAATTTAAAACATAATTTGTGCCATACATCACAGAGTTACCCATCCCCTTAAGACCCAATACATACTTGCAGAGATTCTTCCATCTTCAATGTGTGCAACTGTCTGATGATAGTACACAATTTGTGCCAAAGCATGTAAGCATTTACACCAGGTAAAAATAGTTGCTGTTGATAGAAAACAAGCCGAGTACCACAGTTATAAAGAATGCAAAAGGATTTGATGTTCGTGCGACCATGCATCCTTAATATGAAATGATGTATGAGACCAAACAGATGCAACAATTGTGATTTATTAATAATCCATTAGTTCAAAATGTTTCGGGCTTCATAATGTCAATCTTCAGGAGCAGTATACCGTATATTACTGCATATGGTTTTCAGCACTTGATGTGCTGGCCAGTGTCTTGGGAAGCAGCTGCGTGCACTGTGTGCACACAGCCTGCTTCCCCACTTCCCAAGACACTGGCCAGCACATCAAGTGCTGAAAACCATATGCAGTAATATATGGTCTACCGCTCCTGAAGATTGGCATTATGAAGCCCGAAACATGTTGAGCTAATGGATTATTAATAAATCACAATTGTTGCATCTAATTGGTCTCACATGTCATTTCAATGCAAAAGGATACTGCAACTAAAATCAAATGATCTGGACTGTCCAGAAGCAACTGAAGAATATATATGATTTCAATTCCCATTTCAACAGCGTACAGGCTGATGCCACGTCACTCTCTGTCACCAAAAGGATAAGCGATGAAGCAAACCTACATTATCAAAAAAGTAAACTGTTTTTGATAGATGCATGTGTCAAATTTCTCTACATCTTCCTTTTTTTGTGCTATGTACCTGGACTATTTTTTGCAAAATTACTGATCCAAATGCACACTGAAAATATCACTTCACATTCACAAACATTACATGTCGGACTTCTTTTTGTTCAGTTCATAGAATGGGTTAACTGGACTGCCAACAGGGCAAGGTTTTAAAACACCCTGACCAGGTTTTTTCTTGGCATCAAATGGAATGCCTGGACTTCGCCTGACGGACATGTGATATTCACGAACACCTGATAACCAAACAAAGAAGTCGTAAACACAAAATAATTTAATACTATTAATCACCAGCTTTCAACAACAGTTTTTTCTCATGAAATCACTGGCAAATGCCAGACAGCCTTTTCTGAATATATGAAATACTCTGTACTTTGCAATACAGATGTTTCCTAACTACTAGTATTCCTTGTGAATTTACAAGGCACTTATCAGCTTCTACTTTAATTTTCAAATAAAGGCTAAGGTGCTAGGGTACACAACACAAACGGAATCTGGCACTTTATCCCGCATACACATGCAACTACAAAACCACAAAAATACATGTAATTGGTATGTTTTTTACTTCAATTCCAAAAGGACAACATGTGGACGGAAAATTAACAATGTAAAATAATACCAAGAGAAAAACATAGGCGAAGTGGCAGGTAGGGAACAACGGATGAATGACTAGGAAAATGAAGATGGAAACAGGGGTCATTCGCACTGATAATGTAGGAGACACCTGATGTTTATTAAAAGAGGTTGAAATACAGTTACAGTATTTCTGTTGTGAAAGAAATTCCAGTTCTTAAAATTGTGTCTGTTCTCATTCAAGGAAGACAAGTAATTAATGTAGAAGTTCCTGACTAGCAGAGAACTCTTTTCCTATTCTCAGTTCACTCTTCAACCTTTCACTGCTTCATTGCCAGTGTTATATGAGAAGCAACAAAGGCAACATAATGCAAAATCAGTGATGGGGTAATCCATGTACACCTACACATCATGCAGGCTAATAAAACCTTACTCATTACTGAGATTTTTTATTACTTTTGCGTTGTGTGTGTGTGTGTGACGACATCTACAAATCCAAACCTTTCTTGGCAAAGGTGAGAGCCTGAATAAATGCAAGTACTCTCTCAAGCAGTCTGAAGGCACAGTTTTACAGAGGCTATACAAAATCTGTGCTTTCATTTTTGGCCACTGACAATGTACTATGATGGGCCAGTCTGCCAGCCTTCCTGAGAAACTGGCAATCTCAGTCTTTTTAAGACTAGGTAATTAACACTGCAGAAGACCTAGTTCTCACCCAGACCTGATCACTCATAACATTAACACCTAAGTCTCACATATACAGGGATATTATTTGATCTGACAATTACTATTAGTCATGCCCCATTGACTTGTCTAACTTCATACACCTTTGACATACAATGAACATGTTTATCCCATGTGTCATGTGTATGCAAGCAAAAGAAAAACATTTCCAGCACCATCTTTAATTGTGGCAAGTCCATAACATTAACAGAAGTACATAACTAAAAGTTGTGGGCCCTGACCTCACAGCAGACTGAAATAATGGTTACTGCTGCACTGCTTGTTGTCAAGTGCAACATTGTGCGTGAGGAGTGATTGGAGTTGGCGGAAAAAATAATGTCCTCGTATTCTGATATACGTTCACAAAAGCCTTTTCAAAGAATTTAAAAAGCATGCATTGAAGGTCACTTCACATGTCCTGCATACTCATTCCTTAATGGCCATAAAAGTTATTGGTAAGTTCCATGATGGAACAATTTTCTTAGTTCATCAAGTAAACAACCCTCACACAGACTTTGTTGCAAACAAATCTTTGTTACTTCAAGCTACACTCGGATTTCTTTTAATGCTACGTAAATAAGGCAGTAATCTAATCCATGAAAGTGCAAAATGAGGACCTATACTGAGTTGACAAAACTAATACAAAGTGAGTCAAGCCATTAACTTCAATGAGATCAAATAGGCCTATACTTTAATAAACTATACTGCAGGCAGCAGAAACTCCTCACTTATTGTAAAGGGATTGTGCTCTTTTGTCGCTACCTTGTGCACTGTTCCTGTTCAGCACAATGTTTACTTTCTTGCCACCTGATGGTACAACAGCCTTCACTGGACCATTAGGCTGCAAAAGAAAAAGTTCTGATGACTACCACATACAGATATTACACATTATTCACAATAACTACGGGATGAACATGACATTGGGCCAGCTGGTTGGAGTAGTCACTGTGGGCACACTCATGTACTTCAAAGTTCTTGCAGCAGAATATTAGGAATGTCAAGAAATCAAGTCCACATTACTATCAGGTCTTCCACACTATATATATAATGCTGCATGCAGATATTTGTTAAATATGCAGATACATATGGAAATTGCACATTTACCAAAACCATATAATACATCAAAGAAATATTATTTACATTTAACAGTATACGAGGGTGTATCAAAAAGTTCCGAGACTGGACCTACAGACTAGAATGTATTTACTTGATTTAAGTTTTGGCAGCATCCCTTTCAAAATAGCCCCCTTGTGCAGCAACACATCGATCCCAGCGCCGTTGCCACTGCTGGAATGCGTGCTGAAAGTTCTGTTCTTGAAGCGTACCAAGAACATTCTGCGATTCCCACTGGATCTCCTCCACTCTGTCAAAGCGGCGACCCTTTAGCTGCAGCTTCGTCTTCGGGAAGATGAAAGATGTTGCAAGGGGTCAAATTGGGAGAGTAAAACGGATGCAGAAGTGTGATAATGCTGTTGTGGGCAAGAAACTCACGCGTTACGAGAGCTTGGTGAGAGGATGCATTGTCATCATGGATCAGCGAAATGCCAGCGCACCTCAGTTCAGGTCGTTTTTGCCGAATGTCCTCCCTCAGACAGTGAAGAACACTGCAGTAGAACCCGGCGTTCATGGTCTGGCCTTCGGGGGCAAATGCATGTGCACAATCCCCCAAATGTCGAAAAACACGATGAGCATGCTCTTGGTCACGCTGCGGCTCTACCTCACCTTCTTCGGTCTTGAGGATCCTGGGCTCTTCCAATGCGAAGACTATTGTTTAGTCTTGGGATCATACCCATAGACCCAACTCTTGTCCCCAGTGATGACACTCGACATGAAGGATGGGTCATCCAGGGCACACTGACGAAGCTCCTGACAAATTGCAACACGGTGCTCTTTCTGTTCGGGGGTCAGAATCCTGGGCACGAACTTTGCAGCAACACGGTGCATGTTCAAATCACATGTGAGAATTGCCTGCACTGTTCCATATGACATATTAACGATTACAGCAATGTCCTTAATGGTTCTCCGACGATCCTCATCCACAAGCCGCCGAATTGTTTCCACATTTTTAGGTGTTGAAATCTTGGAAGGTCGCCCTGACCTCTCATCATCTTCGAGTGATGTTCTGCCTCTCTTGAAGCGCATGTGCCACTCAGAACACCTCGCACAACTCATGGCCTCATTTCCACATGCTCGTCGTATCATTTCAAAAGTCTCCGCTCCAGATCTGCCGAGTTTCACGCACAATTTGATGTTTGCTCTCTGCTCCAGTTTCATGTCCATGCTGAAATCGAAAATGTGAAGGCACATGTGGTGCAACTCCCAATGGTCACATAGCGATGCCACTCGGCATACTGAATGGCGACATTCCCTGCTCCCAAGCACAGCACACGCATTCACGTACTGCCATCAGTTGGCGTTCTATGGAACTAGTCTCGAAACTTTTTGATACACCTACGTATGTATACACATTATATGCTGTGTTCAACAATAAGAATAAAGGTGAGGGGATGCACTCTAAAAACACATACACACTTATATGATACTGTGCTTTGCAGAATACTAACTACATAGTATATTTATGGTTAGGTAATTATTTCGAGTTACACCATGTAATACAGTAACACAGACTCCTGAACAAAATGAATGTTCAAATCTACACTCAAAACATATTCACATTTATTGTTCAGTTCATGTGGCTTTTAACCTTCTTTCCCCCCATCTTTTAAATCCAATTTAAATCCAAAGGTACCCAGTGAGGGCTGGAGTTATTTTTGTTTCTAAATGCCCATGCCTGCATGTGCATGGGATTACCAAGAAGAAAATTTGCACTTTGTGTTATCCTGTCAGTTGCTTGCCTATTTGTCACAAGATACATTTTTATGACATTCTGAATTGCACAGAATGGTTAGTTTCAATGTATGCATTTATCTGCTGGGCACTGTGGCTTGCATTTACACTGCTGATATTCCTCACTACCTGAAAGTGGCTGCAGCTTTGTGACACATTTACATTTTGCAAGCCATGTTAAAGGACTAAAAAAGTAAGAACTTTTTCTCAAGTTAATGTGTTTATTTTCATATAGGATGTCTAAAGGCCGTGTATGTCCACCACAAAATGTGAACATAATATTAGACCCAACCCACATTACTTATTTCATTGCTGGCAGTGTTTTTATTGTCCACTAGGACAGTGATTAGCCCTGGTTAAATGTGTACAATACTGCATGTATGGAAAACTGCCACAATTCTCCAGAAAACATTCAATATTGGAACATATCAAGGTGAATATTTTTCATTTTACACGTTTAAATGACTAAAGACATGCCGGAAAATGTACTAAAATAACAGGTGTCATTTCACTGTTATTACAATTTCAAGAAGAATACCGATACATGTATTTTAATGTGTACTTCCACCTTGTACTACACAACAAGCATACCAGGGTTAATATCATGCATCTATTCTAACAGTGAATAATTATTCAGACTGGTAACAAGTTAACACAAATCTATACAGTAAACGAATACACAATCAATATTAAATCTTCACTCCTCACTTTTACTACACACACTCAAACAGATTACACATACACACTGTATCTAACTTATTTAATGTCTGCTTTGAAGTAACATTTTTGAGCCATGACACCTTAGTTGGTATGGTGACTAGGCTACGTGCTGCACAATCCGGGGTTCAAATTCCGGGTAGGGTCAAGATTTTTCTCTTTTCCAAAATGTCTAGACTGGCTCTGGGGCCCAACCTGCCTCCTCAATGGCTACAAGGCTCCTTTACTCTGGTAAGGTAGCTGGGCCCATTATATTCATCTAGTACCAACATTAAGAAAAAGTGCAGCCACAGTTTACTCTACCTATATGCCATCCTGGCAAGGACAGGAACAACTTTACTTCCACATTTCACTTTGAAGTCATATTTTAACAGAGCACTTGGTAAGAGCAAAAAAATTAAACACACCTCTGTTCAATGCAGTTTAAACACAATCAACAAACCGTAAAACTTAAAGCCAAATATACTGGACACAAAAGAACTTACTAAATCTCAGGTATGCCGGCTCAATATATTTTGAATCCTCACATAATGCAACTCAGAAAGTGACCATGCTACAGGCTGGATGATGTATGGTTCAACTGCTGTTAGGGAAGAGAGGTTTTCCTGTTCACCAAAATGCCTAGAGGAGACCTGAGGCTCACTGAGGCTGCTAATCAACAGATATCCATGTTCTTTCTAGGGATGAAACAGCTGGGGCATGAAGTTGAGCACTCACCTCTGTCTAGTGCCAAGGTTAAGAATGTGTGGAGCTATACTTCTAATCCCTCTATACGCCTTCACGATGGGGACTGGGGCACTTTTACTGTTAAATGGAGACAGTTACTTAACACCTAATAATCATACCTGACCCCAGACACATAACATGCACAAGGAAAATAAGAATGCTAGGGAAAATTTAATAAAAACATATCACTGGAGAGATACCAAGATGAAGTGCACAATAGCAGCAGGCTTCAGTGAAAATGATAATGATGAACAGTGAAGTTAATTAAGTATAAGATGACAATGCCTAAAGTACTGGTATCATAGTACTTAGCTTACCTTCATGTTACTCTCTGCCACATCAGTAACTTCCCAGTCACCTCCTACACTCATTCTGCCCCTTGATGTGAATGACTTAGCAGTGACGTTACATACTAGTTTCTTCTTAGACCCTTCACTTTTCTTATCCTTGGCCACTTTTAGGGTCATGGGCGAATCTTTTCTTCGCACTTTCAGTGGTTGGAGCCCCACATCCAAATTTTCAAAATCTGTCAGCAACAAACCACATTTCCGCTTCATGCGTGAAGCAGCTCCTGGATTTTCAGAACAGTTTTTCTCTCTTTCTTTCTTACTTGTATTGTCTTCTTCAATCTTATTTTCCATTGCCCTGATACTTGCTGCCTCTTTTTGTACACACTCATTTGCCACATCATAGTACCTGCATACTCCAGCTACTTCATTGACTGATGTACTTGTATCTATGATTTTGCCAGTCACTTCATCCACCATTCTGTCTGAACTGCTAGTCCCCACTGTATCAACATTATTTTTCACCGTTGCTTTCCGGTCAATTTTCTTATGTCTATGCTTGTTTTTCCTTCCTCTTCTTCTTCCTCCATTTTTTTCACGCTTTATCAACCGAAGAGCAGCTTTATCAATATGTTTATTTTTTAATTTGTATCTCTCTACCTTGGGTTTCAAATTTACGAGCCGTTCTATTACTGTTGATGGATAGGTCCCTGCAGCCAACTTATTGAATCTGAAAATGACAAAACTGGAATATGTAATTTGTTACATGGACCAAATCAGGTACATATGACAAGTTTTTGCAGTGGCATAGCTTAACATTATGACCATTCAACACTTGAAGGTGAGTAAACCAGCTATTCATTTAATGAATACACCGACATGCAACAACACCATACAATCCTCTTAAGAGGACAATATCGGTTTCCTTTCATTTTTTTCTTCAATTCTAAATGATGCATGGTCTGAATAAAAGGCAGAAACTATTAACCACAGTAAATTATTGATGGTGTTGTTGCATGACGGTGTATTCAATAAATATATAAACTGATTTGCACAACAGGGATTGTCACTTAAAAATTAAAAGCTGAGAACACCATGTTGCTTCACAGCATCAGGAACCAGTTATACAGTGATTCAGCGTCACATCTCAAAAAACAGCATCCTCATGTACAATTTAATAATATTCAGCAGAACTCCAGACAACCATCACATAAATTCACACATGATAATGGCAAAGTACACAATCTGTCACATTCTGGACATGTATATTCATTTATGCAGTCCAACAGAGTCCAGGAAATTTTGACACTGAAAATGTAAAACGTTACAAGAAAATGACCACAATACTTATTATTTAATGGTACTTAACTTTGTGGAATACGTTTTTCTAACCATGTAACTAATGCCCTCAAGCAGTTTTTCTTAAGAAGCTACCAGTCAACTGATCAAGAAATTCTTTGTCTATTTCTTAACATCCAGTCTTGTATTATTGTCCCACCCCTCCAAAAACCAACCCCCGGCATTCTCATTATGGAGGAACGTAACATCCTCAGGAAGCTAACGCAGGCAATGGTCCAAACAAGCCAAGGTGTGAGGCATGTGCCGAGGGCTGCATGGCACTGGGGTAGTGATAGCAGTGCCACTAATGATCCCCTTGGGGCACCAGGCAGCACCCTGTTGTATTCATGCCTTCCACTCATTTGGGAACCTGCAGGTGGTGATTGTCATTATTCCATTACTTGTGGGACTTATATGGAGAAAACATGAAACAAAAACCTATCAAAAGCAGGGACACTGATACAGAAGCACCTGCCTAGTTTTTCTCAGCAGGGGACCAACCAGTCCAGCGAAACACATCAAGGGGCTGGTACTCCCCGCAAATCTAGGGAAACTGAGCGTTTAACATAAGTCAAGGATAAACAGGCAAAAGATATCCTAAAAATGTAAATTTATTCACATTAATCTGCACCACAGCAAAGTTGCAATGGCACTCCTTTGCTGAAAACTTGCTACAGGGGAGACAGATGCAGCACTCATTCAGGAAACCTGGGTATATGTGGCTTACACAATACAAGGGGGACACTGTTCTCTGTTGGACCCAGTATTGCTCCTATATCCTGCATTTTTGCCAGGAACTTGGTTCATGCCTTTCCACTGTTGGAGCATTCAGGAACTTACTGTTACCTTGGCATACCTCCCCTATGATTCAGATGAAACAACCCCATCAGAGGGGTTAAGGAAGTTGTTGACTTTAGTGGTGGGAATACATTGCAGTTCATCGTTGGGTATGATGAAAATGCACACCACAATATTTGGGGGAGCATGAACATCAATCCATGAGGTGAATGCCTAATGGAACATTTGGTTAGCACAAATCTTAATATTCTTAATAAAGAGCCTACTTTTGAAATTGACAACAGGAAGGAGACTAGACACTTGACACTAAGGACTGGCAAGACAGGGGACCTGGTGACTAACTGGTATGTATCTGATGAGATCTCTTTTTCAGACCAAAGGTACTGGTGACCTGGAACTTACCAGGCCCACATATTGCAATCCCAAGAGAACCAACTAGGAATCCTACTGGGAAGATCTAAAGGTGATTCTAGGCGTTGTACCATAAGTTATATACTGGGTGTGGAATGTACAGCTGGCAGCTAACATTTTGCAACAGGCCATCCTCTCGTTCCAAACACCATCTAAGAGCTTCCACAGGAGGCTTTAAGTACGGTACAACAGTGGTGTGATACTACTCAGTTGTCTAACAACCAACAAAAGATGGTAATGGTACCATTCACCCAGAGGAGAAATTTAAGAGACCTGAAAGAACTGACTCTCTGGACATACATTACAGCTGACTGCTGAGGTCAAATACCTAGGACTTATTCTGGACAAGGGACTGACACGGAAGGCACAGCTGAAAAATGTGATGAATAAGAACTACAGGGCCTTTTGGACCTGTAAGGGCACATTTGTTAAGACCTAGAGTCTGAAACCCAGGGTGGTGCTTTGTATCTGCACCATGGTGATCAGACTGGTATTGTCCTATGGTTCCATGGTTTGGTGGCAGAGGGTCAGGTACAATGTCAGCAAGACAAAGCTCAGAGATCAGCCCATCTGGTTATAGAAAGGGCGATGAAGAAGACTCCAACAGCTGCAATGGAGGCCCTTCTGGGGCTTCCTCCTCTTCAAGTGTAGATTTAGGCAGAGGACCAAGGGGAATCTACAGAATAATGTGTACCCAAAAGTGTAGACCTAAAGACAATGACTTCAGTCACACCAAAAAATCTCAGGATATGAAGCAAGAACCCCCCCCTACAGATGTGGTCTGACATGTTGCTTCCAAAATATGTGTACCAGAAGCCATTCATAGTCACGTTCCCTGAAAAATGTGAATGGCAGAATGGGTTCAATGTAGAAAACAAATGGGGCCTGGTCTGGTACACAGATGGCTCCAAGCCCAAAAGAGGCACTGGTGCTGGGGTGTATAAATGGGGCTTGAGAAGGGGGCACAGCTTCAGTCTAGGGCTCCACATCACAGTATTCCAGGCTGAAATATATGCCTTTAAGACTTGTATAATGGAGGGTACAGAAAAGGGCTACACAGTTAGGAACATCTTTCTGACAGTCAGGCAGCCATCAAGGCCCTTGACATCTTCCAGATAAATTCCATCAATCCAAAGTGAAACTGGCAGAAGTGGACCCAACTGGTATAGGTGCTAGGACACATGGGAATTGATGGAAATGAAACAACTGATGAACTGGCCAGACAAGGCTCCTTACATCCACTAACAGGACCTGAGCCTGTGCTTGGTATATCTCCAAAGGTTGCCATGGGTGTGATCAAGGACTGGACAAGTAAGATACATGAGGAGCACTGCCAGTCCATATGTGGGTAAAGGCAAGCTAAGGGCTTTTGTTAACAACACTGTAAAAAAAGCTAAAAAATTGCTCAACCTGCACAGAAACCACCTAAAAAATACTGACAGGGCTGCTAATAGGACAGTGTCATTTAAAAAGTCACCTACTCAAACTGAGGCTGGTAAACAGTCCCAAGTGAGGCAAACGCAAGTAGGCATCTGAAACAACCTCAAATGTTCTCTGTGACTGTGAGGATTTTGCCACATTAAGGTACAGGCACCTGGGTTTTCATTTTATTAAACCAGTGCCTTCGAAGACATCTCTGTCAGCAAAACACTGTATTTCACTCAAGGTACATGACTGCTGAACGAATGAGCTCAAGGGCTGCACAAATGATCAATCACGGTCAAATTGCATGGTTCACTCAGTGCCCATCCTTCCGTATTCTAGTCTATTCTATTATACTATTGTCCCACCTATCTCTGTCTTCCAAGCAGCCTTGTACTATCTGCTCAACATGGTCTACTTTATATTTAATGAAACAAACAAGATTCCTTAACACTTCAACTAACTGTAAACTAATTAAATCCACACAGCAGAGTCTCTCAAAAAAGCCAACAGCTGCTTAGCCCATCAAGAAATTCCCAATGTAAGATTGCAGATGAAACCTGTTAAGTTTATTACCAAACACAATTTCGATATTTTAACACAATTAAAAAATATATGAACTTCACCACATTAGTATATATGATTATTCATAAAAATATGGATTTTATGTAAATAGGCATAAGCAAACCTGTAATGTTATAAATATGTGTAGATGACAAGAGCCTGAGACTTGTGACAAAGGCCAACTCGGCACAATCACAAACAGCAGTTTCCAAGATATAACACTAAATCTGTTCCTAAGCAACACATGGGACTAGATACCAAGACTGCATACTGTCAGTCATAACATGAGTATGATGTCTGAAAATGTCCTCTCCCCTATATCCTTCTGTCAGCCACTATTGGCATACTGTATTATTGAGACTGTTCATTTGGCTAACTTGCTCATGAATGCATACACACATATAAAACACACACAGAGGCAAAACTGGTTACAGCTGTCATAGGTGGGGGGGGAGGTCATTGCTAAAGTCAGTCAATGGTATCTCTTACACTTACATACCAGTATTTTGCATATACAAAAAGCACACTTCATGAATGTATCACGCAAACCTTGCTCAATGTTGCCTCATCAGTGCTGTTCAGACCTTCAGCTCTCAATGTGGTCCAACATCCCTCCTAAACAGCCCCATCTGATCCTTAACTTCCTGTATTTCAGAGCTCAACCTCTCCCAGCTTGAAGGCTTACGACATCATTGTTGAATAATGGTCTCTTTGTTTGAACCAACACTCCCATATGGAAGTTTGTCCTCTCCTCCGCCCAACCACACAGTCATTATTTTCACAGCCACCATGTAATTCTGAATAGAGGTGGGCTGGGGAAGAACGAAAATGGAACCTGGCGTTTTCTGTCAACAAAGACACCCTACCCACCAGAGAGGGAACCCATGGTTTAAGATTACTGAAAGATTCAGAATGTGGCTCACAGTATGTAAAAGTGTACAAAAAATTTAATTCATCATCACCTGCAATTTAAAATCCATGGGAAAACACAGCAGCAAACAATCACACTGCAAACAAACAAACACAAACAAAAAGGGAAATGAGACTTATGCAACGTTGAACAAGTAATGCTGGCATGGTTGAACCTTTGGCACTGGAATTAGAATGGCTAGTGTGAAGCGAAGGAGACCAAAATTTAAATGAGAGTTACACATGGAAGGCCATAAAATGGCCATTATCTATATTATATGTGACTTTGGGTGCCAAAGGGTTAAAATATAGTCAATCTTGGTTTCACCAACAAAAGCCTCATTTTAAAGATACAAGAAAACTTTGAAACATGCTTACTTTTCTGCAAGTGACTGCAGTAAGTGCCTATTTCTCTTTCTGACGCATATCTGACTCTGTTGTAATAGTGTTTCTGCAATGCCTTGTGCATCAAATTGAAGCTGTGGTAGTTCCACATCCACTCGACCAGCCCTTGGATCTAGAGGACCAAATTCAGCAGTTTCAATGTCCGATATTTCTGAAGCCACATCACTGTCAGCCCCATCATTGTCAGCCCCATCAACTGACTCTCTCTCTCCCCAAATACCAGTTGAACAATCTGCCTACAACAACACACAACAAACAATGGAAATCATTTGTTCAGATCTGCAGTTCCTTAGCTGGCAATATCATGATATGATTACAGATATAAAAGACAAAAAACAGAAGAAATTCATCACTCTTCAATACATACAGCATTCAGAAAGAAACTACAGAAAATGTACCAAATTATTATCAATACACTCGTCAGTAACAAGCATGTTAATGGGAGTTCTGTAACACAGTAGAATTTTATACTGCCATAGTAGCAAAATCAACGATATTAATGAGCAGTTTAAGTTATCATTTACTGTAACACAACTGTCCATTCTTCACTTTCTCAGAAACATGTTTAAAACATCCATTTTTTACATCCAAACACATGCTGTTGTAGCACTGAATGATTGAATGATTAACTACCATACACAACACATAGTTTAATGTAAATGTAAATCAGTCCCGTTACAGGCCCAGAGGGTTCCAGGAAGTTAAGATTCCCAGATTTCATGACTATGACACAGGATGGTGGTAGGTTGTCAGCCTTATGCACCGGCCGCCTTTACCCCCAGGAAATGCTCCTGGTACTCATATATGTTAGAGGCTGAGTTGACCCCAGGGACATAGTGCAATTGGAAGGATTTTATTTCCACAGTTTAATGTAGACCTTAAGAACTGTGGAATATGTGGAGCTTCTGAAAATGATCTTACAGGAATGAACATGTTGGGCTAGTTGTAAAGACTGAGTAATAAGTGAATCTTAACTTGTATTTTATACTTGCTTATTTAATTATGTTCAAAATGTAGTAAGAGCTATAAACATATATCATTTACTAGAAAGGTAAAGGTAAAGCAGTCCCATTACAGGCCTGGAGTGGTCCAGAGGGTTCCAGGAAGTTAAGGCTCCCAGATTTCGTGACAACGGCACAGGATGGTGGTAGGTTTTCAGCCTTACGCACCGGCCGCCTTTACCCCCAGGAAATACTCCTGGTACTCATTTCTGTCAGAGGCTGAGTCGACCCCAGGGCCAAAGTGCGATCGGAAGGATTTTATGTCAATGAAAAATCCAATGACACCAGCTGGGATCGAACCAGCACCCTTCCGATTTGCAACACAGCACCTTAACCACTGTGCTACCACAGTCCCCCTTTACTAGAAAGAGCAAGCAAAATAAATATGAGAAATTAAAAACTCTATCTTCATCCTAACGGTCTACTTATCACAGTAAATGACATGTCAGCAAGGTGTATGACAGGTGAAAACTGTACAGCAACTTTGTTGTAACAAATTAGGCTCTTATACCCGGCATATAAGTAAATTACAAGTGTCTTACTGCCTTCCAAGCTCTGCGTGTCTCTTCAAGCTCTAAGCCAGCATCAGACTGTTTCATCAGGTAACGGAACACATCACTTTCAACCTTATTTCTCAATCTACCATCTTCCTGTTCTGCAAGGTAAGAGATGAAAGGCTGCAGAAAGAGTGTCAGCATATCAACAGGCAGCGTCCCTTGGCTAACCTTGGCAATTTCTTGGAGATAAATATCACAAAAATGCATAATCAAACTCCCAGGTTGACCGTGAGTCATCATATTGGCTGATGTAGATAAAATAGTTGTACTGAAACAACTGCAAACTTTTTGAATCACATCTGCATCCCACCTGCATGTCCGGCAAAACTCAAATGTCTGACGCAGGAAGCGACGCACGAACTACATGAAAAGAAGCAAACATAGCAATATGAGTATTTTTAAATCCAAGTACTTAAATGCAACCAAACAACAATAACTTACATAAAAAGAGTGCTCACATATGAATGTTACAGGGTTATTCATAAGTCCGTGAAACATGTTAGAATGCGGTGGCCACCCTGGTCCCCGGATTTAACCCCATGCGACTTTTTCTTCTGGGGGTTTGTGAAGGACACTGTCTTTGTGCCTCCACTCCCCGCTAATCTCCAGATTTTCACAACCGTATCACCGCTGCTGTGGCTGTGGTCGACCGTGATATGCTGACACGTGTGTGGAACGAGATGGACTATCGCATAGATGTCTGCCGTATTACCAAAGGTGGACACATTGAGCATTTGTGAAATATGTAAAAAAACTTGGAGAGTTTCCCTCTCTATCGACATAAGAACTACGGTATCCACTGAGTAGTTTATGTGTTGCGAACTTTTAAAATGTTTCACGGACTTATGAATAACCCTGTACCATTAGAGATGCAGGATATATATTTTCAAAAGTTTCTCCTATTCACTCTGCTCCAGGAAGTGCATTCTTGCTGCACAATAAAAACCAGGCTGCATTATCTCACAGCCACTGCAAGACTTCCAAATATCCTGCCAGATAAATCTATTGCAGATACAGTCCAATATTTACAATAAGCTCAACATATCAAACACATGTACACATGATTAAATACTTACCATCAGAAACTTATCATAACGGAATTGATCAATGCCATACCACTCTGTTACCATGGTACGGAAAAAGCAATGAATAAATGTAATCGCTAGATCTGTGTTGCTCAAACAATGTATAAGGCGGCTTACTTTCTCTGCCAGCTCTTCCTAAAACACAAAGTTATGCATAATGAAACATGTACAGGGTAATAGAAAGTGCAATACTGCAGAGTATTAAAACCACTTACATAGATGAGATATAAAAATGCAATGAAAATGACAACAGTAATCTGTGAGAGATTTGGATGCAGTAATTGTAAAGGCTAAAGTTGCATCAATAATTGACATTTAAATGGCTAATTTTGCACATCTCCTTTTACAGAATGTGGTTATATACCTTACCAATAAAATAAAAATTTGCAAATCTGGTGTGTTAAAATATCTCAGTGAAAGGAAGGCTCACATCAATTGTAGGACATGCAGGCCTTCCCTCAAGATCTGTAGTTTTTTTTATTCAGTACATTCTACATAACAGTCTGCTCTGGGATGTAACACTTTGTAGTCTGGCAGAAATATATAACTGTAAGATTAAACTGCCTGTTGTAAAAACATACCATTATATGAATTCTTTCTCAATTTCAACATATCAGTCCTGTAAGGATTCTAGTATCTGTAAACCAAACTACTGCTAAATGAATCCTTAATGCATACCATAAATGAAATGAGTGTAAAATGTTCGATGCTATTCATATTACAGTATCTGTGGGCACCCATACTGCTAAACCCAACCAGTAACCCTACAGTCATCTTGACATGACAACCAGGTCTCAAATTACATGATTTTGCTTTAATGTGATTTGTTATAGATGATCTGTGTCCGCACTTATTGTCCGTAGCAGGCTAGCCTTAACTGATGTCACTGTCATGCCATTAGTCACATGTATGGATTGATTAGGTTGGTGATACAATCATGCAATTCATTTAGTTTCATCTTCTACGGCATTGGCTTTTCTTACCAACATGAGTGAGAAAAGTAAATCAACATCACCTAGTGCAATCCAAGTGAAAAACTAGCAAAAGACAATTGGTACTGCAAAAAAATTAGACATAACATGCCAATCCAAAAAAGGTGAACAAATTGTTGACATGCCATATTGTTGGACTTGGTCATAGCACTGTACACACATTTCGTGACAATGCTGATAGAATTAAAGAAAGTGCTAGGTGTTTGTATAGCATTAAATGCCAGCAATCTCAAACAGGGTCTATTTGTTCATCTAGCAAGTCTACCACAATCCCATCGGAATGAACTGTACCACAAACTATAGATGTATCTTAACATTGTTACTGCAATAGAAATAAATACATATATTGCATAGAAATGTATGTATCCTCTACATAAATGTATATATATTGTATGTACAGTACATATATACTCTACAGGTTCATATGTCCACTAGTGGTACAGTCATACACTATATAGGATGAGGCTGTCAATTCCTTAACCCCCAGGAGATACACTGTTTTAAATGGGAATTTTGTGTTTGATTTGTACAATGTTTTTCAGGAATGTAATGCTGGCGTAAAATGAGACCTGCCTGGACAGCATTTCTAAACTGATGTAGTGTTGAATCATCCCCTAACCCTAACATATACCACACACACTTATATAAAATTGCATTTTTAACAACACTGTGTCAACTGAAAACATACAGTGTACCATATGAATGTGGTATAGTGCATGGAAATATAAAAATCAGTGCATATGCTTTTCACTATCAGGATGTAAGAGAACACGTAAGGTAAAAGCAGCCAACAGTAATAAGGGTAACACACTGTAATCATGATGTGAAATACATAATTAATTCTGCAGCATTACTACAGGCAATCATCATATTATATGACAATTGTTGGTGAAATTAACTTCAGCTAAACCCATCTCCTAATCATAACATGTATCACAAGGTATTCCAAATTACACTATTTACAAATATGGTATTAAATGAGTAATTATAAGTGATTGAAATGCGTGAAGAGAGCCACTATATAACTGTTAACAATTCCTCATAATGTAAGTGCCAGGAAGGTCTCTTTATATTACAGTACAGTATTTGTGAACTGAATGACAGGTATACCAAACCACCAACCATAATGTGTACTATAACTTTTTACATATAGCATTTGCAACAAATTGTGATGTGAAATAAGTAGTTAAGGAGTGTTAAATACACAAAACTACTATATTACTATCAACAACCACTACAACATATCCTTACAACATACATGACAGTGCCCACCTCAGGAAAAAAAAAGTGAGTTGACAGCTGTGATGGCGTTAAAATGGTACAGTAATAATGAAGAAAATGGGTTACTTTCATCTTCTCCTTATATGTAATGTCATTTATTCACCCTGATCACACGCAGTGAAATTTACAGCTTTCACGTGGTAGTTCTATTGTTAACTAAGACACAAAACAATATTATGAGTGAAAGTAATTTATATTTCATGTGGAGCTACACATGTTGTTAATTTGGACACTATAATGTTATTAATGAAAATGAAGACACTATAAAGACACAGGCTTACATATATTTTGGATGGCAGTTTTTAATCAATAAAAGTGAAACCTGAAGTCAGAAGTACAGAATGTAGGTGGTTACATTGAAGTCTTTGAGGTTAACAGCCAAAGCTATGATAATCCAGCATTCATATTTTACATGTGGCCTGTAATTTAAAAACTGTGTTTTTCTTGCTGACTCAACTAAGAACATACAAAGTAATGGATGGCAATTTAAATACTGGGTCTTTTGCACAGCACACCGGGCTCTTGATTCTGGCATCAAACAATTAAGCTACTACACACTGAAAACAAAGAGGACACTAGTTCCCAAAATGTTGTGTTAACATACATCAAGACAATGGGCTCACAGTCATTTTGTTCAGAATGGTTATGGGCCTCTTTTCTCAATATCAATGGTGACTTTTAGGATCACAGTGGAGTGTTTGAATTACTAGGCTACTACTGCCTGAAGAAAAGAGTACATCAACTCCCAGAACATCATGTACAGGCAATGGAGAGTGTCCAAGATAATACTTATATATGTACTAATCAGTCACAGGCCTTTAGACTACAAAATCAAGGTGATGAACTTGGCGATAAATAATGACCAGGTATTTTCAAGACTAGCTGCATGACTATTAGCTTCTCATGAGGGGATCTGATCTGCTTTGCTTGGTAATGTATGTGAAGACAGAATGGGCATAACACCAAAATTCAGGACATCTAGTGCATACTATACCAACTGAAGATAAACTACTGTACTTACACATGCTCATGCATATATAACATTCAGGTAACAAGTGTTTCTGTGTAAATGCAACAATGCTGTGTCCCATGTTTTGTTTAGCTATACTTCATCGTCCACAATACAAAAATACCGAGTGTTTCTTTGAAAATGCAACAATGCATTCCCTTTGTATTGTTGAGCAATATGCAGCTGCCAGTAATATAAAAGTGTTGAGTGTTTTCATGGAAACACAATGGGTTCCACTGTATTTTTGTCAAGCTATAAAATATGCCGTACTCTCAACAATACATGTAAAATGCCGCATATTTTTGTCCGGTTTTAGTACTTGGGCTGTATCATAAGATTATATCGTCCCCAATATCGAATTTAAAGAAATCCGTCCAGTGCAAGCCGAGCATACACTTGGGCAGAGGGAGAGGCCGGAGACACGAAGAAGGTAACTGGCGCTTTTCGCAAGTATGGGAATGCTTCGACAAACTGTTGCGTCCATTAACACTCTAACCACCTTCACCAGGTACCAGTACCTGCACAAGAGGTTTGTCTGCCATCCACATGCAGTAAAACAGGCCCTTCCAAATCCTCATGAAGTCATCATCCGTAAACTCTATAAAACAATTATCAACCATCAGTATGTCCACCCGAAATACAGCAAGCCCAATGAAAATACATTACACAGTCCAACCATTAAGAGTTTTCAGCACACATACCGCATCTTCCATGAGAACGGACTTTCAGCCATCTGGCAAGCCTTTTCACTCCTCTGTCACGAAGAGTTTTATTATTTCCTGCTAATATTTTTGCAAATGCAATTTCTTGTGCTACAAGAACACCTTTTCCACGTGCACTTACGGACACACATTCTTTTTCTACGACCATGTCTCCAAGCTAACTATTGCGCGTGGTCGTGTGCACAGATCATCTAGCATACAGATGAGTATATCAATGATGAAAATTGGCAACTTGACTGCCCTGCCATCTGTGTGCTCTGACCACCTAACTAACATGCCTAAGACCACAGATCATCTTATGGGATGATAGGGAGGCCCCCTCCCCCTTTTTGAAAATCATTGGTACTAACCCGACACAAAGCATCAATCGGTAACAAAACTGACTACTATCCAACCTTCAGTATTTCCTTGTACTTACAAAATCACCTCCACGTACTGACACGTTTCGATGCTAACTACTGCATTTTCCTCAGTTTCATCCTAACACATAGCCATACATAGTATCCTGCATTATATGCACATGTTTCCACATTCTTCACTGATTTTTTTCCCTCTTGCGCATTTGATACGCATTTCTGTTCCATTTATTTCCTTCTTTGTAATTCACTCCTGTTAAAACTACCATTTTCACTTATTGGTTGCTGTACTTATATCAGCGACAGGAGGACCAACAAATGAGCAAGATACAATGAACAAGTAGCCTGAGTGCAACAAGGGAAACTGAGTAAGTGCAACAGAATGCACGACGAAAACAGGAAATGCAATGAATAAAACCACCTACAAATGGCAAGAGCTGTAAGGTAGGAAGATACTCAGTGGAAAAATGTAGTGAAGTACCAACATTATATGTTGACAATGCAAGCCCAGTGAAACTCACAAAGGTTCCATAGTTTCAAAAGTGTTCCAAGCACACTGAGGTACGCTACCTCTTTGTACGTGAGTGTTAACAGGATAGTCTGATAAGGGTAGAACACATCAATGGACTAAAACAGTTGAAGATAAAAACACTGTACAGTGTGGTTTGTATTGATTGGGTGGTTCTGGACACAACTACATGTAGCTAATGATACTGTTGTGAGTTATTGATATTGATATTTTATTTATGTTCCATGAATCCACAATAACAATAAATAGGATATAGAACGTGTCAAGAGTAATACATAGTATAAATGTTTGGAATCAAAACAAACTGATTCCAAGTCAAGTACATGAATGATGTTTAATACAAGGGTGTATCCAAAAGTTCCAGGACAGTACTTGTAAAAAGAAGTTTGCTTACCTTGGATGTTACATTACTACATCACCTTCAAAGTACTCCCCTTTTGCACGAATACAGCGGTCCCAGCGTTTCTGCCATGCTTGGAAGCATCCCTGTAAGTCCCTTTTTGGAACTGTGTCAAGTACCCGCTGCGATTCCTCTTGAATCTCTTCAATGGTGTCAATTGTTCAACCCTTCATCCGAAGCTTCAGCTTGGGGAAGAGGAAAAAGTCACAGGGGGCCAGATCGGGTGAGTTTGGGGGATGGGAGATCACTGTCATGTTGTTCTTGGCCAAAAACTGCGAAACTTTAAAGGACCTGTGAGCCAGGACATTGTCGTGGTGGATAATGAGGTTCTGGTTTCGCCATTTCAGTGGCCTCTTGCACCGCACATTTTCACGTAACCTTCTTAGAACATCACAGTGGAAGTCTGTATTGACCGTCATTCCAGGTGGGACAAATTCCCGGTGTACAATCCACACTTGGTCAAAGAAACAAATGAGCATCGTCTTCAATTTGCTTTTTTGCATATGTGCTTTTTTGGGTCTTGGAGACTCAGGACTCTTCCATTGCGAAGATCGCAGTTTTGTCTCTGGGTCGTAAGCATAAACAATGCTTTCATCACTTCTGATGACATTCAAGAGGAGTGTGGGATCGTTTTTCACAGTTTCCTTCGGTTCCTGACAGATCGCTAGTCGAATGTCTTTCTGATCCTGGGTCAACACTCTCGGCACAAACTTCGCTGCAATCCAATACATGTACAGCTGTTCTGTGAGGATTCGCTGACAAGATCCATAACCAATTCCAACCTCTGCACAGAGATCATGTATGGTACGACGATAATCCTGATTGACAGCCGCCCGTACCTGTTACACTTTTGAGGGGATTGTTGCCGTGCTTGGCCGACCTGATCGATCATCATTAGCAGTCCAAGTTCTGCCATTCTTGAAACGTCCAAACCACTCAAAAGTTTGGCTATGGCTCATGCACGAATCACCAAAAGCCTGTTTCAACATTTCAAAAGTTTCACTTCCCGTTTTACCCAATCTCACACAGAACTTGATGCACACC
>Ga0123352_10000575_pt1 | contig 44759 bp, 27 predicted proteins | sample TergutLab28metaG_FD_89700 | JGI IMG/M metagenome (GOLD analysis project Ga0123352, IMG submission 89700) | Labiotermes labralis P1 segment gut microbial communities from Petit-Saut dam, French Guiana - Lab288 P1 | ecosystem: Host-associated > Arthropoda: Insects > Digestive system > Gut ... | reverse complement strand
GGTTTGAGTGGTGTCCGTGTTGCAGGCTTCAGCCTGCAACACGGACACCACTCAAACCCAGCCGCACCAAATCTCCAACACACAACGAACCGAGAACAAAATGACAGATGTGGTAATTCAACAGCACAGTCGCAAGCTCCTGATGATAGATATATTAATGTCCGAAACATGTTGAGCACATAAGAAGTGAAATAAAATAGCAAGTGTTTTTAAGTTGGTCTTTTACTTTTCAACTATTACAATGATGCAAGTCCAATAAACATAAGATTCACAGAATATAAAGTTTACGCAAAACAACTTGTGACACTTCACGAATATTGCCAATTTTAATGCTCCTATTTGTAACTCCCTTAGCGTGGTGTGAATTTTTATAATAATTTAATTACTGCTAGTCTTGAGAGTAATGGGAGGGGATTTATTAGTTTCGAGGAAGTTTATAGTATTCAGTGCGTAAGGATGTGATCCAGGAACGTAAAAACTTAGGGCAAACCTTTGGGACAGTATGTTTATAAAGGAATGAACAGTGCTGCTTCTTGGACTAGTATCAATTTTAAAGAGACTGTCTCTGCTTCAACGAAAGAAGATGCCAGTTCTGACAGATCACGGTACTGGGAAAAACACGAACAAAAATAGTAGGGAATGTGCCTTTAGTTTTGGTCTGCTTCTGCACACGATGCATAGCTTCATGCACATAATGGTTAAATAAGCCGTTACGTATCCTAAACTACGAGAAAGTTAGAAGTGTGTGCCTGTACATTGCATTACATACATCATCCGTCCGTAAGTGTTTCACGGTCTGTGTTTCGAAAACACATGATGGCTGTTAAGTGTAAATACCAAAGTTGTCCTTTTTATGAAATTGAAATAGCAAGAATGTTAATCTTGTAGTGACTTGCGTGAGGTCGAATTGGAGTTAATGTCGGTCTATTCTTTCTCCCATACGAAAAGTATTGGGTTTATGATAATAGCGAATATGTGTGTATTGCCGCAGTAATGAGACCTGCTCGTGTTGCGATTTTAAGAGTCGGAGATGTTACTTGTAAATATACACTGTGAACAATAGAGATTGCTCCTTACGCAGGGGCAAATAGTGTCTTACATGCGGCACTTCACGTCTAAAATATTCTTCATGGTGTGACAACCCCAAGTTTGGCCTCACTTTTGTCGAGACTTCACGATTGCTCTCAGCCACATCTCACTCGTTAGGACTCCTCTGGGTGAGCGATCAGGCCGTCGCAGAGACCTATTACCTGACAAGTGGCAACACTCAAGAGACAGACATACATGCCCCCGGCTAGATTCTAATCCAAATTCCCAGCTAGTGATCGGCCGCAGACCAAAGACTTAGAACTAGAGGTCACTGGTATCGGCGAGCAAAATAATAGTTGCGACAAAATTTTCTTCTCCTGCGCTCAGTCCTCCTTATTCTACTTTATATTCCTTTCCATCTCCTTGAGTTCTAGGCACACGAACACTTGCGTATTCTGGCTGAGAGGGTCAGGAAGCTAAATGAGCTGGAGGTTGGGAAACAGTACTAGATTGAGATTACAAACAGGAGTGTGGCTTTGGTGAACTTAAGTGATGATGAGGACATAAATAGGGCTTAGGAGGATATTAAAGAGAATATCGAAACCTCAGCTAAAGATAGTCTAGGTGTGCACGAATTGAAGCAGCATAAACTTTGGTTTGATGAAGAATGTTTAGGTTTTTAAATCAAAGGAAGCAGGCTAAAATGCAGTGGATAAAGGATCCAAACCAAACAATGCAGATAATCTGAACAATGTAAGACTTGAGGCTAGCAGACATTTCAGGAACAAGAAGATGGCATATCTGAAAGCTAAATTTGAAGAACTTAAACAAACAGGAGGATAAAAAATATTAAAGACTTGTATAGGGGTATCGATGAATTTAAGAACGGTTACCAGCCTAGAACTAATGTAGTAAAGGATGAGAGGGGTGATTTGTTTGCAGACTCCCACAGTATTATGGCTAAGTGGAGGAACTCTTTCTCCCAGCTATTGCATGTACATGGGTTTAACGATGTTAGACAGACAGAAATACACACAGCAGAACCACTAATGCCTGAGCCAAGTGCCTTTGAGATTGAGCTGGCTGTTGAAAAGCTAAAAAGTCGCATATCACCAGCTGTTGATCAAATCCTAGGAGAATTGATTAGAGCAAGGGGTAGAACATTTCGCTATGAGGTTCATAAACTTATTAATTCTATTTGGAATGAGGAGGAATTGTCTGAGGATTTGAAGGAGTCAGTCATTGTACCAATTTGTAGGAAGTATGATAAACAAGTTTGTAGTAATTATAGAGGCATATCTCTTGTGTCAAATACATACAAAATGTTATTCAACAATTTGCTCTCAAGGTTAAGTCCATATGCAGAGAAAATTACTGGGGTTTATACATGTGAATTTCGACGCAACCTGTCAACTATTGATCTTATATTCTGCATTCGTCAGATTCTTCAGAAAGAATGGGAATAAAATGAAAGAGTTCTTCAGATATTTATAGACTTCAAGAAAGCTAATGATTCAGTTGGGAGGGAGGTCTTGTATAGTGTTCTCATTAAGTTTGGTATCCCCAAGAAACTGGTAAGGCTGATAAAATTGTGTCTGACTGAAACGTATAACAGAGTCCGGTTAGGCAAGAATTTGTCTGACATATTTCCTGTTAGGAATGGCTTGAAAAAACGAGATGCTCTATCGTCATTGCTTTTCAACTCTGCTTTAGATTGCGCCATTAGGAGGGTTCAGGTAAACAAGGATGGCTTGAAATTTTATGGTATATATAATAAGCACCTGGTTTATGCTGATGATATTAATGTATTGGGAGGAAGCGTACATACTATAAAAAATAAGAGGCTTTGGTAGTGGCTAGTAGGAGATTGGGCTAGAAGTAAATGCTGATAAAACCAAGTACATCGTCTTGTCTCGAGATCAGAATGCAGAACGAATCACAGTATGAAGATTGATAATATTTCCTTTGAAAGAGTGGAAGATTTCAAATATTTGGAAACAACTTTAGCAATTCAAAATTCTATTCAGAAAAATTAAGAGCAGAATGAAGTCAGGGAATTCTTGCTATCATTCGGTGCAGAATTTGTTGTCTTCCAGTTGGCTATCCAAAAATTTAAAGATTAAAATATACAGAACTATAATTTTGCCTGTTGTTTTGTATGTGTGTGAAACTTGGTCGCCCACTTTGAGGGAGGAACGTAGGCTTAGGTTGTTTGAGAATAGGGTGCTGAGGAGAATATTTGGGCCTAAGAGGGACGAGGTAACAAGGGAGTGAAAAAAAAACTACATAATGAGGAGCTTAATTAACCGTACTACTCACCCATTATTTTTGGGTGATAAAATCTAGAAGAATGAAATGGGCGGGGCATGTAGCTCGTATGGGTGAGAGGAGAGGCATATACAGGGGTTTGGGGGGAAATAAACCACTTAGGAGACTCAGGCGCAGATGGGAGAATAATATTAAGATGGATATTCAGGAAGTAGGATGTGGGGATATGGATTGGATCGAACTGGCTCAGGATAAGGACAGATGGCGGGCGCTTGTGATTACGGTAACGAGCCTTCGGGTTCCATGAAATGCGGGGAATTTCTTGACTGGCTGAAAACCAGTTAGCTTCTCAAGAAGACCTGTGCTCCATGGACTAAATAAGTAAAGAAGTGAGTAATTAATTAATTAATTAAGTAAGGAAGGAAGGCTTAGAGGCTTACGATGAATTCAGGCCTGAAGCTGCAGAATGCCCAAAGAATTCCCATGAATTTGAATACATGCATCTTGTGCGGCAATTTAGAATTTTGTGAGCATTTCTTAATGACTTTCTACAAGTGAACTGAATTTCAGAACTTAATACAATCTGGAAATATCTTTAGGGTACGTGACTAACGAACACTACCAGTTACTAGAAATAGGGCAATATACTGTTACTGGGAAATGAGAAAATGATTCTCTGTTATTATTATTATTATTATTGCTACTAACTACCGTTCTACTATCGTTGCTGCTACCACCACCAACAACCCAACCAAACAATCAACCAAAGAAATACTCCACATCACCGCTCTGTTGTCTTCTAATTCCCTGGCCGTGAGGTTTATGTACGTACTGACGTTTCATCATTAAAACTGTAATGCATTTCACGCTCTGTTTGTACATTTTGCCTCCGACGTAGAGTGTGTGAGAACCCAGCAAGGTTGATTGGTGCAGCTTCACTTATGCCATGAATTTAAGACTCGCTGACTGTTTTAGAAGTTCGCGGCAGCCCTAATTTCATTTTATTCACTGTTTATTTAAGTTGTTTATCCAATAAAACATTAGCAAAGAAGCTTTCTCATTCACTGTATATTTTCCTAAAGCTTGTAGTGCCCTTTTATATACTAACAATAAAAGTAAAAAAAACGTAAGTATTTTGATTGATGCTGGTTTTATAGGCTGCGCTGCGCTGCGCGGCGCTCGGTATTCGCTACTGTTGAAACATTAAACATTTCAAATAGAAACTTAAACTTGAAACGGCGGAACTGAAATTTAGCGCGATAAATAAGCTGTTCTTACCAAAGTAAAAATTATCTTGTGCCTGTAAACATTAATCATAATTACAGTCTCAGTATACATCACTTTATTGAATGAAAGTAGATTTGAAGGGACAATAATTGCGCTTTTCTGTGTTTTTACACAAAGAGCAGTGATAATTTCTTACTAAGGTCTCGGGACAAACTGTCGGGCCCATCTTCAAGGGTCAAGTTTCTTGACTCTACCCTTGACCATTGAAGATCGGACCGAGAGTTTGTTACGAAACGCCGGTAAGAAATTACCCTCACTGCGTAATAATCCGTAAGATGGCGGTTCTCCTCGACATCACTGCGGAAGCCTGAAATCACGAAAAAAATTATTTATTTATTTGAGATTTGGTTTTGCAACAATTTTCACTTTTACCAAATCTGGTAAGAATATGAGGTTTATATGCCACAGAATACCACACTTTCCGTCTGATAGATGAACTCATCCAGCGGAGTCGTGTCGCGTTGCACCCCACAAAGTGAACGAAATGCGGCACATAGGAGTTGTCCCTTGATCAACATCTTTGTGCTAAAACACGTAGTTATGCCGGATTATAAGCAACAAAAGGAGAATGCCTACTAGTCTCAGTTTTTTCAACGTTATTGAAACATAACTTCCACGAAAACTGTAGGATACAGGATTTAGAGATGTTTTTGTTTTGACGTATTTAGATCGTGCTTGTAAATGTTCCTACCAGGAGAATGTCAGTAGATAGCCAGACAGGCTTGACGGCCGTATTTAAACTGAACTGTTGTAGTCCTGAGCATGCCATTTTTTTAATCGAACTGGGAACAGAGGCAGAGGGAATAATTTGTGCTTTATTTAAAAACTGTTACATTAAAAAATGTAGCAATTTTTTATGTTAACGAAATAATTAACGTAACTATGTGACATACCAATTGTCTGATATGATGTATTTAATCGCAAAGTTCTGATTTAGGGGATACACTGACCAAATGTCTTATATATTAAGTATGGGATAACTTGAAGTTCAGTTACAAATTACCTTTTTCACCTAATGTGGAAACGGAATTGAATTTTGCGAGAGGAGGATTACCGACCCCCTAATCGAGAACTGTATAAAATTGTTAAATGCCTTATTTCTAAAAGAACATGGAGTTCTACTCCCAACTAATTTTGAATTGACCAAAGTTATAACCTCGTAGGTACATTTCCCTGTTCATTGTACTACTGAAGAAGACTTCCTTAAGAACCCTCGTGCGTATTTCACAACGGATATTGAATGTGACTGTACATATTTGTTACTAGAGAAGAACGTTACTCAGGATTCAAGTATATGGGATGTTTTACATTGTCAGCTGGTAGCAGTTACCGAAGTTTCGAAGGAAAGTAGTGGCTTCATCTGCAGTGTAAGAAGGATGATGAGGGCACTATGCTCCTCTGAAATGTCGGTGCCTATTTAAAAATCTACATGTCATAATATTCCAGAAGATTTAAATCTTAAACAACATGGATCTCACAAGAATTATTCAGTTTTTGATTGCTTGTGGACATAGATACCACAATAAATGTCTTGGAGTTTGAGTGTCTTAAATACCCTGTCCGGTATGATGTGTATTATGTAAGAAAATATGACCTTTGCAACAACTTCTGGTAAGGGTCATTGAATATTTGAAGTATAAAACTAATGTATTCAGGTTACGTTGCTGTAATAAGAAAAGGAAACGGTATCATGATGTCAGTAGCAGAGTGACCAGATTTAAGATGGTTGCATTATCCTAAAAAAAGAGGAACATTTTTGCAAGGCAAATTATTTGCGTCTGTCAGATGACCTGTTGTGAGTCAGCAGGTGACTTGGAAAGAACATCCGACACACTTCGTGGATTGTTCTTCGAAAAGCTGTGCTGTGGCTTCGACTTCTATCGGATATTTATGCAGCTAATTTACTAAGAAATCACTCTGAATTGCTTCGGCGACACTGTATTTTTTTTGGCATCCGTCTTTTGTGTTTGGAATTTTAAAATTTAAACTAAGAGAGAGGGGGGGGGGGGGGGTGGTGGTAATTTAACTGCCATACCGACGTAGACGGATCGTTTTTTATTAAGCAGTATAATGTAAACTGTAAACCGAAGGATTCGTTATGCTTTGCAAGGCACATCCGTAGCCTAATGTAAGGAATTCCAAGGTTAAAATGTGGCGCCCGGTCTGTGAGTTATCGTAAACATTCAAAGAAAACTTAGTTTCTTTCGTAATAAAAAACGTAGGTGGTCAGTTGTTCTGTTGTAAATATTTCGGAAAAGCTAATTACAATTTAATAGTCCATTTTAGAGTATTCGTACACAAGAAGACATATATTGCATGAGGCGGAATGGCTCGAGTATACCGATGATCAACTCGAAAGTCGCTTTCCAGCCGTTTTTATGCGCGCTAGCAGAATTTCGAAAAGCGACTGTTGGCTTCGTCATGATTGACAGTCTCTTCGTCCGTCCCTCCGTATGGAACAATTCGGCTCCCAGTGGACGGATTTTCATGAAATTTTGTGTTTGAATTTTTTTTCGAAAATCTGTCGAGGAAGTTCAATTGTTTAAAATCTGTTGAGAATAACTCGTACTGTAAACGAAGATGTACATGTATGAAAATATGTACGTTTATGACATTATCTCTCTGAATTCTTCTTAAAATAAGAAATATTTCAGATAAATTTGCAGAGGAAATCAAAACAAACGTAATATTTTCAATTATTTTTTCTCTAAATCTTACCGGTTTATGAGATAATGTGGAAAAATACGATAGAGCCAGACAGGCCGCAGATACAGCCCATGCTTGGCATGCTGGATAATTAAGGCCACAGACACACTCTAGCAATATGCAATACTTACCGCTTTTCCACAGCAAAATTGTTTACGCGTAAGTGCTGGAGCGTTATGTTCACACGTACGTTGCCTGTCTTTTTCTACGTTAAACTTTGACGTGCCATAAATGTGTTGGTGAACCGAACTTTAGGCCAACTATTCCAGAATTTTCGTTAAAGAACAGAGGGCAGAATGGAGAGACGACCTGCGAGATGAGATGTCTGATATTCTGAGTACCCTAAGAAACAGAAATATTAATTGCTGCACTGACATTCTGAACATAACGAACACTCTGGTGTCAGAGACTGCGGGTTTAAACGCCGCTAGAAAGGAAACTGACTAGGCTAGGGGTTGTCCAAACCAGGGATCATATTCGATTCACGTAAGGGGTAAGAGATTTCTGTCTTTTCTAAAGTGTTCAGACAGGTTCTGCTCCAATTTAAATGGATGGGAAATTTTTTCCTTGGTTTAAAGCTACAGAGACATCAAGCCGACATTGATTTCCATCTCGTGCTGACGTTAATAATGAGTGTACCTATACTTTATTTGTTGCAACAAATTGCACAAGCAGTAATAAATAATTATGTGGTACTTACTTTCTTCCGACATGTTTCGTACAAGTGCATCATGCGGGAGGTATATACAAAGGCGTAGAATTGCGCCGAATTCTGTCAAAGATGAGGGAGTGTGGAGTTAAAACAAAATACTGTTCATTAAATTACCAAAAATACTTGAAATATAAATTAATTCACAAATAGTTTTTACAATTCTCAACAGTACTTTATCTTCCGTTGTCGACAACAATCTATGTTAATTTTTGTCATTTCAGTCGAAGAGATTATCGTTAAAAGTTAATGAAAATTGAATTATTGTAGTTTTATACACAAGATGGTTGAATTTAAGTTGTTTTATTGTGTAAGACGATTTTAAATACACTGTGTTGTCTGGTTGGTGTTTATGCACTGTCCCATGCGCCTTCTTGTCGTGCACATTAAACCTTACCTTTGTCTTTACCACTGGACACGATCCTGAGCCGGCTACTTCTACTCCCAACTTCGTGACGTGTATATGTAGGAGCTCTTTTCTTTTTCGTGTTTTCTTTGATCTTTAGCTTGAACGTGGACTCGTTTTGTGAGATTTTCTTACCTATATTTTTGTGTAAATTTTATGTTCACGGTCGAAGCCACATTCACGTAGTAGCTCGGAAATATGGATGTCATTACTGTAATTGTAATCTCCTAGATGGAATTTTTTTCAGTTACAGAATTTCTGTACATGTAATATCCTACGTTGTTGGGTTTTCAAAATTATGATAACGGGACAGCTTTCTGGCGCTGTAAATTAACGACAGATAAGAAATGTTTACATTCTGTACAATAGACTTTATGTCAGTTGAAAATTAATTAGTTATTTTACTGTTGAATTGACGGTGTGAATTTTTGAAACAAAACCGCCCATTTGTCTTTGTGAAATGGATTTGGCCTGCTGGCGTCAGCGTGTGGACCGTGTGTATTCAATTAGTGTCTGTGTACTGACTAAGAACAAATTTTTCGATCGGAAGGAAAACTGTGATCAGTTACGTTTCAATTAATCTTTTTCCGCAGGACTGAATATGTATAAAATTAGATCTGTATGTCTCCAGAAAGTCTAACAAATCACCTAAGAAAATTAATGCACTACTGTTACATTGCTTATTGATTTTTTGTTAAAATGTGATTTATTCAATAGTAGTTGAAATATAAGGAAGCTTTAAAAAATAACAAAAGTCACAAACGCTGAGGCCGAGAACTTTATTCTGACTCAGATGTATATATATGACACTTGGGCAGCAGATGGTACACGTGGGGCCTTGACTTACACGTGACTGACGCTTCAGCATTAGTCGTTCTGTGACACCAAGTTTTGTATCCCAGCCTGGAAGAAATTGGTTTCAATAGTCTGTGACCAGGGGGTGACAGCTAGTTTTACGTCGGCGCGAATTGTAAATCCGGGTAATTCGTAAGGGATATAAAGAGCTGGAAAACACCGGGCCCGTTACTGTCAACGGGACTGTTTCCGGCGCTGTGGGTAGGAGGTTAAGGACCATTCTGCCTACAGTCCCAATCTTGTGGTCAGCGATTTCCATCTCTTTGGATCCCTTACGAAGTTCCTGGCTGAGAAGCGATTTACAGCAGACGGCGAGGTGCAGAAATCCGTCATTTCTTGAATACAGACTCTTGACACTGTTTTCTTACACTCCGTATGCAATCTTCGGTGACACAAGATAGGCGCTAAGATGTCGATGATTACTACGTGGAGGTCTGATTTTTACCATCTGTTACCCACGTGCCATATACACATAGAAGTCAGAATGAATTCCTTGGCTTCAGATTGTTTGTTACATTATTGTTAATTCCTTATGACTTGTCACTACGGTTGTAAATTAATAAACTTTAACAGCATTTAACAGCTTTTGGTATCAGAGCGACTCTCCCTATTGCCATTTCCACTGGCACCATAATGTTTATCTCATAATACACAGAAGCGTTGTTATTTTAAACAAACAGTGTGTGTATTGCGTATATAAAAAAGTGCACTGACGGGAGACTCGGCAATTTTTAGTCTCTTTCAACGTGTGTTTAACGATGTGTAAAGTATATCTGACGTATATCTTACGAGGCTTCACGTGGTACGTGCCTCCTCTTTAGAATCACTAAACTAGAAGATTGTTTGAAAATGCTTTAGGTCTCGCGTGCAGTTGGAGAACAGGGAATAATTTTGAGGTGTAATTCAAACGAAATTTAGCCGATTCTTTATTCTGAATGGGATGTAACTTGTGCGGTAAACACACAAGTGGGCATAATAATAGAATAATCATATCTGTCTCAAGATATTAGATGTGGTTCATTGATCTGATTTTTTCGGATGTGAATGTAGTTTATAAATTTGTTACTAATAACACGAAAGGTTTCCTTGGGTAAGGAATAGCTATTTCGGAGCCGGATTTTTCCACAGTTAAATGAAATTAATACAAATTCTATGAGAAGGTGGACAGGAAGATAGAAAACCAACGCCCTGGATCTAAGGACATGGATAATGACAAATGACTATAATTATTAACACAAATGTAGTTACAAAAACAGCGTGTTGTTGCACACAGTAGTGGATGTATGGAGTATAGTGTTTTCACGGATGAATTGACAATTTGGTGTAAATTATCGAATGTATTAATGTCTGAAACTGATCCATAAACACTGAAAAAAGTAGTCGATCCCAATTTTATGTCCGAAGATCGTAGTATGACGTTACACAATTTCTGCACATTTGCCTAAATTTATTCCAATACTTTCCAAAATATCTTACAATTTTTACTTGCCCGTTCGTACCTGTATTGTTCAAGTGATGGCTTACACTGTATAATTTTTAGCTTAATCCGGAGTCGGTTTTTTTTAAAACTTCCTGTAACTATCTTCCATCAGAAGACACCTAGCTCTTATGACTTCAAGATGTTCTTTCCCCCACGTTCTCCGCAGCTCAATTATTACGGGATTCCTCTCATATGAATAACGGTCCATTGATTATTATTATTATTATGAATAATCCTGTAGGTTTTATGAAGTTTTATTACTTTACCATAAAATGTGAGTCTGGTATGTAGTGATTGTGCCTAAATCATGGGGTTAATATTATTTGTAGATGCCAATTCCGACAGTACACTTCCAAGCAATTAACAGCAGAAAAGAAAACGCAAAACTGCAAAATTTTCTTTCAAAAATTGAAAGGCAAGTGCTTTATCGTGTATAGATAAATATTTTCAGAAGGTGCGAGGCCTGATTAGAATCTGCAGGACGGCACGTGGAGAATGTTACTTGAAGTACCGTGAGCTCAGCTGCAGGGGAAAACCTGACTATACAAATTCCCAGCGGAAGGAGGCTTCTCTGTCCTATTGCTTGTGTGACAGCTGCCGTGCTCACGGCTGTGATATCAGATTCTCCCCGCAACAAAATTCTTAATATAAGGTAGTGGAATTTAATTATGTGCAAACGAGGCATGTAGGGTCTGGTATTTTTAAAAAGGGTTAATGCGGTAATATTTATCGCCGTGAGATAAGCACGTCGTACAGAGTAGATATCGGGGTGATCATTGTTTTTGATATTGTAAACATTCTGTAACAAAGCGAACCCCGGTTGATCTATATTTGTCGACATAATTTCGGTTGTTATGTTTTATTTTCTAATTTTTTAAACCTACAGGCATAGACAGACTTTGCAACTTACGCCATTTCCATTCATAGTTACACAAAGATTTCGAATTAGATGCTCTTGAAAACCTGTGTATTTTGATCGATCATTAATTATATAGATGTCCTGCTAGATGTACCGATGTACGAGAAACAATTTGCATGTGGGTGCGCAGTAGCATCAGTAACCTGCAGAATATTAAAATTCGAAGGAAAGTTTTGGAATCTACAGAAAAATGAACGACATTTTTATAGAAGGAGCAACTTGGTAAAGTGTGTGAAATATAAGTATTGGTGGGGTAATTAATAATGCTGAGATTAAACTATAATTTTCGTGGAAACTCTTACTGGTCGATGTAGTCAAAGATATTTTTAGCATGCGGTTTGGTGTATATATATCAATTAAAAATTCACCCGAGGTTAATTTGTAGTGCAAACATGCACAAAGTCACGTAATGATATAGTATTTCCGTAAGGGGTTTAGAGTTTGTAAATTAGCATAGAAGTTGTTGAAGAATGAATTGTACGTGACTCTACAAACATGCAGCACCCTGTGTTGCCAGTAACTGGGCATGGAAATTACTTTCTGCAGGGTGAGCATTTTATAGTATGGAGTGACATTATTTCACTTTCTGCTACTCAATTCGCTGCCACAGAGCACATGTAAACTTGTCCTCTTTGCTGAATACTTCGGGATTAATTTGGAGGGTGCATTTACACCCAAAACTGAAGAAGGTTTGGCTGTGATCGTCTTTCGTGACTTATTGGTGTGCATTCCAGCAAAGGTCAAGTTAGAAAAATATAGTGAAAGTGTATTGTACGTGCTACACGGACACTTTTTGCAATTTGTTATTTTTTATGAAGTTCCCTTTACGTGTAAATTTATCTGAATCAGCAGCATGTGCTACTTCTGGTTTAGTTGCGTGCTGTTTTGCTAAAATCAAGAACGTATTTGGCTATAGTCAATTACAGTTCCATATGACACACACATCGTGTGAAAATAGCGACATATAACGTTCTGTTTAAATCTTAATATTTGTGACATAAAGCGAAAAATTACCTTGCGTTCGGAGAAAGATTAAGTAAAGCCATTTCGAAGTGTGAGTTCATCGTTATGTATGAGGGATGAGTTTCTAGAATTTGTTTACCTAGGGATCAGCAGGAAATTACTTTTGTCAGGACACGAGCAAGGCTATCAAACTCTAACCGCTTATATTCTGAAGAATGAGCTTCAGTTTAACCACTATGTTTCAGTCATGTACAACAATGCATTTCGTGATTATTTTATTCCAGATTCGCTACATGTGTCGGTGTGAAGATGTCGCCTTTTACTTGATGTTTTTGCTGCATGGTACTCGTTATTCATATTCATAGAAAATATTTGGAATTGTTTATAAAAAAATCCCTCGCAACGTGGCCACTTGAATACACAAGTGAGTGCTAAGTGGATAATAGTGTACGGTGTCAGTGCTATTTGGACCACCGACTGCCAAAAATTACTTTAGGCCTTTCGTCTTAATATCACGCTAGATCTTTTAAGTTCAACTTCTTCTCTTCTTGGGCATGACGTATAAACAGGAACTCAAAGGTTTAGGCTGTGAATGTGTGAAGTGGATTAAAGTGGCCAATGGCAGAATCGAATGCCAGACATCGCGGATTTTCTGAGCCGCTTGCTCCACAACAGAGAATGTCTGATCTGGTGATAGTTCCTCAGGGAGAACCACGTAAGCGAAATTTTTAGGTTAACTGGCTATTCAAAACATGTCCTCGATACACGATTTAGGGATAGTGACTTACTTGGATTACAGATTGAAAATTAATTTTATGTACATATTTACGTGCGCTGTCGATCAGTATTGGCAAAACCACGGAATCACATATCGTTCTCCTGGCTCTAACGGCAGGATTTGCTTCAGAGAAGAAGTTGATAAATTAATTTTTTGTAACGAAGTTACGTTATTCGCAAACTATTGGCCATTTTACAGCCACTAGTCTGTTGGTGTCCGACATATTGGTCAGGATAGGCACACTCATTTACATAGTTAATATGGAAAGCTCGCGACTCATTGAGAAAAGGCACACTTCATGTACGTATGTACTGACGACACCCTGCGACCAGGGTTGGCAAGGCACTTTTATTTACGCAGTTAACTGTGGAAATCCCGCGACGTGGGCAGGCAAGACACGGTCATATAAGTAGTGACAATAGAAACGCGAAGAATGTGTGTTCTACTTTAGTAATGGTGCCCACAGTTAGCGTGGAAACCCGAATAATGTGTATGTGTGTGTATCGTACTGTAGTACGTATTAGTGCCTGGTGACCCTTTCCATAAGTACCGTGGAAACCTCACTTACTTGTGTCCGTTATATATCATCTGCGCTTCAGTGAGCCTGAATTTTGTGTGATGTCGTCTACTGCCTTCTGGTAGCGTTCCGTGGAAGTCCAACGTGGGAGTGTGCCAGTGAGGTTTAGAGGCCCTACACCTTTGTTCATTTGAAAAGTCAAATCTTATGGTGATTTCGTGGTAAAAATCATAAGTTTTTCTCACACATACATACATGTGTATACGAGTACATACACACGTAAGTACCTACATACATACATATACACTTACTAATGTCCAAACTTCACTTAGTGGTATTGCAAGATGCAACCTGTTTAGTTTGTTTTACTGGGGTAATTATCCCAGTCGTTCCATCTTTTATGCCGTATTTATGACTACATACTCTCGTAAAATACTTGTTTATAGAGAGTAATAATAGAACTCACGTTCACATATACAAATCCGTAATTACTAAAGGCATGATCTTGATTGAAAGAATTTAACTGCGCTGTGAAGATTAGTGACCTCCCACGGTTCGTATATAATTTAAATATGTTGTTCTTTTTGTTGTTATTATAGTGATCCTTAACCAAGCTCGTGTGTACACATACACACTCACACACACACACACACACACACACATGCAATAGTAATACCTCTAATTTCGATACGGTACAGTACCCTTAATATTTAACACTCTGATGTGGCTCCTTATTCATTTAATCTAACGGGCTTTCCTTATGTGGAATGATGACTCGTGGGGCACTTGGTTCTTCACTTGGATATGTTTAGGAAAAATAACAACTTTGTCTATATTTTTGAACACAGTAGTTTATCTCTTTTTTAGAATGTTTGTTATAAAGCGCAAGGTGTAGTATATAGAGTATCTTATCAGAAGGATGTTTTGTCAAAAATTTTGAATGCCCAAGGAACTAATCAGAGGAAAAATAAATTTTTGTTCTACTGAAACAACATGGAAATTACTCCTCTCCTTTTTGGTTACGCTTTACGTGTTTTGACTGGGACACGCCCACTTCACTGTTGCGCTGTGGCCTGCCTGACATGTGCACACATATGGTTAGTTCTTGCTGCAGCTATTAAAGAACCTCGAAAGTTTCAACCTGTCTTCCAGTCGGAGTTTGCCCTAGACGTAAATTAGCTTCAAGACTGAGATCTGCGTTTTTCTGAGATGTTGCGCAGAGTAAAGTGGTAATTCTGTTCCAGTGTTTCGAGATAACCTATCGGCCCCATATTCAAGTTTAAAGAAATCCTTTAATTGCAGGTCCTGTTTTAGAAATATTAACTTCTTCAAATGTGGATTAATTTGTCTAACCACTGACAGTCTGCACATTTCTGAAATTTGGCACACCTATAATTGAGATTATTCTGCGTCTGTTGACTTTTTTTGTACAGATTTATCTCAAAGCAGTTTTCAACACTTCTTTCTACACAATACCTTTTATAAAGGTGGCAGATTTTATAAAATGAAAATGACAACAGTAGGGGTCACAACTTTCCTAGAGGAATAAATGCTAGTGCTGCAGAAGATTCAATTCAGGACCTTCTGATGCTATTCACATATCATCGATAATATATACATATATATACTGCCACCCGGCAAATGTATTTTGTTGCTTTGTATTGCTGTGTATTGTATTGTATATTGTATTGCGTTGTTGCTGTTAGAGAACACACTGTTTGCTTTTATAATCTCAGGACAGTGTTCTGAGGAAAGTATTTAGGCTCAAGAGAGAGAAACTGTTAGAAAATCGGAAGATGTTTCATAAAGAGGGGTTTCAGAGTTCGTAGTCATAGTCATATATTATTTCTGCTTTACATTTTTAGGGTGAAATGGAAAGGGCGCTTAGTACTAGCAGGACGTATGGGAAATGCATAAAAATTTGAGTTGGAAAATCTGAAAGAAAGATACCACTTTGGAGGCCAGGAGTGGTTGAGACGTTAATAATAAAATTCTTCTTAAAGTAACAGGTTAAGCGGGTGTGTGCGGGATTAATTAGTTTCGGGATAGGGATCAGTGTGGAGTTGTTGTGAATAGAATAATTAACCTTCGTTTTCTGTAGAAGACGAGAAAGTGTTCTGAACCGCTGAGCGACTGTTGGCTTCTCAAGAAGGATTTCAATGTGTGGAGTTGCTCAGCAGGGTAAAAAAGACCCAAAGCACTAGCGTGTTATTAGCGAGAACTATGCACACTGCGTTTGTAAATACGTAGTTTTAGGGACATTTGTAGCTTGAATGTTTTGGTATAATAACGCACTGTAGTTTAATTAGATTTTTAGAATAATTTCGTAATACTCTTTTTTTTAATGTTATTTACTCTTCCAGCATGATTTAGAGTAGATCAATTGTTGTTATGGATTTCGTTTGTAGTGTAATGCAATACTGGACAGCATTTCAGTCATCACTATCTTCCTCTTGTCATAGCGAAAAACATCTTGTTAATCTTCTCATTTATCCATTTCTCCAAATTTCATATTTCCTTTATCTACATCGACCCTATATAATCTTCGCACATGACAGCGTCGTTAAACAAAACTTACGTCTCTCTTGGACTATGTATAAAAAGTAACGTGCATTTTAAAACTTATTTTATACCAGTTCTTGATAATACTTCCTGTACAACTTGTCGTTCGTTGTGATAACGCAGTACAACATCTTGTTTCTGAGTTACTCTGGAACAAATTTGGGCTCCAGACCACCGAGAAATAAAAAGGTAAAACAACATCCACGGGTAATTTCTGGCAGAGAGGCTGTAAGAGCTCTAAAAGAAAGGGCAAGACTTGCTCCTCTAACATACTGTTGGGTTAAAGTAAAACAATTTTAGTAATTAGCCAACTTAATGCACAAATTCTTGTTTTATAATAAGTTTATTGTATGCCTCTACATGTATCGAGCACATGTGCTCATCATCAGGAGGTCAAAATTGTATTATACAGCATCTGGTATCATCACACCTGTAGGTGGCCGTCCGGTGCACTGTTTGAGAGTGTCCTCTCTCAACCAGTGCACGTACAATTTTGACCTGATGATGAGCACATAGTGCTCGAAACATGTGCAGGCACATAATAAACTTATTATAAAACAAGAATTTGTGCATTAAGTTGGTTAATTACTAAGATTATACTCAGATGCAAGGTCAGCAAAACATTAAAAAAAACGGTAAAACAACGTCCTTGAGTTTTCTGTCATTGTGATGTGAGGGAAACTCGTCGCCGAGCTATAGTCTGTTCGCAGCACTGAAACAAGTTTTTGGCGGCCGTAATGTAAGGGTGATTGCGAAGTATGACCGCTGGTGACGTATGGGTGTGGACTTGTGTCAACAGGGAACAGAAAAGCTCGTTTCATATCACGACAGGTGTCCACATTTTGGAGGGACTGTGTGGAGAAGCAGTGGGACTGCAGCACAGTTCATTCTGAACAGTTCTAATGCCAGCTGAAAGGAGAGAACCCCAAATTTACGCATTTTAAACTTTTTCTGAGCATTCTCCTACAGGCTATTAATTTGAACTAGTATAGTATAAATATTTTAAATCGTAAAATTCTTTCTTTCCTTCGCTGTATTTAGTATTGACGAATTAGCTGTAACGCACAGGTTTCTGATCGTGTATCACTTTAAAGTTTTAGAATGTGGTACTATTCACGTTCTTAAATTTATTTAATGTGCAAACTACTGTGGCACTAGTGAAATGAAATTCCATTGAATTCAGTTTGTGACGTTTTGCGATTCAGAAACCAACTACAAATGAAGGCTGTCTATTTTCTGAAGGCATGCAGCTGTCAGTTACTGAGCGTGTATGGGTGTTGGCGAACGGTGAAAGTTTCCTTATGTTTCTGCGTACTGTTCAGAAATACAGACAACTTCCGATATCTTGGACGCTTTCCTTTCGCGTCTATCCTTTCGTTTCTCTTAGACCATAATTTGTCTTCACTGTAAAAAAAAAAGATAGCCTTATGTTTACATTTTATGGTTAGTTGTGTATTATATTGTTGATTTTTTAGTTATTTAACGCATTTTCAAATTGTCGAGCGACTGCTAATTGTGAACTAGAAACAATATTATAGAAAGCGGTAGTGGTCTATTTTAATTCTTGCTATCGTAACTTAATGCACGCGGATATGCTAGTCGCTAAAATGACCTAATACGGAATATATCATTTGACGCGGATTGCTGGCTGGCGGCAATACATTTCCTCTGTCGCCACTTCTAAACCAACAACTCTGCGCTCCGCCCAGTGTGCAATTCATCCTGTTGCGGGAGCTCTTTGGCTGAGTAAAGTGGCCGGAGCTGAACTTCCGTTTCTCTCACGTTTTCTCAGCGTGGCGTCGTGGTTTTTCAACACAGACGCAAAGTTACTTTCATGTTTCTCTGACTAAACATGTCTGGTCAGACTGAGGAAGATGCAGGAAAGTGCAGATAACTAATTGCCGAGATTCTAATCTAGTCTTTATCTAAATTGTCGCTTCTTATTCATCTACTTTTTAAGAACTGACGAGAAAAAACCAGCGGACCTGCTAACTCCGTAAAGAGAGAGCGAGAGAGAGAGAGAGAGAGAGAGAGAGGGATGTTTCATTTAAAGACGCCGTATAGGCGCCAGTGGGGTGGATGCGTGAAATACGAACAGGCAACATTGTTGCAATGATTCTAACGGACAAAACTACAGAACTACGACTGAAACCTGTACCAGTGTCATTCCAGCCACATAAATCACACACATACTGGATTGGGATCAAACTCGGGTCTCCACGGTGGGCGATTAGTTGCCGGCGTATCACCGCGGATCCCTGTTTCGATCCTAAGCCAGCCCATACATGATATTTCGAGGACAAAGTGGCATTGGTCAGGGTTTTCTTCCGAATAATTTGCTTTTCCCCCGTCATTATCATTCCACCATTGCCCCATACTTGTGCTTCATTTATCTACCATCAACGCTCTATAGGAGTCACATTCATGGCCCGGCTGTTTTACCTCGGGGGGAAACATCTTCCGTTAGGTACTGACTACACGTAGAAGAGGAGTAGGATCGAGGATTCATGTGGGCAGTTTTGATAAGATAAAGTATTTTTTTCCTGCCAATATTAGAATCCATATTCCTCGATCGTCCATCCCGCAACATAATCATTACAGACTGAGATATCCCTGCTTATAGTTTATCCTTCTCACAAGTACAAATATTGTAAGTGATAGGTTGGCAACTGGTAGTAAATATGTTGTGTCTGCAAAGAACGGGCAGTTTGTAGGGAAGAACATAGGCTTGACTAGCTCTGAATCTGTCGGTGGCATATTTGGTGCTACTGATCTTCATTCTGATAACCAGTCTCATGTGTTGTACTGTACTTTGTATGTGTGTGTGTGTTTTTGCGCGCGCGCGCACGCGTGTTTCGATTTTTGCACATAGTGGGCAGGCAAAGTGGGTCACACTGTCTATCTTATTTAACGTGCGGCATAGTATGTTTGGTATGATATGTCAAGCAACATACATGCTTAAATAACATTACTGTTACTGGTTGTGTTAGTAATCGTAGTTGAACATGGAATTAAAATGAAATAATCTCAAATGTCCCAAAATTAGGCTACGCGTTATAATCACGGGTTGTCTGTGTTTGTATGATACATGACTGTGTTATAATACACATAAAAGATTATCATAAGATGAGATAGATAAAAATATATGCAAATATGCACATTTTGTGCGAACTTATGAATGGCTAGGGATGTAAGTTAATATGCGGTACAAGAATCCATATTTAACTTTGAGTATGTTCGCATGTACAACTCGTAGTATTATTATTGTCAAATAGCATCATGATCCTGAAGAATTACAGACCTAATCCGATTTTACAACGTTTGAAGGCAAGCTGTTGTGTCTAAAGTTCACAAGGTCTGCTTTCATGAAACATTGTCCGTAGGAAAGAGGAAAGAGCTTTGGTCAGCAGGCCACTGTCAGTCAAGTGAAGGGCACGCCAGCAGTTGTGCATATAGGCACTGGGTTCAATTGAACAGCATTTCACAATAACAAACCTTGTCCCCATTTCGTTTAAGCTTCTTGATATCATGTTCTGCGGGAGGAGGTTGCTTGAAAACATCTGGAATGAACACGTGTTGTGAGAGCCGCTTGATCTGCTATGCAGCCTTAATACTGCGTAACATTCGTTTGTTTACCGCTAAAAAGGTAACGTTGTCTGAGAAGAATAATATGACGATGTAAACAATATGAATCATCCCTCATTTGCAGATGGATGGTTTTCACTGACGTTTAAATAGTGATATTTGTATGTTGCAACGTGTTTAATGTAACTGCTCGAAAATGCGCGGGACTTTCAGCGGTTGTTTCGGTCTGCAGGTAAGAAAAAGAAATGTGTAGAGGAAACACAGTTCATTATTGGCAAAACTGTAGAAGGCACAGAAAAGCTGAGGAATGAGTTAGAAGACTCAAAGGGTAGTATCGTGAGTAGGCCTCGATTGCTTCCTTCCAAATATTTTCCAACTATATTTCATGCATAATCTTAAAGTTCTATACGGATCTGTTCCTTTCCTGACAATCCCGTGATGAAATTTGGGCCCCTAAAATTATGGCATGTGCATGTAATGATTTTTCTCAGTCGACACATATCTCGGCAGTACGTAGAGACATACAGCCATATAATATCAAAGTTGTCACTGTATGCGCCAAGTTAACACGGTATAGTGGATAAGTAAAGCTATCTCTATACAGGCCTGGATAGGCTTCCAGGGTTCCAGGAGGTTGATGCTATCAGATTTCCAGACTTTCGCTCTACGCACCGACCAACTGTACCCCCATAAAGTATTCCCGGTACTCGTTTCTGTAAGAGGCTGAGTCAAACACACGACCGTAGCGTGGCCGGAAGGATGAAGTCTGTGAAAAATTCCAAAGGTTTCATGACCCTCGACTTTCAGTTTTGTAGCACAGTGTCTGAACCAACTGCGCTACCGAGTGCCCCCGGTATAGTGGTTAGCTTATATTTATGTTGTGAGTAGGTGTCGATTTACGTAGTGACTGTCGACAAATATCAGCCAGAAATAGCGATCTTCGGTGCAAGAAAGGGTTTATAAACTTTCTTTTCCGTTCTTGTTTGCCAGATAATTCTTTATCTCGGTGGAAATTAATTTTTAATGAGAAACACCAGCAATGATGGCGTGCGGGACCACATTTCCTCTACTGTTGAATCGTGAATTAATTTACAGCCTTAGGGAGTACATGATGTTTGACAAACTACGTGTTGTTGGCCTGCACAAGGCTGATTTCTTATTTGTTTGATTTGTTTAACAATTAACAAATTTCGAGGGACGAATGGATACTTATGTGTAACGAAGATTCTGGGTTGCCTGAAGGAAGAGACGTTTTCTTTAATTCATTTCTAAGAGAAAGTTTTCGAGTTATTTTTTGAAGAAATACTTAGAATTTATTCCTACCTCACTATGGGAATAAAACCAACAAGTGCATAGTTAAGAATCAATGCATGGTCAAGAAATACTTAAAATTCATTCCCTCTTCTTTCATATAGTTCATAGTTGTGTGCAAAAGAGAGCAGCTAAATTTGCAAATAATATAAGTGAGTCGGGTAGGGAAACTTTGGCACAGGGAAGATTGATAGCCCGAGTACGTGCCCTTGTCAAGGCATTCACAGGGGACGGGCTTGAAAAGCGATAGAGGATAGACTCCTAAAACCACGCTACTTGAGTAGGGACGATCGTAATCGGAAAATTAGGATTAGGAAATAAAGAACAGATTTTGGTAAATATTCCTCCGTAAATAAGACCATTAAAAGCCGGAACCAATTACCTGCAGGCTTACTAGCGTCCTTCTTCTGTAAATAAACACGTCTAGAAAGAGGGTTAAGAATGTAGTTACAAGCAAGGAAATTCAATTGGGGATTGAGTGTAAATAAGTGAAGTGATGTGACGTGATTTATGCGAAGTGATTTTGTTTTGAAGTGAAGTGAGTTACGGTGAAGTTCTTGGAGACAAAAGTACTATGTACATGTAGAGTGACCTTATACTGAGGGCTCTTGATTGTATTGTAATTATTTCATTTGCTGTTTATCTTGTACTGTGGTTGTTTTGTCTTGTTTTCTAATGTGTGGGTGTGTGTATGTATGAGTTTTGTAATGTTTAGCTGTTTTGACAATTGTGTGGGTGTTTTGGTAATATGTGTACTTGTATTTGCTGTGTTTTGTATTGTTTGTACTGTGTTTTTGTATTGTTTCATTTATGTAAATTTATTTTATTTTTTATGTCTGTACTATTGTAAGTACTACTGCCACCAAGTGAAAACCCAATTGCAGTAATTAATAATAATAATAATATGAATAACAATTTGGTCTGAATTGTGTGTGATCGAAAAACTTTTGGCTACATAAAATTAATATTACTGAGTGTATTAAGTTTATATTTACCTTAAGTAAAACGGTATTGAAAATATATGAAGAGTGGAGTGATATTGCACATAATGATAGCATCAAATGTAATTTCCTAGACGGGATCAGTGTTGTAACTTGATGTTGGCAGGTAGAAGGACTACTGTCTTTCTTATCCTCCTCCTCTTCCCCTACTCCCACCGATGGAACCAGATATCATTTTGCGCAACGCTTCGCAAACTAGCGATTGCGTTTGGGTCTACGCTATAGTCTTTCCTGGACAAATTTCTTCCTCTGTGAAAAGAACTTTCACAAATAAATCGTACGCCCTGAAGCGTCACCATGGTCTTGGAAAAAACAGCCACATATTCCATTACATTACATCCGGCAGCAGCAGGCAAGCGGTAAGGCATCGTTCTGGCCATCAACCAGGGATCAGAGCCAACTCAGACCGAGAAAGAGCGATTCAAAACCACCTTACTAGCTCACAGGTGAATTTCTGAATAGCCCTCTTCCTCAGAGATGAATGCAGTGAACAGCCATTACGGTATAAGTAAAGAAGGCAGACGGAAATAAAGTAGAGTACAGAATCTGATGATATGCGGCTCGTAGATGAAGACGAATAGCTACAATATTATGAAGGATTAAGTTAAGAGAGCAATGAGTAACCAAGGAAACAATTATGTTGATAAGAACTAAATGTCAGAGTTACAAGTAGCTTTGAGGTAAAGCACAAGTAAGAAGATGGTTGGTAGTGAAGAGATGAGTATACATCTATATAAATGTGAAGATTACAGTCTTCTGGGTTATGAAGCTGTGTAAAAGGACCATAATCTTCATATTAACTGCTGTGAGGACTTAAAATTCTTATCACCGGATGTGCGTTCATTAAATGCCTTGTCAAATAACTACCAGTTCAGTTATAACCAGCTTACACTACCCCAGATTTAATAAAGCCCGAGAAGAACCCAAACGCTTGTGCTGTGTTGATGATAATGGTGGTGGTGCTAATGATGAACAGTGTAAAGTATGAAAATTTTGAAAATTGCGGCTATAATTTCTAGGGGAATATAATTAGGTCATAGTTGAGTATTGCGGAACGCAAGTAGTTAGACTGTAGAGCTAGACTACATCTTACGTCATTCTTGTCTCACTAGTTTTGTTGAAATTTGTGCTTATTTTTGTACATATATGAACACTTCTTTTTTTCTTAGTCTGACTTCTGCCAACCTGCTTATTGCAGGTGTAGTTTGTTTCACCTGACCACACTCAATGACACGAACTCACTCGGTAGAACTCGTCACCCGTTTCAGAGACACTCACAACAGAAAGACCTCAGCCCCAGCAAGCGGGAGACCAAAGACCTAGGCCTTAGACCGCACGGCCAGTACAATCGGTATATGTACATTTAGGCCTGTACAATGTTCACGTATTATCTGCTTTGTGTTCAATTGTACATAAATGTGGCACATAAGAAATGGGAATATGATTGGTGTAATCTGTTGTAATTATTTTATGGTAGCACTGCCACCCTGTGTTTGTAGTGAACATAGGATACTTTTTATGTATACTTTTCCTCTTCTTGACATAAGAGTTTGAGAAATTTGTGGGTGTAATATCAATGGTACGCTGGCTGCTTAACCTAACATTGACGGAGAGTCTCAGGCACATTCATAATGCACGGTTAATTGTCTGGAAGGAATTTATGTCGTACCATGTTTTGTTCCAAAAAATTCTATATTGCCCAAAAGACACAGAAGTGTTATATATTTAAGGATACTCTGTAAGATGTAATCTTATTCTCTGCATATTATACACCTTGTGTTGGTCTTCAAGTGGAGCTTAGAGTACTGTATAGTTATCGGGGTTTATCTGTGACCCTGTTGAGTTCTGTGCACATGGTTTGAACTTGAATGCATGCAGTGGGACAAGTTAGTGAGAAAAACACCAATTTTAAACCTTCGTTATTTGGAAATTATTTTGGTGCTTAATTTGTTCGGTTAATGTTAATGCAAACCAGAGCAGGACGTAAACAATGGTATCAAATAGTTCAGGCGTTAATCAAATATGAAGTCACGGAGATGAGGAAAATTGAAAAATATTGTACATTTTTGGACTACAAGGTACACAGGGCATAGTCCTTCAAATAGTGAAGGGCTGTGGTTGATCTTTGTGACTGGGCAGTATGTTTCTCTTTTTATGTGAGCGAACGTCGATTTTAAATAAGATAGTTGTCTGAGAGTGTTTTACGTAGATGAAAGTATACAGACAGGCGGAGAGAGGTAATTGATAGCTCTAAGACAGTTATGTCTAAGTTCTTAATTTTTGTGGGGAAGGAAATTTAAACCAGACTCATTCAGTCTAGATTTAATTAAAGAAGAAAACAAACTAGCGGACTGTATTGGACTGTGAGGACTGTCAGACTGCGTGTCAGTAGTAATTATATTAGTTTTGAGTTTTGTCGCTTGTTGTGTGATGCGATATTCTTGCCAACAGGTTGCTAATTTTACAGACCTCACTCACTTTTTCAGTCACTGGCAATCGGAGTAACAATTTTTACTCCACAGAGCTGTGGTGATCCGACTTCGATGCTGCTACTGTTGGCTGGGGGCCAGGTGTTACAACCTCGTGACTCAAACCTGAATGAGTTTATTGTGATGGGTTTAGTGAGGCGTTCATTTCGCCTTTGTAATCATTCCACTCTAATATTTATTCGCTCTTAAATATTTATGTTGTAAGGCGTCTGTTCAAAAAATGCAGTACATGAACATACATTGGTTAAATCGTGTCTGACTGCCCGTGGAGCACTCTAACCTTAACACGCTGACAGTCACTCATCCAGCCGAAAACTTCCCTCGCCCTTGAAGTATCCAGACGTTTTACCACCTTTTTTAAAAAATCCCGCCACTTGACCCTATTTTGAGTGCCATGAGGTACTGTCCACATCATCGCACTGTATTTTTGTAAAAGATCGCTTTTAATATTATCCTCCGACTTAGGCATTGTTCACCCAAGTCTTCTTTTACTTTCGTGCGGTCTGCCTAAGCTTTGTTCGCATATCTTATTTCTGCCATGTAGTATGCCTGTCTCGCCTATCTCGGCATCTTGCTTGTCATTGCCCTGGTGATTACTCCACGGATATCGATACAACTGTTTGTCACAGGCCTAAAATGAAATTTGTATCTTATCCTTTTACTATAATTCTATGTCACATGAAGCTCAAATCGGAATCTGTCACCCAGTCAAACAGCTTTAATCGCACCTTATATTGTTACATATGATACGAATTTCCCCTGAGACCTGAAATTAATTGTCCAAACAACTTTCGAAAAATCTGGGTTTAACCTATACTTAAGAAAATATTCGCAAGGTGTGCAATATATTTGTGCGTGTTGTTTAGTTTTGTGATAGCTTTACAACAATGGATATCATGTGGAACAAATGATTATCAAAGTTAGAGGAATCTGTATAGCATTAAGAAAAATATGTGCACCCACAATTGTTTCTTTCCCTGTATTTAATGGTAGTTCTTTAAAGTGTCTCATTTAACCAGGCTGCCAATTACTGAGGTCACATATTGTCCATTATAGATAAGTAAATACGTGTGATATATTGGTATAAAGATACAGATAGAGGAAAACCCAAGTACTCGGAGAAAAATCTGTCCCAGTTATAGGCTCGTATTTAGTAGAACTGTTAATAAATGCGTGTTAGCGTCAGTAGAATTTGGAGGTTATATTTACGAAAACTAAGTCATTATGTTTCGGTTTGTATTGTAATAGAACTGATTAGATATTGAGAACTTCCTAGAACATAAATTATGATACAATTAAAATAATTTTGGAGTTTTTTTTTCAAATTTTTCACTAACAGAATGTTGTATAATGATATTTCTAGTTCTGTCAAAAAGAACCATATGTCAAAATTGCTGGATCTTTTAAGGTATCATAAATTACTTTAAGCTTTAAAAGACGTAAATGCGCCACACATATTAAATAAGTTGTTAGTATTCCAAACGGAATTAATGACACCAATTGGCAGATTGTCATGAAACGTAGTATGAACATAATTAGGTTTGGAAAATTTATATTTCGTTCCTAATTTAGTGTTAACTATAACATTAAACTTGTAACACACGAATTTTGATGTTGAAGAATAATAGCATTAATAGGTATATGATCCTGATATTTTGTACTGTGGAGAAAGGTAGGCTGTTCTTACGAAAATAAAAAATAAAAATACATCTCCGGAAAAATGTTGGTTTTATGTCCATAAGTAATGAAGACTCTATGAAAAATCTGAATGAGTATTTTAATTTTACTTGTGATATTTTTACTTTGTAGTACGTAACTCTCAAATTTCAAGTTTCTTGGAATGTTACGCGGTAAATAGTGACGAGTAGAAATATCGTAATAATGTACCCCCTTAGGGTTAAGGAATTCCAACAGGAATGCTTTTACTTCTGAACTCTGGAGATGAAGTTAATACGATCCTTCGAAACGTCTGCCTGTCCGCATGGTAAAATATCTCAAACACTTGTATCGTGTCTGTACCGCTGAGAGAATCTCAGTGTTGCGTGTTACTGTTGGTTCCATTGGCGTAAAATAACCACCTTGAGATTTACGGGGATTGCTTGTACTTAGTTGAAAGATCTTTTTCGAGTTCATCAGTTAATAGATGAAGCAGGTGTTTTCCTTGACGACCAGTAATTCTTAGAAATCCTAACCAAATTCTGTACCGATCAATTAAGTTGTCAAACTGTCGGTGTCTCGAGGAATCGAGTACAGGTTTTCCCAATTACTGGTCTGGCTGCGCTGCACTTGGACTAGACCGTATACTTACCCCAATTTGTCACTTCAAAATTAATGGCTGCGGCTGTGTGTATTTATTTTTCGTCCGCTGGGGAGCGTACAAAAATGAACTACAGCGTGGAGACTGCGTTTGCACTGTACCTGTGAACAGACACCAGAATTACTTGATGATTCCTATTGCCGTTTTTATCGGATGTCACATAAAAGGTTCCCGAGTATACTGAAGTTGGTTTGTATAGTTAAAATATGATCCGTATTTTAGATGACGACAATATTCAATTTTGTAATCTTCTGAATTTCGGTTTATAATAATGTATTGATATGTTCAGGGAGTATCATTCATCATTTCTCCTCAGTTTTAGGCGCGTCCACGAAATTGCGAAAAGCGACTGTTAGCTTCGTCATGTCTGTCTGTCCGTCTGTTCTGCCGTACCTCCTCATGGGACAACTCGGCTACCACTGGACGGATTGAATGAAATTTAATATTTGATGATTTTTCGAAACACTGTCAAAAATATCATGTTTCTTTAAAATCTGACTAGAATAACGGTACTTTACATGAAGAAATATGTACATTTATAACAAGGTATGGCTGAATTCTTCTTGAATAAGAAATGTTGCAGACAAAAATGTAAGTGGAAATCAAAACACACATTTGGTGTTATTATTATTATTTACAGCAATTAAGTTTTCCTTACACTAGTACAGTCAAAATATATAAGAATAAAATATGCATAAACGTAACAAAACTAAAACAGTCCAAACAATACAAAACACAGTAAATACAAGTACACATGTTACCAAAACAATCACACAATTGTCCAAAAACCCACACATTACAAAACCCCAATATACACTCATCCACTCATTACAAAACGAGTTAAAACAACCACAGTACAAGAGACGCACCAAATGAAATAGTCACAATGCAATCAAGTACCCTCAGTATAGGGTCACTCTAATGTGCGTGGTACTTTTGTCCTCAAGAACTTCACCGTAATAAAGTTTTTCCAAAATCTTACCTTTAATGAGATAACGTGATAAAATATGGTACAGCCAGAGAGGACACGGAAGACAATTCAATAAGGTGCATGCGCGTTGCATGCTGGATAACTAAGGCTACCGACACGAACTCATACTATGTAATTCTCATTGCTTTTCCACGGCTGCAATGGTTACGCGAACGCACCTAACTGTTGCGTTTCTTTGTACATTGTCTGTCTTGTTTCTTTGCCCATGAATATACGTGTCAGATTTTTCGAGGTTATGGGGTTTAATTGTCCTGGATATTTCGTTTTAGTTCTATTTCAGACGTATTTATTTTTATTTGGCACTTCCTTATACTGCTGTCAGTAAGTGTTATACCCAACACAAAGAGTTTTATTTGTTTATAGTTAATGAAATAGGATTTAGAACATGCTGATACGGTTGCTCGCTCACACGATGAAGCTACCTTGAAGAGAGGAAGCAGCTCCTTTGATTTCGATTTGTACGTGTATGCCGTACTATAGAATGGAGCCTATAGCCGCGTTTCACTTTTTTATTTAACCTTCGTAAAATGCCTTGCATTGTACTGTCATGTTGTTGCAATTTTGAATTATATGATCATTAACCCAACACTTTGATCTGTTTTCATTTTGGTGTGTTTTTAGATGTAAATTCACAATACTATATTGTTCATACAATAAAACAAGCAAATGCACTGATGTAAATTTTTGTGCACACGATGTTTCATAACTCCGACATATTTCGAACTATCTTGATGATGTACAGGGAGTTACTGAACATCTATAAAACATAGATGGATTATTAAATACATTAAAATTTGTGCATAAAAAGTTTGTAGATACTATAAAATTTGTTTGTAGTGGTGTAGAATAGGTCTATAAAATGCAGAGATGGTAGTTTTATGGATTTTGACAATGGTTCATGTCAGAAGGATGTCAAATTTATGTTTTGATAGCCAACACGGTAATTCCCTGAAGATGACCAAGATAGATCGAAACATGTCGGAGTTATGACAAGTTGTGAGTGAAAAATATAATTTTAATATTAGTACATTAGTTGGTTTTATTGTGTGAATTGTTTATTAATGCATGAACATGTTGACTCCCAACAGGAGAAAGACATTCACCATTATGAAAACATTAAGGAAAAGATATAAAACAAGTGCTTCAATTTGGAAGAAAATTAACGTGTTTGTTTGTTTGTTTGTTACCAAAATATAAACTTGAACCACTGTAAAAACTACAAACTCCGCATCTTATGGCCAAGTTCTGTAATACTACCCATGAATTTTATAACCTACAAAAATTTTGTGCACAAATTTTAATGTATTTAATAGTCCATCTTTGTTTTCATACTCATGTATGCTTTATTGATGTTCAGTAAGTCTCTGAAAGTGATCAAGGTAGATCGAAATATTTTGGAGTTAAGACACGTTGTGTGTGAAAAATATAATTTTAACTTCAGTGCATTTGTAGGTTTTATTGTGCGAATTGTTTATTAATTCGTGGACGTGAGTAACTTATGATTAATACACTATTGTGTTTACTTTGATCTTATGTTTATGTATTCTACTTATGACGTGAGTGTAATGTGAAAGAAGTAGACGTACAAAAACAATTCATGTTGTACGACTAAAAAAATTCCGTAGGATGGACATGTTTAAAACTGAACTTTCAAGGATCGTATCCCTCTTCAGTCGTGTTAACAGAACTTGTGAAACAAGCCTGAGTGCTGCGATACATCTTGATTTAAAATAACGCCACCTTATTTAAAGTACATGTATATAGAGCTGTGGACCTTCAGTTATCGTGAGGTAAATAATATAGTGGATACAAAGCAAGCTGCATTAAATCCGTTCTTTGTAATGTGATAAGCCTACAGTACATTTCTAAGACAGATAGATGGATACATACATACGTCTGTGTACGAACCGTCCTTCTGAGCGTGCCTAATTATGCACGTTCTAAGTCAACGAAACAGATTTCTTTTGAAACGTAATGAAGAATTCAGCGGCCTTTTCAACCGTCTGTTTTGAACGCTGTTTTAGTGTGGCCCTGAATATTCATTCAGCTGGAAAAACTCAACACCAGCACATTAGACCTTCTCAGGAACATAAGGAATATTTTAGAGGGGAAATCGAATTTTTAATAGTACTCAGGTTTCCGAATGCAGCAGTCAGTGAAATTGTGAATGTAACGCCCTTCCGATGATTATGTTGTTTAGTTTCTCTTCACCAAACGTACAGCAAATACACTTATTTTGCAGTTATGAAATTCACTGATATTGAATGTAGCCCGCCCGCCTGCATATCCATTAGTTGATTACATCGTTACCGTAGAGGATGTCTCTGGGTTAACAACCGCTTTGTAATTGGAGTTGTATTGAGTAAGTCTTGAGACTTAGTGGAGATCGGTATGGTCATCGGTGAATTACAGGCTGAACTAACTCGTTGGAACAGAGTGTTCCTAGGGACATTAATGGCTACCTCGTAAGTGGAATTTTCTCTTTTGTATGTAACCCGAAGTAGATTAACATGTTTAAAGGTGAGCGTCACTGGTCACATCTTGAGCCAAACGAATCCAGTGTGAACCTCAAAGCCATAATTCTTCAAGTTCAGTTTTAATATTATCCTACAATATAAGCTGAAGTTCTCAAGGTCACATTATTCTGCGTTGTATGGTATGTGTATATATGTAGGTTTTAACTTTCGGAATATGTTTTGGTTATATTTTCAGATTCTAAATGGTAAAATTTGCCTGCTTAACTTCTCAAGAAAACTCTTCGGAATGGGATAAGAATACTGCTGTCCTTTGCAGGCTATGAAGGCATGTGGGGGGATCACTGAAGAAAGGGTAACTTTCACTTGTTGGTCGCTTCCCCCTCCCCCCTCCAGGGCTTAGGCACCTCTCTGTGGCCATTGAATAGGAAGTTGCACTTTGTAGAGAACAGGAAAATTTTTTGCTCTCTCTCAGAATCGAACAACGATTCTTTGATTTTACAGCACGTATATTAGTCATTAGGCTGTATTGGCTGCGCTGTCCTGGTTGCGTTGGTGTTAGTGATTACAAATTGTCTAAACTTTTAGTCAATAAGCTGTCACTACTAGAGAGCAGTGCCGTGGTTGTAGTAGTTTGATTGCCAACAAAATGCACCATAAGGCTGACTATAAACGTCTAATAAACAGACCTCTTATAGATATAAATGCACACATACGTAAATATATACATACTTAATAAGAGGGTCGGTGAAAAAAATGAGTTCAAAATGCATGTGTTGTGTTTTCTTTATTTTAAGTTCTAACGAGAACAGATTACTTGTGCTGCTATCACGCTTCTTATCTACACAGTGGCAACTAAGGCATTCGTCGTCTTGTGGGATGAGCTTTCTAACCCTTGAAAGAAGTCCGTGTAATGTATTGTCAGCTATAGTGTCGTATTGTTCCTCAAGATGTTTTAAATGCAGTACCTGACCATGGCTGGGAATAGGAGAGAAACATGTATTACAAATTGAAATTTAGTCATAAAGATTTGAGTTGTGAACGACGTAATGGGTTTGATGGCTGTACCATATCACAGTTATCTTATATAAGTTTCTTACTACGGAAGAAGCAACATTCATTTCTTTTCCTTGATGTTTCATTCCTGAAACTGTTGTTTCTTGTCGCCAAAAACTAAATGATAAATTCATTCTCCTTTCTTTTCCCTGTCGGTTTTTCATCTGAATGGTCAACTATTGTCAGCTGTTTTCAATTATTTGCACATGAATGATTATGGAATATTTTCGGAATCCTCTGCCGTGTTGCTGGTTGTTCAGTAATGACGCCACATCGAAAACGTCTTGTCTTGTTTGTCAATAGACAGATTGCGCTTGAAAAGTGGAAAAAATGAGATGCATCTCATTATTATTTCTAAGGCAAGGCATAAAAAGACCTCAAATTTCATATGGGGGCTTCGTGTAGGGGCCTAGTATGAAATGTGGTTTTTGTATGGCCCCTGAGGTTTCTTTAGAAATTCCGGTGATGCTACCGTGTACAGGAGATTATGGCATTTGTTACGTTTCCTGCATATTTTACTTGCAATATTTCATTCATTTCCCATAAACGAGAGAGAATCAGTTTACATCCTGAGCCATGACAAGAAAGATATATTTTTGTGTGATTTTTTTACCATTTTTTAAAAAATAAGTCACTAATAAATTCTTGGGCAATGAGCAGGTATACAGTTATCCACCATCCTTCAGATTTTAAACAAGGCAAAATAATGTTATTTCACACCTGAAATACGAATCTAGCGCTGATGTGTCTGTTTAATGGACAGCTGTTAATAGAAACCTTCATGTTATTTTCTGTGCCGCTGAGGGAAAATAAAGCTATTTTCACCTGTTTGAAGCGCAAAAAAATCTATATGTTTTGCTTGTTGTAATACTTACAAATTCTTTATGTTGTCCGCATAGGACCTTTGTAGTTCCCATGAAACAATAAGCAGTAATTAAATCCCTAAACAGTAGCCTGTTAATCGTTTGGCTTTTGTAGGTAGACTGAGGTAGTTACCGACTTTATAGGTATAATTTAGATAATTTTAGTCTCTGATGAGTTAATCTGGCGGAATTAAATTCTACTGTTTGCAGGAATTAGTAATGCGTTCACGGGTTAAAGTACTGAAGTAAAGCCAATATTATGGATGACTGTGATGCGGGAAATATGCCCGCTGTTCTTGAAAGTTACTTAGTTGATTTTTGTCAAGCTCAGTACGCCGACTGAGACAGGTGACCCGTTATATATTAGCTATTACACTGGAAGACACTCAGTTCCTCCGTCAGTTCCCTTGGCTATTGATGCCCAAATTACTCATCGTTATGCATACTTGAAGGTAGATAAACGTTTGAGGTGTTCACTGCGGTATTAATTCTGGTTTTAGTATTTTGTCTTGTGAGGCCATGTTCGGTGAGTACCAAACATTTGGATGGACGTTACCATCTTTTGATAAGATTACACGGCGTCGCGACCCACAAAATCGTGTCCTGAAGTCAGAGCTTTTCTGTTTATTGCATTTTCAGTTTCGAACCTCACTTTTAAAGGCCGGGTGCACAATTTATCTTATAGGAATATAAAACTGTGGCACCACAGGAAAGTTCTGTCGATAAAGGTGAGACTAAAGGATTCGAACTTCCGTTACATAGATTAAAATGCCTCAGTTTATATATAAAACGATGAAACTCGCCTGGCAGTTTTGTAAGTTAACAGACGTTATGTGAAGTGGCAATGTGTACACTAGCTAGAAGGTCAGTTTATATGATAGAAGGTTGAAAAAAGTATATAGGGACTGATCACGTTTGTTCATAACTTTGAAAAATTCTGTTGAAATGTTAGGATATTTAAGAATGAATTAAATAAGTAGTAACTACATTCATAACGAAATTAATGCAGGATAAATCAAGAAACGCTTTCAACCAGTAACTGCAGAATTGTCTTTCCGTCTGCTGTTTCAAAGGTAATTTTACCTGCTGTTTTGTGTAGATTTGGAACATCTAAGGCAATGAGTTAAATATATACATATAGAGGATATTGGAGATCTGCTGGTGTTGAAAATATTTAGAAAAAGAGGAAGTAACAAAACGATGGAAGAAATGGCGTAATTACTAGTTTGACAGTATGTTACTCAGCACTAAATATTATGGTGACGTAATGAAGGAAGATCGGATGGGTCATTTATCAGGCATACTGATGTTAAAAAATACAAAACCTTAGTGGAAAAATCCTTTAAAAGAACTAAACGTAGGTCACAGTATACTATTAAATTTGATCTTAAACAACACGTGAACTGGATTTATCTGTCTCAGGATAGTGTCCAGTGAAGGCCTGTTTAGGATACTCCAGTGAAACTCACCATGCCTTAAGGAACGGTGAATTTCTTGGCTAGATGAATAAACATCAACTTCCCCAAAAGGACTATGCTCCATGGAGTGAGTATGCCAGGAATTTAAGGACACGTGGCCCAGTCATAGGGTTGCAGTACTGGTATCCCTATTCGAATATCTTAATATATTCAGCACTTTAATTATTCCCGAAATTGTAAGTTTCAATATGCAGTTTCCAGATCACGTCCTGAAAGCCTATAGGTTTTGTGTCAAGATTTCTAGCAGTTATTTTTTGTATTCAGTGAATGGGAAAACTTATCCAGTCCATCTTGCAGTCACTCATCTGATTTCACTTACGAGCGCAATAATTAGTGTATGTATGCCCATACAGAATGCGAGAGACACCATAAACACTGCAGTATTGCCTGTAGGAATCTGTTGCTCACTCTGGTTTCCATATCCTTTGACAGGCTTGCTATTATGAGATTTGGTGTGTGTTCAGCCTTTGTGGTTATTGGCTGAACTGAGTGAAGCTGTTGAACGAGACTTGAAAGGAAAGTAAGCTTATGTATGAAGCTGAACACACAAGTTTAAGAACGTAGCTAATAGCTCCACTTAATTTAGTGGTAAAGTCAAAGTACAGAGTGAGGCCTTTTCCGCAGCTTTCCGGAGTTTGTAGAGAAACTGTGTGTTGTATTTATTGCTTATTTCATACAAGAAAAGTACAGAATTACTTTTCATCCAAACATCATCAGTAAACTTCTGGACGGAAGAACCTCTGTTCCATACCAGATATTTTTGAGTTGTTCAAGTGAAGGGAGATAAAATAGCCAGGACTTAAATCATACAAAGGAGATAGAAATTTGAACACACACATGTAGTAGGAAAACCAGCAAATAAGACACCAATCGGGGGACCAAGACGTAGACGAATGATAATACTAATTCCACCATAATAAAGTCAGGTGTGATGCGTGAAGTGAATTTGTCTAGCTCACGATAAGGCCCGGTTTCTAGCTGTTCTGGGCACGGCAACGGAGTTTTATGTTTCATAAAGCCGGAAAATTCGTTCATTACCCGAGCTATTGTTAGCTTGTCAAGTCCAACACTAATTCATTTAATTAACTGATATTAAAAATTCTATTTTGAAGCTTCTTAGCTAAAGCTCAGATCTGACAGTACTAATGTAACATGAGGCTTAGTCAATCACGTCCTGTCCTAATGTCAGTGTCAGTCGTATCGACTAGAAGTTCATCGTGCATCACAGTTACATTGTGCCTGAACATAGCCGTAGACAATATTATCTGTTTCTGTTTCATACTTAGATTTATACTGGGCTGTGTATGACATCAACAACTCATGATAGTTTTTGCCAAATATTGTATAATAAATTTCAGGTTAGGTTTTGGAGGTAAACTCTGTTGGGATGCTGTTTCCAGTGGTTTTTCCAATCACTGGTGTTTGTACTGTCCTTTGTCAATCTTGTTCCTCTACGATAGCAAAAGATTTTATTTTATTAAGGTGCCGAACAGTGCTAGAAAATGTTTCTGAGTCTTAATTTAGGAGGTCATGGAATAAAGGTGCCGCCAATTCATAGACGAATGGCCAAACAAGACGTTCATGCCAACCGTCTCCCCGAAAGTATACGCCGAGATGTGTAACACAGAACGATTAGACTCGCACAGCATTTATGTCACATGACGCTGCCTAGTAAAGCAACGTACGTATTTAAACATGCCATACGCAACCTCGTGGAAGGAACCTTGCAGCGTGGTCATGGCGCTTCTCCTTTCTGATGGATTGTACGTCAAAAATGGAAAGAGTAACCAAAACCTTTATTTACATAGAAGTGTTCCACTCTTTTATGCTTACATATATACATATACACGTGTGTGTATATGTATATATATATATATATATATATATATATATATATACACACACACACACACACACATTCATAAATACACGGTGCAAATAACTTAACACAGCCTTTTCTTGATGGAATTTATTGTTAAAAAAAAACTAGGTCGAAAATGTTATACAGCATATATCGTGAAGTGTTTATGTTTCGTCGCCTTGTTATGGGGCGAAACACTTCTCTGCAGATTTGTCACGACGGCTGTGCGCGTTATTAGGTGCACCGGCCACACACAGTGCACAGCAGAGTTCGGATGTGTTAGAATGACCACAGAATACACACACACGACATAGTCTTCTAAATTCCTCCGTGCCTATAATAGTCGAGCAGAAAACTGTCACACGGGAATACGCGTTACGTTATCCAGGTCGATGTCATCCAGACGCTAATATGTTTCGACGATTGGCGATTCGTGTCTATGAGTCGTGAGATGTAACTCGTACGGCATTTGTGAAAGCCGGCTGTCCACTTACTGTAGGGTCAGAAACCCGTGAAGATGCCATAATTGCAGCTCTGGAAAGATAGCCACTGACATTTATTTCATAAACTAAACGTCATAGGGAATGTTTTACAACAAGTTCAACTTTCTTTCTCATAGAACGAATTTCACTGTGGGAAGCTTGTGCGAGCATTTTGTTTCATTTTTATATTTTTGTACTGTCGTTTGAGTAATGCGATAACGTTTAACATCGCAGTTCCAATGAAGGAGCTTATTGCATACCGGCAATCTGTCATGCGTGTTTTTTTGCGGTTAGATGATGTGAACAAATTATCATATTGATCGTAGAATAAGAGTTCAGGTTAATGTGCCTTTAACTTTGCGAAACCTATGTTTTGAAAGGATGAATGTGTAGGCAGGGAGAGGATTGTCGGATAGGTCTGGCAATTCCGGATACCCCCGTCTAGGCGATACTGGTGGCGCAATCTTGCAAAAAGCATGTGAACTGAGTTCTTCTATCACAGAAAAACTGTTTTGACTTGTCGCCATACTGGAAGAATGGATTGCGTGCAATGTACAGCCACTTTCGTGTGTTTTCAAGAAATTAAAGTTTATGCAGGCAAGAAGACCTTCTTTAAGCATTACTATTAAGTTTGTGGCAGTTCAGTATACTACGTTCGAATTAGCATGATTTTAACTGTCAGATTCGCTGTGGTTGATGTTGATAGCGCCAGTCGGTTTTGTCTAAGAACGATTCCGACTGCAGATATGAAGTGGCTGTAAATGTCGGGATAGCAGATAGCAGTAATGTTGGACAGTATCCAACATTACCTGTCACATGTCAGTTGGTCTTTCTTCTGAAAAGTAGCAGGTGCTGCTTGAAATTCAACACCTTAAGAAGGTTTACGTAATTTCAGGAAATAAGGAATCACTTGATTTGGAACAAACTACGTCCGTAAATGCTTTGCGAATCCAACGATTTATACATAAATCACACATTGTTGGGGTTCTGCACTATGATTTTCTCTTTTCAGTACAAGGAGTAGGGCAGGGTTGATAAACTTGATGCATCGCTTTTTCAAGATACCTACAAGTAAAATTAAAAGAAATCGGGTTTGAAATAATGAGACACGGAAAACATGGTACAAGCAATCAAGGCAGTTTTTAACAAAGAAATGAGATATCTAGCAGACGCTAGAAACATAAATTGCTTTTTTCGCCCAAATTGGGACCCTTTTCAAGCCACTCAGTCAAAATTAGGGCGTAAGCCAATTATTTCTCCAACTCTTGAAGAGAAGCTTATTGACTGTCTCTTATTAATTGAGTGGAAATATTTCGGATGCACTCGAGACGATGTTAGAAGATTAGCTTTCCAGTTAGCTAGCTGTCCAGAATAAAATCCCCAGCCCATTTTCAATTGCCAAAGAAGCCGCAGGCAAAGGCTGGTTCAAACGATGTATGAAACGGCACAGTGATGAGCTCTCGTTGCGTCAGTGATAATGTCGGTAGTATCCGACATTACCAGCCACTTTTTCCAAAAGCCTATTTTGCACTTATCTCGTTCAAATTATAATATCTTCGATTATATTTATCTACCCATCTTGGGCCTTCTCAGGCTACTAAATAAAGGACAACAGATTATATTTGGGTAGAAGAATATTTTAATAAACCATTCTGACATGCCAAAAACTTTCAAAAACAAAATGGTATCCGGCAATCACCTCCCTTACTCTACACAAGAGAACGGTAAGGCTTTCAAAAAAGGCGGGTCATTTCTTAAATACCTAAGGAATTATTGTTAAATCCTGAAGAAGAACACTGCCGTAGTCAGATTGTTAGATATTCAACTAAATTTTATTGACTGTCCGCGTTAATTTCAAGGTGTGTTTGTTAATGTTCCTTTGCTGGAAAATTGTGAGGACGTTGTTGTGTGATGGGTGGTCTAGCCTTGAAAGTACTGACGCAGGGAGAAATGTGGCCTGCATGTGCGCCTAATGAGTTAGAAGCAAGAAAGGCAGTAGGTGTTACATCATGAGGTTTTGCCTTCGGATATTTTGATAGCAGTAAGACCAAAGGGTAAAGTTCCGATTTTTCTTTATCTCAGCTTCTTAGCTGCGGGAAGTGATTTTCAGAAGCTCAAATGATATTTACCGCCTCTATAACTTGGTGTTTAAGATCCAAACTGAGGGTTTCTTTGCATAAATGATGTACTTAGAACATTCTGTAAATACGGAAACGTTAGTTGTTTAGGGTCTTCCTAAACTAGTAGCCACGTTCAAATTACTGTCTTGGGATGTGACGTCATAACACTTTTACTCTGAAAATTAAGATAGTAAGTTATTCCGAAACGTTCATAAAATTCTACCACAGTACACGCTGTCACATATCGCAGAACTAGTATTTGTGTTCATAGACAGTAGAACCGTGTTTACGCTAATCCAATGAAAGCCGCAACACAACCAGCCAGCATTAGCTTGCATTGGTTTTGATGACGCTGATTATTACAGTGGCATTGACAGCAGCCAATTCACTAATTTACTACGACTTATTTAAAGACGCTGTCAATAGCTCAGAATATACACTCCCAATCGTTGTGCTGATTATTAAAGAGTGAATTGGATCTTGTGGCGTAGTTTGTGGTAGGCCCACAGTCTTGTAAGTCGCCTAGAGGGAATGAGTACATCCACAATCAAGGAAAGCCTTGTTGAGGCCGAGATTTTAACCCAGGATCTAGGAATAGAAGCGGACTTGCTAGCCTTCCAACAGCAACATTCGGCACGACTGCAACAAAAAAAGCAATAAAGACACTAAAACTGGAATAATCCTGCAGGGAAATGCCAACGTGTCATAATTCTTGTTTTCTGGCACTTTTTAAACAACGTTTGAAATTAGATCGGACCCGTTGAAGTTTAGCTTAACGGGTTGAAAACTGGCTGAAGGAGCGAGAGGGGTAAAGAGGGATTTAAGAAATAATGGTAGATTATAGATGCAAGGGAAAGTCATGATAAAAATGAGAGGCACTTCATTTGGAGTATGGGCTGGGGCTTGAGAGAGAAAGAGCTTCATGTTATTTGACGGTTCCCATTCCTTGCCCTCTCGTCCTTCTGACAGGAAGAGCATGAAAATGGAGATGTTAGAATGATAAGAATTCAAGGCTTGAGAAGGGGGCCGCTGCATTTTAATTTACTGTTTAATGCTGAAATGTCTTGTTTGGAAAGAAAATTTGTTGGTATTTGGAGAATGGTGTTGAATTATCTTGAACTTAAAGCACAGGAGCTACATGAAAGCGTGCGTTAACAATTTGGACCTTGGGAAACATATCCGCATTTGCATGAAAGCAGAGGAGAGACACACCAACATCCACAATAAATAGTAATTTCGATATATTTTCATTGGTACCTGACCTGTTGTGGTTTCATGGCCGAATATTCAGACTTAGGACTGTTGATGATACACCCATTTCTAGTTCTCTGATTTTAAGATTATTGCTTATTTACAATACATAATTCAATAAACAGTGCGGTATTCTGTACAATATACAGAGTGAGGCTCCGGCAATCTGTGGCTGCCTGGTAGCCCATTGCTACGTTGTACTATTTATTAACCAACTGTAAACTATCGTGAAAAATGCTTTCCAGGCTGCGACAAGTCTGCGCCTGTCATGTTTTTTGCATGGCACTAACAGTAACCCAGTCAAACTTTCATCCAAATTATCTGCAAATCTTCATTTTGTGTCTCACGGAGGGCAAGGTACGTGTCCGTCATCCAGACCGATCAGGATGTCTCTTGTGAGAGTCGTATGAGACACACAACATTGGTGTAGCACAGTGTTACTGTAGGTGGTAAAAATGCTTACCAGTGGATTTTAAAATTTTAAATCTCGCCGCTTACATGTTGCGGTCCATGATTAATATTTGGCTAATTTCAGAAGAACGCTGGCCAGTTAATTAGGTTAATTACGTAATTACGACACGCAGTGGGCTGTACTTGTATTTTACACACAACGTAAGCCTAACGCAGATCCTTCGTACCTCATCGTATATTAGGTTTCCGAGTTCTGCTGTAAGATTCCGAGACAATTTAATTTTCACATCGAATGTAAAAGTTTTGGAACATTTCTCTTATGCTGTATACTCTACACTCTTACTAATTATAATGCACAGTCTTCAGCCTTATCCATAGATTAAAAGTTTTTCGTTTCACAGAATTTCCAAGTGTTCTACTGCAATTTCTTGAACCCTTGTGCTCAAATTGCAAATTTCTAATTTTGCATATATTTTCGATCTGACGTTAAATGAGTGTGATCGGAAATAATTTTCACATCAATATGTTGCTGTATGTTAGTCATATAGAATGATGGGGCTGTTTTGATCTAGTCCACTATTATTATTCACGAAATGTATTGTTTTGTACGACTGCAACATAACGCTAAAGTACTCAGTTTTCATATAAAACTAATCATTCTCTATAAGTTATGACGCAGAATAATGCAGTATTTATCCTCATATTTCTTTATATATTCTCCACATGTGTGGCTGAAATCTGTATGGCGTGATATTTACTGGTGTACTGTCACCACTTTGGACTAAAGGCGTTAATATTCGATTTGAGTTTCATTTGAAAAAGAGATTAAATTGAAGCGATATTGAAAGCAATTATCCCTCCGGCGATTTTCTTTACACATCCCAAATTCATTTAGACCCATTGATTAGTTTTGACGACGTATCGTGCAGGCAGGTGGTCAGTCATGGCCACCTCATTATTTTGCATTTATTCCATGCAGTTTGTCAAAAATAAGGTACAAGAAGTTCGAAAGTAAATACTCATATCATAGACGTACTTCTGACACAGATCTTGTTAGCTGATATTAAAGAGTAAATTTTTCGCCTAAATTTACTAGCAAACACCATGTTGATTGGTGAATCTGCAACAACAGGACGAATAGTTAAATTAATGCTTTAATTTATTAATTAGTATGTGGAAATACATGTTTGAGATCGACCATTCAGGCTTTAAACGTTTGATTATTGAAGTAGTAGTATTGTTACGGTATTATCAAAGTTTTCCTGTTCGTGTTTGTACCGTCAGAGTGCACGCCGACCACAGTTGTGAGCTTGTCAACACTCAATCATCTCTACTACGTGATGGCTGTCGATTTTTTTCAACCGGACCAACAAACCGTTATTAGTTTACAACATTCTGCTGCATTTGTCAGTCAGTTTTTCCCCCACATTTCCTCGTTTTCGTCCTTTCAGACGATTGGTATTAATATTTTAACACACCAATTTGAATATTTTATTATGTAACAAGCAATCTTCAATAATTATTTTTTTGATAAATTTTACATGTTTTTGATGTTTTCTTTTTAATATTGCAATTTAATGTAGGAATATGACAGATGAGATAAAAATTGAGATCTTATTTTTTCATAATATAACGTTCACAGTTTGCATTCTTTATTTATATATTTCTATACAGCCTGAGAGTGCTTAACATAACGGAACATGAAGGTGATAATGGATGTTAAACACGTGCTGCTTTATTCGGTTCATAATTGGTCTCTATATTAAAATAATAGTTGATTCTCAGGGCGCCCAGTAATTTTAAGTAAGAGTGAAAATGAATGGCGATGATAATAATGTAGAAATAGGATAATATGGAAAGAAGCCGTCGTGGTGTATGTGTTGGAGACGGGAGACAATTTGGTTACAGGAGCCATAGCTGATACGTCAGGAATGCAAGACAGAAGCATTTTCTTGAAGATTCAGCTGACTGCTTTTCCCGCGAAGATAGTTTGTCTAGATAGTCTGTGGGATGTGATACCGTGAAGCCTGGTAGAGAGTGACGCTGAAATTGAGGGGAAAAAATTCATAATTGTGTAGGAAAAGGGAGAAAACACATGGCATCAATTTCCTTCAAAATTTCTGCCAAACTACACGATGTCAGGACCCATAAAATAGAAGCATTCATAGTCACTACTTTAAGAAATTCAAATTTCGCATGCACTATAGGTATTTTTGAAGGCCATAACTGAAAAACAGTCCAGGACACGGAGTAATTTTTTATGAACTGTGAGGAAATTTGTATATTTTCGTGTGTTAAAGAACGACGTTGTGAAGAGCTTTCTTGAGAGATAAATGAATTGGTGTGAAACTGGTGAAATGATAGAGGGGAAGGACGAAGTTCTTAGACATAAATCTGTCCCAGTGACACTTTTTTCCACAAATCCCACGTGGGCTAAACTAGAGTATTGCTCGGACCTCTGCCGTTATATGCCGGCGAATAACCACCTGAGTCAAGGTAGGGCCCTGATTTTGTTCGGTTTAAGATAAAATGCCTAGACATTTTCTTGAATTTCTGGACAGTCTTGAGTCTTTGGGCGGGCAGTCATTTATTCCTTGGGTTGAATATGGCTAATTCGAGTTATCCGCAGACTAGCGAGCTCTGTAAAAAGAAAAGTTAAGTAGTAACTGCAATATTGGATGCCCTGACAGCGGTGTTGTACTGTCAAATATTTTGAGATGCGACGCCGTATCGATTGGCTAGTAGTTACCTACGTTGCGTTGGAACTTGCTGGCTTCATTTTCAGGATTAAAGAAATCTTTGATCCTGAATATAAAAACCTTAGGCTTCGAAACATCGGTAAATTTTGACGAATTGTCAAGGTATTCAGGACATCTTTGGCCTGGATGATTAAGGCAGAAATTTCGTTAAAGGCGTCGGTAATTAATCGACACCAGGCCATGTCCCGACTCCGATTATGATCCTGAACACTTCCACCATAAATAATTGTTAAATAACTGACTGAACGTACTTCAGGAACGTGCAAAAAATAGGCTCACATTAAAGAACGTTGCTGTTTAATAGTTATAGAGAGATATTTTAAACTTCCATGTTTTGAAAGCGCTAATAATGTAACTTATGCATTAAACGGAATTTCAATTAAGCTTAGTCGACGATATGTTAAACTGTTTAGGGTATAATAAAGTCTGCACTCCTTCTTAAACTCGGCAGTTGATCGAGGTGGGTGGTTAGCTTCACGCCTCCTCCGCTTTACCCCCAGAGCCAACCTGGACAATTTCAAGGAGTAAAAGTCTCTTGCTCATGCCGGAATTTGAATCACGTTTCCTCTGGTGTTCTTCCCGGAGCCTTGTCACTGTACTGCCTAAGCTATCATGTTTCCCTGTAGTAGACCTGAATGGAGATAATAAACGTGTTCATCCGCTGAAATATGAAGTGCTATTTTACTTATTTATTGCTATCACAAAGTTTTCTCAGTGAACAGACGGGAACGTTTGAAGGTATTGTTAGTGACAAATCATCGCCAGCCCGACTGAGTCCTTTTTTCCTTCAGACTATACATTCCTCATTCCTGGTCCTGCCAGTCGTTTGAAAATGAATTCTACCGTTATTGGCTAAACCCTCATTTATCCACAATGTGCATTTGAATTCTTCCAATCTCTTTCCTTCTCTTTTGTCTTCGTGGTGGGTTGTTCTGTAGAGAGGAATTCCTTTCGTTTTGAGGTCAGCGGTGTACAGGGGTGGCTTTATTTCTGATCATCGGAATTGGCTTGTCCTTACTTAAGAGCAGTTTTTCATTGCTTAAAGTGACTGAAACATATAGCACAGTCCGGGTAGGCAAGAATGTGTCTGACAGGTTCCCTATTAGGAATGGCTTGAAACAAGGAGACGCTCTATCACCAATGCTTTTAAACTTTGCTTTAGAGTACGCCATTAGGAGGGTTCAGGTAAATCAGGATGGCTTGAAACTAAATGGTACACATCAGCTTCTGACTTATGCCGATGATGTTAATATACTGGGATATTCTAAAGGAAAACGCAGAAGCTTGAGTAGCTGCTACTAGGGGGATTTGACTGGAAGTAAGTGCTGATAAAACTAAGTTCATGGTCGTGTCTGGAGATCAGATTGCAGGAAGAAATCACAGTGTGAGAACTGATAATAGTACTTTCGAGAGGGTGGAAAAGTTTAAATATTTGGGAACAACTTTAACAAATCAAAATTCTATTGCGGAAGAAATTAAGAGCTGATTGAGGTCAGGAAATGCTTGCTATCAATCGGTGCAGAATCTTTTGTCTTCTAGGTTGCTATCCAAAAATTTAAAGATTAAGATATATAGAACTATAATTTTGCCCGTTGTTTTGTATGGGTGTGAAACATGGTCGCTGACATTGCAGGAGGAAAGGAAGCTGAAGGTGTTTGAGAATATGGTGTTGAGGAGAATATTAGGACCGAGGAGGGACGAGGTAACGGGGGAATGAAGGAGATTGCATAACGAGGAGCTAAATGATTTGTACACCTCACCCAATATTGTGCGGGTGATAAAATCGAGAAGAATGAGATGGGCAGGGCATGTGGCGCGTATGGGTGAGGAG
>Ga0123352_10000574_pt1 | contig 44816 bp, 18 predicted proteins | sample TergutLab28metaG_FD_89700 | JGI IMG/M metagenome (GOLD analysis project Ga0123352, IMG submission 89700) | Labiotermes labralis P1 segment gut microbial communities from Petit-Saut dam, French Guiana - Lab288 P1 | ecosystem: Host-associated > Arthropoda: Insects > Digestive system > Gut ... | reverse complement strand
GTTGTTCTAAAATTTGCCCTGTGCTGGTAAGTGTGCTTTGTATATTAGTTCCATTAACTGTGTATACTGTGTGTTGTTCTAAAATTTGCCCTGTGCTGGTAAGTGTGCTTTGTATATTAGTTCTATTAACTTTGTATACTGTGTGCTAGTTTTATAATTGGCCTTGTGCTGTTAAGCTAGAATGTTAATAAATGAGAAACTGAATTATAATCATCATCATCATCATCACCATCACTGTCATCATTTTCGTCGAATTTCAGCTTTTGTAGGCAGAGATATAGCTATATTCAGAAACCAAAATTATTATTTGGAAACAATTTTTAAGGCAGTAGCATGTTTCACGTGAGTTACGATTTTAATTGCTTAGGTAACATGTGTTCCAGTTTAAGCCATAAGTCTATTTTTATCAGTCAGTAGTAATGTGGATACCTACAGAAGGCAAATTATTGCACACAGATTTGATATTATTATTATTATTAGTTTATTATTACAATATGTGTTGATTAACAATTTAAGTATTCTGTAGTTTGTTTTGTACATGTTTGTTTCATATGTGTCCTGTTTATTTGTTATTTGTGTTTGTATTTTGTGCTATTTCTGTACTTGGCCATCTGGCTGCTAACTCGGAATTTTCATAAACACTGATTTGCATCTACTACTACTACTACTACAGTGTTTCAATTGCGGGGCAGTTGTTGCCCATATTTTGGTCTTCTGATTTGTGGCATTATGTCATCTTGTAGCTATGTAGTAATGTTTTAAAGCAACATGCTGCTGCCATCCTTAGAGTTGACATGAGTTTGGCTTGCAAGATAATGCTGTACCACAACCCAGAGACCGTAGTCTGGGGCACAAATATTCTTCAGCAGAAAAGTAGTAACAAATTTAATATGTAACTTACAAATTTAGAATTAATATGGAAAATGAGCACGAGGCTGACGAGGTATGGTAGAGTGACACCAACACATATTACTGGGCTGATTGTGGTTCTCTAATAGAATGACATACTACATACAAAATTAAATGGATGTATCTAACATATATTATGTAATAATATACAACTGTCACACAGTTTAATGCAGGAGGAGGTAATATTTAGCAAAAATGTTTTTAACTATGTGATTCAGTAATTATCATGTCCATACCAAACAAGCAGAAATTATAGTGTGTAAGCCTATGCATTTGGTGATAATGCTAGTACCACTATAAATGACAGAGTTACATAGATAAAGAAGTTCAATCTAACATGGTGTGTCTTTACAATGAACACAGAGTGGACCGCAATGAAACAATTTTGTTGACAGTCTTAAAAAGCTTACAATATATTGTAACTTAAACCATACCACATAATAACAACCCGAAAAGCTGACATTAAAAATACACCAGCATAAAAAAAATTGCTAACCTGGACCATTCAGTCACATTTTCTGCATTAGCATCATCAGTTGTTTCATCAAGGTTAATGATAATAGGGATCTTTTCACCAAACCCTTCAAACAGAGCCTTTAAAATGTCCAGTTCTCTCTTTCTCTCTTCAACAGATGGAAGAGCTGAAAATAAATGCGTAACACTTTAACATACAAAAATCTGGAAATGTGTCATGTGTTAAGACACCGCAAGAACCTATCTACAACGATTAGTTGACGTATTATGAGGGGCGGCAAGGAGGCATATGTGATCATGCCAAAAGCCCAGTTCATGTAAAGGAAACTACAAATAAGGGAAGAGTTTCACAATGCTGATAGAGGAAACCTGAAGATACCAGTAACTGGGAAAGGGTATCATGCTGATTGATAAACAGATATGAACATTCTGGAGGAGTTTGCTGCCTCCATCTTCAATGAATTAAATTATTCATACCCACATTTGAAACCGCATGTAAGTTTTACCTCCTTTAGTGATTCTGACATATTCTTGTATGCAAGACACATTTTTTTTGCAATTGGTACAAGAAGAACCTCTTACTGCTGGAACCAGTTCATGTATACTAATTCTATCTTCCTATATTTTGTTGCTTTTATCATCTTCTGGCTCATCTCTTCACATACAGGCCATTTCAGTATTGTCTCATATTCCATACTGACATAGAAATGTCAAGTTCTTCTGTGATTTTTGTGCCAGGAACAATTTAAGTACCATCTACCTCATTTACAATCTTCAGCACTTCTGAAATTGACAACCGCTTATGGTACATGCTGCTTCTTAATGTTGTAGCCATGCTTACCATATGTTCAGTAATTAATGGCACCACAGAATAAAAACTGTACATACATGCTCAGTGAGAAGTGAATACATAATTTATATAAATTCTGCATACAGAATAATTCAAATGATTGAAATTAAAGTACATGAGTTACACAGTCACAACACACTCCATCAGATCCATGTTTCTTCTCCCTACAGATTGCCTAAGCACTCTCTAGCTATATCATGCTGTATGAAATGCAAATGTGTGGAAATTAAACTTCAAATTAAATTTCAGGAACTGAGAGCACCGCTTCCTCACCATCAAGTTGGGAATGAACTGAATGAATGGGAACATGGTAAAACTGTTTGAAATTAAGATGTGATACACATATTACAAGGGTAAACAATTTATTGCGCCATGGAATTTTCATGCTTCTTAAATCTTTTAAGTGAGATATATATCAAAAGGCGGAGCTCAACATGCTCTTCCAACCACCCCAGACTCCAAGTTATCCAGTCAAAGTGTCTACGACTCATCAGTAATCACCCCAGTCATACCCCCACTTCCCACCCGCACAACACTCTAAACATTGAGCCCACCCACATTTTTATCCACCGAATTACAGCCAAATTTTTCACTCACTGCCCCTCACACCCCAACCCCCTAGTCCAATAAATAGGAAATTATACTCTAGCCGACTTGACAAGCATGTACTGGAAATATAACAAAAACATATGAAACATAAACGGCTATAATTAGCTTACCAGAAGTCGCAGTTTTTTTAAATAATTTTTCACAGCCGTTATTTGCACTTATATTTATATTCACCTCTGTTTCACGTGTGTCATAGTGTAAATATTTATTCTAATTGGTTAAGGGAACAATTTTGTAACTTGTCCTTGTACATGCAGTATATACTTTCTGCATAATAAATCTCTTAAAAAAATATTAAAAGGACAAAGTTTATGTTAATCATATGGGAAAGTTTTGGTACTAACATTCTTATGTCTTGGCAGGAGAACACCATCTTTTTCATCCTATATTCCCCACTGTCTACCACTGCATGTAAGTCAAGTACACAATCTACATGACAGAAAAGGTCTTCAAAAAACATTTTCTGCTATTATTTAAATAAGGTATATATGGAATTCTTTTAAATTTGTGATTCCTTACCTTTCAGTATCTGATAGAACCTTGCACAATTTGTTATTCTTCTTTTTCTAAGCATTTCCAGTTCTGACAGAAGCCCCTTATTTTGAAGGTGAATGTTTTTAATTTCCTTTAGAGCCTGTAAAACCCAACAACAAAACAGATGTAAAATTAAAAAGAAGGGTAAACATTTGTGACACAAATGTAACTAATTAGCATAGGATTTAAGGTTTCCAAATCTGCATTTGGATGTTTCTTAATCATACAATAAAGTTTTGAAGGCAACCAATACTGATAGTAGTTAGGGAGAAAAACATGTTAAAATTGAACAATGCTGTCCCACTTACAGAGATTCTATGTAAATCCACCTGATGAAAGATAGTTTCTTTTAATGATTTCAGAAAGGCATTTTAAACCTGTGTTCTACAGCGCATACTGTAGGGTCTGGAAACCCTTTGGTGCTTGAATTAAATACCTGGAGTGAGGTGTAGGAGAGACCAGAATCTAAATGACAGCCACATACAGTAAGCCATTAAGTGACTGTCAATATCCGGTTCGAAATTTTGAGCACCACAATGAATGGTTAGTATACCTAACATTAGGCAACAAAGGGTTAAACGACAGCAGCAGTACAACTAGTGTGAAAATGTCACAGAAGTTGGGGTCATGTAGTAGCTGTTTGCACTCTCATTGTGGCCAAAAAGTCAGGGCTGGTATAAGAACATAATGACTTAACAATATATTTTATGAGACTCCTGAAAGAACAACCAAAACAATGTAGTGGTTGTAAATAACACCTATATTTTGGATAGAAGCAAACATATGTATGGCCAACAACAGTAATTCATAACCTTCTGCACTTCATGCACTGGACATATTGCCATTTACCACCCCCTCCCCCCACAAAGAGAGACAGACAGAGAAAAATATAAATAAAAGAAAAAACTAGTCCCACCACTGTAAAAATAAGCTGCTCTTTTTCCTGGAGTGTATCTTTAGTTTTATGCACATTTTTATGTTAACAAAAGATCTCATTGACAAAACATTATGTCCATACAGCCAATCTTTTGATCCCACTGGTTGAGAACAGTAACCCAGTATATTTAATATACACTGAGATATGTATCTATTAGCATTGCAACCGACATACACCACAGTCACAATCAGACATACAAAAGGCCCTTGTGGAATTCAGATATAACTTCATGTAATTAACACAAACATACCTACTGAAATTTTGTAGGTATGTTACACCACTGCACTATTTTATACTACAAAACTCAGTGGTTTACCACACGATTTCAGCATCATATACTACAAGTATACAGTACCTACTCCTTATTTACAGCTACTATATGTGACTTGGGATTGCCATCATCAGGTGAAAAAATCATTAATCTAAACCCTAAAAATTACTAATGAAACACTTTTTCCTTATTTGTGAAGCGAGTACAGTATAAAGATCTGTCCAGCACACGCAGTACATGGTCATAATTTTTGTTCTTCACTTTAAACTAGTTTAAAAACATGTCAGTGAAACAGACATAAAAATACAACAGAGTGAGATCCCACATCCCCTACAAGTGTTGCACATATCACTACAATGCACTCACTTCAGAAATATGGAACAAGCATTTCATTAGCAATTTTTAGTTTAGCTGACTGCTATTTTCCACTTGATTATGAGAATCCCCTACCAAAACTAGTGGTTACAAGTAAAGAGTAGAGTACTAGATACTTAATGTATACTACATTTACTTCATACAACTCACGGTAAATTTCAGTTGCTGTGTTCACATTGTCTTGCATTAATGTCAAGAACCCTGATGATAAAACATACAGGAATATAAAGTGACATCTGTTGTGAACATAAGCAATTACTTTAATTGAAACAGTGTTCAGCCTGAATGCTCACTGGCAATGCCAACATACAAACAATTGTAAGATTATAAGATGTGATATTTGTAAAAACTATCCCTCTGAAAGTAACAACATGCAATGTCTCTCTCTCATATTATACTTAAACTCGCTATTGGTCAAATTCATAATTTACTGCATGACTCCTAAAGCATATACACAAAGGCGAAATAACTACAGCAGAAGTTTCTGGCATCTTTGGTGTTTCATTTTTAACATCTTTACAATTTTTAACATTTTTTAACATCTTCCACAGATAGCACTAATTTTTCTGAAAGGCACTGTCATATGTAGCTGATATTTGTATTTCATAACTGTTGGTCTGCAATGCATAATGCTTATGAAAGGAATTAGGAATATAAATTTTTATCAACAAATCATTTGCCATAATCCAAAGAGGAGAGGGGGAAAAAAATAAATATACATGTATGTAAGTTTTATTAATGTTGCAAAAATCCAGTCTGGAAGAGGTTCAGATAAAAATCTGACCACAAAAGGGTACAAGGGTAAGGCCAATAGTGGCAGAAAACAGTGAATATCCAGCAAATCTGTCACAGTACAATGTAACTGGCATGCTTGTGATTTCCTCTCAAAAGTACAGGAATGAAGAGGTCCATGCTGTAAATCACCAGGGTAAGAAATGATTCCCCATAAAACTAAAAGCAACTCACTGACTAACGAACATACAAGTATGAATGAGAACTGTAAGATACAGCCCCTTTTTCCAAACTTTTAATGTGGAATCACTCTCTCTTTTTAAATTTCCAGTCATGATCATTTAATCAAAATTTAAGTTGCAACTATGACACAAAGCTTTGGCAACATACACAATGCAGATTATCTTGTCTCAAGAAGATCACCCTTGATTTACAACACTTAATAAAAACTATACTGTTAAATATACATACTTCTAAATGCATCAAACAAAGCTTACAACTTCAGTAACTCTGATTACTGCTGGCAGTCATCTAGTAATTATGCTGTGCCATCATATGGTGAGTACACACACACACACACACACACATGAAAAAGAATGGCGTGGACAGCAATTCTACCTGCACTGAAATCCCTAAGATTATGCCATACTACTGAAAGATGTCACTTTGTGGTTACAAGATGGCCGAGCATTTCACATATACTAAAATGAGAATAAATACTGTCTTATATTAAAAAATGATTGGGGAACTAATTTTTATAAATACCAGCTCCAGTATGTCGTGTCTGTTGGTTCTACAAAGTATTTCTTCAGGCAAGAATGTGGACCCAAGTTGCTGGTAGCAAAACAAGAGCTCAGCCCGTCTTGACTTTTCAGTACTGGCATGCGTTACATAGTGTGTATTTTTTTCAAAAACTCCATTTTTTGTTAACACCTGCAAAGAGTAAGAAATATTACAGCTGTTGCTGGTTGACAGGCAAAGGTTATTTAGGAGCAGATGAGATGTGGACTGTGTACAGTGAATGAGGAATAAAGCATTTTTTATCTACTTTATGATTTTTGTGATTATTACATACAAGGAACACTATACACACACTTCAGAAAAATCATGTGACACTCTGAACCTGAAGATGAAGGTAGTATGTTCATCCACAACTATGACACCATAACCTACTTCCACACTGTGACAACATCTGAGAGCAGGATCTTCATCAAATCTTAATAAGTTATTATGGGACATAATGTATGTTGCCTCCATACTTTTTTAATTTTTTAAGAAAAAATTTGTTTAAGTGGGAATTTCTGGGAACAAGAAAAGAAAAGATATCTCCTGGGAGTGCAGATCTTATCAACTCACAGAAAGGTCTCATCCAAATAGCCAACTGAACAATGTCATCATTTTTACTACATTTAATTCTACAGATACATATTCTGCATATTTTCACACCTTGTATGGTACGGTGTGACACAAACACAGCTGACTTAAAAAGGAGGGGTTAAACATTTAAACTGCCTAAAATATTCAATCTTTTTAAAAATATATGGCATTTACTGGGTCTACCAATTCCTTATTCTTCTTATTATTACAGCCTGTGGGTGCACATAAAAAGGGATATAAATCACTCTTTTTTAAAACAGCATAAAATGAATTTTTAAATTAATGATTTTCCCAATAGAATGTACAGATAAATATATTTGTGTTGCTATAAAAAGGAAATCTTTTATGTCCAATTTTTAGTATCAAAGTTTTACAAGAATATAATATTGCCAGGCTATGCCAAAACACACACACAAAAAAACTATCAGTGCTCTGAGATGAGAGGAAGTGGTGGCTTGAAAAAGGGACTTGAGTAACAATAGAATGCCATCAGCAAACAATCCAATCACAATTCATCTGCACTGTAGCTAAGTTATCCTGTTGCTCATTTGCTGGCCAAAGAAATCAAACTTTTATCTGATAGAGGATTCATAAGCATATGTTTGCAACACATACTGTAACAGATCTGTCCAGAACAGGAAACTATTTTCAACACTGTAATTTTGTAATTTTGTGTCAGGCAACAGTGATGCAACAGATCAAATATGAGTAGAAAGTTAAATCAACTGAGAAACAAAGCAAAATAAGCTAAAAGCCTTTCTTAACTGGATGAGAGTTACAACACAATGATACTGCTCAGTAATTGTCACTCACATGTAACGGAATCTTATGATGTGATTGGAGAATAAACTTGTCTTGGCAGTTGACACAGCACAACAACCAAAGAAGATTTGAGAAACCAGGACAGAACTTCAGCTGTGCTTGACAAAACTTAAAGGAATTTCAACAGGCAGGGCTCCAAGTATGACTGGATACAAAATGTGTTTGATAGGCAAATTTATATAAAAGATTGACAAAAACACTGAAAAATATAAAAGACTCTTCAAGAAAACGCGGTAATAATAGCAGTTGTAGCTGTAGTAGTAGTCGTAGTAGTAGAAAAAGAAGAAGAAATAAAGAAAAGAAATAACTCTAAAGGCTGAACACATAACAAAAGTTGTGGTGTCAACTGTGAGGTTGTTTTGACCTTATGTATTAATCAAGGTCAGTTTCCATCTCTTACATGATTCTAAACACTGGGGTGTCTTTAACCACACAGGAACCCAATGGCTGAGTCATGGGACAGTGATGAAATATTTTTAAACATTCAGGCTAGAATCAGAAATGTTCATGAATGAGAGAGGCAAAGTTGTGGTTATAAACCCATTCATGAAAAGTGACTTTCGAATTCGACACTGCTGTGTGACATCATTCCCATGATAAGTGGGTCTGTCACCATGGCATGGCGAATCCTCGGGTTGCAGATGGAGGAATGGCCTCCAATATGGAGGGTAGCTGTGAATATATTTGATAAGCTGTCACAGAATGCTGACAAGGGGTGGTCCTTCAGCTTGGGGGGTTGGGCAAGGTACTAACAACTCCTCACCATAAAAACTGGCCTTGTTGTGAATGGATACATACGCCTCAGACCTGGACTGATCCTTTGGTACAACCTAAGCAACAGAAAAGGGACATGAGATTTGGTATGTGGATTATAAGGAGTCTGTATAGGTCAGGGTCATGACAGTAGCCAGGTAATTAGCGAGGTATAGATTAGATTTAGTGGGTGTACAGGAGGTTAGGTGGGACAAAGGGGGTATTGTAAGAGCAGGGGGATTATGTTTGTTTCTATGGAAAAGGAAATGAAAGTCATCAATTAGGAACAGAATTTTTTGTACACCACAGAACTGTATCAGCAGTTAAGACAGCAGAGTTTGTTAGTGATAGGATGTCATATATAGTTCTGAAAGGTCCCTGGTGTAATATCATTGTTTTGAATGTGCATGCACTAAGTGAGGAGAAAAATGGTGATTCAAAAGACACTGTTTATAGGAAATAAGAGCATGTTTCTGATCATTTTCCACATAAAAATTCTGCGAGGAGGCTTTAATGCAAAATTGGGCAGAGAGGATATTTTCAAAGTGACAACTGGGATAAAGAGTCTGCAACAGGATAGTAATGATAATGGTGTTAGAATAGTAAACTTTGCCACACCAAAAAAATCTAGTTGTTAAGAGCACGATTTTCCCGCACTGAACCATTCATAAATACACTTGACCAGGCCTCTCCTGATAGGAAGACTAGCAACCAGATAGATCACACATTAATAGAGAGGAGCTGGCATTCAAGTATACTCGATGTACAAACTATCATGGGAGCTGACTGTGAAAATGATCACTATCTAGTGGTTGCAAAAGTTAGGGAAAGATTGGCAGAGAGTAAACAAACAGCACAGAAGTGTGATGGGGAAAGATTTAATCTCAGGAAGGTAAATGAGCTGGAGGTTAGGAAACAGTATCAGATTACAATCCCAAACAGGTTTGCAGCTTTGGAGAACTTAACTGATAGCAAGGACATAAATAGGGCTTGGGAAAACTTTGAAGAGAATATAAAAAACTCAGCTAAACACAGCCTAGATCTGCATGAACTGAAGCAGCATAAAACATGGTTTGATGATGAATGATCATGATATTTAGATCAAAGGAAGCAGGTTAAAGTGCAGTGGTTACAGGATCCAAACCAAAGCAATGCAGATAGTCTAAACAATGTAAGCACTGAAGCTGGTAAACATTTCGGGAACAAAAAGAAAGAACATCTGAAAGCTAAAATTTATGTACTTGGAACAAACAGTAAGATAAAAAATATCAAGAGATTTGTATAGAGGCATCAGTGACTTTAAGCAGAGTTACCAGCCTATAACTAATATGGTAAAGGACGAGAAGGGTGATTAGGTTACAGACTCCCACAGTATTTTGGCTAGGTGGAGAAACCATTTCTCTCAGCTATTGAAGGTACATGACGTTAATGATGTTAGGCAGACAGAAATACATACAGCAGAGCTACTAGTGCCTGAGCCAAGTGCTACTGAGGTTGAGATGGTTATTGAAAAGCAAAAAAAGACAAATCACTGGGCATTGATCAAATTCCTGCAGAACTGATTAAAGCAGGGAGTAAAACAATTCACTCTGAGATCCACAAACTACAAACTAAATTCTACTTGGATTAAGGAGGAATTGCCTGAGGAGTGGAAGGACCCGATCATTCTACCTATTTATTAAGATGGGTGATAAAACATACTCTAGTAATTATATAGGAATACAAATATTGTCAACTACATACAAAATTTTATCCAACATTCTGCTGTCAAGGTGAACTCCATGTGCAGGGGAAATTATTGTGGATCATATATATACCCATATAAATAAAAGGGGAATACACTGAAGCAGTGTATCAGCTATTTATCGATTTCAAGAGTGTCTATAATTCAGTTAGAAGGGAGGTCCTGTATAATATTCTACTGAGTTGTTATCCCCATGAAACTGGTAAGGCTTATTATTATTAGCCTTACCAGTTGCAGCACAGTCTGGGTAGGGAGACATTTGTCTTATGTGTTTCCTATAAGGAATGGTAAAAAACAAGGAGATGCTCTATTGCCATCGCTTTACAACTCTGTTTTAAGAGTATGCCATTATGAGGGTTCAGATACAGCAGGATGGCTTCAAATTAAATGGTACACACCAGCTTCTGGTTTACACTGATGATATTAATATACTGGGTGCAAGTGTACACACTATAAAGAAAAACAAAGAAGCTTTAGTAGTTGTTAGTAAGGAGAATGGACTAGAAGTAAATGCTGACAAAATTAAGTATATGGTCATGTCTCAAGATCAGAATACAGGATGAAGTCACAATGTAAATACTGATAATAGCTCCTTTGAGAGGCTGGAACAGTTCAAGTATTTGGGAACAAGCTTAACGAATCAAAATTCTATTCAGGAAGAAATTAAGAGCAGATTGAACTTAGGGAATGCTTGCTATCATTCGGTGCAGAATCTTTTGCCTTACTGTTTGCTATCCAAAAATATAAAGGTGAAGATATACAGAACTGAAATTTTTTTTGTGGTTTTATATTGGTGGGAAACTTGGTTGCTCACGAGAATATTTAAGTCTAAGAGGGATGAGGTAACAGGGGAGTGGGGAAAACTACATAATGAGGAGCTTAATGATCTGTACACCAAACATTATTCAGGTGATCAAAAAAAGAAGAACGATATGGGTGGGGCATGTAACACATGTCAGGGAGAGAAGAGGTGCCTACAGGGTTTTGGTGGGGAAACCTGAGGGAAAGAGGCCACTAGAAGACCCAGCTGTAGATAGATGGGAGGTAAATATTAAGATGGATCTTCAGGAAGTGGGATGGGGGGGGGGGACATCGACTGGATTGAATTGGCTCAGGATAGGGATAGGTGGTGGGAACTTGTAAGTGCAGTAATCAACATTCTGGTTCCATAAAATGTGGGGAATTTCTTGTCTATCTGAGACCCAGCTGGCTTCTCAAGAAGGACTCTGTTCCATGGAGTAAGTATGTGACATCATCCACCACTTAAATTACTTAAATACTGAACTTAAGATCAACAGACACTCATTTCTAATATGACTGGTGCTGTCACAGCTTCCCTCCCTGCCTTAAATGGTATCTTTCACAAGGCCTAATCAGTTAAGTGTTCCCTTTCCCTACCTGCTGTAGAAATGATTGAATCCTTGACTGAGAATTTTACACAGAGATTCAATGACTTTCATAGCCATGCTACAAATACATATGCATCTTTGAAAAGTAATGTTCTACTGAGGTCAGTACTGCTTCAGAAACACTGGAACCTGAATTCACTGAACTGTAGCATGATTCATTTTTGTGTAGTAATTACAACCAGGCAGCTGTAATTACCTTTATGCTCTTTTACCAGTATTTTGCTTCCCAAGTTAAATAAGCATAAAATTTGGCAAGTGTAGTGGGAAGCACACAACGACGTTAACATATTCTCACACATGAAACAAAACAATCTGAATTTCCATTCAAGAATCACAAATGTGCAGGTACATGATGCAATGAAAATTAAAATTGAATGGAATAAAATGTTAATTCTTGTGTGAACTAAAGGCAGGTCAATAGTTTCACATTTCTAAGGTACATTTAGGCTAGTGTTATCATAATATTCAGTTGTGTGATGTTTATGATGAAGATATCTGAATGCTCCAGTCCTTGCAGCATATACCTTCCAATGCGGACTGCTTGTATAAAGGTTGATCATGCTGGTTTAAAAAATTTGGGTAGAAAAATATAACATTTCAATACGGCATTAACTGCATACATTTTGAGCAAAGAAGGTATTAAAACTGCCTCTAATGTTTACTGGAAACAGAGCAATTAAAAGAAAGTCTGAGATGAAGTCTTTGTTTTTCTGGAATGTTGTGTGGCCATAGTTGATAGTTTGTTACCAAGATTTAAGGACAATGTATTGGTCCAATCTTCAAGGGTCAAAAAGTCCACGAAAAATGCCAGAGCAGGAAATGTGAGACTATACAGGGACGGTGTAACCAGTGACCGGTTTGCAAGAAAGGTAATGGGGGTTACTTGGATTGTTGCAGCCATAAGAAGGACCATTACTAGAGTGAGTTATGGTTAGGTAAGGATACAAGATATCAGCTGATCATCACTGAAGCAGCCGCCTGGGGCATAGGGAAGAGAGAAGGAAGACACGAGAGAGAGAGAGAGAGAGAAGGATAATGGAGGGCACCATGAATCAAACATGAGGACATGGAGAAAAACTGGAAGACTAGAAGGAAGACAGATAAAGAGATGCCAATAGTTCAGAAATCTTGACAGTTATCTGCTTTGATATTAAACACCACAATGCATGCACTAAAATTAATTTAAACTCACTAAATTTTCACTTACATGATTCCCATCCAATATTTTCTCATCAAACAGCTTGCAGACTTTGGTATCTACAGTTGCATGTTTGACTCTCCATACAATTGTAAGGCTCTTCGGAATACACTCTATTCTCTTCCTCAGTTCACTGTAACATTGAAGCAAAACAAAACAAAACATCAGAGAATATAAAGCAAGTAATTGTGAAATATACAACATCAATTTATATTACATATTCTTTATCTTAGATTACTACAGCCCGTTTCTGATTCATAATTGTGACTGCTGAAGTTTACCTTAACTCTTTAAACGCCGAATTAAATCCAAACTACCATTTGCTGGCATTATTAGGATCTCACCATACTCTCCGTGTTAGCAGGATAAGTGTTAATGGGATGAGTATGCTGAAGCAGTTCAAACATTTCAGAACATTTAAAAAAATATTTATTCAGTACATTCAGAATCAATATTTTTATTTCAGTACCAAATAAATGCACTTACAATATGGTAATACCGAAACATGTCAGAGTAAAGTGAATATCGTATCACATATTGTAAGTGCATTCAGTTGGTGATTTCAGCACATACTGCATACACTAGTCTTGAGGGGGAATGATGCATCAGGAAGCAGGCAGACAGATACATCCCACAGCGGTAGAAAGGGTGAAGTGTGGAGCTTGGTGCTACACATAGAAGGGACTATGTGGATAAGGACAGGAAGCTGAACTTTATTCAATTTGTACCCATCTTTACAGCTGCATCTGTGAGTGTATGTCACATCCTAATGATGGCTGTGATGATGTGGGGATGTTTGCTGCAGCACCAGTCTCATCATGTCTGATGCTGTGTTTGCTCTTGAAGCAGTCTTGACCTATCACTCTCCACCAGTATCCTAGTCTGAGCTTCTGATGTGTTGGAATATTCTACTATACTATGATGTATGCTGTGCCATAGGTGCATGTGATCTTCTAAATGACAGATTATCTTGTTAGTAGTTGTCTGTCCTTGAATGGTGTGAGATAAGTAGTGATTTGTTTGAATGGTTTGTTGATGGTGTGGATCACATTTTTCTGTGTAGTCTGCAAATGCAGTTTGTTGTTCTCTACAATTAGGGACATAAGCTTTATCTATCCTTCATGGGCACTGTTCTTGCTCTATTCAATAGACCAGAGGACTCTAGTAATGTCCTTGTCGTAGTAACCACCTGGTTTGCTACCAGAATGAGTTTATGAGATGTAATTTAGATGGATGACAGACCTTCTCACAATATCTTCTTGTCATACTTACCAGTGTTGTGGTGATCTCTTATGTGTGGGAGAATAAAGCAGGGGTGAATCTGCCTGCGTGGGTGGCTTTCCTGTAGCTGGCATAAGTATGCAAAGATAGTATGTGAAGTAGAAAGTACACTATCTCATTAAAATCCACTCTCTCTCAACTGACACATATTTTTTAAGAACAACCTAAAGATGATTTCTGCAACATTTTTTTTTGAGACACTAATAACTTGTGGTGAGCAATGTGTGCACAACCACGGAAACTTCTATTTTGTAATACCATAATCTTTAGGACTTTTTTAAAATGTTAAGGCATATAAAAATATTTTCAAAATATTTAGCACCTAGAAATTTTACTCCAGCAATCAGTAATAACCCCCAGAAGCCAGGCATATGAGAGGGTGCCGATAAGTCCTTAGCCCGACCTACTTCCCCATGTCGTAGGGCAGAATCAATAGTGTTGTTGGAAAGAGGGGTGTGTTCATGTGCCAAATTACAAGTCTTTTCTTGCTACAGGGCTCAGAGGAAGCATGTCAGGCGATGCACACCATTTCAATAACATGGAGACACGAGCTGTCATCAAGTTTTTTTCCCTGCAAGGCAAGGCGCTGAAGGAAATTCACGCCATTCTGACGGAAACATCAGGGGAACATGCACCATCGTATGCCACCATCAAAAACTGGGTGGCCCAGTTTAAACATGGCGATTTTTCCACCTGTGATGTGCCTCATCCTGGACAATCCAAAACAGTGACCACCCCGGAGATTATTGATCAAATTCACGAGCTAATCTTGGAAAACCGCCGGATTTCAGCTAAATCAATAGCTGAGCAACTGGGCATCTCACATGAGCAGGTTGGGTCCATCATTCATGAAGATTTGGACATGCGGAAGCTCTCTGCAAAGTGGGTCGTCTGAGCAACTTTTGGAATTTTTTCAGCGCGATCCAAATGATTTCCTGTTGTGATTGGTGACCATGAAAGAAACCTAGTTATATCACTATGACCCGGACACAAAGCAACAATCAGTGGAGTGGTGGCATAGCGGCTCACCCCACACCAAAAAATTCTGAGCGCAAAAATCCAGTGGAAAAGTTTTCGCCTCGATTTTTTGGGATCAAGATGGCATCCTCCTCATTGATTATCTTCCAAAGGGCCAAACTATCAATGTGGAGTATTACTCATCTCTGCTGGTGCAACTGAAGGACATTTTGAATGAAAAACGCCGCGGGAAGTTCAACAAGGGGTCTTGTTCTGGCATGACAATGCCCTGGCTCACCAGACACTTGCAACCCAGAGGAAACTAGCCTACCTGGGCTTCCAATGTCTTGATCACCCACCCTATTCACCAGATCTGGCCTGTCGGACTACCACCTGTTCCCTGGACTACTCAAAAAATAACTGAAAGGTCGCAATTTTTCGTCCAAAGTGGAGGTCATCGTTGCCACAGACACCTGGTTGGATGGACAACCTTCTGAATTTTTTTTGAGTGGCTTGCAGAAGTTAGAGCAACGGGCTAAGAAGTGTATTGAGCTTTATGGGGAGTATGTTGAATAAATCCCGAGTTTGGTCACTGTAGCTTGTTTCCTTCCTGGTTGGGCTAAGGACTTATCAGCACCCCCTCGTACAATGTTCTGTATCGAACTAAATATATGATAAAAATGTAAAGCTGTCATTCTTAAATAAACACCATGCTATGAAAACATATGGGCAAGTGGCAATGATAACCTCAACAGTAGAAGATGAATGGTCAGCTTCTTGCTGTGCCTGATTTACCCATGTAAGAATTCCTTGTACCCACTGACAGATAGCTGCGTTGGTTCCAGAGACACTTTTGGATGTAGTGGAGGAGAAAAATCTCTACACCTACCAGGAAATGAACCCAGATTCCCAAGACATCAGCCAGTTGTCTGAATGACATACTTCAACTCCCTGGTTCACAAACATTCCTTCACATTGTGTACACAGTATTTTATATTAAATCACAAATTTAGTGGTGTGAAACATGAACAACTAAATTAAATAACTGTACATTTACAATTACTGCTAACCTTACCACATAAGGTTTACCAAACCTCAGGACGTTATTCTACGAGTGATTGCATGAAAAAATGCTGTGTCAGCATATGCCCAATTATCAACCATTACATCATTACAAGCATTTTAATGTATGAACATGACCATAACCAAAAATTGTAGAATACACATGTTCTATCACAAAATAAATCTATGTAGCAGATAACACCATGAAAGAAAGATGTCCATTAATTCTTAAGCTACTGTACAACATGTAGTGTAACATCACAGAACAAATGCAGCAGTCAAGCCACACCTACTGTATGTACGACATCAAAACAACGACACAAGAAAATTATGTATCAGATAATACTACAGAAGAAAGACATTAATTTTTGGGAATGTTACCACAATTTTATATTAGTTTATGCAGTTATAACATGGAAGAACAAAATCAGTTTCTGTTAAGTAATATTAAAGAAAGTAAATTTTCAATTACATGACACTAATTAAAGTTCAAAATAACCTCCACCATTCTGTATGCATAATTCTGCGTTACTCAAAAGATAATCTGTTGCCTTTCTGGTAATTCTGATGTACATGATATACTGTACAATAGTAGGGTAAGACATAATTACTGTCTTTTTTTCTTTGCTGTTATTGGATATTTGTATAGTACACCTAGAATTAATGGATATCTTTTTTTCGTGGTGTTATCTGACACATAACTTTACTCTTATTCACACAGTAGGATAAAAATGCATGCATTTTACCATTTTTGGTTATGGCCACATACATACATTAAAATTCTTGTAGTGACAAAATGGTTGATAACAAGGCATATGTTGATACACAGTTTTTTTTACTCCAAATGACACAAAATAATGTCATGAATTTTGAAACACCTATATGTAATGTGCAGTGTGATGCTCGAAACACCAAACATCAAGTACATATATATACTCTTCTGCAATCCCCATCAAATTCTGGTCTTCTGCAAACCAGCATGGTCATTCTATTCCAGTGCCAAAGGGTTAATACACCAATATAAAATAAGAGGATTTCACACACTTTTTGCCAGTACATACTCTGTAAGCCATCTTGAAGCTGTGTCCAGATTTCTGAAGTAGGCCTGTTCATACAGTGACGTGAATGGATCTTTCAACATAACAGACTTGTTATGGTACATAACTGCTTTTATGTAACCCACACTGGAAATAGAAGGTACCAACTTGATTGATACAGCAGTTTTACCAACAGAAACCACTGCTGACCCTTGTGGGTGTGTTAGTACTGCATGTGCTGGTGTTGTAAACGTATCTTTCAATGGGGAATCAGCACTGTAAAAAAAATTAACAAGAAAGGATTCAGTGTGAAGTATGTACAGTAATAAAATGGTAAATCAGTCCCGTTAGAGGCCTGGAGTGGCCCAGAGGGTTCCAGGAAGTTAAGGTTTCCAAATTACATGACAGTGGCCCAGGATGTTGGTAAGGTTGTCAGCCTTACGCAACGGCCGCTTTTTACCCCCAGGAAAAACTCCTGGTACTCATTTCTGTTAGAGGCTGAGTCGACCACACGGCCATAGTGTGATCGGAAGGATTTTATGTCAATGAAAAATTCCAATGACACCAGCTGGGATCGAACCAGCAACCTTCCGATTTGTAGCACAGCACCTTAACCACTGTGCTACCGCAATCCCCATGTACAGTAATACTGAAATTAAAAAGCAATGGATATAGTAAAAACTGTTTTATACAAAACAGCATTATCTGGAAATGTGAGGTAACCGGCAAATTAAAAATGGTAAAGTTCACCCTAGAATAGGCCATGAAGGCCCAGATGGGAAGTAGAGCTATAGCTCTAACATTTCTCAGTCATCTCGTTGTGTATATGTTCATGCGAAATAAAAATAAACTGCATCAGCTTTTTTTTATTCTGCATAGCTCTACTCTTTCTTACACTCTGCAATAGATGGGGGTGGTTGGTCAACACCATGCACCAGTCATTTTACCCCCAGGAAAGACCCGGTACCCAATGTATATGAGGCTGGGGAAGCCTCAGGGCTAGTCTGAATGTGTGAGCAAAATCTCACCCTCATCAGGATCAAACCCCAGTGAGTCACTGTACCAAATATGTTATCCCTGGGTTAGGTCTGTCCATGAGGGTGCTAGATATACTAAAATACACGTTAAGCATAACATTTTGATATGTGGAAAGCGGTGATATCCGGCAACCCCTTTCCTCCCAGAGATGCCGAATAAAACAGCTGTTATTGTACATGCAGGAAGTATTAACACTATGGTCTTCAGGGTTATGACACCAAAGAGTGTGAGTTGTTACCAAAGTATCTGAACAATATGTTGTCTCTGTCTTCTTTTTTGAAGACAGACAAACCACATTATAAAACTGTATTTTGTTGTAACCCAGAAAACAACAATCTTAATTTTCACCAACCAAAATATCTTTATCTCAGTCTTATTTCTTCTTCTGCTTCCTTTACCACATGAATGGCAACTACAACCTATGCCAAACGCTGGAAGAGCTTAACACATAACCCAGCTAAAGCCCAAAAGTTAAACACTATACAACGTAAGAATTCACCATATTTCTTTACATAAGAAATGTTCATATAAAGCTCTGGTAAACTGATGCTTATGAAATTCTTTACAACTATCACCTCAGCCTTTAACATACTGCCTAACCATACCCTGGTTCTTAACTAGCAGCAAAAATTAACCTGAATTACATTTAAAGACTGAAATCATTCAACACAGTAAATAGTCTCCATCTCAATTATAAAAACTATCAGTTAACGTTGTACAAGGACATACTGTCTGTCTGGAATCCATACAAAACACAGAAAACTACTCCATGGCTAGAATGCAAAGTTTCTGGCACTTTTTAAAGCTGAACAACAAATTATTTTCTTATATGGAAGTGAAATGTGTGAAAATGACAGAATCTGTATAAAAACACACTCTAACAGGCTTCACTATTTCAAAACTTTGTACGCTGGAAAACATAACATTTCTAAAAAAGAGTTTTTATTTGGATATTAAAGCTTTAAAAACGTACTGAATACAACTTATTCACTGAAACACCGCAGCTATGACATTTAAAGTTTCTCAAAAATCCAAGCCAGGAAGTAAAAACCCAAGTTAAAACACCACCTGGAGCAGATTACATTTAGCAGCAGCATACTTTCCTAACTGTGCACCAGGCAAATTTGCATCCAAAGTCAGTCCTCAAGTTTATTTATTGTGGATGAAAATCTATCACAGACACAACAAAATTACATGGCTTGCAACATTTCACAGATACTGTCTCTGGAAATTAGGCATTTCTGTACTCTTACCTAGGCACAGATGCTGCAGTGCAGACAGATGATGATGCTGATGGTGATATGACATCTCCAGGTTCAGTAACAGTTTGTTTCTTGTGTATTTCCAAATAAAGCTTCTTGTTCTTTCCACTTCTGACACAAGCATCTCTCTTTCTCTTCCATAATAAACGTGTCTTACGGAATAATGACCCTGTGTCACAAGGTGTTTCAACATCTAGTACTTCTTCATCACTATCAGATTTCACTGACGAAACTGTATTTAATCTGCTTAAGTCAGAGTCAGTAATGGTTAGCTGTGGAATACCTTTTAAACTTTCTCGTTCTTTTTCTCCTTCCTCCACAAAACACACATCTCTTGCAGTCCCATATATTGCAATATTATGTTTTTCAGTCACAGACATATCATTTCGTAAATGTAGGGCCTGTTTGCGTCTTCTTGAGCCCACTTTCCTCAACTCAATTCCAGTACTACCATCCGTTAATGAATACTGGGAAGTGGTTCCACTCTCAATGCATGATATACTGTCATCAATTTTTGTATGGAATTCTTCTCCTTGTAAATCTGACTGTGACTTCTTTGTATCTACTACTGTGTTTGACTCATCATCATCCAACCCTTTTACACATGTGGAAGTGGCAATACTTGTACTGTCTGAAGACACTCCATTTCCATCCGGTCTCACAACACAGGACTTCACACTACCTACAGTACTTCCTTTGCTTCTTGATCTGGATGTGTACAACCACATACCTCGACATACTCTGCCATCTTGTGGGGCAAGTGCTATACTATCATACAACCGTTCCATTTTTGAATTAAGAACAGCCTCTATTCTACCAGACTCCAATAAAGAAGTGATATTCTCATCTCTATCAGCTAAAGAATCAATCTGTGCATCCAAGTACATGGTATTTTCTAATCTACCATTAATAATCTTGATAGCACGCACACCAGCATCTTCAGTGAGGCCATATGGACCAATAAAAACTCGAGTGTAGAGGTTTGGAACAGTATACACGCCAAATTTCGGTTGAGCAGCTCCAGCACTTTGTTTTTCATCATGTGACATGCAGGCATTCTTACCACCAATTTCCTTTGAAAGCCTCTTTTCAAGTGGCACACGAACAGTTTTACCATGGCAGTTAGCCAAGTAGATAGCTCGAATAAGCTGTGCATATCTAATAATGCATTTACTGTGGATAAGATGCAGCAAATCAAAACGACTTTTTACATTTAACATGTACCAACGAGCAGGGTCTGGTCCTGTTGGAAGTGGAACTTCAACACCTGAAGTCTGAAACATGCTGCCAGAATCACAGCTGTTAGCAGCTAATTTGACAGATCCTATGACAGTAGGAGATGAGACAGCATGTTCCAAAGTAGACTCCAGATTAGTAGTAACTTCTGTTCCTTGTGAAACAACAGAATTTTGTACAGGGTTTACCTCTGTTATTTTCTCAGCATCATTATCCTTCAAAGTGTCGTCATTCTGTATCTGTTCTTGTGCATCTGCAACCTTTGGGTCACTAGTGTCACAAAATGATTCTGATTGTGAGGATAAATACTGCCCTGTAATTGAACAACCAGGAACTGGACATATTTCTTTACTGGGAGAAGGTACTTCTGTAGTAAGAAATTTCTGTTCTGCATCATTATTCACATTCTTACCATCAGTACCTAAACCATTTGAAATTAATTCAGTGCCTGGAAGAACCACAGTCATGCTTTTACTGCAAACTCCTTCAGTAAATGTGGTACGTGCACCAGCTCCTGTTGTTTCCACAGTGTCAGTCTGCACAAACTGCAGTTCCAGTGGTTTGTTGGGATGTATAAGCATGCCAGTAGTTTCACAAAGGATTGGTCTGCCACCTTTTCTACTTAATGATATGTCAGGGAGTGGACGGTTCTCTTCTTGTTCACCTGCTTTCACAGCAGGCTTTTTGTTCAGATGCAAACATTTATCCATGCCTTCCTGCGAAGTGTTGACATCACAGTGAGGTTCCCTTAAATGCTCAAATGGTGTACTAATTGACGTAACTATGCTCGTCATTATTGCATTACTTCCATTCTGCTCATGGCACTTGGATTCATTTCTAATTTCTTGTTCCTCTAAACTGCAACAGTGCTCTTCAGCTCTATCTACAGATCTTTCTGTCTGCAGTTTAACTGATTTAGTATCTTGCCGCTGTCTCTCATCAGTCTCTTGGCAGGCTGCCTGGTCAGTAGGCTGAATCTGTAATGACTGGTTTCTGCAAAATTCCTGTACTTGGACATTTCTCTGAAGAGAACAAACTAGCTCCCAGTTGTCTCCATCAAACTGTACAAGTCCAAAACAATTTATATCTACTGAATTGACATCACGTATTGTGTTCCCATGACTCAATTGCTCAATAAGGAAAGTAATCAATGGTGGTAATTTACTGTGGAAATCAGGAGAGCAATAAGGATAATAATCACGCAGGCTGACGCAGTGTTGATTAGGTTTAACAGCACTTCCTGTAATGATAAGTTTGGGTGCAGAGTCACATTTATGCTGCAACCACAAATGATACGTTTCATCTTCTACCAGGTTCAGCAGAATATTCCAGTTGATTAATTGGACTGATCCAGCAGCATTCTGGGACAGATCCAACGGCATGTTACAATTTTCCAAAATGCTTTTAAGTTCAGAGTCTTTTTTTGATATTAATTCTATCAGTCGCACAGAATTAATATCACTGTTGCATTTTGGTAAAATAGGAATTAAAGCTGAAGAAAGCTCTTCAAATAAGTCACTCTCATGAAATTTTTCTTCAGAATGGCAGTCCTGCTCTTTGCATAAATTAAGTGTCTTCATTTTAGTTTGGGTTAAGTGAGTGCCTTCTTCTGAGATATTTAACTCTGTAGACGGTACTTCCGTTAACTGTCCTGCATTTAGGAACATGTTCATGTTAAAAGCTTCATCATCCTCATGTTGTAACTGGTCCACTGATCCACATTTCTCAAATTCTTCTGGTTTGAGAGACATGATGCTCACAATTTTACCAAAGCCAATTTCCTCACTATCATTCCCGAGGTCAGAATTAACTGGCCTCATGTCCTGTTCAACTAAAGAGAAGGGGGTATCTTGCATCACAAAGTCACTTGGGGTCACTTCTAATTTAGTGATTCCATTTACAGGCTGTGTTATGACAAACGGAGAGTAGTGAGCATTGCTGTCATTATACATCTCAGATTCTTGGGCATAAATTTTCCTGTTCTGCCTTTTGAAGAAATGAGATTGGTTGCGAATAACATAGTTTATAGTAGCACCATTTGTACGGGCAGAATGACGATCCACATTATGACTATGAATGTCTGCACTGCTTTGACTCACACTTTTTACTGCTATGTTTCTAGATGCAGAGCTTTGCTTTTTCACATCATTTGCTCCAGCAGCATCAAGAGGTGGGCCTGGAATTGGTGGAGGTCTTTTTAAAGGTCGGTAGGACATTCTCTTCAATAATTTTAAGCTCTGTCCTGAACAGAAGCAGTCATACTTTGAGTGAATCATACACCATGGCACCACACCTTCTAAACCTCCTGTTCTTTCAATATAAATCCTGCAGGGTTTCACCTTAAAGTGTTCACACCAAAGGGGTATCTTCTGCTCAAGAGTTAATTTGCCCCTCATGGACTTGTGGAGCAGTTTTGTAACACCCACTGATGCTGCCTTTGGTACTCCTACCTGTACATTATCTGGTAAATACAACTGTTGTCGTTCACTACGTCTGGTGGTGTGAACACTGGACAGTGCTGGTGTAATATTTATACCCTCTCCTGCAATCATCTTGCATTCAACCATTGCAAACTCCTTACCAAGAACAACAGAAGAATCTCTGTATCTCTCAGGCAACTTGATCTCCCTACGTCGTCTTCCTCCATCCCCACTACTGCCACCTCCTACAACAATCATTTCATTCTTTGACTGTATCACTGTGTGCCTGAATTCTTTTTCTACCTTTGCCAGGTGCCTGTTTCCCTCATCTTGCAAACGCATTGCTGTACTATACAGGAGTGAAGAATTTTCTGCAGCTGAATTGTTATTTGGCTGATCTGTGGAGGACTCCTGACATGAGCATTCAAACATGCATTCTGGGTTGCCACAATGGTCTGATAATGCTGCAGAAGACTGACAGGCTTGGAGACTAGCACACACACAACCTAACTGACAGAAATCTTGTTCACAGGAAGCACCTCCATTTATATTCTCAACACAACCATTTCTGTCATCGGTCATAACAATAACATTAACATCCAATCTGTTCAGTTCCCTATACACCTTGTTCCTTACATATTTTGCAACAGATTTTTTTGAACATTTTGGTGGTATCACTGTAAGTTTACCTGATACATCAGGATCATCTTGTATGATTGAATCTTCTATTTCATGATTCAAAACACATTCTATCATGTCCTTAAGAATGCTGCTGACTTCAAGCTGCACCTCATCAAGAGGTATATAAGGTGATGAAGGATTTTCATCTCCTTTACCTTTCTTTGAATCAAAACATGTGGCTTCTATGCCTGTCTCTACAGAAGCAACAGAACTATCAGTTCTGATGGGACTTGCACTAAGTGTGGACAATTCTGAGTCTGGATATATCTGTACTATTTTGAAGGATGAAAAACCTGAATCAGGGTATTTTGGAACTTCAGAATATAAGCAAGAATTTTTTGGACTTAATGGAGGAACTTCATCATTCTTGAAAGTTTTAATCTTTAAATATAAATCCTCTATGAGAGGTAAGTGTTTTATTGGAATCACATGTTTTTCTGTTTGATCATGATTACTGATATCTTTGCTCGACTTCACAACAGCTACAGCAAATTCAGCCCACTTGCTATCTACATACAGGTCAGCACTTCTTACAGCCATAAGCTGTTTAATGGCAAGTGGATGTAATGGATGTCCCACACCAGGAAAAACCACCAGTCCATATTCAGGGATTGCTGAACCACTTGATTCAAGTGGCTGTAAATCCTTGGAAGGTGTTAACTGATTCCTACTGTTATTCTGTTCTCTTTCTCCATAAGATGACTTTGTATCACTAATTTTATTTTCAGTCACTGTAACATCAGATACAATGGCATCATGAGATGGGTCCTGTTTAATTTCAACCTGAACAATATCCAATGGTGAAGCATGTTCACTAAGAGCTAGTTCTCTGTTCATTTTGCTACCAGTAATTCGTATAGGCCTCTTCCCAATCCAAGTGTACTTATAATCAGGATCCAGGATGTATTCTTCTTTCTTAAAATCTTCTTTGTCTGTAAGTTTCAAAGTAAAAGGATTTTCACTACCAAAATGTTCTGTAAACTTCATGGGTCTGATAGGTACACTGGGTCGTGCAACAGGTTCATTTCGAGGACGCAATTTTGGCCTTCCCCTCCGAAGTCTTTTCTCCTCTTTCACAGATTCAACTCCACACATCTTCAATCCCAACATTTTTCGTTTTTCTGCCAAAGTCTTGGGCTTTAGGCCAGTTTTTTTTGGTAAAGACAATTTCTCTGGTAATGTATGCGAAGGTCTATGAGGTGAAGGGAATATAAACTGGTCTGTCTCATGTTCTGCATGTGTTATTCCTTCCTCTGCCCCCAACTTAGGGATTTCATAGCTTATATTAAGCTGAGAATGGGAAGAAAGATAGTTATCTAATATATCACTTACAAAGGCAGATTTGGAATTCTTAGGCTCACAACTACTTGTTTGAAGATGTTTAAGAAATTCAGCTGTTTTAGGATGGAAAACAGCCCCAGAACTGAACAGCACATCTTTCACTGGGCTGTATTTCTGTTTCCCAGAAATGCCGCTGGTAGTTCTCTCACTGATTGCCTGACTGCCTTCCTCTTTAATTGTTGGACCTACATCTGTGTCAATATGTTTGGTGTCTTCAGAATACCAGTGGTTTTGTTGATCTTCTTCCATATTGGCATCATCTCCTGTTCGAACATCACAGCTTTCAAAGCCGTCATCTTCTTCACATGCGTCATTGCTGAAATCACAGTAACGGGAGGGATTGTCATTAACAGCAAACTGTTTATTCCTCCAGCCCTTAATTTTTGTAATGTCATTTGTCTTTGTTGGGACAATTGCCTGGTTCAAACCCTGCATATCCACATCACCACAATGAGGGAATGCATCATCCATCATATCTAGACCATCATCACTTTGAATCATTCCATCATCTATAGATGAACCATGATAAAAATCTTGTTGAATTTTAGTAAACTCAACCATGTCATGCTCTGTTTCAAATGACAACATTTCAATCCCATCAATAATGTCCCGTTCCTCTTTTCCCGTACTTACACACTTTGGTAATGTAAAAATATAATCATCATCTTCATCACCCTCTATTACAGGCCAGGTGTTTGAACCCTGAGTCACATATGCATCAGGATCACTGTCATCAGGGAGCTCTTGGGCAACATCACATTCAGCAAGTAAACCTCTGCCAAAACTCCCAACTATCAATCTTGCATTTGAAACATTAGACTGACAATTAACACCATTTTCAGAATTTTGACTACTATTCAATTTAGATGTGCCATTAAAATTTGATTCCCCTAAAAATTTTTGGAAGACATCGTTAGTTGAAGATCCTGCTACCATTGTACAGGATGCACCTTTATTCTTGTTATTTATGATGTCTCTACAGATTGTTGAATTAGGATCTGATGTCTTCACACTTTCACCATTGATGCCGACATATTCCTTAAGTTTTGCTTCAGCTGAACCAGGGTAATACTTCTGACGGTCAACTTTCTTGTGACCCCCATGTAAAGTGAAGTCTTCCAAAAATTGTATATTTTCCTCATTTGTTTTTATTTCCAGAGTGTTATTTTTATTTAAATCAAATTTTAAAAGGTTGCCTTCTGGCTTTCTACAACAGAGTTCAATTATATCTGTACTGCCTTCAGACACAGCAGCAACCTTGGTAAATTCAGTATTTTGCATCTGTACTACTGATTCACCTTTCTTCAACTCTCTGTTTGATATGCAAGAAACTTTGTCGATAGTATAAAGTTTAGAATCATGTACCTTGAATGTTCCTTTACAGTACTTTGCAACACAATCATCGACTTTATTTGAATTGTCTGCAGTTGGTTCTCCACCTGCTTCTGTTGCATCATAACCCTTCTCATTTCCTCCACTTTCCACATAATGTTCTATTGACATTTGTTTTTGATACAGATTAGAAAACTCTGTATGGTCAGAGCATCTTACTCCTTCTTGTTTTACATTTATTTCATCTTCTGCACCTCTCAAATTTTCAATGTTGCAGCTGTGAGAACCACCACCTGATTTCGTACACATATCCGTATCACCTTGTTCCCTGCTGTATTTATTAACAACAGAAGAAACTGTATCCTTCACACCTATTTTAGGTAAGTTACAAATATCCTCTGCAACCTGCTCACTTTTTCTTGTTATATTCTTAAACTCACAGGCCAATGGATGATGAAGCAATTCTGTACTTCCATTCTTTGAATATAAAGAAAAAGAGTCCTTGTGACTTCCATAGCTTTTACCTGTTTCTGTGCATTGCTTCTTCAGCATAGACTCTGAGGTTGGGGTGCACACATCCATATACACTCCTTGATTATCCGATTCAGCTTGTAAGCTCTTGGATTCAACTAGATCTATGGATTCTCCACTTACACCTACACATTCTGTAGTGTTCATTCCGGAATGCTCTCTATTTTCTGGGACAAGTGCATGATCAACTGCTTCACAAACTGTGTAATTCTTTTTCTGAGAAAATAATCTGTTCTGTTCCCTGCCATAAAGATTTGAAAATGCTGAATATTCAGTCACATTATCATCTTTTTTGACCTTAAATTTCTTGATACCTGAAATATTTACATGATCATCACCACATTCTCCTTCATACACCAAACATGCATCTGCACTAAAATTCTCAGTCTTTGGTATCAGAGATCGAGGACTTCTTCGCATTCGTTCACTTGCCTTCCTCAACTTATCTCGTTCCCTCAGTCTTGTTTTAAACATTTTCATGTTTCGAGAGAAACTGACAACTGATCTGTTGTTTATTTTATGTTCATTACCAGCTTCCACTGCTTCCCTCCACCTTCCTTGTTTCAGTGACCTGAGACCCAATGATTTATACAGTGGATTAATCCTCTTCTTCAGTCCAGCCACTATTACATATGTTTCATCACATTCAAATTCACGTGTGTCATCCAATTCAATGCACTCCACCTCATCTTGGTTTTGTGGTGGGGTTGTACCAATATCAACAACCTGAATATCCTCAACTGTTTTGCCTGGAAGGGATTTATTCAGTTTATTTCTCGTCATTATACCTTCTGGAAACAAACGTGGTGGGCTACTATCTTCTTTGTTTTGGCCAGAAACAGGGACATCATCACAATAGGGGACAAGTTCTGGGGGCCTGTTACGACCAGTGGACAGTAATTTTTTCTTCTCCAATTCATCTGATGATTTACTCTCTTCAACAGGGCCTTCTGCTACTAAACTCCTGTCTTCTATACTAGCACCCTCCTTACGTGACGATCCCGTTTGCCGACCTTTGCTGAGAGCATCCAGATCCTCGGATAAGTATTTTGTTGTCATTTTTTCTGGATCATTGTTTCTGACCTTTGTCACAGCTCTGTACAACTGATGTCACAGAATCTTCTTTGAAATATTCTAACCTACATACAACAAAGAGAAGGATCATTTATTTAAAATCTACCAGAAATTTCCATTATGCTAATACAGTTGTGGGACTGTTAAACACACACACACATACACAGAGTGGTTTCCTCTTCAGCAAGAAATCTCTGCATAAAGAACACAAAATAAATATAAAACAGTGAAGCTATATTCATCATGTAAACCCCAAAACTCCTGATCACGTTTCTGTCATATTTGGCACTGTGTGTACACTAATAGTTGTCCAGAAAATTATGTTTGGTTTATAGTTAGTCAAATACCAATCCTACTTTACATTTAGCACAAACTGAAATTTACTGACTTTCTCAAAAATGAAGAACTGTATACCTGATTTTTACATAACCTAAAATATATAAATAATTACAACCTACAATTTCTATTTTATACTTTCTTTGATACAGAATTTTAACAAAATACAAGGAAACTACTTTGTGACTTCTAGAATGCATATCTATGCAACAACACATATGTATCTGCAACATGAATGAACTGAAAATTATGACTATTTGTTTCTATGCTGTTAAAGACAATACACAGCTACATAATGTCAATGATAAAGTGCCACCGTGAATGCTATTACGTCATATGGTAAAGTGGAGGTATACCTTCCATCATTCTCAGACTCAACACTGGCTGATGTTGGGCAATCAGCTTCATGACCCAGGTGCTTTAAAGCCATGGAAAGAGCTGCCATACCCACTGGGTAAGAGACTTGGTAAGCCTCCAAATCAGTTCGGATGCTTTGGAGAAGCAAAAAGTCACTACACTGGCTATGCTATCCCTGTTCTCAAACATTACAGACTGAAGCATTAATTGACCAATAATTTAAGTATACGCTCAAGGCAGTGAAAGATAATGTAATTCAAAACCTACATCCACAACATGGTATTTACTTATATTATGCAAACTGTAACAGATTATAACAACAAAGGGTAAATAAAGATTTTTTTTAAGGAAAAGATCTCAGTCTATTCCAGAATTATATCTTAACTAATTCTATATGGCAAGAGTCGCTGAAAAGGCTAATAATCACTCTGCTAGTCAAGAAATTCCCTACCTTTTTAAGGAACTTCATGGTCTATTACCATGTCCAGCAGTGCATACCACTGGTAAATCAACTCAATTTACTTAAGCCGATTTATTTAAGCTCTACTTTCATATTATCCTCTCACCTAGATCTAGTTTCTCAAAATTGTTTTGTCCTTTCATGTTCAATCAATCAAAATTCTGTATGCATTTCTTCGGTCTCCTATGCATGCTATGTGCCCTACCCAACTCACCCTCCTCAATATCGTCATCTTAATGACATACAGTAAGGAACAAAAATCATGATGATCCTCATTATGTAACTTCTCCATGTTTCCATTACTTCCTCCATTACAGGTTCAAATATCCTCCTCAGTACCCTCCTCCCAGACACTCCCGATCTATGTTCTCGTCTTATGTATGAGGCCAAGTTTCAAATCCATACATAACCAAAGAAAAAATCACCATATTTCACACACCATAACACGCTACAAGTGGCAAGTCGCACCCTGTAATTAGTGATGTATGAGTGCACATGTAATAGCATTATCACTTTCTAGTGATAAGTGACTTACTCAGGAAAAATGAAAATGTGTCTTACAAGGCGGAAAATATCATATATATATATATATATATATATATAAGTCTTAATCTTTAAATTTTTAGGCACGGGACAACAAAAGATTCTAACAAGAGTGGAAGAAAGCATTTCCTAAATTTAATCTCTTCTGAATTCATTAAAATAATGAACAATGTTTCCTTCCAAAATGCACCACACACTTCCCTTTAAGCCTACAAATAGCTAACACACAGGCCCACTGAAGTCCAAAATTTTCTTCAGCATTTCATGAATGCAGAATATCTCTGTATTTTTCTGTTAGTATGTTGGTCTAGAATTATAGATTTTGTTTCAAATAATGAATCAGCAAGTTTAATGTTTTACATTTCATGTATTGAACTTATATTTAATAATGGTAAACCCTGCGTGTAATGTTTCACTTACCCATTCACCTCATTAGGCAATGCCTGTTTATTATATTTGTGTGTGGTTGCTGTATTATGACAGTGCATTTGTTGCACTACATTCTGTTTTCCTTATTAAAACTTTACATTTGCACATTTCATTCATTATGACAATTCAAAGGCAGGATCAAGTGAACTATGAGTTTCCCACACAATGTCCATCTCTTAACAGTGCTTGTAGTTATCCAAATAAAGTTACAAAACTTTTCTTTCATACCCCAACCATATCCACACCTTAGATGAAGCTGTATGTATGTTCTGCACACACACACACACACACACACACACATTTCAGTTTTTTATTCACGATTTAATTCTGACTTTGCATTTTGAGGCTATAGCAGTCATTCTTACCAGCTTATTAATTTCTCAGTGATCCAAAACTTTCATTCAGTTTCATATAAATATTTCCCATGTACTGTGTCATGGGCTTGCTTAAAATCTATGAACTATTAAAAAAAACCAATACCAAATTCACACACCCTCTCCATTACAAATCTCAATGCCAACACTTGATCTGCACACTGGCAGTAACGTGAAAGATCTTCCACATTCGTAACAAGAAGTTTAAATGAAATATTAGCCTACATTTTATAACCTCATCACATAACACAACACAACACAACACAATATAACATAACATAATGTAACATAACAGAAAGACTGACAAACACCATGGAGCAGAGTCCCTTGAGAAGCTAACGGTTCCCCCACCAGTCAAGGTATTCCCTGGCTTTTACAAAATTCAAATTTATTACTGTGTTCACAACAATAAGCCACTTATCCACATTCTAGTCTGATTAATCCATTCCATGTCCCCACTGTCACATGATTCATCCATCAGACACACAGCATTGAAAAAGAGAAATATGGCATCATTAATTTATTTTTGACACAGGCATTCTTTGTGACTTCTCTGAATATATTACTTAATTTAACTCCTCACAGATTTATGCAGCTTTATTGCAGAGAATTCTGCATGCTCTGGGACATACTGTTGATAGCTGTGCTCAGGTTCACAATAAAACATACATTAACACTCATTCATTTACTGGAAGCCACACTATGCAAAAAGATGTATCCATTGTAGCCTAACACATTCAACAGAAAAGTGAATGCCAACATCATCCTCATCTTAAACAATGTGACTTTAACGATGGAGGCAACATGAAGGAAAGACATAGGTTATTGTATTAAACAGATCTTTTTTTTTTGGGGGGGGGGGGGGGGATTGATTTCTCTCTTTCTTTCTTCTTCTCTCCCATATCTTTGTATATAGCCTTCACTTGGTTCCTAGCAAACTGATGTAACAAGCTGTATTACTAAAATTTCTTCACCAAGTACTCTGCCCACTAAAATTATACAATTTTCACAACAAAATTAACTCTACTGTGGACATACACATTTATTATACAATACTACCAATAGACATAAGGGCACAGACCAGCTGCATGATCAAATGGAATATAAAATGATGCTCTATATAGTAGTGAAGCAAAAAATTTATTTATGTCAAGCAAACATCTTTATTCAATGTAATTTGGTAGCAGAATATAAAACATGAAACTTATCTAACAACTTGGAAAATGCAATGGACTGATGTAATCATAATGAAACTTAATTTCTTAAATTGGGTGGAGGTGGGTGACAAAACGTAAATGAAGAGAAAAGCAAAAACAGCCTGCAAAATTTATTTCACAGACACAATCTTAAAGGAAAATCTGCCAAAAGTATTCTGGATCTCTAGGATTTCAGTACATTTTTCACACCATGAAGGTGCTATGTGTTAAATACATACATGTCACCCTACACTGGGTAACATCCTTTGTTATGTATTTGTCAAGCCCTGTCTAGAACTCCATGCACTAAGAAATAATTTCTTCTATGTAAAGCTTCAATTTACACCTCAAAAATTAAACTGTACAATAATTCCACTGACCTATGTACAAAAATGACTGGTTTCATATCGAACAGGCATTATTTGGACTGTGTGATGGACTGACAAAATGTGTATATGTGCATATGTGTGTGTGTGTGTGTGTGTGTGTGTGTGTGTGTGTGTGTGTATGTATGTATGTAAGTGTTTTAGAAGTCATACAATAAGTCCAGGGGTGGATCCAGGGTTTGTGAGGCCTGAAGCTTATACAACTTTTGGGGTCTTTTAAGAAAAATAAAACAAAATTACATAAGAAAGTGAATATTCATTCAGAATTAGAAAATTACAAATTTAAACAAGCTGATAAATATCACAAACATAAAAAATCCACAAAAAATAAATAATATTTTCAATAATTAACTGCCTGATACAACGCAATAATGCTTTTGCCAAATTTTTTGGCTGCATACTCTTTGATTGCTTCATCCTACAACAATGATTGTGTAATATCGCTTTCTCTAGAGAGAAGAGAAAGATAATTCAGTCTTTCCTCTAGCATGATTGATCAAAATTTGTTTTTTATTACTACTAATTCAGAAAAGTTTCTTTCAGCTTCATAACTCACTATTGGTACTGTCACATAAATTTTTAGGATTGTTGTCAAATATGGGAAAAACTCTATCAAGTTTCTTTCATATCACTGACTAAATGCCATATTGGCTCAACTCAAAATCTGCCATTTGGAGTTAATACTACAACTGAGCTCAAAAATATAACAACTACATCCAATAACACCGGCACACTTCTCAGTCAAAACATAGCCCGCTAGATGCCAACATTGTCAGAAGGAGTAGTTATATTTTTGAGGGATATATGAGCTGTAAGATTGCAGGGCATTTATAGGGCATTGCTAGGGCACCATCCAGGGCCTTGGAAGGGACCTGTGTGAGGGGACCTGAAGCTTAAGCTTAAGCTAAATTAGGTTCATGGTAAATCACCTCTGAATAAACTTTACACCAAGTTTCCATTACATTCAATAATCAGTCCTGACACACACACACACACACACACACACACACACACACACAGTTTTAATGAAATGAATGCAGTAGTGCTCTATGGGTTTATATACCACTCTATCAGGGCATGATATGACTTGAAGTGCAGGGTATGAGTGATAAAACTGACAGTACAAAATTCTATACTGCCTCAAAAACACAAAGCATTATTAAATTGTATGGGGGATTCCTGTTAACATTATTATTAACTTATATTCCTTATCAACTGCTATGTCAACATGTACAAAAAAAAAAAAAGGCATGTAGTACCACCACATAAACTGCCCACCTCCTTTCTGCATTCAGAAGGTCTCCTAGTTTGGTGAATATTCACGTTTAAACACCACAATGTTAGTTACTTAAGCAAAATATTTTATTTACTCACACAATAAATGTTCCTGACACTCACACCATCCTATTTTATATCTGACCAAGAGTACTTCAGTTATGCGCGTCTTTCCGATCAAACTATTTCACACAGAACATATCAGTATTGTACATGACCCCAAATTACACACATTTGACTATGTGTAGTTCATTTTAATTTAACTAATTCTTACTTTTTGGTCAGGCTATTTGACACAGGGCACATCAGTAGAGTAAATGAACCCAAAATACATAAAATCAGAATTTCAGCTTAACTTCAACTGCAATATTACATAGAACAAAAAAAGTCACTCTTACATAAAAACATACACAGGTGACATAAATATCAATTAAAAGGGCATAATTAATCTCAGAAATACTCATCCCTGATCATACCAGTCCTTCACTGCACAAAATTACAGGCACAAAATTCATGCTTAAAATTCAAAGTACCAATTTAGCCCTTCATTCAAATGCTGAAAGAAAGAGAACAGGCTATATTATGTGACAGCCCAATTTTACACAGCCTGTGTATTATACTTAGATTGAAGATACAGTAAATGGCACCCTACTGCAGCAAGATATATGTTTAAATCCAATTCAGTTTATTCAATATAATATCAAGTCTCATGATAATTTGGCACAATTCAGGATCTTATACTCACACCATATCATATGCTGAGTGTCATGCAGAATGTTATCAAGTACCGCCGACCTAAGTGGGAAAAGGCAAAAATTAAAAAAAAAAAAAGTAGCCTTTAAGTTTGTTATTTATGCAAACCAAGGTTATTATGGGCTTTAAAATTACTGTTGGTTATCCAAACCCAATATACGTCACTTGCATTACGCCTACATTAAATGAATTTAAATTTGAAATTAAATTTAATCCATTGTTGTAAATACTGCGTACCTAAAAAAACATGGCCGCCCATTCATTGTTCACTTCCAATAATGGCTTGTTTCAGTTGCCATGACAGTGACAGATGACACGGTGCGTCAGAATTAACGACATACTATGAGAATTCTGATTCCAAATTGAACTGCAACTCCAATCCAACTCAGAAAGCCTAATATTACGTTCTTACATGACCTACAGTGGCCATTGACAGTTTACAAGGTATTGTGGATAAATAGTACCACATTCTACCGCCATGCACTTATATATACTCTTAATGCATAATACTCACTTGATATCCTAATTTAAATCTAGCATGACAGACACATAAAATGGATAGCAGAACCCCAACATGTGAGACGTCTTTATTTCTGGTAACATTACAACAAACCACCATTACAGTACACCACTTGCAACACCGCTGGCCTTGTGACAGTGGAGACCTCTGGTGGCCAACGCAATCAATGAAATATTGTTATGAAACTCCACGAAATGTTATGTTGGAACTACTAACCGCCTTTCTTGTAGTGAACTGACAAATCATTTTTGCTATCTCATCAATTTACATATTTTGCAACGCTAAGATACAGACTGCCCTCGAATTGTATAATCGTGACTATTACAGAGAAGGAAGCAAGGCGTGCAGATAAAACTGCATGGGCACATAATGGGCTTATCTTTCAGCGTTCGTTTTTCGTAGTCTGAAATATCAAGGTACCTAAGCACAACATAGCCACATTGTACGCTTCATCATACTCTTATACATTTTAAACTACAGAAGCCAAATTTACTGAAGCAGCCAAGGATTGAAAAAATCACATACGCAATTACCTACGCATGGCGTTGCTTCGTTGTTTATCAACCGTTATTCAGCGTTCTTCAACAGGTACGGCACGTTCGGTACAGGGTTACTCTTAAAGTTCGACTACACCACTGCGCCATCTGACAGTTGAGACTGTAACCATTTAAACCAGAGCTCCACGAAACGTAGTTATGGCGACCATATAGGTCTGTGAACGAAAACTGTTAGAAAGAATTCACGATTATTATACAAAGCAAATCTTTCATACAGCTGTGATTACAGAAATCAGACGCGAACAAGTAACAGGTGTCATGCGTTAGGTATATGGCAAGCTGGAACACAAAATCCCAAGACAACGCTACTCGCTTATTCACGTACTAACCCGACGCCGTGTCTCAGATAACACAACGAACCAAAGGCACAGGAATTGGAGTTCATTTTGCCAGTTTCTAGGATATGCGTGCTTGATTTTGATTGTCTGATGCCACTACAATATGAAAAACTATTTAAAGACTTTTGTTACTTTTTTTTCGAAATATAAAGAAAATCGGCGATGTGGTCCACGTCTGTATCTGTGGTAGCCTTTAATCTTGTCTTTGTTTGCTCTGAAGTCATAATAAGGCAAAATTAAGCCATGTTAAACGATACTTGCATCAGGTCTACCTAGAACAACACAATACGTGTACGATTCACAGATATTAAAATTATGATCTGTATGATCTATGTAATATAAATAAATGAACGAATGAATGAAGCTCTGTATTGTTCGGTCTCACGGATTTATTTTCCAGCCGCTATTCTAAACTGCCTACCGCACAAGTGACCTTGAAGGAAAAAGTAAATGACTGCTATGTTGACAGGAGCAATGCAGGCGCATGGGATTCGAAACGGCTACCGATGACATGATATTTTAACTATAAACAAGATCTTACAAATAATCGGTTTAAAATTTCGATGAATTCCATACATGAAATTTTAGAAGTATTGAAAAGCCCATATTAAATATAGGAACTATATTCAACACGGAATGAGCGAAATTCAGGCTTAAATTACCGTTAAAAAGTAACATAACTGAAATAGCTACATGGAACTACTGTTGGAGGATCGCATCTGCAATGAATATAAACTAAAATTTCAGCTCTGCTTATGTGTACACTTTTCCTAGACAAACATTTGCAAAATTAAACAAGGCAGTAATGTGTGCATAATGTGGACGGTGTAAGACATTTCTGGGTCCATTGCGAAAATAAACTGGGGGGTTGAGGGTCTACCTACGCGTAGTCCATAACTAACAACACAAAAATGTACCTCCCCCCCTTCCCCCATCAAACGAATGGCGGGTCGCAATGCAGCTGCGTAGATTGCGGTAGCCTAGTACCAGCCGTTACGCCTAGCGAAACATTTTGACATTCGCTCTGTTTTGTTTCCATCTCTCGAAAGTTGCAGTGCAATTAACGGATTGAAAATTTCATTCAATTACAAGTTAATTACATGTAGTCGCATACCTATAAATTCAGATCGGAGGAAGATTAGTTTAATCATTACTAACAAAAAAATTCGTTAATAATCGTGTCTCTTCGGAAGGGCATTGTTGCTTAGAGAAAACAAACGTTCGAAAATGTAGGCCTAACATAGTTATTGACTGCAGGTCTCGGAGGAAAAGTGTACTGAACATTACGCGTGTTCCAAGCTTCTCTACAGTCTCTATGATTTATTTATTTATTTTTTCGCTCGGAGAAGTACTTACGGAGTTTAGGGTTTCTGTGTTTGTGCGCTGTTTAAAATACACAAAAGCAGTATTTCGAATGCATGTCTCACAGCACTCACTGTTAAGCGAAGTCTTCTGTGATATAATGCTGTGCAGTCTGGTAAGAATTTACCAGTTTACCTATGTTTCAGAAGACCGTGCAGCCTCCATCTTCTACCTTGAAACCTCTTGAACTATTTACCAGTCGGCACGGCGTCACATTCAAAACAACCTGAATTTATGTGTATGTATGTATGCCATGGATACAAACATCTGACAAAATGACAGTAAAATATTGAAAATATCATAAACATAAAATTATACAAAGTATGCACAGTATATAGTATTATGGGTCACCTTTACACAAAACAAAATTAATCTACAGAGTAAAATGAGAATGTATTTAAGTATCCTCTTAATGCTACTTTAAATTGTGCTTTTCATTCTGAAGACTTGTGAGACAACCTGGTAATTGTTGAAAATTCTGATGCCTGCAAAGACTGTAGTTTTCAGAACACATGAGAGGTTGGCATGTGGTCTGTGAAGATGGTGCTTATTCCTTGTATTAATATTGTGTAGAGATAAATTTGTTTCAAATTTGTCTTTATTATCTACAGTGGAATTCATTCACTAAAATGTATATTCACATGGAGGCAGGCAGAGTAGCATAGTACAGGGACCAGGCTACAGATGGTCCGGGAATTGAATCCCAGTAGGGGCAGGAGATTTTGCTCTTCTCCAAAATGTCCAGACTGGCTCTGAGACCCACCCAGCCTCCCACTGAATAGGCATTGGACCTCTTACCTGGGGGGTAAAGTAGCAAGGGTCTGAATTTAACCACGCACCTCCATACAGTGCTGAGTTTAAGAATTAATGGAGCTATACTTCTACTCCCCGTACATGCCTTCAAGGAGTGGGCAAGGAAAACTTTACCTTTTTATCTTAATATTTGTGAACTGGCATGAAAAAGGTAAAATCCCTAACTGTTAAAAAGACTTTTACATGCAGATACAGGTTGTGCACCAACTGCTGCTATGAAAATTTTGTTTTGTAAAGCAAATAACTTTCCACTGTTTGATAAATTACCCAAAAGGGCTATTCCATACTTCATTACAGAGTTGAATATGCAAAATAAATTGATGTAAGAGTATTAATATTCTGATATGGAACACTGACCTGAGGGTGTAACTGGCTCCACCTCACTTATGAATCACTTGAGCAATATGATTCTTTCAATTTAGGTGGTTATCAATTTGTAAACCAAGACATTTTTCATTTATGGTTTCTTTTATGTATGTTTCTTTTTAGGCAGTACTTAAAGCACCATGTGGTGAATTATTCATTACAAATTTTATTACATTTTTTAATCTGGGTTTAGGACCAACTTATTTGCATCCAACTATTCAACCATATGAGACAGAACTAAATTTGACATTGTACATAAGTTTCCAAATGTCTGTTGGAAATTATGGTGCTAGTGCCATGAACAAGTATTATTGTTTCTGATACAGAATTTGTTTTTAAGGAGTCATTTGCATACATTATGAACCATAAAAGCCCTAGAATTGACCCTTGGGGAGACCCACGCTTTAATGTAGGGCTACCCCAGTCAGAAAAATAATTATGAGTTGTATTAGGTGTTCCACTTTGGTTTTCTGTTTTATGTTATTTCAGTAGGATCTGAACCAATCTGAATTTACTCCTCAAATGGCATAGAAATGTAATTTAGTTAACTTCAGACTTGTTATGTAACAGCAATTGCTGAACACTTTGATTTCAGACACTGTTAACTGAAGTTCTTCTACAAAAGTAAAAATCATGTCTTACAATCACACAACTGTAGAAAATACTGTTTGTTACAACACTCACTTGCACATTAAAAAAGCACAGAAAAAGAGATCAGAGATACTGGTACAGAAACAAGTTGGGGATGAAACAATTATATCAGTTTTGTCAAGGTACAATTACAATGAGACTGTATACACAGCATACACAGCTACTGTTAATGGACATTAATAACAATTACAAACTTTTTGCCACATTCACTAGCAATTTACCATGTTTATAAATATGTCATTAGAAATTATTTGAACACTGAGCATATGTTTGTATCGCATCAACAGAATGGAAGACAAAATCACAACAAAAATGGCGCATAAATTTAGCATATTCTTATCCATGCATTAAATGATAATACAACAAAACTAATTAATGCATGTATGCAAATTGTATTTATCACATGTTATTCATAACTGACATGTGTCAACTGCTGTCACAGTCTTCATCAGGGTAATTTACAAGATTACAAGGCGTTCAAACAAACTGTTAAAATGCATAAGTTAACCTATCACTACAAAGCATGTCTCAAACTTCCCACAGTTGTTAACTATTTAAATATTAAAACCTGATAAAATTTAATTTCCTTAAAAAACTGGGTGTATTGCTTTATGTAGTCAATGTGCACCCTGTGTTTTCTATGGATGTGTGTGTCATAAGGGGGAATGTAGTAAATGTGCACCCTGCGTCCTCATACATTACCATGATGATGACAGCGACAGTGCTTGAAACATGAAGAGCATGTGATAAATACAATCCACATATGTGCATTTGTTGGTTTTATTGTATAAATTGAGTGAATAAATTGTTTGAGAATGTGGCAGGGTTAAAATATTTGAGAACTGCACTAATAAATCAAAATTACCTGCACAAAGAAAGTAAGAGCAGATTAAATTCAGGGAATACTTGCTACCATGTAGTTCACAATACTCTGTTGTGCTGTTTGTTGACCAAAGATGTATAATTTTTTCTGCTGTTTTTTTTTTTATGGGTGTGGAACTTTCCCTCTCACATTACGTGAGAAATATTAGCTGAGACTGTTCAAGAATTAGGTGGCCAAAAAGATATTTGGAGTGAAGAGGGAGGAATAATATGAGGAAACACAAAACTGCATGACGAGGAGTTTCATGATTTTCAGTTCCTAGAAATAACATGAGGCTGTTAGAATCAAGGAGGAAGAGATGGGGGGGGGGGTCATGTGGCTTTCATGGGGGAGAGGACAAATGGATACAGGGTTTTGGTTGAAGGTCCTTAAGGAAAGAGAGAACTTGGTAGATCTAGGCATCAATATGATAATAATATTGAAATGGATCTGGAAGAAATATGATGGGAGGGTGTGGAATGGATTTGTCTGTCTCAGGACAAGGAGAATTGGTGGGCTCTTGTAAATATGATAATGAACCTTCAGATACCATAAAATGCAGGACATTTTTTGACTAGCTTAAAACCTACTGCTAACTTCAGAAGAACTCGGCTCCGTGGATTTAGTTAGACATGTTAAACTTATGAGAATGCAATAGGTAAATGACTGTAGAGAAATCCATGACTGCTTTATTATTGATATCACTTGTATTCAATATTCACAGGTCACACAAAAGTGTTTTAAGAATACATTTGTTGGAAACAGAGATATTATTTTTGAATTAAATTAATGCACCCCAGGGGCACATAGCCAATTTACAGAACACTGGAATTTTTCACCTTAAAAACAGAGGAAACAGATGACTTCTGCTTATATTGACAATTTTAGTGTTTCATGTTACACAGTAAGGTAGCAACTCCATGCAGCAGAGTGCCTCATGAGAAGTTAAGAGTTCCTCAGGTGGCTAACATATTCCCCACACTTTACGGAACCTGGAAGTTCATTATTGTGTTCACAACAGCCCACACTTGTCCCTCTCCCATGCCAAATTCATACAGTCCGCACACTTGCATTGTATTTTTAAAGATCCCTTCTAATATTATCCCCATCTTTGTCTGAGTCTTCTAGGTCCTTCAATTCCTTCAGGTTTTCCAACCAAAACCCTGTATACATTTCTCTTCTACCCCGTATGTGCCATGTACCTTTCCCATCTTATCCTCGTTGATTTGACCACCCAAATAATATTTGGTAAGGAATACAGATCATGAAGCTCCTTATCCTACAATTTGATCCAGTCTCCCGCAACTTTATTGCTCTTGGGCCCAAATATCTTCCTTGGCATTCTATTCTCAGACAACCCCAATCTACATGTTCATCTTAATGTGACATACTATGGCTCACATCCAAATAAAACAGAGGAAAAGTTCATATTCCTGCATATTTAAATCTGTATATTTTTGGATATAAAACAGAAAGGTTAAAGATTCTAGACAAAATGATGGCAGGCATTCCCCGAATTTAATTTGATCTTAATTTATTCTTGCATGGAGTTTTTATTTATTTTTAGTGATGTTCGCAAGCATTTGAACTTCACCACATTTTCAAAGAATTTAGTATCTATATTTAAGTTGCAATTTTGTCTTGCATTCTTTTCAGGAGACATTAAGTTAGTGTGCTTCAGTTTTTACTTCAACTGTAAAAGCAAAAAAGTTTACTGATGAAATCCTATTTAGTATGTAGACAACAGGTTTTTTAAAGGATACAACTGTTCATAATAAGCACCCCTGAGATCTTGGTAAAGTTTCCAGTGAACAATATATAAATAATATACAAAACTGATACTTTATTATGGCATTAAGTACAGTTCTATGTACAAATACAAAAGCAGCAACAATTATAAAATAAAGTCGAAATTCTGATAAAAATTATTGAACTCTACTTAGTTCAACAAATAGAATACTTAAATGAAAATAAAAGCATGCAAAGGAGATTGAACAAAAGTATAACATGCAAGAAATAAGAACTGCTTTTCACACAGACAGCACATAGTTCCTTCATAATCTTTAGCCATGAATCCAATGAACATTTCTTGGGCATGTCTTCCTTAACACACTAGCCTGCATATCCTGCACTTCATCCCTTTAGCAGACAAAGAGACCCACCCTTCTTTATACTTGTTTAGAACAGGTACCTTTCCTTTATTTTGTTCAGCAGAGAAAATGACACTCTCTTAATGATAAATGCTTTCTTGTCATTGTCATGTGTTTTGGAGGAGTGGACAGAAAGATATGAAATGGGTTTGGTATTAGGAGCTTTGAATGTTCTGGAATTTCCTATGAAGGCCTGCTTATAGCATTCCAATCTATAGAAGCATCATGTTGCTAACTCAAAGAGAACATTGGTTCATTTTTTCCAGATGTACCAGCTACAGGAAATGATCTCAACACTATGACACAACAGTTAGCACTGTTGTCTCAATTTCTTTTGCTTTTTAATGTTTGGATTACAAATAGGTTTATTATGGACCACTGACTGTCTTACCAATCAGTAAGAACTGGGCCTTCAGTCTGGGGTACTCTGCTGCATTTAATACCAAAAATTAAAGTAATGAACTTGACCTACACAAGCCCTGAACACCTGCATTGGTTTGATCCCAACAGAAAAGTAAATTTGTCCTGTGCATGCTATGTGGGACTTCGCATTACACTGCCGTGAGCGATCTTCTTCACGTCCTGACCGCTTCCCCCCTCCCCCCTTTTGAAAAAGCAGCCGGATGGGTCCAGCAGCATATATGAACGTTTTCAAAGACGCGAAAAAAGTCTTGCGAATTAAGCCCTTAGCCTCCAAGGCCATAGCTTAAACACTATACGCTTTCTCAGGTCCACGCTTCATGCGAGGTCTTTTATTATTTAAGGTTGGTTATTACCTACGGTCGAAAATTTTGAAAAATCAGTAACTAAAGACCTGAAGCAATTGAAACCTGACATTACAATACAGCACTTACGTACCATATGCGGACATCTTATCAAAGTGTTCCCAATTTCTAACTGCGAACTCTTAACCTTAAATTATATACTGAAAAAACAATTAGGAGCTTCTAACTGGGCTAACCCATGCGATCTTGACTGCAACCTGTTCTGATCCTGAATCGATTATTTTCGAACTTACAAATCGCTTCACCATTTTGAGATATACCCCTTTGAAAGCTGTCGTTTTTATTATTCTCTATTACGGGCACGCCGGGTGAGCAGCAATCACATCTGCCCACACCAGCGCAGCAAACAGCGTAACGTGCACTCATAACTGCCACGGATCCGATAAGTAATGAGTATATACGGAGTAAAATTACGGAATTTACAAGTACCTGTGGTTCATGGATGGCAGCACTAGCCGAGAGGCATAAATTTCAAATTATGGATCGAAGAATATCACTTCCGGTTCCTCACCTCTGGAGAATGCCTTGGGGTATGTTGATTGTAGATCAGTACTCCATTTTGACTTGCATCGCCATGTACTCGTATATCACTGCGTACTGGATCGAACAGTTAATCGATAACTTCATAACTTACATAGTGTATTGCACTTTCATATACAGGCTACAGGTCAAATGGAATGTGTGAAAATTGTCTACGTTGTGTTGCCTCAATGCATGAATACCAGATAGATTCAGGTGGTTGTTGTCTTAAAGCTAGATGGGGTGGAACAAAAGGGTTACCTCCAAAGCATTTTATATACAAAAACCAATGTTGCCCTCCTTCCTCAGTTCAAGTTTGGTGGCCTTGGGCACAAATACAAAAGTAGAAACATTGCATTTCCGTTTCCTTTTTTCGGCCGAAACTTTAGTATTTCATTTTAGTACGGGACTGGTAGGCCTATATAGTTTAGAGCTTTCAGTGACTTCTAGTTGTACGGAATGAGAATGAATATTCACAATTCTTTAAATAGGAAATAGCCGAACTACATTTAACAGCACTGAACACACAAACTAGAAAATAGCATAGGTCCTAAACGTAACAGCTGAAAAAACTCAGGGTCCGGAATATCATGGTAAAATACGTAACACTGTTGTTTCGTATTGCGTGGGTTGTTTATTTTGATTCCCTACAGGACAGCATATCATGCACAGTGAAATTCTTCGTAGTTTTTCTCAGTTGGCCCAGTATTTTAAACATATGCACGTGTCCTTTCGAATCACTTCTCATTCGTCTGTTTATAGTCGGTTCAATTGAAACCCGGTCGTTCAGTAGACCAAGAAACAAAAAAATTATTCGTCTCTACACTTCGCTGCAATATTGATGAAGATATACGCGACAGCCTTATAATATTTAGTTTAATAAATAGACCCTTGCTTTTGTCAACGAACAACGGACAACGGACCACATCAAGAGTGGTCTGATAAGAATTATATTTTGACCATTAACAGCAATGAAGAAGATACGGTGTTACGCCATTGAATGTTCCCATGGATCAACGGTGTCGAATTCAACGAAGGGATCACACATAAAGAAGTTTATGAATGAGTGGGGATTTTAATGAAGTCCAAGTGAAAATCGAAACTTAGCTCACAATAACTAAGCTGTACATTATGTAAGGGCGTGCATCACTTAATAGGATAACTCTGTTTTGACAGTATATACTCTTGTAAACTTGAGAGAAAAGATATATGCATGTTATGTTAGGTTTGGTGAATACAAATCTAATTTCTAGTTATGGCTATAGACGAAGTCATGACAATTACAAGATGGCAGACCGTACTTTGCAGTGACATTAATGGAACTGTGGTTCGTGCCACACACCTAGAAATATACTAGTCTAAACTAAATTTTGTGCTTGTTTCCTTGTTATATCAGGACTTGACGAGCATTGTGAAATATATACAGGGTGTTTCACGACTTTAGGGCATAACTGCAGGAGGTGATTTCCTAGGCCTTTGTGATCAAAAAAGTTCATATAAACATGTGTCCGATTTTGGACGGTTACGGAGTTATGACC
>Ga0123352_10000570_pt1 | contig 44863 bp, 43 predicted proteins | sample TergutLab28metaG_FD_89700 | JGI IMG/M metagenome (GOLD analysis project Ga0123352, IMG submission 89700) | Labiotermes labralis P1 segment gut microbial communities from Petit-Saut dam, French Guiana - Lab288 P1 | ecosystem: Host-associated > Arthropoda: Insects > Digestive system > Gut ... | reverse complement strand
GCTTGCTTGCTTGCTTGCTTGCTTGCTTGCTTGCTTGCTTGCTTGCTTGCTTGCTTGCTTGCTTGCTTGCTTGCTTGCTTGCTTGCTTGCTTGCTTGCTTGCTTGCTTGCTTGCTTGCTTGCTAATTGTAACATAATTCATAACAGTTTTCAAGTCCTTTCTTAAAAAACATCCTAAAGATAGAATTTAACCTGTTTATGTAATGTGATGGATAATTGCCCATCCTTACATGGGTTGATGATGGTTGTCACATCATCAATCCCTTGACTTTTTGATTTATCTTTGCACAATCATTATAAAATAACTTTTGTATTTTTGCAAGTTTTTTAACAAAAAAAATAGGATTGTTGCTTACTGCTTTTGCAGTTTTGCACAATCCTTTTTAATAACCTTTTATCAATTTATTCAATATCCACAGTGCCTGTGTTTTGAAACACATTTATCCAAGTTGCACCGGGGGTTAATGTCATGGGTACACCATCTTCAAAATACCAACGCATAGGGGCAGTATGACTGCTCTTTACCCATCTCACAGGAAAATACAATCCGCCTGTAATTAAATACCCAGTCCCCTCACCTACCGTGTCAATGTCTCTGCGTCCTACACCGTCCACTACACGCATGGGGGCAAACTGAATCAGCACATTTGCCACTGCAACTTGCTCCCTGTCCAATGCATCTTCATGTGCGCCATCACGATTTTCTACCAAGTACAACCCCGTTTCAAAGTCATAAATAAAAATACGCGGTGACCCTGTAGAAAAAGGTATATGCACACGATGGGCAGTGCCAAAACTTAAAATATCTTCAGGTCGTTCTTCAAAATTAAAGCCAAAAGCACCATCATCCCCAATATAGTCTCTAATCCCTTGATTTTCAATATGCTGGTGAATGCCAATAATGCGCGAGCCTGCGTTTGACGGGGGATTCCACCCTGCAAAAGAACTATGCTCAAGGGGGCGGGTTCCACTGTTAAAATGCCAGCTTGGGTAAGTGCGGTTGCGCCAAAAAATCGTGCCTTCAAGATTCATGCCATCAAGTGCAGTAATGCCTGTGTTTCTGATACGTGTATATCCTGTCGGACTGCCCCCATGGTGTACAAAAACAGCATCATGATTAAAAGCAAAATCTACAAAATAATCCCGTGTAGAACGCACAGGGCCAACAACATCAGGCAAATCTGATTGAAAAATAGCCACCAGCCGTGTCACATCACCTTCTGCAAGGGCTTCATAAATAATATCTGCCGAAGCCAGCCCGCTTTGGGGCAATGCACGGCGCAGATTATTGATAACCACCGCCACAGGACGGCGATTGACATATGCTTCATCAATGGGTAATCCCGTAAGCAATGCGCGTGGGGATAAGTCTATGGCTTCGTATTCCCCTTCATCATACAAATCATCATCTTCTAGGGACATATCATGAGGAAAGTTATAAACCATATGTTCCAAACTTGGAAATTGCACAATCGCGTCTGTATAGTGTGTGTCTCCCCTATTCCAAAAGGCAAAAAAAATAACCGCAAGCACGAGAAGGGAAACCCCTAGTGAAGCAGCAAACACTTTTATAGGCAAACCCATGCCATTAGATTTTTTAGTATTTCTATATCTTCTATAATTTCTAGGTTTCATATGAATCTCCTCACTACATCCAATGCAACAATGCCCGCTACAATCAAGGCGAAAATAGATGCCAAAAGCACTGCACCTGCCGCCGCATCTTTTGCCATTTTAGCCAGTGGATGAGACTTTTGCCCCGCCACTAAATCCACAACGGCTTCAATTGCAGTGTTCATAAGCTCCATGGAAAGTACAAAAAAAATTGCAAACCCCACTAGCGCAAAATGCCACCCATCCACCTGAAAAATAATACACGCAATAACCGCCGCAATTGCACAAAAAATCTGAAAACGGAAACTTTTTTCCCGCATAACCGTGGCTCTAATGCCGGCAAAAGCATATTTAAACGACTCAATCCGATTTCGGCATTTGCGTATCTTACCGTTCATCGCCCAAGCCCAACTTTTTCAAGGATTTCTTTTTGAGTTTGTACCATACGTGCATCATCTTCAGGGGTTTTATGGTCATATCCAAGCAAATGCAATAACCCATGCACAGTTAAAAACGCCATTTCACGCTCAAGAGAATGCCCATATTCCTCTGCTTGACCTTGTGCAACTTCTACACAAATCACAATATCACCCAAAGACGCAGACACACCACCCATTGCAGGAAAAGAAAGTACATCTGTAGGTTCGTCCTTGTCGCGGTATGCGTCGTTTAAATCTTGAATCTCCCCAACAGTGACAAAGGAAAGGCTTATTTCACAATCCTTAGCCCTTGCTTCATGACGCAAGCCCTCTAAGATTACTTGCCGCAAAATAACACGATAGGGCATTGGAAGGGTTACTCCGCGCTCGTCCCAGTGGATTTTCATGTAGCAACACTTCCTTTTGCAGGTTCTTCCGGTTTAGGATATGCAATGCGCTCATGATACATACCCTTTAAAACGCGAAAGAAGCTTTGTTCAATAACTGTAACATCACGAATGCTTAGTTCACTATCTGCAAGTTGTCCGTCATTAAGTTTTCCGCGGATAATAAAGCGGATGGTCTTCTCAACTTCATCAACGGATTGTATCTTAGGAATCATACTGCGCACAGCCGCTTCAACGGAATCTGCCAGCATGACACAAGCTGACTCACGAGATTGGGGAATAATAAATGGATAGCGAAAATCCTTTTCCTCTACTTGTGTACTGCTTTCCTTTGCTTTAGAAAAGAAATACTGCATTAGGGTTGTGCCGTGGTGTTCTTTAATAATATCACGGACAAACTGTGGCAGACGATGTTCGCCAGCCAATGTTAACCCATAAGATACATGGCTCATGATAAGTTGCGCACTATTGATTGGGTCTAAATGGTCGTGAGGGTTTTCTCCCCCATCTAAATTTTCTGCAAAGTAATGGGGAAATTTAAGCTTGCCTACATCATGATAGTACCCACCTACCCTAGCGGCATGGGCATTTGCGCCAATATCATAAGCGGCGGTTTCCGCCAAATTTGCCACGATAAGTGAATGATGATACGTCCCTGGGGCTTCAATTGTTAACCTACGCAAAAGTAAATTTGTAGGATTCGTCAAATCCAGCAGTTTTACAGGCGTAACCACACCAAAGAAGGTTTCCCAAAAGGGTAAACTTCCCATACTTAGGATAACAACAAGCAAGCCGTTGAGGGCGGCAAAACCAGCCGTGAAAAATAGGTCTGTCAAGTCATAAAACGCCGTATCCCGCTGAATAATAAATGCGATAGCCACGGACAATGCAAATTGCAGTATACTCACCAGCAGTCCTACTAAAATAACCTTTGCACGCTCGGTCGTAAACTTTGAAAGTAAAGCAATAAGCACCCCAGCCACAGCGTAAAAGAGTAAGAATGTAAAATTGCCTTCTACAACAAAATATAAAATAAATACAAGAGACACAGAAAGCACCGTAGCCGAACGGCGGTCTATAAGAATAGAAACCAGCATAGGGAATAACAATATAGGAAGGAATGGATACGCAAAGTCTCTTAAAGTCCATACAAGCAATAAGGTAAGTGTAAACAGCGTCCACAAAAGCGCGGCTTCTTTTGTATTGTCTAAAATACTGCGGTGATAGAAATACATATACATTAAGGAAATTGCAAAAAGTATCCCCGCAAGGAAAAACACCCCAAGCATTGGATATAAATTGTCCAAAATAGAATCTGGAGAAAGCATGTCCAATTGGGCAAGCATTGCATAAATTTCTTCAGTCACTTCCCAACCGATACCCAGCAATACTTCATTTTCATGAACGACGACTGTTTCATAATTGGCTAAAGCAGCTTCATAGTTTTGCCTGTTGAGTGTCTCATTGGGAATAGCATTGGGCAACAGTTGGCTCATGATAATATGTTGTGCAAGGTCATCACTGGCACGGTCTAGGCGAAAAACACCTATTCCATTGTCTATATTGTGGGATATGGTGGTGGTGATATCTTGAAATGGGATTTGTGTCTGTATATTATACGCCACGGCATCTATGGCATCCCACAGGTCATTAAAATGGTCTTCTGGCATTTCCACAATTAAAGTCTGTTGTGCTTCATTAAAAATCACAGGCAGGTCTGCAAAATATTTTAAAGATTCGCCTTCCCATTGAGGTTCTGACGGGGGTATTGGAATAATTGGCATTGGCGGTGGCTCTTGTCCAGCGGCAAGCGCTTCTGCATTGGCTACGTTCCACAATGCAGTTTGCTGTGCGGCTTCTTCTGCCATTTCAATAATCGTAACTTCCCATTGGGCAAATTCAGTTTCAAATGTTTCACGTTCCAGTGTGTAGTTGTACCTTATGGCGGTTAAGTTTTCATCTAAAATATCTAAATTATTAGATACAATTGCCCAAACATTAGGGTCTGGGGTGAAAACTTGTGCCAAACCCTGTGCCAAAACCCGTGCTGTTTCACGGTTGGCTTCTGTAGCGACTTCATTCACCACATCTGTTGGTGCAAGGACTAAAATGTCAGACCGCATACCCACTTCCATTGTCAACCCCGCACCAAAATATGAGCCTGTGGCAATGGCTATCGTTGTTGTGAGAAATGCCAATGCAATAAAAATGATATGAAACAATCGTTTTTTCATAGTATCAGCCCCTCTTTCTATCTTAAATGGGGTGCTTCCCCCAGTCCTGATGTGACACTTTAGTTAATTTTACAGGTCAGCCCCGTTTGCGGCTGTCTTGTTTAGAACGATAGGCGGCACGTGCCGCTTGTTTATCATATGCGTTGATGATTTTTTGCACAAGAGGGTGACGCACAACATCCCGATGGGTTAAATGACTAAACCCTATATCTTCAATACCGTCAAGGACTCGCACGGCTTCTTTTAGTCCGCTTGTTTTACCGTCTGGTAAGTCAATTTGCGTCACATCGCCTGTTATCACCGCCTTTGAGCCATTGCCTAGGCGGGTGAGAAACATTTTCATTTGTTCAGGGGTCGTGTTTTGCGCTTCGTCTAAAACGATAAATGAATTGTCCAGTGTACGCCCGCGCATGTATGCCAAGGGGGCAACCTCTATCAATTGACGTTCAAAATTGCGCTGGAAAGTTTCCGCACCCATTATATCATGAAGTGCATCATACAGCGGACGAAGATATGGGTCTACCTTTTGTTGTAAATCACCAGGAAGAAAGCCTAATTTTTCACCAGCTTCAATGGCAGGGCGGGTTAAAATGATACGATTGACTTGCCCTGCGCGAAAAGCAGTGATTGCCATTGCCATTGCCAGATAGGTTTTGCCTGTGCCTGCTGGGCCAATTGCAAATACAATGGTGTTGTTGCGTATTTGGTCGATATATTTCTTTTGTCCTACAGTTTTTGGCTTTAGGGGTTTACCGCTTATTGTATTACATATGGTATCATCGCTAAGGGTAGCAATTTGCTCCATTGGGGCAAGATGCTCTTCTTCCAGTGCGGCGATAGAATAATTAACTTGCTGGTCTGTAATGGTTTCGCCTTTTTTGGCAAGGGCAATCAAGTGCTTGATTACTTTTTCTGCCTTAGATGGGTTTCCAGTAGGCGTGTTTGCCATAATCTGCACCCCATCATCACGGTTTATCACTGTTACAGAGAAGGCTTGCTCTATTTTTTTCATATGCTCATCTAATTTGCCAAATACATTGTGAATAAGTGGGCTGGGAATTTCTAAGGATTTTGACATGCTTCACATAAACTCCTTTACTCAACACCAATGAGGGTTTGTTTGTCTATACGTTCATGAGTAGTGATTAACGCAGTAACGATTAAAGCATCTTGGGTTTCTTCAAAATTCACTTGGCGGTTAATGATATCAATACCAAATTCAAATTCGCGTATGATTCTGTTGGTTATCATTTGCTGGGCAACTGCTTCAGCTTCCTCTATTGTACGCGAACGTTGCTGTGGAGTAAACTCAATATAGTGGTGTGTAACCAAAACGAAAGGCAATGGATAATTTCCGTTTGTACCAATTTGGTGCTGTGTTGTTATTCTATCATATGCATTGAAGGGATTTCCACCCCATGGCATATTTATACGCCAATTTGCACCAAAAAGCAACTGCAAAGCGTACGCATTTGCAATTTGCCCTGTAAAAACTTTCTCATCATAAACAAATGGCACGGAAAATTCAATAGGATGATACCGCCGCGCCCAAACTTCTGCATGGGCATGTACATATATAAGGGGGGTTCCTGGTGTGTCAGGCTCTAGCTCTAAAATTCCGCTGACAAGCATATCCCCAGGGCGAACAATATCATTTTGCCGTACCATTGGCGCACCTGCACTGGCTACAATACTTGTGATTAGCCCTTCTGTGGCAGCAATCACATGGGTTGGTGTTTGCCTGTCAAAAATTTCTTGTGGTGGGATGGCTTCTGAAATTAAAATCGTTGTGCGTGTTCCACGGGTATGTACATCTGCCCATCCGACTTCTGGAAAGTTTGTTAAAATGGCTTGTTGCAACACACGGTCGTCTAATCTAAATTTTAACGCCCCTGTACGCAACCCTTGTGCATCTAAAAAAGCCATCACTGTATCGTTGTGGAGGGTTTCATTCCCTTCAAGTTCGATACGCCATATAAATGAAGAAAGGGCAAACAAGCCGAATATGAAAAACAACACACCACCCATCAAAAATTTACGCTTACGATAGCGGTGCAAAAGAAATGGCAAGCCGTTTTTACCTATAATTTTTGTGCGGCATTTTGTCTTTCGCCCACAACCTTTTAGCATTCTAAAGCCTTTTATGCTTACATTCAGCGATACATCTTTACCCGAATGCTCTACATCCCACATATACACACCACGATATGCAGCCATATTTAAAAACCGCTCAATAGAAAATCCCGTCACTGAAATTCTTACATAGCCTTTGGTAAACTGCCACATATTTAGCACCATGCCACCCCCGAAATCCGTCCAGAAATCAATAAATTTTCTGACGTTAGCTGGCGCAGTTTCAATTGTTCGCCCTCTATCACCATCACACCGTCTTTTGTACCCACACGCAACTTTGTATCTGTAAATTCCAATATGTTCTTGTAATTTTCAATATTCATTTCACCGCGTCCTGTTGCCATCACCAGCGGCATATCCAGCAAAATTTCCTTTGGTACAGACAATGCACCTGCCATTTTTTCTTTTATCCGAAACAAATTATCACCGCCAGCCTTTTCTAGTAAATTTATGAAAGCATGGGCGTATTTATGCAAGCACATAGGCAGTGAATAAACTGTACAAGATGTCTCAAACATTATTGACAATATCCGCAAAAGTGTTAGCATTGACTATGTACTGAGAAAATAGTCGTGGAAAGTTTCAAATAGAGTAAAAAGATACTTGGGGTGGATGTTTGTGATTGAGATTAACGCATTGAGTAAAAGGTATGACAAAGGCAAGGGGAAACTTGCACTGGATAATATTAACTTGACTATAAGTGACGGCATGTTTGTTGCACTTTTAGGGCATAATGGCTCGGGCAAGTCCACGCTGATTAAATGTGTAACAGGTGTCATGAAAGCACTGTCTGGACACTGTTCCATTGATGGGGAAGATTCCTTTAAACACAGAAAAAAGCTCATTAAAAAAATGGGCATTATGTTTAGCCAAAAAACATCATTTATTATTGACCTTAGTGTCAGTGATAATTTGTTCTTTTTTAAAACGATTTATGGTATTGACGATAAAAATTATAAAAACATGCTGGATTACTTAGATGGATATTTGAATTTTAAAGTACTGCTGGATAAGCCCTATAGAAAGCTTAGTCTTGGTGAACGTACAAAGTGCGAAATTGTGTCCGTTCTTTTGCACGCACCCCAATATATTGTCTTGGACGAGCCAACCATTGGGCTTGATTATGAAGCAAAAGCAGGGCTTTATACATTACTTGGAGACATGAAAATAAAAGGTGTTACGTGCTTGATTATAACCCACGAAGTTGATTACATTGAAAATTTTTGTGACAAGGCAATCATACTCCATCATGGGAAGATAGCACTAGAATATTCTGCAAAAGAAATTGGCAGTGTTTTTAGAGATAAAGGACGGACTGCATTAAAAATTAAACACAGCGGTATCATTGATGAAGCTTCTGCCCAGCATATGTTATCTCTGGCTGATTCGATAAATTCAGCAGAAAACACATTCAGGTTGCCTAGTGTTGAACATGCTGAAAAAGAACATATCGTTCAAAAATTATTCAAATCATTCTCAATAATTTCTATTGAGACTTCTGAAATATCCATAAGGGAGATGTTGGAGGATGTGCTTAAAAAGGGCGATTGATTTAACCATAATCATGCTTAAAATGAGTTTTAACCGCGCTAAAATGTTCAAGGCAGATTCCATCATGGGTATTATCAGTAGTGTCACATATCTTTCTGCAAATATTTTATTTTGGGTTGTGGTAATGACAGCTCCCACTTTTGCATTAGAAGGATGGTCATTTCAAAATATAGTCATGTTTATAGCCTTTTCTGAATTATTCTTTGGGCTTGATGGGGCGGCTTTTACAATGTCATCGCGGTTTTGGCGTGTTATTTACTCTGGCAGCTTAGATGCACTGCATACACGCCCTATGGATTCACGACTAAGATTTATTATTGTAAATATTGATTTTGTAAAAATTGTAACGGCGTTTATTAGCTTTATGATATTGATACTTGTATCTGGGGTTCAAATAGTATCCCATTTGCCACTATTGGTGATAGGCTTCATTTTTGTTGTATTATCAAATATAGTGCTTTCACTCATGAGACTGACATTAAGCTACGCTGCTTTTTGGCTTGGAAAAATGGATGCACTTTCTGAGGTGGCTGATTGTCTGACATGGTTTAATAAGTATCCTCTTGTTAATGTGCCTGGGGTTGCTTCCCTATTGTTTAGAACTATTTTGCCATTTTACTTTTTCAGCACTTTTCCTACAGAAGTATCCGCAGGTATGTTAAGCCATAGTGATATTGTACTGGGGCTGTTATTCATGTCACTATGCATAGTATTTTGGGTGATAATCCATGGGATGGTTTGGAAAAGGGGGTTGCGTAAGTATGAAAGCGTTAATGGTTAATTATTATATTCTTATGAAACTACATGCAAAGAACTATTTAAAATTTCCTATGAACATCTTTTTAAAGCTCATTTACATCCCTGTGCAAATGTTTATGTATTTTCTTCTTTGGCGCACTTTAATTCCTGATGGTGCGTCAGATTTTCGCTTCATGCTTGCATATTATCTTTTGGTATGTTTACTGACACAGGCGTATCCATTTGTTCATATTGCATCAGGGGTCATGACAGATGTGATGGAGGGTAACATCATGTCATTTATGGTTCGCCCTGTACAATATGGAATGCGCGCATTATCTAAGTATTCATCATGGATGATGTTTTATTCTATTGTTTTTATACCCGCTTTAATCTTTGTATATATTTATATGGATTTATCTTTATACCGTATCGCTCTTTTTATTATTTTTGCTGTAATTGGTATGCTTATTGAATTTATTTGCTGGTATGCTGTGGGACTGGCTTCCTTGTTTATGGAACGTATTAAGGGTTTGGTCATTACTGTGCTTTCCATTAGAATGTTTGTATCTGGAATTATCATCCCTTTGACATTTTTTCCTGATAATATTAGAAGCATTGCATACTTTTTCCCTTTTCGTTTTTATATCTTTGTGCCTGTTAACTTATTATTAAGCGGATGGAATAACTATTGGTTTGATTTGGCTTTGGCTATCATGTGGTTAGTGCTTCTTTATTTGCTTTCGCGTATGCTTTGGGCTTTTGGGGTCAAGCGTTTGGGGGGTGCAATGTCTTAAAAAAAAGCCGCAAATTTGCGGCTTTTTTGATTATTTTCTTATTAAAAATTTCAGCCCTCTTGGGTTTGGGAAGGTATTTATGCTAAAGGATTGTGATACTTCACCAACGGTTAATTTCAGCACACCACCCTTTTGCATAGACAGTGTACCTTTTACTGGGGCAGAAGTATCATTTAACTTTATACCCATTATACTGTCTGTTTGGGTTAGATAATGGGCTACTTTTTCATATTTTTCTATGGCTACGATTTCAACGGCATTTTCAGGAATGTTGGAGATTGTCCAGCTTACGGGGCTTATGGGCAAGGCTTGGGCGCGGTCTATGAGAAACTGCTCGTGATACATGCGCCCGTACTTATCACGAAGTGCTATGCCATACATACTAGGGGTTTGTGTCGTCACAAGGCTTTTGGCATAACGTGTCGTGCCTAGGGCTACTGCTTTTTCGTGACGGTAAAGCATGGATTTTCTGTTGACCACTGTGACACCAAGCTCATTTTCTAGGATTTGTAAAATACCTTCGCGCACTTGAGGCATTCGAGAGCTGCCGCCAGAAAGCACTACGCGAATTTTTGAGCCCCTTCTCAACCCGCAACGGGCTGAAATTTGGCGCACACAATCCATGGTTTCTTTCAATAAACTTGCGGTATTTTCTTCAAAGTTTTTACGGGTAATTAACACATCGCGGTTTTGGGGAATGGGATTGTTGTCTTCAATATAAGTGAAGGGCATGTTAATTTCTTCTTTTTGGCTTAACCTGTGCTTCGTTTCAGTGACACGGCGGTGAAACGGGCGGGCAGGGTCGTTAATAGGCGGGGTTTTATATGCTTCTGCACAACGGGCTTGAATATAATTTGATAAAGCTTCATCCCATTTGACACCACCAATGCGCTTGCCTGTAGACACGATAACCTCATAGTTTTGCACACTAGGAATTTTTACTTTTGCCCCGCTGTGCAGTTCAACTTCATGGGTCGTGTCAGGGTGATATTTTACACAGGCAACATCCACTGTGCCACCGCCCAAGTCGTAAACTAACACAGGCTCAAGCTCGTCTTTTTTGTTGAGATGTTCAATGTAGTCTATGGCAATTGCCACAGGTTCTTCAATTAAACCCATCACAATGATACCTGCTTCTGTTGCAGCTTCTATGATAATAGAGCGTTCCTTTTCAGAAAAATCTACAGGAATGGCAATGACGGCTTCAATGGGTGTATCAGAATTTTCTACTTCGTTATGGTCTTCTGCTTGGAGACTTTCTCGGGTTATTGCTGCAAAATACTTAAAAAAGCTGGTGACAATTTCTTTTGGGGATTTATTTCCGCCTTTAAGCTCAAAATTGGTTGATTCTTTTTGTTCCTCACCAGCGGATATACCCCAATTTTCATTCTGCCCGAAAAGCTGTTGTTTGATATGACGCACAACATATTGGGCTTCATCTGCACCACCACGCAAGCTGTCAGCATGGTCTACCGCTTCAAAACCGCATAAATCTCTCATTTTTTCCTTTTCACCGTGAAAATACACAGATGGAATTTCATAAGGCATTCTGTCAACGGGGTTTATCAAGATATGTACCCCTGACCCACCTTCGCTTTCTGCGCAATATGCAATAAATGAGAAGCATGTTCCAAAGTCAATGCCTATACGATAGCTCATGTGATAACCTTCCTTACATTTTCCATCATATGACCTCCACTACAGCTTTTAATAATCTGCGTTCGTTGCGTTTGTATCCAGGGTGAATTGTTTTGCTTACAGCATAGTCAAAACCTGTTTTTTGCAGGTCGGCATGAACATGCCATGTAGGGTCAAAGGGTTCACCATCTTGGGGTACTACTTCAATTATGCCCAAAGTGGATAAATAGTATTGAATTTCTTTGACACCTGGGGGGGCTGTAAAAATATTCTTATGACGACTAGCAAAACGCGACATACCCTCACGAAAAAGAATGAGCAAATACTCCATATCATTATCAGAAATTTCAAATGTCATGGTATATAATGCCCGCTTCATGGCTTCATTAGAAATTTGACTGCGGATTGCGTCCACTTTTGCATAAATGAATGGACGCTGATATGTTTTGGGTGTGGGATGAAATGGCTTTGGCACATAAGGTTCTTTTTTTTTGCTTAATCCATCAAGAAAGATGTAGATACGCTCATAAATATCTCTTTGAAAAGCATTGCCTTTGACTTCTAAAATATGTGCGGCATCTCGCAAAACGGTAATATCTTCTTCAATCAGATTATCACGTTTGACTTTTAATGCGTCCACCCATGTTACTAAATCTGCCATTATTTAATCAATAGTTCTAGCTTTAACACTTTGTCTTTCAAGGCTTTTTTTATGGCAATACCATAAATACCAGTTAAGTCCCGCTCTTTTACCCAAATACCTGGCAAGAATGCTGTGGTAATAAAAGCTTCCAACTGAACATTAGAATTTGATGTGGTCACTTTAATATATTGAGGGGCGGTTAATAAATCACTTAGCCCTTTTTTCCAAACCGTTTCGCCCTTATATAAAGTTTGCATAAACTTTGCATTCATCATAAATTGAACGACTATTTCGTGAATTTCCTCATCTGTTTTTGTTGATTGAAAATTGCTTACATATCTAGCCATATTCACAGCTCCTTAGACTTAATATAATATTTTATAGTATACCATATATCGTCTGTGATGCGTTATGGAAAAATCGTGTTTTTTATATTTGCAAAAAGGACATCACAAGATGTCCTTTTCTGTATTTCGCAAATCTCGGTGTTTGTGCCTTTTATACTTGCAAGCGACCGCCACTGTTGATTTTAGGAGCAAATCCATCATAACTGCTGAATCCAAGCATATATAGTGCCAACGCAAAAGAGCCGTTCTTTACATGAGCCAATTCGTTCAATTCACCAATAACACTATCTTCAGGAACGACACTTGCGGCAGTGCTTGATACAGCTTTTTCGATAACATCAGGAAGCACCATGCACATTTGATAAAATGCGTCCGCTTGCCCTGTTACAAGCGAATAAAACTTGTCGATACTCACACGACGAATACGACGGTGCTTTTTCTGCTGACTATCAACAGAAACCGTCCATGCAACATTTTGTGATTGCTTTGCAATAACTTCAACCAGGAAACAGGCACAATCATCATCATCAAGTAACTGCGACTGCATACGAATATATGTTTTTCCCGAAGCCGCCGAGTTCATAGTGTTGTGCTTATTTTTCATTTCGACAAAAACACGGCTTACAATATCACCGTCTGATACATCTATGCCGTCCGCTTTGGTAAAAACAATGTCCCAACCACTTGCAGGAACATCGCAGTCAGCTATATATTGAAAAATTCTTTGATGAAAATATCCAATATCATTGTTATTGGATTTATCGCGTTGACGGAAGATTTCATTTTTTACGATTTCTTCCCAAGAAAACCTATAAACTGTCTTGTCAAAAATCAACTTTATAGGGTCGATTAGATTCTTGTTAAACTTCTTCATGTTGAAAGGTTCTAACTTATCACCATATTGTTGGATTGTCGCTTCAACGTGCTTGAGGAAGTCCTCCTCTGATATAAATGATAACGGCCACATTACATTTGCTCCAACCCTTCATAAATTTTTTTTGCTACTTCATAGGCGAAATTAACAGGAACAGCATTTCCTACTTGCTTGTATTGCTGACCGACACTACCTGAAAATTTCCAATCATCAGGAAAGCATTGACACCTAGCATTTTCACGAACGGTAAAGGGGCGTGTTTCCAATGGGTGGCAACGGTCTGTTTGCTTTTGCGATGGTGAAGTAAGAACAGTTAGAGATGGTTCATCTAAACTAAGCCGCCGCAATATCCCTGTGCGCCCACCCTCCATATACCAACAGCTTTTCATATAATCCTTTGCAATGTCTACTGGTATATCACGCCAATAGCCCCCAGGGGGCACAAGTTCAAAAATCTTACGTTTATGTTCTGAATATTGTGTACCGGCACTTTGCGGCACATCATTCAAAATATCACGTAAAACAGGCTTATATTCATGCGGTGTTGGTGAATCAATCTGTACATCATCAACAAGGTCATTGCGAATACCAATCATAATAAGGCGTTCTCTTTTTTGAGCAACGCCATAATCCCACGCGTTCATAACTTCGGTTTTAACCGTGTAGCCCTCGGTCTTGAAAATATCAAGGATGGTTTGATATGTACGCCCATGGTCATGGGATATAAGCCCACGCACATTTTCAAACAAAAATGTTTTAGGCTGTAGCTTTTTCAAGAACAACGCATAATGATAAAACAAAGTACCCCTTGCATCATCTAAACCCAATCGTTTGCCTGCATAGGAAAAGGCTTGACAGGGCGCACCACCAGAGAGCAAATCAAGTTCACCTTTTTTGATATTGAAAAAGGATTCTAAATCCAAGACAGAAATATTTGCAATATCATCATTGATTACATTCCACTCTGGACGGTTTTTCTTCAACGTGTTGGCGGCATCTTTATCAAATTCAATTAGCCCGATAGTTTCAAAACCTGCTTTTTCAAGTCCGAGGGCTAAACCGCCAGCACCTGCAAAAAGTTCTATTGTTATAAATTGTTTAGTTGCCGTTCTCATGGGAGGGGCTTCCGCATTTAATCTTATATCATCAAATATTGACATTTTCACTGTATTCATAGGTTTACCCCTTTCATAATGACTTTTAGGGAAATGTGTATACCAAACAATAATTTCGCCTGCTTGAGCATACAAAACCCCAAAGATAGTATAACATATATCGTCTGTAATAGGCATTGAAAAAATTTATGTAAGCAATAAAAAACCAGCGTCAACTGCAAGATTAGCCATTGACACTGGTTTTTTGATATTACTTTAGCAGAAAAATCATAAAAATGAATCCTCAAGGATGGTACCCATCACCCACGCACACGACAGAGCAGACATCCGATTTCTACACCATAAAACACTTGAATTAACTGCATAAAGTGGTGTATAATCGGTAAGCCGTAGTAGCAGGTTTTACCTGTTTATATTGGGTGATGGTGTGTTCATCCCTGATGTAAGCCGTTTGGCGATTGTGAAGGGTTGCCATTCGACTGCTGCGGCATTTTGCTCCCGCAGGTGAAATTATTTTATCATAGCTTATCCTTTATTGGAAGCTTTTTTTTTACAAATTTTTAGCTGATACGCGCCAGCAACTCACGTATTTCTTGAATTTTGGCAACACCACCATCATCTGGGGGCTTTTCGTCTTTGTAAGCGCGAATGGTAATGTAGGGGCATTCACTCATGGTGAATAGCAAACGGGCTGGATTTTGGGTGAGTGCGGCGGTTAATTTGTCTAAATCAACAGACGCATCGGCTTTGAAGGTGAGTACAATGTTTAGATTTTTTTGTTGAATAGAAATGATACCTATGGCGCGGGCTTCGGCTTTCATGAGTGCTACATTTAAAAGATTAACAACAGGGGCTGAAAGTGAGCCGTAGCGGTCTTCTATTTCTTCCTGTACATCATAGTAATCTTGCTGTGAATTGATAAGAGAGATTTTTTTATAAATTTCTAGCTTTTGCTGTTCATCAGGAATAAGGCGTGTAGGAATGTGGGCATCTACACTAATGTCAATGGTGGTTTCTTGTGCTTCTGCCACCACCTCACCCTTTAGCTTTGCCACTTCTTCTGCTAAAAGTTTGCAGTACATATCATATCCAACAGAATCCATATGCCCATGCTGTTGCTGACCTAAAAGATTACCTGCACCGCGAATTTCTAAGTCACGCATGGCAATTTTAAAGCCTGCGCCAAACTCTGTAAATTCTCGGATGGTTTGTAGGCGTTTTTCTGCTTCTTCCCGCAGAATTTTGTCCCGCCTGTACATAAGGTATGCGTAAGCCAAACGGCTGGAACGCCCAACACGTCCACGCAATTGATAAAGCTGGCTAAGTCCCATAAAGTCGGCATTTTGTATGATGATGGTGTTGACATTAGAAATATCAAGCCCTGTTTCAATAATGGTGGTGCAAACCAACACGTCAATATCCCCTTCAATAAAGTCATGCATGATATTTTCAAGTTCGCTTTCAGACATTTGACCATGGGCAAAGCTAACCCGTGCTTGGGGAATAAGTGCTTGTACCCGCATGGATTCTTCGGCAATATTATTGACACGGTTGTGCAAATAGTAGACTTGCCCGCCCCGAGACAACTCACGGTTGATTGCATCACGTACAAATTCTTGATTGTATTCCATGACATAGGTTTGAATAGGCTGTCGGGCTTCTGGAGGTTCGTCCAAAATACTCATGTCACGGATACCTGTAAGGGAAAAGTGTAAAGTGCGGGGAATGGGGGTGGCAGTCAGTGTCAGCACGTCAACATCTGCACGGAGTTCTTTTAATTTTTCCTTATGCCCCACACCAAACCGTTGCTCTTCATCCACGATAATCAGACCCAAATCCTTAAACTTTACATCCTTGGATAAGAGCCTATGAGTGCCTATGACGATATCAGAACTGCCTCTTTCTAAATTTTTAATGGCAATGCCCTGCTCCTTTTTTGTTTGGAAGCGGGAAAGGCGTTCTATTGTAATGGGAAAGTCTTTCATGCGAGTGACAAATGTTTGATAGTGCTGTTGTGCTAAAATTGTGGTAGGCACAAGATAGGCAACTTGCTTACCGTCTTGCACGGCCTTAAACGCGGCGCGAATGGCGACTTCTGTTTTTCCATAGCCCACATCACCGCAAATCAACCTGTCCATCACACGAGGGGATTCCATATCACGCTTCACATCTTCAATGGCGGCAACTTGGTCGTCTGTTTCGGTATAAGGGAACATGCCTTCAAATTCCTGCTGCCACACTGTGTCCGTACTATATTTATGGGCGGTGATGGCTTGACGCTTTGCATAGAGGGCAATCAGGTCTTGGGCTAAAATTTCTACGGCCTGGCGGGCGCGGGCTTTGGCTTTTGTCCAGTCTGTTCCCCCTAGTTTGCTTAGTTTTGCATCTTCTCGTCCGCCAATGTATTTTTGAATTAACTCCATTTGAGAGGTTTGGATATAGAGATTTCCGCCGTCTTTGTACTCTAATTTAAGATAGTCTCGGGTAAGTCCATCACTAATCACTTGCTCGATTCCACGGAAAACACCTATGCCGTGGTTATCATGGACGATATAATCCCCTACCCGCAAATCTGAAAAGCTGGTGATTTTTTCAGCATTTTTCTGCTTGCGGTGTTTGCGGCGGCGGGCTTTTTCCGCAGTAAAAAGCTCCTTGTCGGTAATCACCACCAGCTTAATATCGGGGTATTCAAAACCAGCAGAAAGTATACCGCGGCTGACTGTAACCACACCAATGGATAGATTTTGGTCTGTCAGTGATTCTGCAAAGCGGCTTAACATGTCCAATTCCCCAATGGCGGCAGAAATTTGCTGACCATTACGCCGCGGGCCAGCAAGAAGGGCAATTGAATACCCCTGCTTTAGCCAATGAGAAAGGTCTTGCTTTAGCTCACTTGGCTTGCGCCGCAAGGGCATACAGGTGCGTCCGTTGATTGCAATGTTGATTGGCTTTGGAAAATCTGTCAATTGCCCAGACATGGACGAGTATAAAACCCTATGGAATTTTTGGGTTTTATGCAAAATCTGCGCCCATGGCATCATCACACTAATTTGCTGGGGCAAAAGCCGTCCTGCGGTTAGGCGATGACCAATACTTTCTTCATATTCTGCCCACACCGTTTGCATATGAATGGATATGGCGTTAGGGTCGTCAAAAAAAATGACTGTATTGTCAGGAAGATAGTCTAGGATATTGTGTTCTTCTTCATAGAAAAAGGGCAGAAATGCATCTGCTGATGCACCCAGTTCCTCACTCCAATCTTCTAGGGCATTTTCTATCGTGTTTTTAAGGGTTTTTGCTTCGGTTTTTAACCCTTTTTCCGTCAATGTATCCAGTTGAGATTTTAGTGCTGACTTTATTTTTTTCATCGCACTTTTTAAACGCTGTGTGCTGAAAACAAGCTCCCGCACAGGATAGAGGGAAAATCCCGTGGCATTTTCTATAGAGCGTTGAGACAGCGCGTCTATTACACGGATAGAATCTACATCATCACCGAAAAATTCGATTCTTAACGCTTGTCCTTCCGTTAAATCATGGGGCGGTTCTTTGCCCATATGGTATTGCGCCACTGCGGGATAGATATCCAAAATCCCTCCCCGCAGGGCAAATTGCCCTGGGCCTTCGGCTAATCCGCTACGGTCATATCCCATTTGTACGAGTTTTTTCATGATTTCCCGTGGTTCGGAGATATCGCCAACGGATATATGCATACGGTAGCCATGGAAAGTTTCAGGAGGTGTCATGCGGTCTAGTAAAGCTTCGGAAGACAGGATGATGATTGGCGCAACAGACGTATCCGCAACATGGAGTTTATCTAGTACCCGCAGACGCTGGCGGGTTATGTCAGGGCTTTTTACATCTGCGGCATAAAATAATAAATCACGGCTGGGGTAAAGACTGCAAGTTTCCCGAAAAAAATAGTACATATCTTCATAGATTGCTTTTGCTTTGAGTTCTGATGATGCAATGATGAGCGCAGGGCGGTTTTGACTTTTTAAAAGCCCTGCGGAAAAATGCCATTTTTGCGCATCAACAACACCGTTTACCCATGCAGTACGGGGATTACGGTCTTCTAAAAGGGTACGGACTGTATTAAATTCATCAGAATTTTCTAGGGGAGATAATAAAGCGTGGGTCATTTTGCCGCCTCTTTCCGTTTGGCAAGGCGAAAACGCCTTCTTAAAACTATAGAGGTTATTGTAAAGGCTGCAAGTATCAGTGCCATTACGGTTGCCGACACCATGACCCAATTCATCATATTGTAATACCCTGTCACAAAAGCTGTAACCATTGCGATTGCCATTAAAAGCATTTTGCACCCAGCAAAGCGATACCATGCCACTTTGTTTTCTTCAATTTTTTGGGTGTTGTGCAAACGATACCATAGAGAAAAAAGCGAATCACCCTTGATGAGCAAAAACAACACTCCTGCTACAATGGAAAAGAGGATATATGCAACAAAAAATGTGATGATTAAAATTTCTATCATTCAAGCACTTCCTTTGTCTCTTGTTCTTCTATCATTTTTTTTGGAATTTTCTTATTAAATACATTCATTGCCGTTTTTGTGTCTTCTTTTAATATCAGTTCAACTGCATCGCCAGCTTTTGTTATTCCGCGTATCATATCTTCCCATTCTTCTTTTAAAAAGCGGCTTAACACATAGTCAGACAGTGTCCAGCTTGGAGGCTTGTCCCCTACCCCAATGCGCACACGGGGAAATTCATCTGTACCCAGCCTAGCAATAGTGTTTACCATGCCTTTTTGCCCGGCTCCACTGCCTTTTTCACGCACACGAATTTCCCCCACAGGCAGTGCAACATCATCATACACCACAATCATTTCAGATGGCGGTAGTTTGTAAAATTCTAAAATTGTACGAATCGCCTCGCCGCTTAGATTCATGTAAGTCGTAGGTTTTACAAGCATGATACTTGTGCCACCAATCCGTCCTTCACCTGTATGGGCGCGGAATTTCTTGTTTGCCTTCATAGTAATATTAAAATCATATGCAAGCTTATCCATTGTTTCAAAGCCTACATTATGCCTTGTGTGCTTATAAGTATCGCCAGGATTGCCTAGCCCCACGATGATTTTCATTCTAAATTGTCCTTCCGCATTTGTGTATCAGTCATGATGAAAACATCCCTTGCTTTCCCATTGTGACTTTTTCTTAGTTTACCGCAAATTAGCTGGAATTTGCAAGCACTAAGACAGTGGGGTATAATGTTGAAAATAATATTTGCAGGTGATTTATGAAAATATTTTGGCCAATCATGTCCCTATTCACCGCGGTGGGCATTTTCTTTTCCTCATCAATTCATGGATATGCTTCTGGCAATGCCAGCATGGGTATTGCTGAATGGGTACGCAATGTTATTCCTATCGACCCAGATTTGATGAATTTCTTAGTACGCAAAGGCGCGCATTTTACAGTGTATTTTATTCTTGGGTTTTGTGTCGCACATTCATTAAAATATTATGTAAAAAATAAAAAATCCCTCTTCACTTACGCTTGGGGGATTGCCGCACTTTATGGTGTTTTTGACGAATTTCATCAATACTTTATACCCGGTCGGGTTTGCAGTGTATGGGACATGCTTATCAATGCCGCCGGGGCCATGGCAGGGGTGGCTGTTGCATTTTTAATAATCGCGTTCTTTTCCACTAGACATAAGTAGCTTTAAATACCCTTCATATCTGGCAGGGTGAATGGATTGCCCTACATTTTCTTTTACAGCACAGTTTGTTTCATGGTGATGTAGACAGTTTTTAAATTTACAATCTTGTATAAACGGACGAAACTCCCTAAACAGGGGGGCAAGTTCGTTTTTTTGTATGTGTGTGATGTCTAAAGATGTGAAACCTGATGTGTCAAAGCAGTACCCATCTTCGGGGGAATCACCAAGAGGGAAAATTTCTGTATGGCGGGTGGTGTGTTTTCCACGGTCTAGCTTCGTGCTTAGTACCCCTGTTTCCAGCTTTAAGTGTGGGGCTAGGGCATTGATTATGCTGGACTTGCCTACGCCTGATGGCCCAGCCAAGAGATTTAGTTTGCCTGCCATTTCTCCACGCAAATTGTCCAAGCCCTGACCTGTTAAAGCGCATGTGTATACGAGGGTGTATCCAGCCGCTATATAAGGCTCAAAACCTTTATTATCCAGCAAATCAACCTTATTGACACATATGATGAGGGGAATATCCTCGTTTTCCACCAGCAGTAAAAAGCGGTCTAAAAGCCCCGAATGAAAAGCGGGCTGTGCAGTTGCCACAGTAATGACCACCTGCTCAATATTGGCGGCAGGCGGTCGGCGCAATTCATTTTCACGGGGCTTTATGGTGTGTAAAGTTGCAATTTTTTTTGTTTCATCGGTGACAGTAATCACGACTTTATCACCCACAAGGGGCGTGGTTTCACGTTTACGGAACACACCACGGGCTGTACATATATAAATACCCTTTTCAGACTGTACCGTATACGCACCGCCCACACCCTTGATTATTAAACCATCTCGTTCCATATGACCTCTTTTACTCTGTGAAAGTGACATGTTCGGTTGCGATTGGAATTTCCACACCATTTTCCCCAATGACGAAAATCCTAAAGGTGACTGTGCCTGTGCCTGTTTGTGTAATGGTTGCAGGGAAGCTTGCGGCTGTTGCTGCTGGGTCATTGATGATTCTCACAGGCGGTTCATTGCCATCTTGACGGGTGACAACCAGATGGACGGTTTCCGCACCACCAGGAAATGCAAAGGGTGCTATCGTTAATGAATAAGATGTTGGGGTGGGTTCTGGTGTAGGCTCTGGAGATGGTGTGGGTGTTGCTTCTGGTGGCGGTGTTGGTGTTGGCGTTGCTTCTGGTGTTGGCGTTGGTGATGGTGTAGGGGTTGGTGATGGCGTTGGGGTGGGTTCTTCCGCACCACTGCTTACCCAAAAACCTACTGTTGATTCTGCTTGAACAGACTCGCCTGGCAAAGGATTTTGCTCAATGATTAAGCCTTCGGCATAGGTTGTACTTGACCGACGTGCAACCACACCAGGACGAAGCTGTGCTTCTTGTAATGCTTGCAAAGCTTGTGCTTCTGTTAACCCTGTTAAATTTGGCGTGAGTACATATTCTAAAATAGGGCCACTGGCAACATCCAGCGTAATCGTGTCACCGCTTCTTAACGGAGTGCCATGGGGAGGGTTTTGAGCCATGATATACTCACGGGGCAAAGTTTCATCTTCGATGGTATTGACATCAATAATGATTTCTATTGGAAGATTCGCCACGATTTGTTGGGCATCTGACAATGCGAGACTTTCCAAATTCGGAGCTTCATATTCACTTGCCGCACCAAGACTGACCCTTACATGAAAGGGGTCACCAATCATCAGCCCAAGATTTGGGGCTTGTAGTTGTTCAATGATTATCCCATACTCATAATTATCTGAATATACATGTTCGGTGACAATAAGGTTAATACCCAATTCATTAGCAATGTCTTGTGCAGCTTCAAGGGTCATACCCTGTACGGCTGGTGCAGGTATATGCTCACTGCCGCCGGCAAGACGGCTATACACTTGATACGCCAAAAAGATAATAAAAGCCGCCACAACAATACCCATCAAAGCCCCTACATATATAAAAACTTTGTCGGATTTTTTATTTTGGGGTGCTTCCTTTTCTACAGCATACCCAGTCTCATATTCATCTTCGTAATATGTGTAGTCTGGATAATGTATATCTGAATAATCTTCTTTTGTAGGCGGGTCTTCACCATCAAGAAAGGCGGCACGCATTTTTTCACGGCGAATTGCCTCTCTGTTTTCCTGCCCAATGTGGCGCGTTGGAGATGTATCATACATTTCATCTTTTACAAAAGAACCACTTGCGTCAGTTAAGGCGCGTTTTAAATCATTCGCCATATCTTCTACGGTTTGATATCTTTTAGAGGCTGATTTTTCCGTAGCTTTTTGAACAATTGCAACAATACTGTCAGAGATATGAGGATTTATTTTTCTCATGTCCGGCAAAGGGTCATTGATGTGTTGAAGGGCAACGGAAACCTCATTTTCACCGTCATAGGCAAGCTGACCTGTTGCCATTTCATACATAACAATCCCAAGGGAGTATATATCTGACTTATGGTCAATATATCCGCCGCGGGCTTGCTCTGGTGAGAAATAATGTACACTGCCCATAGAGCCTGCACCTGCGGTAAGGGTTGCAGATTTTGCCGCACGGGCTATACCAAAATCTGTAACCTTAACAGAGCCGTTATTGGTTACAAGAATATTTTGCGGCTTAATATCCAAATGGATAATATTATGTTTATGTGCTTCCGTCAGCCCTTCTGCAACTTGAATCGCAACCCCTAGGTTGGTTTCATCATCAAAAGGAGCTTTGCGGACAATGTGTTCTTTAAGTGACGCACCTTCTACATATTCCAACACGATAAAAATAACATCCCCATCGCGGCCTTCGTCATAAATACCTGCAATATTTGGATGGTTCAGTGCCGCAGCAGCACGGGCTTCTTCCGGAAAGCGTGTAATGAGGTTCTCATCCGTTAAGTATTCTTCTTTAAGCACCTTAAATGTTACAAATCTATCTAATCTTTTGTCATGGGCGCGGTAAACAATGGACATACCGCCTGAACCAATGGTTTCTTCTATTACATATCGTTCAGCAATTAACTGACCTGTATTTAATCGCATAGAATTCATGCCTCCTTCGTCGGCGAAGAAAATCGGTTGGTGCTGTTGGTGCGCAATCTCACCGACCTAAATCTATCAAAACAGCGGAAATATTGTCTTTACCGCCATTGTTATTGGCTTCTTTTATGAGTTTTCTAAGACGGTGCATTGTATCCCCTTCACTACTTACAATGCGCCATAAATTTTCATCATCAATCATATTACTTAACCCGTCTGAGCATAATAATAAGGACTCTACGCCAAAAAGCTCGGCAGTATAGCCGTCTAATTCGCACCTTCCGGGTGTTCCCAGTGCCCGTGTAATGACATTACGCTGGGGATGGTTTCGGGCTTCTGCTTCTGAAATTTTGCCTGCTTGTAAAAGCTCATGCACATAGGTGTGGTCTATTGTGAGTTGTGAAATGTCATCTTCAGTAATAGCATATGCACGGCTATCACCAATGTGAGCGATGATTGCTTTTTCACCTTCTACGATGACACACATGGTCAGCGTTGTACCCATGCCTTGCATCTCTTCTTCCTTTTCTGCCAGCGTTGCAATCGCGTCACTAGCAGTTTGTGCCGCATTAACCATCAAATCCAGATAATCAGCAGGGGTCACAAATTCTGCCGCAGGGAAATTTTCAATATACATGAGGATGAGTGCAATGGCTTGATTACTGGCAATATCTCCAGCCTTGTGACCACCCATGCCATCTGCCACAATAAACAAATTAGGCAATGGCCCAACACCCTCCATAGTCCAAAATATGGCATCTTGGTTTTGGCTTCGGGTAATACCCGTATCCGTTAAACCGTTTGCGTACATGCTACACCTCCCTTGATTTGAATGGGACAAGCCTAAGCCCCGCCGCGTCATCAGGCAACGCCCGATTATACTTCCTTCGGTATTATAGTATTCTTTGCCAACCCCCACAAGACATTTTGTGAAATTTTCTAATAGTTTGACAGTTTGCAGTTAATTTTGGCGAATCATTTTTGCCACAAAAAAACCGTCAGAATGGGTGTCAGGCATGATTTGCTGGGAACTTTCCAGCGTATAGTTTGTGTGAAGTTCTAAAAATTTCGTAATATTGTCAATATTTTCTATAGTGGAAACTGTACAGGTGCAATACACAAAAACACCACCAACTTTGACATATTTTGCTGCTGTTTCAAGCATTTGGAGTTGCATTTTTGCCAGTTCCTTAATTCCAGACGGGCTTCTTGTATATTTTATTTCTGGATGTTTACGAATCGTCCCAAGCCCAGAACATGGCACGTCTAAAAGTACCCCATCTCCTGTGGCTTCCATGGCAGGATTATATGTCATTGCATCTTGAATGCCCGTTTCAATTATCGAAAGCCCCAGTTTTTTTCTTGTTTGATTGATAAGTTCAATACGGTGGGGATGAATGTCGTATGACCGAATTATTCCCGCATTTTTCATCATACATGCCAACCCAAATGATTTTCCCCCAGGCGCGGCACAAAGGTCTAAGATGGTTTGACCAGGCTTAGGATTTAATGCGTGGACTGCAAGGGTAGCCCCAGAATCCATCACAAAAAACAAACCGTCACGGAAGGATTGCAATTTGGACAAGTCTCCTGTTTGACGCAATACCAAAATGGCTGTGTAAGTATCTATACCTTGTGCCTCTACACCTTCTTCTTGCAACTTTTTAATCAATGCATCCACGCTAATTTTGTGGGTATTCACATGTACTGTCACCGGAGGTGGATTATGGCTGTTTCGGCAAAAGGTTTCTGCACCTTCTTCACCCAGCCAACGGGTCAAACTTGTAATCATCCATTTAGGATATGAATAGTGTAGTGCAAAGGTGGCTGGTTTATTGGCTTTCACTTTTGGTAAAGTCGGCTTACTTGGATTACGGGAAATATTGCGCAAAACCCCATTCACAAAACCTGATAAATTGATGAAGCCATATTCTTTTGTTAAAACCACCGCTTCATTGACGGCGGCACGGTCAGGGATTTTTTCCATGTGACGCAATTGACAAACAGATATGCGCAATAAATTTCGTATAAATGGCTTCATTTTTGCCACAGGTGTACTTTTAGAAAAATGGTCTATTGTATGGTCTATTAAAATTAAATTCCGCAATGTTTCATTCACAAGTTCTGTCACCAAAGCACGGGCGCGGGGCAATGAATCCACCATTTCCCCCAAGGCTTTTCGTAGGGCTATATTTGCATAGGCACCGTCTTCCATGACTTCAATTAAAACGGCAACGGCAACGGCTCTTTCAGATTTTCTTATATCACTCATCAATTCATCTCCTAGTCTTGACTCTAGTTATACCAAAAATCTTAGAATTAGGCAAAGTTTACAGGCATATTCTTGCCTGTTTTTGCAAAACTGAATGATGAAAGGGGATTATATATGTATAGATTATTTATGCCGCTGGTGATTGCGGTGCTTATTTTTCTAGGAAATTACGACGAACCGCATTATACAATTATGATTTATATGAATGGCTCTGACCTTGAAAGCGAATGGGGTGCGGCAACAGATGACCTAGCAGAAATGCTAGACTCTGGCATACGGGTGCGCAATGCAAATGTGCTGATAATGACAGGCGGAACAGAACACTGGATGAATACTGCCATACCCGAAACAGAAGTCGTAATATGGCAACTGAAAGACGGAAAAATAAACGAGCTAGAAAGCCTTGGCAAAGTCAATATGGGCAACCCAAATACCTTACGAGATTTTATAAAGTTTAGCACAGCAAATTTTCCTGCCGAAAAATACGGGCTGATTATGTGGGACCATGGCGGCGGGTCTATTGCGGGTTTTGGTTATGATGAGAAATTTGCAGGCAGCAGTTTGACCCTTTTAGACATGCAACAAGCTTTTGAAGAATCTGGTTTAAGAGAAACACCACTGGAATTTTTAGGATTTGACGCATGTTTAATGGCTACAGTAGAAATGGCAGTCATTGCGTCTGACTATGCCCGTGTGTTAATCGCAGCAGAAGATTTAGAACCTGCTGATGGCTGGGACTATAGATTTTTGTCTGCTCTCAATAAAAATCCTCAAATTTGCGGATTTGCACTGGGGGAAATCATTGTAGATACTTTTATAGATTTTTATGGGAAAAACAGTGATGAAATACTCACACTGTCAGTCATAGACTTATCACAAATTTCGCCAGTCATGGACACAATGGGCAACCTTGCGGCAAAACTGAATACAGATACTAATTTCCAAGCACTCGCTATACGCCGTGCCAATACAAAAACCTTTGGAGAAGGTTCACCGCGGGATAATTATGCAGACATGGTGGATATCGGTGACATGGCTATGCAATTGATGGACTTGTACCCCAACGAAGCATTAGCCATAGTAGACGCACTTTTAAACTGTGTAACGTATAACCGACACAACGCTGATGTAGAGCTTTTTGGGCTAAGTACATTCTACATTTACGGTGGAAAATCTGAAGGTGAATCATCACTTGGTATTTATTCTAATTTGAATATGGATGATAACTATACAAATTACCTGTATGATTTCTTTAACGCATTAAACTATCATGCATTTACACACGCATATACACATACAGAATTAGTATTGTGGAAGCCTGTTTCACAAAATATTTATCGCATGGAAGGACTTTTACAAACTGACCATATTGATGACTTTTTATGGCCAAGGCTAAATAATCATCCTGTCATCCTCTTTCCAATCGCTACAACAGCAACTATCCGTCAATATGCTATTCCTATGTGTATCAATGGCAATGACGCAGATATCATTGTCATATTCTCTAATGAATATCCCTACGGAAAAATTAAAGGTATCCGTCACAATTCTGCAAATGTATTCCAAAGAGGGTATGACCCTATATCCCCCACGGATGAAATGGCTATCTTCTACCCACAACACAACTTTTTAACAGGTGAAACAGTCTGGTACAAGGGCGAAACTTTCACCCTTGATAAAGAAGCAAAACTGGAATGGCATCCAGCCCCAAGCACACATGAATTAGGCTTACGCCATACTGATATATGTTGCGAGTATCAATATAGTTAATACTTGCGCTTTTCTCCCTATCCGTTATAATTTTCCTATGACAAAATTATAGGGGTGTGAGATTTGGCTAAAACAAACTTTACAATAAGACCAGTGGAAGTATCAGAAATTAACCAAGTTGCTCATTTAATTTCTACAGGATATTATCATGACAAATTTTTCAAATGGTCTGTAGATAGTGATACGGATAGGCATAGTATTGTTGCAGATTATTATAAAGTATATCTTCGTGCAAAAGGGTGCGTGGCATATGTTGTAGAAAATCAAGACAAACATGTTATAGGCGCATCCGTATGGTTGCCTCATGATGTAGATACCAGTATTTACGATGAAATTGATAGGGTTGTAGGAGAAGCAAATGCGCCCCAATTCCGTGCAGTTGCAGATAAATCCCATTTGAGTGAACCACCCATGTCGCCTTTTTATCAGCTTGTGGGCTTTGTTATTTTGCCCGAAATACAGGGGCAAGGTGTAGGGGCGGCATTGCTTAAACACAGTTTAGATAAATTTGATAAAATGGGGATTCCCACCTATTTAGAAGCCAGCACACCATACTTTGGCGGAGGGGTTTACGGCAAATTTGGATACCATCAAGTTGGAGAATTGATGATATTTGCAGAAACAGCAGTACTATATCCCCTATGGCGGCCAGCAGCAAAAGTTTTTGAAAATACGACCATTCATCTGGGGGGTTATGATTGGATTGTACTAGAAAAGCGAGATAACAAAATGCTGTTGATTTCCGAAAAAGTTATCCATTTAGAAAAATATCATGATACATTTGAAAATATAAGCTGGTGCAATTCAACCGCTAAACACTATCTAAATACTACTTTCAAAACGCGGTTAGATAGACAGGTAATCGGTGACATTTTCCTATTATCCGTGGATGAAGTCATGTACTATTTCGGAGATAACAATGCCCGCAAAGCAGTGTACCTAGATGGTTCACCCTGTAGATGGGCATTGCGAACCCAAGGAAATATGCCCTATCTTGTGGCAACCGTGACGATAGATGGCAAAATTTCAACCACTGGAGATTTTGTTAATCGCGAAAGCTCATCACATTTTAAAGTAGGTTTACGTCCTGCATTTTGGATTGACTTTTCTTAGTGATTATATTACAATTTGCACAAATTTGACGAAAATTTGTGAGGTGTACTCAAATGGAAAAATACATCACTAGCATAACTGAAGCCATTGGCAAAACACCCCTTTTACGCCTTGACCGTATCAAAGCGCATTTTGGCTTTGAAGGGCATATTTATGCCAAACTTGAATATCTCAATCCAAGTCTATCAAAAAAAGACCGCATAGCCCTTGGTATGATTGAACTTGCAGAGAAAAAAGGCTTGCTGAAACCGGGACAACCTGTGCTAGAGATGACCAGCGGCAACACTGGCACGGGTGTTGCACTGGTGTGTTCTGCAAAAGGGCATAGATTCATGTGTGTCCTTTCAAAGGGTAATTCTCCAGAGCGGGCGCGTATGATTGAAGCTTTTGGCGGGGAGGTTATTCTTGTAGACCAAGCTCCAAATTCTGTCAAGGGCATGGTATCCTACGAAGATATTATATTAGTAGAGGAACGTGCAGAGGCGTTAGTGAAAGAAACAGGTGCATTTTTTCTTAATCAATTTAAGAATTTTGATAACTCTCTTGCCCAAGAACCAGCTGCCGTTGAAATGTGGGAACAATCCGAAGGTAAAATACAAGCCTTTGCAGACTTCATTGGCACAGGTGGCACATTTACAGGGTATTCGCGGGCATTTAAGCGATTTGACCCAAGCATTCGTTGTTACGCTGTTGAACCCTATGGTTGTGCCTACTACAAAGGTGAAGTGGTACAAGGGGCAAGCCATAGAATCCAAGGCGGCGGGTATGCAAAACATATGGATAATGTAGAAAATGAACTCATAGACGGCTGTATCACAATAACAGATGAAGAAGCCGCATCTATGACCCGTCTTTTAGCTAAAAAAGAAGGTATTTTTGCAGGTTTTTCATCTGGTGCAAACCTAATGGCTGCGGTTAAACGGCTTCAAGATTCAGACAAAGGTAAGCATTTTGGCATTGTAATCAATGACTGCGGTTTGAAATACATGAGTACTAACTTATTTTAAATAAACAAAAAAACAGCCTTGCAAAGTTTTTACAATGCAAGGCTGTTTTTTTATTTATTTATATATTCTAATTTCGCTTGGAAATGGCGCAAAATCGGAGGTTCCCATGTAATTCTCATGCCACGCTTTATTTCACCTGCGCGCTTTTTTATTGCAATGAGCGCGTCTGCCATAATATCAAAGTGGGCTTGAGTATAAACACGGCGAGGGATTGCAAATCTTGTAAATTCAAAATCGGATTTAATTTGTTCGCCTGTATCTGGGTCGTTGCCCATCATGAAACTACCAATATCGCAAGTGCGGATTCCAGCCTCTTTGTAAAGTTCGATGGCTAATACTTGAGCGGGAAATTCGTTATATGGAATTTGAGGGAACATTGCCGCCGCGTCAATAAAAAGACCATGACCACCTACAGGGCTTTGATAAATAACACCTGCTTCATCTAGTTTCGCAGCTAGGTATTCACATTGACCAATACGATAGTGGAGAAAATCCTCATCAATACCTTCCTGCAAACCAATGGCAAGAGACTCCATATCCCGCCCAGAAAGTCCACCATAGGTGTAAAAACCTTCGTAAGATACACAGTTTGCTTTAATATTTGGAATTACTGGATTGTTGCCGTCTTTTACACCAAGCACGCCGCCCATATTTACGATAGCATCTTTTTTTGATGACATGTGGAAAATGTCGCCATAGCTAAACATTTCACGTACAATGTCTTTAATGGATTTATCCTGATAACCCTTTTCATCCCGTTTAATGAAGTAAGCGTTTTCAGCAAAGCGGGCACAGTCAATTTCCATGGTTAAACCGTATTTTTTGCATACCTCTGATGTGGCTTTAATATTTTCCATGGAAACAGGTTGTCCCCCTGCGGAGTTGTTTGTTATCGTCAATACGATAAGACCTACATTTTCTGCACCCAGTTCGTTGATGAGCTTTTCAAGTTTGGGAATGTCCATATTGCCTTTAAAGGGCGCACGAACAGCTGGATTTTTAGCCGCTTCTATTACGCAGTCAATAGCACGTGCGCCGCAAAGTTCTACATGTGCCCGTGTTGTATCAAAAAATGTATTAGAAATTGCATACTTCCCCTTACTTAAAAACAAGGGGAAAATGACTTTTTCACCAGCGCGTCCTTGATGTACAGGTTGGATGTATTCATAACCAAAAATGTCTCGCCCTGAGTCAATGACATTATAATAGGATTTTGAACCTGCATAGGCTTCATCACCCTGCATAAGTCCACCCCATTGGTCGGAACTCATTGCACCTGTACCAGAATCAGTAAGCAGGTCAATGTAAACATCTTCAGAGCGCAGACCAAACAAATTATAATCTGCTTCTTTGATTTTTTGGGCACGTTCTTCTTTTGTCAGCATTTTAATTTTTTCCACCATTTTAATGCGGAATGGTTCGGGTACATACTTCGCCATTTTAATAGGCCCCTTTCACGTCATAGGAGGCAATCATTTTATAAATCCCTCCGCTTTTATAATATTTGCCACTTTGGCTATATCTGGTGCGATTACGCGGTCTACCATCATTTCTGGTACTTGTGCCCGAATTTTTGCATACACTTTTGCCGTTGCTGCTCCAAGTGTTGTTGGAAGCTTTGCAGCATTTTGCCATTTGGGTTGCTGATTGGTTTCTAAACCATCGCGCATGACACCTTTTTTACGTAAGTCAATGGCTTGCGCCCCAGTTAAAAGTTCCATAGCAATGACTTGTTGCACGTTTTCAAGAATGTTTGCGGCTTTTCGTGCCGCAATTGTACCCATTGACACATGGTCTTCTTGATTGTTGGAACTGGAAATTGAATCTACACTGGCAGGGTGTGCCAACACTTTGTTTTCAGAAACCAATGCCGCGGCAGAATACTGTACAATCATAAAACCAGAATGCAAACCGCCTTTACCATCATCGGTAAGATAGGCTGGAAGCCCGTTTGATAGGTCTTTATTCACCATACGCTCAAGACGGCGTTCAGAAATATTAGCCAGCTCGGCTAATGCAATACCTAAGAAGTCCATTGCCAGTGCCACAGGCTGTCCATGGAAGTTTCCGCAGGAAATAGCATGGTCGTCAAAAATCAGCGGGTTATCTGTGACGGCATTCATTTCCCGCTCAATAATGGTGGTTACATATTCAATTGCGTCACGGCTTGCACCATGTACCTGTGCAATACAACGTAATGCATACGCATCTTGTACACGGGAATGTTTTGTTTCTGTATTCAAGTCATATAGGAATGTGGAGTTTGCCGTATTTTCACGCATTTTTGCCGCGCTTGCCTGTTGTCCTGTTTGACGGCGCAGTGTATGGATAGGTGCATTAAATGCGTCAATGCGCCCATTCAGTGCTTCTAGTGATAAAGCCGCAGAAAGTTCAGCTGTTTCCATAAGATTTTTCGCATCATAAACTGCCAATGCACCTATTGCGGTCATGCATTGTGTTCCATTGTTTAAGGCTAACCCTTCTTTGGCTTCCAGCTCAATTGTAGAAATATCCGCTTTTTGCATTGCTTCTGCGCCACCCAAGCGTTCACCTTTATAAAATGCCTCGCCTTTGCCAAGGAGGGGCAAAATCATGTGGGACAAAGGGCAAAGGTCTCCGCTTGCACCAAGTGAACCTTTCTCTGGAACCACTGGGGTGACACCTTTATTCAGCATTTCAACTAGTTTTTCTAATGTAGAAAGGCGAATACCAGAATATCCTTGGGACAGAGATTTTATACGCAAAAGCATCATTGCCCTTACAACATCTTCTGGCAAAGGCTCGCCTACTCCACAGGCATGACTTTCAATTAAATTCCGTTGAAGTGCATGGGTTTGATTGGCGTCAATGACTTTATTATAAAAACTGCCAAAACCCGTGGTTATTCCATAGACCACTCGGTTTTCTGCAAGCATTTGCTCCACCGTGTCACGAGATTTTTTTACCACTGTTTTTGTATCATCATGCAGTGCTACCATTCCGTGAAAACGTGCCACTAAAACCAACTCGTCTAATGTCAGCAGTTCCTTTGATGTGATTGTAACCAGAGTATCTTTATGGTGACTTTCCATTTAGTCTCCTCCTTAATGATTGCAAATGCAGTTATTTCACCCATCTGCATTTACAATACTGCTTTACTGTTTGCTTTATTGGGTCGTCTTCTTTTAGACGAAAATATATGCTTCTCATAAAATTTTTCATGCTCACTGCAAGTAACATTGTATCAGGTGGAATGTTCTTTTTTGGAATTGAAAATTTTTCGAGCCAGTTTTTCATTGCTTCTTCAGACAAAATTTTGCGGTTATATACTTCTATAAAAGCTGTTGTTAGACGTTCATCTTCTTCATAAGCATAAATGGCACGTGGTTTTTTTAAAATAAATTCTATGGTGTCCAAAATCTGGGTTAGACTATCCACATTGGCTGATTCGCACAAAGCCAATGCTGACAACGCGTCTGCGGCATGGGCAAGTGCATGAGCCCAGCCTTTATCATCTACATAACCACGCATATCCTTTTCCTCATGAATATACCGCACCACAGCAGCCTGAATATGCATCATTTCATCAGCAGATAAAAACTGCGTTTTTCTATGGCTACGCAATCCAATGGGAACAATCAACACCGAAAATGCACGGGTAAATACTGAATCCGTACCATTTTCATCAATGCCATGAAATAAATGATTTTCGTCTATAGCGGTTAATAAAATTCCCTTTATTTGTTGAGGTGAAAATTTTTCCTTTTCAAAAAACATATAAAAAGAAGCATAAATAAGTGAATCTCTCAACTCTGAGTCCACACTACCAATATAGGCAAGCATATCCTTTGCAAGCTTGTCCATATCAATGTCATTAGGCAACGCATATTCATTGCGCTCACTTTCTTGCAATAAGTGTTTTAGCTTGTCATGGGTTTGCATTATTTTCTCCTTAAATTCTAGTTTTGCTTAGTTGCCATGTCATTTGAAATTTATCTGTGACCATGCCGTAAAGCTCACTAAAAAATGTTTTTTCTAAAGGCATTTGTATTTCTCCATCTTTTGCTAAGGCATTAAAAACTTTCGTCAGTTCAACTTCATCAGAAGTACCTAATGTCAAGGCTATATTTGTGCCTTTTACATAACTGTCACCACCTGCTGGGCAGTCTGAAAACATTACATTACTGCCAAAGATGGGCAATGTAGCGTAAAGAATACGTCCTTCATTGCCTATACCCATATCCTCCCCATCTGGGGCTTGGTCATATGTCATAATTTGTGCAGGTACTTCAAGACCAAATACCTCTGCATAAAAATTCAACGCTTCACGGCAATCACCATCAAAATTTAAAAAAACATCAAAAGTCATCTTTTTATCTCCTATCTAATTACACTATCGCTAAAATAGCCTGATATACTCTTTCAGAAATTGCACACGCTTCATCATACACTTTCACACCTTTTTGGGTGTACTCGTTTACAAAAGCTTCATCTTTTATGCCAGAAAGGTTTATCTTCACATTTAACCACGCACCCTTTACACCTGCGCCTAGGTTTAGGGCAGAAACACCAAGGTCAGAAGCGGCATTGACATTAGATTTGCCTATCGCTTGTTCTGTAATTTTAAGTGCGTCAAAGCAAGTTTGCATGATTTCAAAGGGAACAATTGCCGCGGCCTTTAAAGCATTTTGCATGGCGGCTGAACGGGCAGTTTTTTCTTCATCAGTTGCCTTTGGCATGGAAAAAACTGCACTTACACCATTGTAAGCTTCCGTATCTTTGTTTACAAAATCTACAAGTTTTGCAGTTAAAGTGCTGGCTTCACTTGCAATTTCTTGCATTAACCCATCATGTTCGGCATATTTTTTCTTACCGATGGTGAGTGCTGTCACCATTTTTGTCAGGGCGATACCTTGGGCGGCCGTAACAGCGGCTACTGAACCGCCGCCAGGGGCTGGCGTATCTGAGGCGATTAAATTTACAAATTCATTTACTTTAAGTTCTGTTAACATTATGGCATCCATCCATTTCTAATTATTTCATAGGCTTGATTATTTCCATATCGATAAAATAGGAAGTTTAAATCTGGGCAGTCCCAAATGGCTATGTCGGCATCTTTACCCACTTCCAGACTGCCTTTTGAACCTGCCAAACCAATAGAAGCCGCTGCATTTAAAGTCGCCGCAGTGAGGGCTTCGACGGGAGAAAGTTTCAGCTTCAAACATGCCAAGTTGAGTACAAATTGCATGTTATAACTGGGGCTTGAACCTGGGTTGAAATCTGACGCAACTGCCACAGGAACGCCTTTTTCAATCATCGTGCGGGCGCGGGCGTAGCCTTTGTCTAAATAAAAGCTGGTTGCGGGAAGCAAAACGGCGATTGTACCGCATTTTGCCATTAAGTCGATATCTGTATCACTGGCTTCTAACAAATGCTCGGCTGAAATTGCACCAACTTCTGCTGCAAGTCCTGCACCACCCATTGGGACAATTTCGTCTGCATGGATTTTGACTTCCAGCCCATGGGTTTTTGCTTCGTTTAAAATCCTGCGAGACTGTTCAATGTCAAAAACCGAGTTTTCGCAAAAGATATCACAATACTTAGCAAACTTACGGCTTGCAACTGTAGGAAGCATATCCTCAATAACAAAATCTACATATGCACTGGGATTTTCTTTGTATTCTTTAGGGACAGCATGTGCGCCCATGAAGGTAGAGACTATATTATAACTTTTTCCCAAGTCGTTTATGACTTGTAGTTGCTTTAATTCTGTTTCCATATCTAAGCCATAGCCAGACTTTATTTCTACTGTTGTTGTACCGTGGGCAAGCATTTCATTTAAAAATGCAACCCCTTTAGCATACAATTCTTCATAAGTTGCGGCACGTGTAGCTTCTACAGTAGAAAGAATACCGCCGCCCTTTTGCAAAATCTCCAAATAACTTGCGCCAGCCAGCTTTAACTCCAGCTCATGTTGGCGATAACCGCCAAAAACTAAATGTGTATGGGCATCAACAAGCCCTGGCGTTGCCAATCTACCCTCTGCATCAATGATTTCAACGGTAGAAGATGGTTTTGGAACATCTTTCATTTCGCCTACAAAGGTTATTTTTCCATTTTTCATACCGATTGCAGCATTTTTAATCAACCGAACTTTGCCTTGTGCCACACCTGATAGGGGTTTAATACCTTCAGGCGTGGCAAGCAGACCAATGTTTACAACTAAATATTCACTCATATAATGTGATTCTCCAGCACTTGCTTCTCATAATCAAAGTTTTCAAGTTGTAAATAATATTCTGCACTGTCAATTAAAGCTTTGGCAGGGGCAAGGCCAATAAGCTCTGTACCGATAACGTGTACGCCATAACGCTTTGCTTCGGCTTTGATAAGTTCCACAGCACGATAAAGGGGAGTGCCTTCATAATTCACCATATTCATAGATACTTGGGCTACATTACGGTCTTCCAGCAAAATGCCTATGCCTTTGCAATATTTAAGCCCGCCTGATGAACCGCGTACAATTTTGGCAATATTATTTGCAATATTAACATCGCTTGTAGAGAGGTTTACGTTAAAGGCAATAAGCGGCATTCTTGCACCCACTGCGGTTACGCCTGCGGTTGGATGTGGTGCGGCTTCGCCAAAATCTGGTACCCATTCAGGTTTTGCCATTTTTTCTGTCATGCCTTCAAACTGTCCCTTGCGCACGGCAGCTAGGTTGGTGCGTGTTTTCTTTGATGCAGCTTCTTCATACAAATACACCGGAATTTTTACTTCGCTGGCAAGAGCCGCACCCACTTCTTTTGCAATTTCAACACATTCTTCCATGGTCGCATTTTTTATTGGCACAAATGGAATAACATCCGTTGCGCCCATGCGTGGGTGTTCACCTTCATGTTGGGTTAAATCGATTTTTTCCGCTGCATATTTTGCTAGCGCAACGGCGGCGGCTTTAATGCCTTTTGGGTCGCCTATGAGCGTAAAAACAGAACGGTTGTGACTGGAATCTGCGGAATAGTCAAGGAGTGTAACACCAGAAATTGATTTCGCCACATCAGCCAATCCTTCAACAATTTCCATACGCCGTCCTTCGCTGAAGTTTGGTATACATTCGATAAGTTTTGTCATTTATAAATCCTCCTCATTGAACTCGAGTGCTTTGCACAGTGTTTATTTTTGCATAGCTTTTCTTACTGCATTTTCCACAAGTATATCATCAGCAACATAGGGCAAAGTAATATGTCCTTTGCCACTGTAGTTTTTGTTGTATTCGGCAGCAGTTGAAATAGAATTTTCATTTCTTGCCCATGCACGGCGGGCGATTCCACCCATGACATCCCACATCATAGATGACTTTATAATTTCAGCCGCCCCGTCAGAACCATCCAAGACCATACCGAATCCGCCATTGATTGACTTTCCAATACCCACACCGCCGCCATTGTGTAAGGCAACGAGGCTCATTCCACGGGCGGCATTTCCTGCGAAACATTGTGTTGCCATGTCTGCCATCACATTACTGCCATCCTTAATATTTGATGTTTCACGGAAAGGGGAGTCTGTACCAGACACATCATGATGGTCACGCCCAAGCATGATTGGAGCAACCTCTCCATTTTTCACCATTTCATTAAAGCGCAATGCAATTTTTGTGCGTCCTTCTGCGTCTTGGTATAAAATTCTGGCTTGTGTACCAACAACCATTTTATTTTTTTCTGCATCACGCACCCAAATATAATTATCCCTGTCTTGGGCGCGTCGGTTAGGGTCGATACAGTCCATGGCAGCGGCATCTGTCTTACGCAAATCTTCGGGGTCGCCACTTAAACATACCCAGCGGAAAGGGCCGTATCCAAAATCAAAAAGTTCTGGCCCAAGAATATCCTCTACATAGGATGGGAAAATAAATCCATCTTTTTCATCCACACCATTTTTAGAGATTTCCTTAACACCAGCGTCATAAACAGATTTTAAGAAGGCATTGCCATAATCAAAAAAGTATGAACCATTCTTGGATAAAATTTGAATCAGCTCAATATGCTTACGCAAAGCTTCATCAACTAACCCAGTAAACTTTTTGCGGTCAGTTGCTAATAAGTTAGTACGTTCTTCAAAAGTGATTAACGGACAATATCCACCTTCATACACATTATGACAAGATGTTTGGTCACTTAATAATGGAATGCTCATCTTATGGTCAACAGCATATTGCAATAAATCCACAATATTTCCATGGTACGCAATAGACATAGGTTCTTTTTTGTCTAAAGATTCCTGCGCCATGGCAAAGACTTCTTTTAAGTCCTTGCTGACTTTGCGTACCCAGCCCTGTTCGTGACGGGTTTTAATACGTACGCCGTCAACTTCTGCAACAATTGCCACGCCGCCTGCAATTTCCATTGCCTTTGGCTGTGCGCCGCTCATTCCGCCAAGTCCACTTGACACAAAAAGAACGCCGCTTAAATCCTTATCCAGAGGCAAGCCCAGCTTTAACCGTCCTGCATTAAGCAACGTATTGTAAGTCCCATGGACTATGCCTTGGGGGCCAATGTACATCCAGCCACCGGCAGTCATTTGCCCATAGTTTGCAACGCCCATCTGCTGTGCAACTTCCCAATCTTCAAGATTGTCAAACATGCCCACCATCAACGCATTTGTAATAATGACACGGGGTGCGTCTGGTTTTGAAGGGAATAACCCCATGGGATGCCCGCTGGAAATCACCAATGTTTGGTGAATATCAAGGGCTTGCAAATATTTGATAATCAGCCGATATTGCAACCAGTTTTGACACACACTGCCCGTTTCACCATAGGTTACAAGTTCATAAGGATACAAAGCTGTTGCAAAGTCTAAATTATTGTCAATCATGACTTGAAAAGCTTTACCTTGCAAACACTTACCCTCGTATGCATCTACAGGTTTGCCATAGATTCTGCCCGCAGGGCGATAACGATAGGCGTAAATTCTGCCATAGGTCACGAGTTCTTCCATAAATTCTGGTGCAAGTGTCTCATGTAAACTTTCTGGCACATAACGCAGTGCATTTCTTAATGCGGTTTCTGCTTGGGCTTTTGTAAGCCTAAAGCCACGGCTTGGGGCGCGGTTAATACCCTTTTCAAAATCGGGATATTCAGGCAAATGGTCGTCTAACTTAATTTCCATTGCATTGCCAACTGTAATATTATCCAGCAACTAAAACACCACCTCAAAAAAAATGATAAAAAATTTTGCAAATTGTGTAATTACACAAAAGATAGGAAAATGTCAAAGTTTCCTTTGTGAGTATTGTGAAGCTTTTAATCAATTAAGTCAAGTCATTTGATTTTTTTTGTATACTCATGATTGGATGATTCACAAATGGGCTATCATGTATGATAGAATAGGAGTGATGATGTGAAAGTAGCATATTTATTTTCATCAACCAATAGCCAACTCATGCTTAGTAAAATGATTATTCCTCAAATGCTTGAAGACCGCCACGGTGTAGACGTTGCAGGCATGATGTTTTTCTTCGACAACACCTTTTTACTTACAAAGGGCAGCAATACAGGTGAGGCACTTCGTAAAGTTCATGAAAAACACGACACATTACTGATGGCGTGTGATGTTTGCGCAATCGAAAGAGGTATTGAAGGGCAGCTCATTGACGGTGCAGGCATTGGATGTTTCCCTAACTTATATGCTGTACTTAAATCCGCAGAAATAGAGCAGGTGATTACACTGTGAACGAATCTGTTATTACATTTAAAAATACAAACTTTGCAATCAAGGCAGAAAAATGCTTGCTAGAAAATAATCACAAAGTTTGTGTAATGCCCTTGCCTAATCAAATAAGCGCAGGTTGCGGCATTTGCCTTCGGGTTGGGGAAACGGAGGTCACACCTGCACTAAACACCCTTGCAGGCAAACAAATTGAGGTCATGGGTTGCTATTCAAGGATAGAAAAAAACGGTTCATTCTCCTATGAAGAGACAAACCGTTTTTCGTGATTGAACCCATTAACATTTATAGGGTTTGATTTTCCTCAAGTTTTGCTTTGAGTTCAACAATCCGCTTATTTAACAGCGGATGTACATAGTTTGGATTGATTTCAAAAAATGGAACGAGTACAAAAAGCCGTTCATGCATACGGGGGTGAGGCAGAATAATGTCCGCATCGTCAGAAATATCATGGTCATAGGTAAGTACGTCTATATCTATAATACGTGGCCCCCAGCGTTCTTTACGTTCCCGTCCTAATTTTGCTTCAATTTTTAACAAGCACTTTATCAACTCTTTTGGGGTCATCGTTGTTTCAGCTTCTAACACACAATTGACATAATCACCTTGAGGAATGTCGCTTATGGGTTTCGTTTTATAATAGGACGAGCGCGCGATTATGTTAATGCTCTTCGTGCTGATTTCGGCAACGGCAGAATTAAGATTTTTTTCTGAGTTGCCAATGTTTGAACCAAGCCCTAAATAAATTTTGGCGCGTTTTCTTGTGATTTCTACAGCCACTGTTTTTAGACTGTGCTTAATCGGCGCAGATGGCTTTTCTACACGTACCTTTACGGATTTTACTGTTTGATTTTGTTGTAATATATCATCGGCAATTTTTTCTGCAAAAGTTTCTATTAAATCAAAGGTTTCACTTATGTTTATGATACCATTACAAACGTCAGCATAATTGACGGTTTTTTCCAAGTTATCTGTCATTCCTGCTTGGCGCAAATCAAGATTCATTTCCACGGAAATAAAAAATTTTTGACCAAGGGTTTTCTCTGATTGAAAAACACCATGCCTTGCAAAAACTTCCAAACGGTCTATGATTATTTTATCCATTTACATATCCCCTATTTCTTATTAGTACATCTGCTATCATTGCAGCGCGTTTATTTTCTTTTACATCATGAACCCGAATAAATGAGCAGTTTTGGTGAATTGCCAGTACTGTTGTGGCAATTGTAGCTTCTAATCGGTCTTCTACAGGAAGCCCTATACTGTTACCGATAAAGCTTTTGCGCGACGCGCCAAGCATGACAGGGTAAGGCAGTGCCGTAAAATATGATAAATTACGCAGTACGTGAATGCTTTGCTTTGTGTCTTTGGCAAAACCTATGCCCGGGTCGGTTATTATCTTTTGAGGGGCAACACCTGCACTGAGTAAACGGTCAATACCCTCATTTAAGTCGGTTATGATGTCCAATAAAATATTGTCATAGCTTGTGTCATCTCTATTGTGCATTATACAGCAGGCAGCATTATACTTTGCACAGACTTTAGGCAATTCTGGGTCACGTTTGAAGCAAAAAATATCGTTGATTAACACTGCACCATTTTGCAATGCGGCTTCAGCAACTTCGGATTTATAGGTGTCTATGGCAATTGGTATATCAATTGCTTGGTTTACTGCTTTTAAAATTGGCAGGATTCTTTCCATTTCCGTTTGCGCGTCTACTGGGGTAAACCCTGGACGAGAAGATTCGCCGCCTATTTCAATGATATCCGCACCATCTGCCACCATTTTTTTTGCCCGATTTACAGCTTGTTCAAGGGAATTATACGCCCCTCCATCAAAAAACGAATCAGGCGTTACATTTAAAATGCCCACAATAAATGTGCGTTCGTGTAAATTAAAGTTTTTCTTGCCTATCTGCATGACTAAACCTCCAGCTTTGTGCTTTTTTTCTTTTTATCCCAATTACACGTTTTTTCTTCATAATTGCAGAAATAACATGTGCGTGAAAGCTTATCTGCTTTGAAGATAATCTGAGAAAACTTATCTTTTTTATCTTTTGGGCCTTTTCGGTGGTTTAATATGGCAGTGGTTATTGTTTTTATTTCGCGGGAAGAAAACCCGCAATCTTTTAAAATTTTAGTTGCAGGCTCTATTGCAGATTCATGATGGGGTATGCCTTCAGAAATTTGCTTCCACTTTGTAATATCGTGTAAAAGTGCAGCCGCATATACTTGCTCTTTTGGAAAACCATAACCATTTTCAAGATTTAAAATGTAGGCAATGCGTGCAACATCCATCAGGTGGATGATATCATGTTTGCAATATCTCCAACCTTTTTCCATAGTGATGTTACTTTCCAAATTAAATGCGTATAGTGGATGGTTAAGGATTAAATTAACCCGCTTCATTGGCAACCTATCATTTGCAATGCTTCTCTGCGGAGGACTTTATCTGTTTTCAACTGGCCGCGCAATGCTGTTGTTATTGTTTTAGCACCTATTTTTTTGATACCGCGCATGGATATACACATATGTTCTGCTTCAATGGCTACAGCCACGCCAATAGCACCCGCTTCTTTTTCTAATAAATCCGCAATTTGACTACCCATTTTTTCTTGCAATTGCAGGCGGCGGGCATACATTTCAACGATTCGCGCAAGTTTACTCAGCCCAAGTAACTTCCTTGGCGCAGGAATATAAGCAATGTGTACCACACCATAAAATGGTAGAAGATGATGCTCACACATTGAGTGAAAATCAATATCTTTAACGACCACCATTTCCTCACAAAAATCTTCGTCGAAAAACTTTAGAAGTTCAGCAGGGTTTTGAGCATTTCCCCTTAAAATTTCCTCATATAGTTTTGCAACCCGCTTTGGTGTCTCTTTTATACCCGAACGATTTGGGTCGTCACCAATGGCCATAAGCAGGTCATATATCGCTTTTTCTATTTTGTCTTTATCCATAGAAATTGTCACCTCGTTTTGTGCAAATATCGTATAGTCATCCCTTGTTTATGTCAAGATTAAAATGCAGTATAATGATAGCTGGTGATGAAGGATGCAGATAAACAGACTATTTGAAATCATTTATATTTTGCTGGATAAGAAGAAAGTAACGGCAAAGGAGCTAACAGCACATTTTGGCGTATCAAGACAGACCATTATCCGTGATTTGGATACATTAAGCACAGTAGGGATTCCGATTTATACTGAGAGAGGGAAAGGTGGCGGCATTCGTCTTTTACCTGACTTTGTGCTAAATAAATCTATATTAAGCGAACAAGAGCAAAATGAAATTTTGTCAGCCTTACATGGCTTATCAAATGTGAAAACCAATGATACCACTCAAGTGCTGCAAAAACTGTCTACAATATTTAATAAGCCTACAACAAATTGGCTTGAAGTAGATTTTTCTGGCTGGACACATGAAAATGATTTTTTCAACGCATTTAAAGAAGCAATATTAGCACAGCGTATCATTGAGTTTAATTACTACAACATGGATGGGGACAAAACCTTTCGCCGTATTGAACCAATGCAAGTGTGGTTTAAGTCCAAAGCATGGTATCTTAAAGGTTTTTGTTTAACCAAACAGGGCATGAGATTATATAGGCTCTCACGCATTAAAAATCTTACAGTGACAGATGAACACTTTTGCCAGCGGGATTCTCTTGATATATCAGGCAATCCTATCTCAAGCATTTATGAAGGGGGCAAAAATGTTCAGCTTAAATTGCATATCGCACCAGAAAAAGCCTATAGAGTATTTGATGACCTTTATGAAAGCATGGTAGAAAAACAGTCGGATGGAAGTTTTATTACCACCATGACATGGCCAGAAACAACTTGGCTGTATGACTTTATTCTATCCTTCGGACAATATATAGAAGTAATAGAGCCGAAACATATACGAGAGATTATAAAAAGTGAAGCCGAAAAAATTTCAGGCAAATATTTATAATGTACCATGGGGTTGTTACATTATCTGTGGTATACTTTCACAAGTAAGTATCAAACATATGAAGCATATAAAAACCAATGAATAAGGAGATGTTTTATGATGGTAGCCTGGTATATACCTTACAAGCTTGTAGAAGGGTCGTCTGTGCAAGATTTTTTGCTTGCACAAGAAAAATGTAGTACTGAAGTTTTATCTAAGAAAAAAGGCTTTGTTTCTTGGCAAGTACTTTCTGATGGTGACACATGGATAGATTTTGTAACTTGGGAAACAGAGGAAGATGCTATCCATGCAGAACAGGAAAATGGAGACATTCATCCAGCCGCTCAAGCATTTTATGGCTTTATAGACCCAAGTACACTCCAACATCAAATGTTATCTATTGAAAAAACCTACAAATAAAAGGCAACTATATGTTTGATATCCTATAAATTAAAAAGTCCGAACAATCAGGAGTTTACACCTATTTGTTCGGACTTTTTTAGTCAATGAAGATTTAATATTTACTAAATTTCTATTTTTTCATATAATGAGTCGAGTTTGGCCTGATGGTTATAATGTGTAATCATTTTACAAACAGAAAGGAGATTACAATGACCCATGTTTATTCTGATATGAGTGCTAGTAATAAGGTTTTTGCATGGGGCTGTCTTATTGTCCATGAAAGTATGCAATATACATTTTCAGGGCATTGCGCCGCAAGCAAAGTACCCTATCATGGAGAGGCTTTCGCTGTGGTACAAGCACTTGAAAAACTATCTGCCTTTGATGTAAAGGATGTCCTACTCTATACTGATTATAAGGATATTGTAGAGCAGTTTAATGCAATGAAAATGGACGCAATATCAAAGCGCAAAGGAACACATAGTATTTTTCTCAAACATATAGCCTACTTTACACAAAAATACAACTTGGAAATTTACAAAGTCCATAGAGAACGAAATCCTGCCCATGACATTGCACATAGCGAACTTTTAAAAGCACGCAAAGACTTTTTAACAGATTCACCGCCTGAAATACCTGATTTTATAGCTACGCAACAAGCGATTGAAACATGTAAATATGAAAAATCCCATCATAAGATTATAAGAAAATATTTATCCAAACAGCTAGGCAATGCCTTAGATTTTAACACCCGTATCGTTTTTCTTTTAGATAGAAGTGTCAAACAAGAGCCTTTTCATGACTTATTAAACAATTATGGTATCAACTTATCTAGTTTTTATCAACTTTTAAGAAATAGATTTCCAAAAGCAATGGCGTATAAACAAAATGGCGAAAAGAAGTTACCGACATCCTTTGCAAAAGCTTTGCAGGGCAGCAAATATTGTGTATGTAAAATGAATAATGGATTGTTTTTTATCTTTTATAGGGATACCGTTCCAGAGACAGCCACTATACTTGCGCATGAAGACTTATGTTCAGAATGAAATTATAACCGAAGCAATGAAAATAAAAGTGGGAGTCGATTATAGACTCCCCCTTTTACTGAAAAGATAAGTGCAACTTCAACCTGATTAGCTTAAGTTATCAAGCAAGCCATCAAAAATATGAAGAGCATCTAAGATGGGAGCAGGCGTGGTCATGTCCATACCTGCTTCTTTTAGAAGGTTAATGGAGTAGTCCTTTGAACCGCTTTTTAAAAGATTAAGGTATCTTTCGATAGCAGGTGCGCCCTCTTCTCTAATTTTCTTTGATAAAGCAATAGATGCCGCAAATCCTGTGGCATATTGATATACATAAAATGGCCTGTAAAAATGCGGGATTCTGCTCCAGCCATAACAGGCGTTGGGGGCAGTTTTCACTTCTGTTCCGTGGTACTTT
>Ga0123352_10000568_pt1 | contig 44903 bp, 38 predicted proteins | sample TergutLab28metaG_FD_89700 | JGI IMG/M metagenome (GOLD analysis project Ga0123352, IMG submission 89700) | Labiotermes labralis P1 segment gut microbial communities from Petit-Saut dam, French Guiana - Lab288 P1 | ecosystem: Host-associated > Arthropoda: Insects > Digestive system > Gut ... | reverse complement strand
GACCAAATCATTATACACCAAAAGTATAATGATCGCAAGTCGGCGCATGGAAGTTTAAGCCGTATTTTGGCGCGCATTGGGGTGTAACCACCTCTATGCGCGTTTCTTATTTGGGGCTTTTGAGAGGGCGGCAGGCCGCCGCAAGGCGGCTTTGCCGGCCCATCAAAAGTGGAAAGGTTGAGAGAAATGGAAGTTCAAAAAGTAGCGCGGCAGCTGGACGAACTGGGGCGGATTGTGATACCCGCGGATATCCGTGAAACACTGGGCTGGGAAACAGGAACAAAGCTGGTAATCGAGATAAACGACATTGCCGTCAAATCGATTGTTGTGCGGGAGAGTGTACCCGGCTGTTCGCTTTGCCGGTCTCAGTCTGAAAATCTGATCAAGATTGAGAAAGGGTATATTTGCGGCCAGTGCGCGAAACAGACTGTAAAAGCACTTTAGCCCTTGCGCTCGCCAGCCGATGCGAAAGCCGGCGGAAACTTTTGTTTCCGCCGGCTTTGTCGCTGTCTTAACCGGCCGGTGCGTTACAGGCCGGTGCTTTGATATTTTTGTTTAACCTGGTTGACTTTGTTTTGCTCAGCGGCCTCGGTCGGGTACCAGCCCCGCCGCTGCATCTCGCTGAACACTTCGCCCTGAATCTGGTGCTCTTCGCTTAAAATGTTGAGCATGTCACATTTAAGCGAGGGTGTTGCACACTCGTTCACGCTGGTGTTGTAGCCGTCGGTCACAAACTTCTGGCTGGATAGCAGGTCGGTCATAATATCTTTATCACAAAAGCTGTTCATAACCGTTTCCCCCTTTAGTTTAAGTGACCCATCAAAGTGTTAAAGTGTGCTTGATGCTTGTTAGCGATCTCGTCACACCGCTGTCTGATCTGTCCGTCCTGTGTGGTCTGTGCGTACATCCGGTATTTCTTGATCATATTTTCTTCAACGCTCAGATGATCCTGAATAGCGGAAAGCTCCTTGGCGGTCAAGTTGGCCATGGCGATATTCCTCCTATTTCAGCGAATATTATGGCGTCAAGGCACACGGCCAAGATCGCGTTCACAGATTGCTAAATGCGCGGGCAATTACTCGCGGCCAAAGCAAACTCTCTGTCAACAGCCATCTCTTTCGCGTGCCAGGCTGCCACGGTAATATTGTATCCGCCGCTCTGATCTTTACAACCCGGCCGGCATGAATATTTTTTTGTAAATGCTGCATTTTTTTCTAAATTGGCCTAAACTTTGATGTGCGCCGGTCGACATTATTAATGAAGGAATCGATAAACGACAGTTAACAGGGAGGATCAACCATGCAAATTAATCCGGTAGCCAGCAGCGGGCAGACCCATACAGCCCAGCAGAGCGGGCAGGGCACAGCCGCTCAAACACAAGCGCCCCAAACCTCTGCCCCGCAAAACAATCAGCCCGAAGACCGCTTTGTGCGGTCAAATTACGCAAGGCCGGACACTGAGCGCCTAAGCGAAATTCGCGCTGAACACGCGCGCAATGTCTCCGCTTTCCGCACTATGGTCGCGCATTTAATCGGCGGCCAGGTCAATCAGGACGGCCGGTTTGAGCTTGTGCTCGAAATTGACGAAGCGCTCCAGCTCCAAGCCCAGGAAGCGATCTCCGATATGGGGGATTGGGGAGTCGAAGCGGTGGCCGACCGCATCCTCGATTTCGCCTATGCCATTTCGGGCGGGGACCCGTCTTTTATCAATATGCTCAGACATTCCTTTGAGGCCGGGTTTGCCGCGGTCGAGAGGATGTTCGGCGGTACATTGCCTGAAATCTCCCATCAAACCCGTGAACGGGTACTCGAAGGTTTTAGAAATTGGGAAGAAACCGGCAGCATTCGCCCCGCGTCCGTGGAAGAGTAATCGAACGATCAAACGCCACCCGGCAAGATGTCGGGTGGCGTTTTTTGTTTGTTATCGTTATGATAAAGCGCGCGCAAACAGAGCGTACTGCGCAGACTTGAGAACGCGTTTTGGGACGAGCCGCTCGCCGGTTATTTCTCTTTGGGCCTAAAGACCAGAGCGCCCATAAGCCCGAAGAAGATGGCCGCGGCCACACCGGCCGCCGAGATGGTCAACCCGCCGCTGAGCACGCCGTAGATACCTTTTTCAGCAACGGCTTCACGGGTGCCGCGCGCGATGGCGTTCCCCCAGCCGGTCAGCGGGATGCTTGCGCCGCCGCCCGCCCACTCGACCAGCGGCTGATAGACCCCCAGCCCGCCCAGCGCAACCCCCAACACCACAAAGGTAACCAATATCCGGGCGGGGGTCAACTTTGTGTAATCGATCAACACCTGCCCGACCGCGCAGATCGCGCCGCCGACCAGGAAAGCTTTTGCGTATTCCCAAAAAACTTCCATTTATCATTATACCTCTTGTGTTATTCAGTTGACAGTTGACAGTGTACAGTTGACAGTGAATGTATCGCTGCGCGATGATTTAAATAATGTCCGCGTAGCGGACTCCACAACTGTCAATTGTCAACCGCCACCAGCTTTCGGACTGGTGGACAGGTGCATCAAATGTGCGATCCCCGGGATATCCTGCCCCTGTTGTACGCTGGTCGGGGACATGAGCGCGCCGGTGGCCATAAAGAGCACCTCATTTACTTTGCCCTTGCGCATGGCCGGCAGAAGATAGGCGCAGAGAACCGCCGCCGCACAGCCGCAGCCCGAGCCGCCGGCATCCACTTTTTGGGTATCCCGGTCAAAGAGAATCAGCCCGCAGTCGGCGTGCTTACCCTCCAGCTTATAGCCCTCCCGCTCCATCAACTGGGAAAGCAGATCAGAGCCGACCTGCCCGAGATCCCCGGTCAAGATGACGTCGTAGTTGTCCGGGCCGGTGCCCGTGTCCGCAAAAAAGCGGCTGAGTGTCTGTGCGGCGGCCGGCGCCATGGCCGCGCCCATGTTGGTCAAATCCTTGACGTTCTTGTTCTCAATGGTTCCCACACAGACCCGGCGAATATAGGGCGGGGCCGAGCTTTGACCGACAATGACCGCGCCGGCGGCGGTGGCTGTCCACTGAGCGGTTGGGGGCCGCTGGCCGCCATACTCAAGCGGGAAACGGTACTGCCGTTCAGCCGAACAAAAGTGCGAGGAGGTAACCGCCATCCCGCGGTTTATAAGCCCGCCTTCCACCATCATAGAGGCCAAAATTACGCTCTGGCTCATAGTTGAGCAGGCGCCGTACAGCCCGATAAAAGGGATGCCCAGCTCGCGCAGGCCGTAGTGGCTGGCCGTGATCTGGTTGAGCAGGTCCCCCGCAAACAGCATCTTGATCTCGCCGGGTGAGAGTGCCGCCTTTTCAAGCGCTTTCTCAGCGGCAATTTTTTGCATCTGCCCTTCGGCCAGCTCCCAGGTTTTCTGACCGAAGAGAGAGTCTTCGTTGATGATGTCGAACTGTTTGCCGATCGGGCCTTCAGCTTCTTTCTTTGAGCCGACGGCGGCAAAAGAGAGCAGGCTGGGGCTTGTATCCAGATTCAGGGTGTAGTTTCCGAGATTGGTTGCCATATCCGGGCCTCCTTAATATAGCTTAAACAGATAGAGGATCAGCCCGTAGATTACACCGGAGGCCACTCCGTAAACAATCACCGGCCCGACGATCAGGAACATCTTGGCGCCAAGCCCCAAGATCATTCCCTCGCTTTTGAACTCGAGGGCGGGTGCGGCCACCGCGTTGGCGAAGCCGGTAATCGGCACCAAGCTGCCCCCGCCGCCCACTTTGGCCATCTTGTCGTAAACCCCAAGTCCGGTGAGCAGGACCGCCAAAAAGATCAGGGTAATCAGCCCGGCGGGTGACGCGATCTCCTCGCTCACCCCCCACCGCTCGTATTGGCTGATAAAGAAATGGCCAAGTGTGCAGATTCCGCCGCCGATCAAAAAGGCGAGCGGTATGTCGCGAAAACTTTTGCTGGGCGGCGAGGCCTTCTTGACCATTTCGCCATAAGCATGGTCGGTTAAATTTTCCATGCGAATCCTCCTCACTTGCTGATTTCTTTTATCTTTCACAAGCAGCGCAGAAAATATCCTGGCGACTGTCGAGAAACAATGATTAGAAAATAATGGAAAACAAAAGGACGACGAGACGCCACTGCTTGACGCTTGGCGCTTGACGGTTGCGCCCTCGCATTTGGTTGTGGAAAAGCAGCTGGCGTTTTGGCGGGGAACGGTTATTTTTTGGCGTTTCATCAAAGAGGCAAACAGCACAAGAAGCGCCTGATCATCAGGCGCTTCCCGTCTTGCTCATCCATTTTAGGTCAAACTGTGCCGGACAGTCACTATCCTGCCAGATGATCTGCGATAATCAGCTTGGCAGCAGTTCGCTCCTGCACTTGCGCCGCTGTTCTGCCCGGCGCAACTTCGATTAACCGCAGTCCTTCGGGTACAACCTCGATCACGCAGAGCTCGGTGACAATCATGTTTACTTTGCCCACAGCGGTGGCGGGCAGGGTAATTTTTTCGAGTATTTTGGGGGCGTCTCCTTTTGCGGTGTGCGTCATGGCCACAATCACTTTCTTTGAGCCGGTGACCAGGTCCATCGCGCCGCCCATACCGGGAACCATTTTACCGGGAATTATGTGACTTGCAAGGCTGCCTGCCGCATCCACTTGAAGCGCGCCCAGTACCGTCAGATCCACATGACCGCCGCGGATGATCACAAACGACATCGCGCTGTCGAAAAAACAGGCCCCCGCTTTGGCGGTTACTGGCTTTCCCCCCGCATTGACGATGTTTGCGTCAACTTTGTCTTCTTCCGGCGCGGGACCCATACCCAGCAGCCCGTTTTCTGACTGCAGGATGATTTTTACGCCTTCAGGCAGGTAGTCGGCCACCATTGTGGGCATCCCTATACCAAGATTGACCACCATGCCGTCGCGCACTTCTTTGGCTACACGGCTGACTATGATTTCGCGATCGTTCATACCGGCTCACCCCCCACCATGTAGTCGACAAAAATTCCGGGCGTGGCAATGCTTTCAGCAGGGATCTCGCCCGGGGGGACAATCTGTTCGGCTGCTGCGATCACAATATCTGCCGCGGTCGCGATTACGGGGTTGAAGTTGCGGGTGGTGCCCTTGTAGAAAATGTTGCCGTCTTCATCCACAACCGAGCCGCGCACCAGGGCAAAATCCGCGCGCAATGGCTCTTCAAGCAGAAATTCTTTGCCATTAACAGAAATGACCTGCTTGCCGTTTGCGACGTCGGTGCCCAATCCGGTGGGGGTCAGCACACCGCCCAGCCCTGCGCCGCCCGCGCGAATCTGTTCAATCAGCGTGCCTTGCGGAACCAGTTCGACTTCCAGCTTGCCTTCCCCCATTAGCTGCCCTGCCATCGGGTTTAGGCCAATGTGGGAGGCAATGATTTTGCGCACTGCGCCCGCCGCGATCAGCTTGCCTATGCCTGTGCCGGTAGTGCCCGCGTCGTTGGCGATAACCGTCAGGTTTTTCACGCCCTTTTCAATCAGCGCGTCCACCAGGATTTCGGGCGTGCCGTTGGACATAAAACCGCCGATCATCAAGGTTGCGCCGTCGGGAATCATCTGCGCGGCCTGCGCCGCGTCAATCTGCCTGACCATCTGATACACCTGCCTTTTCTTGGAAAATCTTCCGGCAGCGCGCCGCCACACCTGTTATTCTGAGTTGTGGCGGTGCGCTTTGTTTGCACACACGCCCCAGGCTATATGTATCCGTTGAACGGCAAGGCCCAGCCGAACAGCAGGAGTGTGGTCGTGACCACGCCCGCAGCGACGAGGAGGTAACCGAACTTCCTGTCGGTGGCATATTCTTTTGCCACCACTTCAGATGCCGGGATGACCATCATCTTGTCGTAGAACTCTTTCTCCGCCGCGGTGATGGGGTGCAGCCTGGAGCCAAGTATGGCAAACAGCAGGCTGATGGCCACACCGATAAAGAACGGATGCAGGAAGTTGACGAAAAGGGCGGCGAACGGCTGGATCCCCAGCCCGACAAGTGAGCGGGTGATCATGAAGCTGATAAATCCGGACATCATTGCCCAGCGCGCGCCGGTGGAGGACAATTTTTTGCTGACAACACTGCCGACGCCGGCCACCAGCCAGGAGGACGCAATGACCTCAGACGCAAACCAGGCAATGATGCGCACCCCCGCCAGCCCCATCAGCGTGAGTATCAAGGCGATGACGCCGACGCCCAGCATAATCTTCCGGCTTGAACTGAGCAGGTGTTTGTCGCTCTTGAATTCGCGCTTTACAAGGTCTGTTGTGGCCGAAAAGCCGATGACTGACAAGAATGTGGAGTCGGACGACAACCCGGCGGCCATGATTCCAGAGAGCAGCAGCACGCCCAAAAGCGGCGGAACTACGTTGATAGACGCCCAGATGAGCACCCGCTGCGGGTCTTCTAAGTGTGGGTTAATGTTGAGGACCGAAATGGACGCCATGTTGAGAAAGAGCAGATACATGACGGTGAGTATGGCGCAGATCGCGCCCGCGCGCAGGATGACGTGCTCGTTTTTGGCCATCAGGTTGCGGCCGGCCTGCCAGGGAGAGACGGCGAACACAACCATCCAGACAATGCCCAGGGTGACCGAGTACATGATGGAACCGAACGCCGAATCCGCCCCTGTACCCGGGATGTTTCCGTGGTAGTTGAGCAAGCCTTCAGGCTTGTATGGGTTGGCGATCAGATTGGGCATCAGCTCACTGAGACCGCCTTGGGCCTGAATGATGAAATAGCAGACAAACACAGAGCCGCCCATAAACACAAGAAACATGATCAGGTCGGTTACGATAACGCCCTTGGACCCGGCGTAAAAAGTAAATCCGGTGGAAGCCGCCCACACCATCATTACACAGGCCCAGAACGGAAGCCCGGTCAGCTCTTGAAGCAGGATGGATACCCCGGTATAGGTGGCGAGCAGATAAGCGGTGATAGAAACGATGGTTATTACGCCGGCTACCCGGCGGTTGCGCAGGTCGCTAAAGCGCATACCGAAATATTCGGGCATTGTGCGGCACCGCGTCCTGCGCAGATAGCGCCCGAACACCAGCGGGCCGACTATGTAACCGATCGCGCATATGGCGTTTAACAATACCAGTGACGTCAAGTTCCCGCTGTATACCCAGCCCTGATCCCCGGTGAAGCCGTTGACCGACAGCATAGATACAAACAAAGTACCCGCAAGAAACAGCGTGGTCGCGTTGCGCCCGGTGACATAGTAGTCATCCGCGCTTTTTACCGTGCGCCCGACAAGCAATCCAACGATGAGAAATATGCTAAAGCTGACGATAACTCCGACAATAAATAATGTCATCTGATTCGTACTCCTCCTCTCGGTTGGTCAATTCAATGTGCGGTTAGTCAGACGTTTCGGCGCTGTCTGCCAGTCTGGCCAGCTCGCGCTTGGACTCCCGGCTGGACGCCACAATGAGGATGATGCCAGCCAGTACCAAACAGCCGCCAATTACGAAAGAAAAGATAATTTCGCCCATGTTGAACCTCCCTAAATAATCTTAGATATTCTTCAAACAACCCCTGATTTCGCCAAATTCCAGTCTCGTCAGGCGGTTTCCATTTTATTGCCGTGCGGAATGATCAGGGCGTCAAGGGCAACGATTTTTTCGCCGTTTACCGCGACGGGATTGACGTCAATCTCCCCCGCCCACTTTGCGAGATAAGCGGCGATGGCACAGAACTTTGATATCTGCCCGACCAGCCGGTCAATGTCGGCGGGAACCATCCCCCGAACCCCGGTGAGCAGCGGGTAAGTTTTGAGGGTCGCGAGTTTTTCGCGGATTTCCCTTTCGCCAGCTGTGGGCGGCAGGACAATCCGGTCGCGGAGCACTTCGGTGTAGATTCCGCCCGCGCCCACAACCACAAACGGACCGAAGTCAGGGTCGGTTATCACGCCGAAAATCAACTCTGTGCTATAGCTGAACATGGGGGCGACAATCGCCTTTGGGCCAAGCTTTGCCGACATTTTCGCGTAAGCCGCTTCAAGTGCGCCATAGTCGGCAATTTTTAACACAACGCCGCCCACATCCGCTTTGTGCAAAATGCCTTCGGCGGCCGTTTTTAACACAGCCGGGAAGATAAACTTATCCCTGTTCGCGGCCAGATCACCCGGCTGCTCAATCGCGACCATGGGCAATGTGTTCAGCCCAAGCTCACTTAAAATTGCGAGGGATTGCCGCTCGCCAAGCGGCGCGTCCTGTTCGAGCGTGGCGGCCAGTTTGCCTGGCAGGGAAAGCGGCTGCGGCTCGACCGAAGTAAGGTTGTAATCCCGGTAGTTCAGCCAATTGCGGATAGCCGCCAATGACTCGTGGCTGCCAACCAGCACCCCCGCGCCGAAAGCCCGCACCTGTGCGGTCATGTCGGCCCGGCGGGTTCCGCTGAGGTTGGTCATAAAGACCACCGGCTTGCCCACCCGTTCGTACCCGCTTTTCAGCGCGTTCACACAGCCTTGTGAAAGGTAATACCCATCCCGCATATCCTGGCTGATTACCCCGATTGCGGCGGCACCGTCCCCCAGCATGACGGTGAGCGAATCTCCGATGATCTGCTCAAAGCCGATTCCCGTGCCCCAGGGGTCCAATGGGTTGGCTGCCTCCTGGGTATACTCCTGGATATCGGCCAGCTTTGCCATCGTCTGGTCGGAGAGCTTGGCGAATTTAAGCCCGACATCTTCGGCGACGTCGGCCAGCAGGTTGCGCTCACCCCCCGAATCGGCTATGGCGACCAGGTCGCCTTTCGGCGGGTTCGGGTAAAGGGAGAAGAGCAGCAGCGTGTTGGTCAGCTCCTGTAAGCTTTGGCAGCGAATCGCGCCGTAATGCGCGAAGATGGCGTCGAAAACATCGTCATCTCCGGCAAGCCCGCCGGTATGGCTTTGGGCAAACTGCGCGCCCAGTTCACTCTTCCCGACTTTCATTAAAGCGATTGGAATCCGCTTTTCCCGCGCCTTTTTCAGAGCAGAGATAAAGCTTTGCGGCTTGCGGACCGATTCCATAAACACCCCGACCACCCGGGTGGTCGGCAGTTCCAGCGCGTAGTCTATGTAGTCCTCAAGGCTGGTCACCTGTCCGGTACCCGTAGCCACACAAAAGTTAAACCTGAGTTGTGGCTCGTTGTGGCCGATGGTCGAAAGCACCGAGCCCGACTGGGAACAGAGGGCGATATGTCCGGTAACATTTGCGTCCGGGGCGTCGAAGCCGCAAACCCGCAGGCCGATGTCGTTGTTGTAGTAGCCCATCGCGTTGTGTCCGAGCAGCGGGACGCCATTTTCTTCACACAGGGCGATCAACCGGTCTTCCAGCTGAGATTCGCTGCCGGCTTCTTCTTCGAGAACGCAGTTCGCGAAGACGGTAAGTGCCCGCACCCCCGCGCCCAGGCAGATTTTGGCTTGTTCTTCCACCCGCTTTGCGTTGACGCACAGAACCGCCATATCCACCGTTTGGCCGATGGCCTCCAAGTTTGGATAGCATTTAAGCCCACAGATATCATCATACTTTGGGTTGATCGGGTAAAGGCCGCCCCGGTAGCTGCCTTGCAGAATCATCTTGATCAGGTCGTACCCCAGTGTGCCCTCGCGGTTTGATGCGCCGATCAGCGCAATCGAGCGGGGGGCAAGCAAAAAGTCAAGCTTCTCTTTGGCAGTATACGTTTGCATTTTTGAAAATTCGCCTCCTTCTTTTAGGGCGTATTGCAAATTCCGGGATGCTAGCCCCCGATGCGTTTTTGCTGGCCTTCTCTGTCGGCCTTTAGCACCTGACCCGCGGCGAAATCGTACTGCGCCAGCGCTTCCATGATGGATACCAGGCAGTTGTCCCGCAGCGTTTCCAGCTCCCGCAGTGTTTTGCCATCCGCCTGCTCGGCTGTTTGATCGACGAACTTGTCAATCAGCTCTTCGGTCAGTTCAGGCGCTTCCATATGACACCAGGGCAGCTTGAGGGCGGGGCCGAACTGCTCCATAAAGTGGCGCATACCGTTCTTGCCGCCGGCCAGGAAGTAGGTTAAGTTTGTGCCCATCAGCGCCCAGCGCAAACCCGCGCCATAGCGGATGGCGTCGTCCAGCTCCCCGGTGGTGGCCACGTTGTCGTTGACCATCCAAACGCCCTCCCGCCAAAGGGATTCAAGCAGCCGGTCGGCGATAAAGCCGTCTATTTCCACCCGGCAGAGCAGCGGCTTCATTCCAATGCTTTCGTAAAATTCTTTGGCGACTTGTTTGGCTTCATCGCCGGTTTTTTTGCCGCCGCAAATCTCAACCAGAGGCAGCAGGTAAACAGGGTTGAACGGGTGGGCCACTATAAACCGCTCGGGGTGCTGCATTTCAGCTTGCAGTTCGGTCGGCAATAGCCCCGAAGTGGACGAGCCTATGATGGCGTTCGGCTTGGCGAGCCTGTCGATTTCGGTGAGCAGCGGAACCTTGATTTCCATTACTTCGGGGCTGCTTTCCTGAATATAATCGGCCTCGCGCACCGCGTCTTCCAAATCGGTGGTGAAGCGAAGTTTTCCCCGTTTTGCGGGCGGGACGTCATAAATCCGCTTGAGGGCCGGCTCGGAATTTGCGATTACTTCATTCAGGCCGGCCTGCGCCTGCGGGAACTTGTCGTAAGCGATGACGTCGATCCCATGCCAAAGCAAACGGGCGGCCCAGCCCGCGCCAATTACGCCGCAGCTGATTACGGCGGCGGTTTTAATCTCATTTTTTCCCAATAGCATGGCTGTTTACCCCCTTTTACTTTTTGAGCCCGATTTTCGCGCGGGCTTCATCCGGGCCGACAACCCGCGCGCCCATCCGCTCAATGATTTCCCGCGCGTGCAGCACGAGTTCTTCGTTGGTGGCCATGTGTCCTTTGCCGAGGTAGATATTGTCTTCCAACCCGACCCGTACATTGCCGCCGTGCAGGACGCTCATCGCCGCCCACGGCATTTCCATCCGGCCAAGTGCGAAGCTTGTCCAGACAACGCCGGGGGGCAGTGCGTTTACCATGGCCAGCATATTGGCGGGGGTGGCCTCCGCGCCGTACGGAACGCCCATACAGAGCTGGAATACGCTGTCCGGCGCAAGCAGGCCCTCGGACATCAGCTGCTTTGCCTGCCAAAGATGCCCCAGCTCGAAGGCTTCGACTTCGGCTTTGATTCCGGCGTCAAGCAGCAATTTCGATGTTTCGCGCAGCATGTCCATGCTTGCTATGTATACGCTGGTGGAATAATTTAGGCTGCCACAGTCCAGGGTGGAAAGATCCGGCTTGATTTCGAGAATATGACGCACCCGCTCGTATGGGCTGATCATGTCGGAGCCGGGGCCGCCGCGGTTGTAGTCGTCTTTGTCGGGAACAAAATCGGCGCCCATCCCCGCGGTTATATTGAGAATTACATCGGTGCCGCTTTCGCGGATCAGTTTGGCGGTTTCTTTGTAGAGGGCCAGGTCGCGGGAAAAACGCCTGGTCTCGGGGTTGCGGACGTGTACATGAACGATGGCCGCACCGGCTTTGGCCGCTTTTACCGCGTCGACCGCAATCTCCTGGGGCGTCACCGGCACCTTGTCGCTTTTGTTGGCAGAGTCCCCCGAACCGGTCAATGCACATGTGATGATAACTTCGCTGTTCATTGCTACTCCTCCTAAATAAATCATGTCCATCCGAAATCCTTCGGAATGGCAATGTGAACCATTGTCTACAATGTAACATAATCATGATTATTATTCAACTGCGATTTATAATTTCGGCATAACTACAAATAATGACAATGATTATTTGGTATTTCGAATAATAAAAATCCACCTATATTGGGAAATATTTAGTATATGCTTAAATATTGAACAAATACTTGTTTTGTTCATGTATTTATCTTATAGTATATTGGTGCAATAAAATAATCACAACATCGAGGCGGTATTGGGTCGAATGGGCAATTCATCTGACAGGGCACAGCTGCGTCAACGCAGAATTATGAGCTATTTTATCGAAGCGGCGGATGAAATCATTCAAGACGAGGGCGTGGCCGCCTTAACGATACGAAAAGTGGCAGACAGGGCCGGCTATACCAGCGCCACGCTTTACAACTATTTTGATAACCTGAACCATTTAATCTTTCTCGCTACCCTCAAACACCTGGAAGAATACAACAATGAAATCGCGCTTCGGGTGGCCGGGTGTAAAAATCCCGTGGAAATTTATCTTGTGATCAGCGAGTGCTTTTGCGAGTACTCTTTTCGAGACCCGGAAATTTACAACCTGCTCTTCTATGGCAGCATAGACGAGAAAGTGGATGCGTATACCCGGCAATACTACGAGCTGTTTGAGAACAAAAAGGATGGATTGCCCACTATTTCGAAGATTATCGGGGTAAGCAATCTTTACCGCCGCAGCTTAATCATGTTGATGGATTGCGTGGAAAGCGGCTTTTTTTCGTCTGAAAACGCCATCGACTTCAATGACATTGCCATGCTTATCTACCGGGGTATTCTGCGGGATGTGCTGGACGGCAAGCTGACCGCCCAAAGTGCCACCGTCAAAAATATGAAATACTACTGCCAGCTGATGCGGTTTTATATTGAACCGGAATACCGCGATTTGTTGGACAGCGGTTATCTAAAAGCGGCAGTGGATCAGTAATCTTGTTGATACCCAATAATTGTGGTATAATGATCACTGAAAGGCGTGAACATTATACGGATTTTGATGGCCGCGCCTACGGCGATGGCCAATTATACCATGGCTGCGCTCATGGCATAATGATCACTGAAAGGCGTGAACACTATACGGATTTCGATGGCGGTGCCGGTTTTAGATCACATATGGCAAATAACACAAAACACAGCGGGAGACAGGCTATGAATCAAGATACAAACGCAATTGCGTTGCTTAATCGCGATATTGAGCTGTTGGATAACATGCTCGAAGAGATTCTGTTTACACATGGCGGCCGGGAGCTGGTAGACCGAATTAAAAAAATTCGGGAGCTGGCGAAAGCCTGGCGCTCGGACGAAGCGCCGGGAACAACCGAAACCGCTATCAAAACAGAAATCGCCGCACTTGACTTTGATGTGCGGCAGGATGTTATCCGCGCTTTTGCAGCTTATCTGCTTCTGGTTGACGTTGCCGAACAAAACATCCGCATTAGAATGAACAACCACTACGAGCTGGAAGACACAAAAACATCTCAGCCTTTTTCGATTGAGAATGCGATTGTAAAGCTAAAAGAGGCCGGGTACAGCGCTGAAGATATTAAAGAAGCGATTCCGCACCTTTCTATGCGGCTGATCATCACGGCGCATCCGACAGAGTCGACCAAACGCACAATTCTAAATATCAAAAAAAGGCTGAGCGTCCGGCTGCAAGAGCTTGAGAACCCTTTTCTGACAGAAAAAGAAGTCGAGTTTGTCAAAGAAAATATCCTGAACGAAGTCACGATTCTATGGCAGTCCAATGAGCTTTCAAGCAAGAAGCCAGGCGTATTGGATGAAGTCAGAAGCGGCCTGTATTACTTTGACAACACATTCTTCGACATCTTGCCGGATATCCACCGAAAGCTGCGGATCAACCTGCAAAAACACTTTCCCGGCGAAAAGTGGGAGATCCCCAACTTCCTCCGCTTCGGTTCCTGGATTGGGGGAGACCGTGACGGCAACCCGTTTGTCACCCACGATATAACCTGGAAAACTTTAGAGCTTCAGCGCGAGCTGATTGTCGCCAAATACATCGAAACCTTTGACTATCTGATCAGCCGCTACAGCTATTGCACAACCCGTATCAAAGTGAGTGATGCGCTGGTCGAGCTGGTCAACGACAAAGAAGACAAATACCTGACGGACGCCCAAAAGTGGCCGGTAGAGACAGAAATGTATCGCCGCGCCCTTACCTTTGTGCGCTTTCGGCTGACACAAGTCGGCGTGTCGGATATGGGATACAAAAACCCGGATGAGCTTTTGGCAGAACTTAGAATCATTCGCACAAGTTTAAAAACTCATCTCCCCTCACAGGATGAGCTGAGGCGAATCAACACGATTATCCGGCAGATCGAGTTGTTCGGGTTCCACCTGGCTTCCCTTGAAGTGCGCAACCACAGCGGTGAGCACGAAGCGGCTATGGACGAGATTCTCGCGAAAGTAAACGTCACCAGCCATTACGCGACACTGTCTGAAGAAAAGAAGCAGCTGGCGCTCGTTCATGTGCTGACCGACCCGCGCCCGCTTCTGCTGCGCGGAGAGAGCTACGGCGAAAAAACGCGCGAAGTGATCGCGACCTTTCAGACCATCAAACGGGCGCACGAAGCGTTCGGGGCGGTTGCGATCCCCACATATATCATCAGCATGACACAGGCGCCGAGTGACCTGCTTGAGGTATTGGTTTTCGCGAAAGAAGCGGGCCTTTATTACCTGCACCCGGACGGACATATCACAACAACGCTGAAAATTGCCCCACTGTTCGAAACCATCGGGGACTTGTCAACCTGTCAGGCAACCATGCGCAAAATGTTTGAAGTGCCAATTTACAGGCATCACCTTGCGCTGTTGGGCGATTATCAGGAGATCATGGTCGGGTACTCAGACGGCAGCAAAGACGGCGGCACACTGACAGCCAATTGGAAAATATACAAATCACAGCTCGAAATCAACCAGCTGGCCAAAGAATATGGGATACACGTCGAGTTTTTCCACGGACGGGGCGGCTCGCTCGGGCGGGGCGGCGGCGAGCTGAACCGCAGCATCGTCTCCCAGCCTGCGCAAAGCGCCGTGAACGGTGTTAAAATTACCGAACAGGGCGAAGTGCTCTCAACGCGGTATTTGCTGGCCGAAATCGGACACAGAAACCTTGAACAAGCGACATCCACCTTGCTTGAAACGGTTGTAACGACATTAAAAGCATCGGCAGAGAACAGCAATGTACAGCTTGAGCCGGATGAGTGGGTTGACTCTTTAGACGAAATTTCACAGGCCGCATTCGCCAAATATCGCGCCCTCGTCTTTGAGGACGCCGACCTGTTTGAATATTACAACGACGTTTCGCCGCTGAAGAACTTCGCGAATTTGAACATTGGGTCCCGCCCGATGCACAGGGTCGCGAACCCCAGCTTTACCAGTCTGCGCGCAATCCCCTGGGTGTTTGGCTGGATGCAGAACCGGCAGCTGATACCGGCGTGGTATGCCGCCGGCACCGGGCTTACTGCTTTTGAAAGCGCCAAAGACGGCAACCTTGCGCTTATGCGCAAAATGTATAAAGAGTGGCCGCTCTTTAACGCCATTATCAACAACCTGCACGCCGCGCTGTTAAAAGCGGATATGAAGATCGCCAAGGCGTATATCCCCCTCGCGAAAAATCAGGAGGCGGCCAAGCGGATTTTTGCAAGCATTGAGGAAGAATACAAAAGGACAAAGGAAATCGTCCTGCGTATTTCTGAGGTTGATGAGCTGTTGGCGCACTTCCCGCTTGCCAGAGAATCGGCGCTCAACCGCGCCCCCCATATTGACCCGCTCAACTTTTTACAGGTTGACCTGCTTAAAGCGCTGTATGGCAGCGGTGCGCTCGGTGAGGAAGAGGAAGCGGAACTGCGCACCCAGGTTTTGCTGACGATTAACGGAATTGTAGCGGGGCTTCGCAATACAGGCTGATCCGCCTTAAAACAATATGCCCATTGCGATTGTCTTTCAAATCGCAATGGGCATCGCTGTTAATTTGGAAGTGGCGCTCTACTGCCGAACCCACACGGTCTCTTCGTCGTAAAGACGGCTGAAATCATTTTCAAAACCAAGGACAAGGCCCTCCGCCTCTTCAAGAATCTCGTCCATCATCACCCCGATCATTGCGTCAACAACCCCGCCAATCATCGCTTCGGCAAAGTCTGCCGTTTCGGGGTCGGCCAAAAGCTCTTGCAAATCTTCGTCCTGCGCAAGAATATTATCGACCAGGTCACGGATGTCGTTTTCTAAAGCGTCCACATCGACATGCATCTCAATGGTTCTCGCGCTTTGGTCAATCGTGAAGGTGCCGTTAACGACAAAGTCGCCTTCAAGCTCGGGCATATCCATTTGTGCGAGGGGTGTGGACATTGTAAACCCGGCCGCGGTGAACTGCAGTACCATTTCCGGCTCATCCTCTGAGAGGTAGGTACCTTCCAGAACATCGTCGGCTCCGCCACCGCCGCCACCGCAAGCAGCGAGCGCAAGGATCAGCACAAAGGCCAGTGCAAAAATTGTTAAGCGTTTACTTGTCTTCGTCATTGTTTTTCGGTCTCCTCTTGTTTTGTTTGTTTTTCGGGCTTACAAGCTTTTTTGACGGCGCCGGCAATTCGCGGGATGCCTAAAGTGCCGCTGCCGATAAAACTTGACCAGGGTTACTTCATTATGTACCACCTTTCTCTTTCAAGTGCTCGTTATATCTGCTCTTGCGATTGCAAGCAACAAGCCAATCAACAGTCCGGCGCGAAAATGGTTAGGTGAATCGCCACACAAGAACCCCTCTCCGTAGGCGCGGCCGTTAAGAATCCGTATAGTGTTTACATCCCGGAATGAATATTATATCATGATTTATGACGGATGTCATGCTTTTTGTTTTGGTCGGCCCGATTTTACCTTAAACGCACCATTGAGTCCGGCTGTCAAACATGGTACAATCTAAACAGCGCCCCGGTTGGGACTTGCCCCCGGTCGGCTCACCCAAGGGATTCAAACAGCTAAGAAAGAGGGGGAAGCAGTCAATGAATGTAATGATTGAACAGCTTATGCATGTCAGCGGCCGGCAGTTTACCGAAAGCCAGATCCAGCTGGTCGGGGGCTACTTAACCGGCCAGGAAAAACTGGAGAAGGTAACGTCTACCCTGGGTTCGCTGAAAAATGTACACAGCGGCCATTTTTACAGCAGTGGGCGGGAATGTCAACAGATTGCGCGCGAATGTAAAAAAGAGCCAAAGCTGCTCACCCGGGTCGGGCGCTACTTAATCCTTGCGCACAGTATGTCCGAGCTGTTTTACCGCACTCTGATCCTTCAGCTTTTAAACAGCGGCCTAAGCCTGACCGAAGTGTTTCTCGACAGCGGAATGGACGAAAGCTGGCTGATCGGTTATCTGCTTTACGAAGTGCCATACTACCGGCACGACATACCTGGACATTTGCATATGATTGCCCGGCGCAGCCCGAAAGCTTTGCCGGAATATGCCAAAAAAGCCGATCCAAACCCGAGGCTTCTTGCCCTTGCTTTTCTTGCGGGGCAGGGTGATCTGCCCCGGGCAGGGCTGTTGCGGGACACTATGAAAACTTTTACAAATGAGATGAAAACCGCGGTGGACGCCCTGCTCAAACGGTGGGGAAAAGAAGCAAACGGCAGCCGCAGGCAGCCCGCGGCCTCGTACACAGGGGAATCGCCCGACCCCATTGTCTTTGCGGCGTTTTTGCTCACCGAATACAAGCTGCCGGATATAAACGCGCTTGCAAGACAGGTTTGCGCCGCCAATAACGCAAGGTTTATCCGCGGTCTGGTCAATGTCCTGTGCGGCAATGTCGCCATTAACTGGCTGAACGGCCACGATACCGTGTACAGCCAATCAGACGAAGCGGGGAAACAAGAGCTGGAAGGGTACTTTGCGGCGATCGAATCCGCCTGCGCGGGCTTTGGCATTCCGCGGGAATATATGTGCGCGTTTGTCGCCGAGCAGATGCTGTGCAGCAAAAATCCCTGGCGGGATATCTGGCAGGCCCGCTACCGGGATGTAACAGGCGCGGCGCTGGCTGCTTCGGCCGATCAGCCCGCCACACAGGTACAGTTGTATCTCTTGCTCGCAGAGCTTGGGCAGCCGCTGCCGCTTAAAATCTGCGAAGAGCTGAGTATTCGCGCGTTTGGTGAAGGCCCAACCGATGCTTACTTTGACCAAGTAGCCGCCTGGCTTGTCACCGGCGAGGGCGACCCCGCCGGCCTGCCCAAGCTGGACCAGGCCTTTATGCACGTCCACACGTACAACTACAGCAAAAACACCAATTACATCGCAATCCTCAGCCTGCCCGCCGAGTCCCCTGTCTGGATGCGGTATCTTTGGTACACCGCGGTGCATCACCCGCAGAATGTCGTGATTCCGGTGGCGGTGCGCTACCTGAGCGAGACGCGGGGGATAAGCGGCAGCGAAATTGCGCGCAAAGCGATCGATTTTGGCTGTGGGCAGACGCTGCTGCTCAGCGCGGCTTACCCTTACTACAACTTTACCGATCAAGTACCCGCTTTAAGCGAGATCATGCGCGCGCTGGCCCTGCACAATCCCGGCTGGGTGGCGGCGGCCATGTCCGACAAGGGCGTCGAGCTTGAAGCGCGTCTGCTTTTGCTCCAAGCCTTGTACGACGCCGCGCCCGGCCACGACCCGGCTATCCTGTTTGCCGCTTTGGGGGATTCCTCCAAAAAGATTCGTGAGGCGGCGATCGGTTATCTGCGCCCGCGCACTGATTTGACCGAACAGGTACGCGCTCTGCTGGACAGCAAAAAGAAAACGGTGCGCGAGGCGGCGCAGAGCTTGATCCTTGCATATGAGGGCGCATCCGATTTACCGCCCGGTGAAGATGACGCCGCCGGCGGCCTTGTCGCCTATTGTATTCGCCATATGCCAAAAAATGCCGCAGGCGGGCTGGCCTGGGCACTGCCCGGCGGGGCGCCGGTTATCCGCAATGCGAACGGCACCGCCCCTGCGGATGAGGCGGTCGTGCTCTTTTATCTGCACGCCATCCTTTCGGCCAAAAGTTTTGACTTGCCGCCAAAAATTATGGAAATCCGCGCTTTGCTAAACGGGGGCGACTTAAACGCGCTGGCCGTCGAAATCTACGAGGTGTGGCTGGCGGCGGGCGCGCCCGCCAAACAGAAAGCCGCCGTGCTCCTTTACGGCGTTCACGCGGGGGACGCGCAAGTCACCACGCTGGCGCGGCAGATCGAAGTCTGGGCGGATTCCTCCCGCGGGGCGCTGGCCTCGGACGCCGTCCGCGCACTGGCTTTGGGCGGCAGTGACCTTGCGCTGATGCGGGTGGATTCGTTTTCCCGCAAGTTTAAAAACAAACAGGTACGCCGCGCGGCGGGCGAAGCGTTTGGCGCAGCGGCGCAGGCGCTGGGTGTAACCCCGGAAGTGCTGGGTGACCGCATTATCCCAACGCTGGGATTTGACCGGCGGGGCGAAAAAGTGATCGACTACGGCGCGCGGCAGTTTACCGCCCTGCTCACCCCCGCAATGAACGTGGAACTGCGGGACAGCACCGGTAAAAAGATCGCTTCCCTGCCCAAACCGGGCGCAAAAGACGACGCCGCACAGCGCGCAAAAGACGAATTCGCCGCCCTCAAGAAAAGCCTCAAATCGGTTGTGCAGGCGCAGAGCCAACGTCTGGAACAGGCGCTGGCCGCCGGCCGCTATTGGGATGTGCCCGCGTGGGAGAAGCTGTTTGTGCAAAATCCGATCATGCACAGCTTTGCCGCCGGGCTTGTCTGGGGGGTGTACGACGGCGAGGTTTTGCGCGAGACGTTCCGCTATATGGAGGACGGCAGCCTGACCAAACCGGATGAGGATGAATTTACCTTTGATGCGGTCGGCGATGGGCTGATCGGCCTTGTACATCCGCTGGATATGGACGAAGACACCCTCGCCCTTTGGCGGCAGCAGTTTGAAGATTACGACGTAAGGCAGCCGCTGTTGCAGCTAAACCGCGCTGTCTTCAAACCGGAATCCGGTGAAACCCGTGTGGTCGAGCGTTTTGCGGGCAAGCGGATGCTGGGTATCACTTTGATGGGCAAGCTGCAAAAAGCCGACTGGTTCAAGGGCAGTGTGCAGGACGCGGGCGGCTTTAACACCATGTACCGCGAGATCGGGCAGGTGGGCGCGCAGGTTTACTGCTCGTATATGTACGTATCGCCTATGCCGGATGAAGTCGTCACTGTGGGGCAGGTCGGATTTTATCAGGCGGGCAGCATTAACCGCGGCAGTTATATCTATGACGAAATAAAGGCTGAAGACCTGTTCGAGATCGAACAGCTTTCGCCCCGCCTGTTTTCGGAAATCATACTGGATTTGACAAACGCGACCGCCAGCGCCAACGAAACGGACGAAAACTGGCGCGCCGAATGTGAAGGGTGGAAGATCAAAGAATGAGAGAACACATCAAGCCACCGGCAGAGGTTTTATACGCACAGGAACTCACCGCCCTTGAAAAGTCAGACGCGGGCAACCCCAAACCGCAGGGCTGGCGGCTTTCGCCCAAGGCGGTGCGCACTTTTATCTTGGGCAGTGAAAAACCGCTCAATGTGGATGGCGAAAAAGCAAACATCGAAAAAAAGTTTTACGGCGACAACACGCTGGTTGAGCGCTGTATTATCACACTGGCGGGCAGTCGGGGGCTGATGCTGGTCGGTGAGCCGGGCACAGCCAAAACCATGCTGTCCGAACTGTTGTCGGTGGCAGTCAGCGGGAACTCGACCAACACGGTACAGGGCACGGCCGGTACAACCGACGATCTGATTAAATACACCTGGAATTACGCACTGCTTCTGGCGCGGGGGCCGGTGCCCGACGCGCTTGTGCCCGCCCCGCTCTACCACGGGATGAAAAAGGGGATCATCACCCGCTTTGAAGAGATCACCCGCTGCCCGAGCGAAGTGCAGGATACCCTGATTTCGGTCATGAGCGACAAAGTGCTCAACATCCCCGAGTTTGGCGAGGAGGGCGTCTTGTTCGCGAAACCCGGCTTTAACATCATCGCGACCGCCAACATCCGGGACCGCGGGGTAAACGAGATGTCCTCCGCGCTCAAGCGGCGGTTCAACTTTGAGACCGTCAACCCGATCTCCTCGGTAAAGCTGGAGTGCGAGATCATCGAGCGGCAATGCCGCGCCCTGCTGGCCGACACAGCACCCGACATCCCTGTCCGGACCAATGTGGTCGAGCTGTTGGCCACCACATTCCACGAACTGCGGGAAGGGCAGACCACCGAAGGGGTCAAGATCGAATCCCCCGCCGCGGTCATGAGCACGGCCGAAGCGGTCAGCCTTTATCACCAGACCGCGCTTTCCGCGCATTATTATGAAGAAGATATCTCCCTTGACACGCTCGCCCAAAATCTCTGTGCCGCCGTACTCAAAGAAAGCAAGGACGACCTGCCCCGGCTGCGTGCGTACTTCTCGTCGGTGGTCAAAAAGCGCGGCGAGGCCGACCCTTTGTGGAAAGCGTTTTACGAGGCCCGCAAGTGGATACGCTAGATTACACCGCGCCGGTGCTGTTTTTCCCAATCCGCCATCACAGCCCGGCCTGTGCCCTCCACCTGAAACGGGTGCTGGAAGAGTATCAGCCGGACGCTGTCCTGATCGAAGGGCCGGCCGACGCCGGCCACCTGATTCCCCACATCGGCGCGGCCGACAGTCTGGCGCCGCTGAGCATCTATTTTCAGTGCAAAGTTGAGGATGAAGCGGGTGAGACCCGCCGCCATGCCTGTTATTTCCCGCTGATGGACTACTCCCCCGAGCTTGTAGCCATTCGTTATGGGGCGGCCAACGGCGTCGCCACCGGTTTTATCGATCTACCTTACGGCGAGCTGGCGCAGTATGACCTGCCGGGCAAAGAAGAGGAGGGCAAAGAATCCTATTACGATGACTATTACATGGCGCGCAGCCGCTATATCGCGCGGCTCTGCGAAAAACAGAACTGCCGCCACTACAGCGAGCTGTGGGAAAAACTGTTTGAGATCGGCGGCCTTGGACTTAGCACCGCCGACTTTATCGCGAACATGCGGGCATTCTGTCACTTTTCCCGGGTGGAGTACCCGCCCGCCCTCCTGCTGGAGGACGGCTGTGCCGCGCGGGAAAACTTTATGGCAAAAAAAATCCGCGAGGCGACAGGCAAACACGACAAAGTGCTTGTTCTGACCGGCGGGTTTCACACCGAGGCAATCGAAGCGCTGCTGGCCGGGGCAAAACCGGTCGAGACCCCCAAAAAGAAGCCGGCGGCCGCCGACAGCTACCTGATCCCCTATTCGATGGCCGAGTGCGACCAGCTGACGGGTTACGCTTCGGGGATGCCTTATCCCGCCTATTACCAGACGGTGTATGAAAATCTGGACACACTTGAAAGCACCTTTGCCCGCGCAAACACGTTTTATCTCGCAAAAATCGGCGGTGTGCTACGAAAACGCGGGCAGCCGGTGTCGATCGCAGATGAAGTGGCTTCGTCCGTTCAGGCGCGGGGGCTTGCATCCTTGCGCGAAAAGCCGCAGCCCGGCGTGTACGAGCTTTTGGACGGCGTGCTGAGCGCGTACGTAAAAGGCGAGGCAAACATCGGGTCTTCCGCTATCTTTTTGGCCGCCGGTGAAATCTTGCGCGGGGATGCGGTGGGAAAAGTTTCGGCGGGTGTCGAAAAAATCCCGCTGCTGGTGGATTTTGAGGCGCAGGTCGCCACCTTTAAGCTCAAGCCAACCGTTGCCCGCCGGGAAGCCACCCTTGAAATCCTCAATCGCAGGCAACACCGTGAAGCGTCGGCCTTCTTCCACCGGCTTGCGTTTTTGGGCGCGGGCTTTGCCGAGCGCAGGTATGGGCCTGACTACGCCTCCCTTGACACATCCCGGGTGCGGGAAAAGTGGAGCTACGCCATGAGCGCCCGGGTAACCGGTGCCCTCGTGGACGTCTCGCATCTGGGCGGAACAGTGCGCGAGGCCGCGCTCACAAAACTATTGGGCCGGCGCACCGGCCAAACATCGGCGGGGGCGGCCACCCGCCTGCTCATCGATGCGGTGGTGATGGGCCTGACCGAACAACTGACGTCTTTGGCGGACGGTTTAAGTGAAGTGATCGCGCAGGACAGCGGCTTTCTCTCCCTGACCGAGGGGGCGGCGCACCTTTGCTTTCTCGAAAACGCCTGTACTTTGCTTGACTTGCCCAAAATAGCGGGCGCGCAGGAACTTCTGGGGCAGGCATATGAAAAGTCGTGCTCCGAGCTGTGTGCGCTTAACACGACCAGCCCGGACGAAGACCTCGCGCTGGCCAAAGCCGCCAAATCCCTTTACCAAAGCGCGCTCCGCCCCGGTATGGATACTGAACTCTTCACCGACGCGCTTTCTACCCTTGTGGAACAAAACCAGCCGCCGGTGATCCTGCACGGCGCGGCGGTCGGTTTTTTGTACAGTGCCGGGATATTCGACGGCGAGCAGGCGCTCGGCCACGCGCGGGCTTATCTCTTTGGTACAGGCGAAGTCGCCCGCCAGACCGGCCAGTTCTTCACCGGACTCTTGATGAGCGGGTGGGATATTATGTTTGCACACACCGGCTTTGTGCAGGGGCTTTCCGCGATGCTTGCCCGCCTGACACACGAAGATTTTCTGATTGTCTTGCCCGATTTGCGCCTTGCGTTTTCAGCGCTTTCACCGACCCAGACCGACCGGCTGGCCAAGATGGTGGCCGAGCTGCTGGGGGTAAACCGGCGGGAGCTTGAAAAAAAGGCAATACCCGAAGAACTTTTGCTGCTTGGGCGGGAGTTGGACATCTACGCGGAGGGGAGGGCGCGCAAATGGACAAAGAGCTAGAGCTTGGCCGCTGGCGGCTGGTGCTTGGCCGGTATGCTGATCAGGGGCTGGGCGAGGGCGGCGCGCTTTCCGGTGAGTACGCCCAAGTTGACGCGCTGATGGACTTCCTCTATGGGCGGGAGTACAGCGAGGAGCGCGGTATGCTTGAAGGCGGCGGCGAGGGCGGTCTCGAAGGCGGACAAGGGCCGCCCCAGCTGACCATCCCCTCTTGGATCAATCAGATTCAAAAGCTGTTCCCGAAAGAAAGTGTGGCCCGCCTTGAGCGCCACGCGCTGGAAAAATACAACCTCACCGAGCTTTTGACCGACGCGCGCGTACTCGAAAAGCTTGAACCAAATATGGCATTGCTCGGGCAAATCCTGTCATTTAAAGGGATGATGAACGCGCAAGTTCTGCAAAGCGCGCGCCGGATTGTCGCGAGGGTGGTCGAAGAGCTTATGCGCAAGCTGGAAAATCAGGTGCGAAACGCCGTGACCGGCAAGCGCAACCGGCTGCACTCCTCCACCCGCAAAAGTGCGCGCAACCTTGACTTTAAGCGCACCATCAAAAAGAACTTAAAGCACTATGACCCCGAGGCGCAGACCATCATGCTTGAGCGGGTCTACTTTTACGAAAACCTGCAGCGCTTTAACCCGTGGAACATCATCCTGTGTGTGGACGAAAGCGGCAGTATGATCGAAAACGTGGTACACGCCGCCGTCATGGCCGGGATTTTCGCCAAGCTGCCGGCTATCTCGACAAAGCTGGTCATCTTTGACACCGAAGTGGTTGACCTGACCGGCTATGCCAGCGACCCGGTGGAGGCGCTGATGAGCGTACAATTGGGCGGCGGCACCGACATCGGCAAGGCGCTGGCCTACTGTGAAAGCTTGGTGGACACACCCGCGCGCACCATATTGGTGCTTATCTCCGACTTGTATGACGGTGGGGGGTATCGGCCGATGTACGCGCACACCGCTTCGATGATTGAAGCGGGCGTCAAAGTGCTCTGCCTGACCGCCCTTGACAGCAGCTGCGCCGGAGTCTACGACAAGACCGCCGCCAAGCGTCTTTCGGCAATGGGCGCGTCGGTGGCCGCACTCACCCCGGGCGAGCTCGCAAACTGGATTGGCGAGGTTATCTCATAATGTCACTCAAAGCGGCGATTCAACACGCGGACGAAGATTTTCTCATTGCCCTTAGCAACAAGGGCCTGTTTGGCCGCGCCCAGCGGGAATTGCCCGGCGCGGGGGTAGAAGTTTCCTGGCAGAATGATATACTGACCGCTGCTTTCGCGGACGGCACTGCGCTGACCATTCAAGGAACAGTGCAAAGTTATATCTGTACCTGCCCCTCCCGCGTGGCCTGCAAACACCTGCTGATGGCTGTGCTTGCCGCCCAAAACGCAGGCGAAAAGTCGGATGAAACAGCGCCCCCGCCCGACTTTTCGTATATCGCGGCGACAGATGCGCAAACCCTTGAAAAGCTGGCGGGAAAGCGGATTTACACCACCGCCGTCATCGCCGCCCAAAGCGGGCAGGAATCCACCATTGAAGAGGGCAGTACCCTTTCGGTGCGTTTTGCCGACACCGGGCATACCGTGCGCTTCCTGCCCTCCGGAAATTTAGAAAGCGCCGGGTGCAGCTGCAAGGCGGCGGAGTTCTGCGTGCACAAAACACAGGCCGTACTGCATGTTATCCTGCAAAAAACCGATGGCCTTGATTCGTCTTTCAGGATTGAAACCCCGGAGTCTGAGCCGGTTTTCAGCGCCTCCCCCGCCCCGATTGTGCGCGGCTTTGTCAGCCAGACTTTGGAGATTGGCCTTGCCCGCCTGCCCGAAGACATGCCCGGACGTTTTTTACAGCTGGCCACCATCTGTCACGGCGCGCGATTGCCTCGTCTGGAGCGCCTGTGCAATCGGGTGGCGGGGCAGACCCGGCTGCTCATTTCAAAGAACGCGGGCTTTGACCGGGACGCACTGCTCGGTGACCTGTCCGATATCCACGCGCTTTGTCTTGCGATTGAGTCCGGTGCGCGGGATAAAGAAACGGTCGGCGTCTTTCGGGAGCAGTACCAGCCCCAGCACACAATGACCCTGCATGGGCTGGGCGCTTATCCGTGGCACTCCACCGGCGGGTACACCGGCATCACCCTGTTTTTCTATCACCCGCAGGGCGGGCAGCCCCTGCGCTATACGCTGGCGCTGCCGGACAGCGCCGGCCCCGACCCCGAGCGGATGCTCGATTCGGGCGCGCCGTGGGGGCTTGCGGGCAGGCTGCGCGATCTTTGCCATGCTTCGCTCACCCTTACCGGCGGCAAGCTTAACGGTTACGGACAGCTTTCTTCTTCCGATGATGGCCGCGGCCACTTTTTGGGTGGTACAGATTATCACAGCCCCGAACTCGCCCCCATCCGTTACCAAAAGTTTTCGGGTTTGGCGCCTGCCCTGTGGGACGCAAAAGAGCGCGGGCAACAGGAGCTTGTGGCCATCCTGTGTCCCGCCGAGTGGCCGGACAGCCGGTTTGACAAGATCGGGCAGGTGTGGAGCTGTATTGTCCGCGACGAGGAAGACTGCCCGCTGACCTTGCAAGTGCGATATCAGGCGGCCACAAAAACGCTGATTGAAAACCTGTCAAGCGCGCTGCCAGCTGCGCGAGCGAGCGGCGCAGGGCTGCTTGTACGCATCCGGATGGAAAAAGGACGGCTGACTGCCTTTCCGGTTACCCTTTACGGGCAGAGCATCACCGAACTGGGCTTCGCGCAGAAAAGGGCAAAGGGCAAGAAAAAAGATTACTACGACTGGGGTGTGCAGCCGTGATTTACGGGGAGATGCGCGGGATTTTAGAAGACGCGCGGGATTTGCTGGGCGTTTTGTTCGAGCACGGGCTGGCAAGTGCCGCCCCCATCAGCAAGGAGCTTGAAGAACAGCAGCGTATTTTTGCCGGGGCCGGGCTGTCCCACGGCGAAAAGCTGCTGGAAGAACTTCGGGGTGTGCTGGATGCCAATCGGCTATCCACTGCCGGGAACTGTGAGCGGGCCGCCGGTCTGGTCACCGAATTGTGGCGGTACACATCATCCTGCCTATACAAGCTTGACTTCGCGCAGGCAGAATCCGAAAGCGCCGCCAGTAAAACCCAAGCATGATAATCAACGGGCTTAGAGCTTGCGTCGACTATATAAACTACGCCCATCGGGACAATTGTCCCGATGGGCGTAGTTGTAACTAAAGTGTAAGTTTTGTTCCGACCCCCATATCAAGCGCCTTATTAAATATAAACCGCGCCATAGCCACATCAAAGACAGACATCCCGATGTTTGAGCAGACGATCAGCTCCTTGTCGCTTTCGCGCCCCTTTGCAATGCCGGCTACCACCTCACCTGTCTGGGCGTACACCTCCGGCATACCGTCCGGGAAGTAGCCTATTTCGGCGAACAGCTTGTGCCCTGCGGCGCTATCTACGATGTATTTGTCCGCGCGCTTCTGCGTTTTGGGGTCCCAGAAAGTGTTCAGGTCACAAGGCAATATGGTCTGGCCGGCGGATATCCACTCATCTTTCACCGCAGCAAGCGGCTCGCGCATAATAACGGTAGCCGAGCTCATGACCTGACAGTTTTCTGCGATCTCTTTCGGGCTTTTTGCCTTTATGATTTCTACCGGAACATCGCCTTTTACCTGCGTGATTAAGTCATCCATGGCTTGTGCGCGGGTATCGTATATGTATATCTTTTTGAGCTTCTTAAGTGCCTTTACCACAAAGCGCACATGTGCGACCCCCTGTACGCCGCAGCCAAACATGCCGAAGCTTTCAGCGCCCGGATGAAGCGCGCCGGCCGCGATCACCGTGACGGCCGGGGTGCGCATGGCCGTCATCCAAGTGCCGTCCATCACGCTCATCGGGAACCCGGTCATAATTTCGTTGAGGGTCAACAGGGACGAAGTCTGGGGCAGGCCGTATTTCGCCGGATTCTGGGGATAACACTCGATCCACTTACAGCCGCAGGCTTTTACGCTGGGTACAAAGGCGGGCATTGCGTGGTGAAAGGCTTCTTTGTGTGGATGAACGCCGATTTTTGCGGGCATTTCGCACTCGCCTTTTCCGTGGGCGACGAGTGTTTTTGTTACGAGTTCAAGGGTCTCGTCGATTGTCGGCCCGGCTTTCATGCACGCCTCCCGGCTTAGGTATAAAAACTCTGTGCCAATTTTTACCTTGGCGTCGATGCGTACCTTGTCATCTTCCAATTCTTTGAGCAGTTTCGAATCCATTTCAAGCATTTTACATATCTCCTTTATTGTTTTCGCATACCATTCGCTGCAAGACAGAATATATTGGGTCAAATCGATAAAGCTATATTATGTTTAGATTATATAAAAATATTGTTGAAGCATATCGTTTTAATGGTAATATTCAAATAAGCGTTTGTCAAGATAAATGTATGTGCTGTAATTATTTTGTAATACTATAACTTTATCCACAAAATGTACCGCCGGCAAAGACCAAAGCGGCGAACCGCATGGAAGGCTGGCAAAGCGCAATGGAAGAAGCGAAGAGTTCCGCAACAATTGACGCTCGCTCGCCGGGTTTGTAATTGCGGGATGAATGTGTTAGACTTGAAAAACCACATAGAAGGGGGAAGTTTCATGCAGCAGCTAAAGGATCGGATTCGCGCGGAGGGGAAAGTGCTTCCAGGCAACATCATTAAGGTGGATGGGTTCCTCAACCATCGGGTGGATGTTGCGTTAATGCGCAAGATGGCCAGGGAGTTTGCGCGCCTGTTCGACCTTACCGGGATTACGGCGGTGCTCACGGTGGAAGCGTCGGGCATTGCGATCGCGTCCATTTGTGCCGATGAGTTCGGTGTGCCGATGGTGTTCGCGAAGAAAGCCAAGTCGGACAACATTGAGGGCGGCCTTTATCGCAGCGATATCCATTCCTATACATACAAGAAAGACGTCACGCTGCTGCTTTCCCGCCAATGGCTGACCGGCCAAGACAAAGTGTTGATTGTGGACGACTTTCTCGCCAACGGTGAAGCCCTGCGCGGGCTGGTGGAAATAGTAGAGCAAGCCGGGTCGCAGCTGATCGGCATCGGTGTCGCGGTGGAAAAGGGCTTTCAGCCCGGCGGTAAGCGGCTGCGCGGGAATGGGCATAATCTCAAATCCCTCGCCATCATAGACAAAGCCGACGAGAATGGCATCGAGTTTCGCGAGGGCAACTAATTTAAAAGCTGGATGGGTGGGATCGCTTCCCCGAGGATGGCCGGTTACACCGTCAGAGTGACCTCAAACCCCGGACACAAACAGCCCGTCAATTGGCCGTTCCCGCGGCAAACATTGAAGTCAACGATATCCCCGCGCACGGGACGAACAGATGCGCGACCCAACATCACTCTTAATTGGAATATAATAGAAAAATTAAGCCGATCAGCTTTTGTGCTGACCGGCTTTTTTCTATGACGCTTTCGCTTTCAAGGAAAGCGTCGCTGCTCCAAAGCGCAAAGCTTATAAAGAAAATACGAATCAATGCAATTAACATGTAAGTTAATTGCATAAGTCACGAGTGAAAGTTAAGTTAACTTATGAGTTTATAATAACAAGATTTACTCGAAATATGAAATAGAAACTCTATAAAAAATTTGTTAAATATGCCAAATTATGATATGATATTGACAAATATAGCTGCGATTGCTATCATTGACCTTATCAGGGAGATTGTGTTTTATACTTCAGAGTACAATAAACCTTTTGGTTCATTTGCTTACAAACGGCCATCCCCTGTCAAAGCTAAAGATGTCTTAAAGACTTAACAACGTGAAGGAGAGTTCGTTATGAAGAAAATTATTTCTGTTGTGCTGGTCATGATCTTAGTGGTCTCTTTGGCCGCCTGCGCCGGGCAGGATTCTGCGCCGGGCGCACCGGCTCCCGGTGCGCCCGGCGACAGCGGGGCAGCCGGCGCACCCGCTGAAAGTGGCGAGCGCGTTCACCTGACCTTCTGGAACATGTTTTCCGGTGGTGACGGCGATATCATGACCGAGATGGTCAACCGCTACAACGCCGGCGACAACCAGGCTTATATTGAAATGACCATCTTCCCCAGCGAAGAGTACTACGTAAGACTGATCACCGCTATGGCTACAAGAACCGCGCCCGACGTTGCGGTTTCGCACATCACAAGCCTGACCGAATTTGTGACGGACGACTTCCTTTCCCCTCTTGACGACCTTGCGGCCGCCGCCGGGCTTTCCTGGAACGAATTCAGCGCGAATCTGGTCGAGGGCGTCTACTTCGACGGCAGCCACTTTGCCATTCCGATCGACACACATGTGCTGCTTATGCACTTTAACGTACAAATTCTCGACGACCTGGGGATGTTGGACGCAAACGGCCGGCCCGCGTTTGCTGAAAACGGGGATGACTTTATCCGATTCTTCAGAGAAGTACAAGCCGGACTTGACGGCGATATGATGCCGATCAGCGGAACTTCACAGGGCGAGCTTCCCCTTTACCTGTGGTATAGCCTGTTCACCCAACAGGGCGGGCAGATGATCAGCGCCGATGGCAGGACCGCAACTTTGGATACCCCGGAAAACCACAACGCGCTCAGCTTTATGCACCAGCTGATCAACGAAGACCTCTGGCCGCGGGCACAGGCGAGCGGCGCTCAAATCTTTGTCGCACAGCAGGCGGCCGCCACCTTCAACGGCAACTGGGGGATCCCGATGTTCACAGCGGCCGAAGGGCTTGACTTTATCTCGCTGCCTTTCCCGCAGATTTTTGGCCAACAGCAGTCTGTCTTCGGCGACTCCCACACTCTGATCCTGCCCCGCCAGTCTGATGAAGACCCCGCAAAACAAGCGGCCGCAATGGATTTCATGAACTGGATGGCCGACAACACAATCCTGTGGGCTCAGGCCGGTCATGTCCCCAGCAAAACCGCGATTGTAGATTCGGCCGAGTTTAACGCGCTGCCCCACCGGTCAGCCTACGCCCACTCTGCGGCCTACGCCACATTTTATCCCAAAACCACCGTCATCACCGGGATGAAAGCGTCATTCGTGCGGATCTTCGCCTCTATGATCAACGGCGAGTACGACGTAGCGCAGGCGCAAGAGCTGATGCAGAGCGAATTGCAAAGGCTGCTGGATGATGCGCACTAAATGTGATATAATTATTTGCAGGCACAGTCTCTAAAAGCGAATAAACATCTGCCCTCGCTTTACTACAAGGTGGGGGCGGAATGTTATTAGCGGCAGCGAAATCCGACTGATTATCGCGGAGAAAGGCGGGTTGTCCGAGTGAAAGAATCTGTTAAGCGTAACCTGACCGCATGGCTCTTTTTAGCACCATATCTTGTGTTTTTTATCGCTTTTTTGGCGTTTCCGATATTCCGCGGGTTTGGCCTGAGCTTTTTTAGGGTGAGCCTGGGCAGACCGGGAACCTTTGTCGGCTTTGACAATTATGTGCGGGTATTAACCGATACTCAGTTCTGGCTCAGCTTGTCGAACACATTGCTGTTTGTGGTTGTCTCCACCCCCCTGATCACCGCGGTTGGCTTTACCATGGCGATGTTTGTCAACTCCAAGCTCAAAGGCACAGCCATAATCCGGTCTGTTTACTTTGCCCCCTATGTTCTGAGTATGGCGGTGGTTACCGGGCTCTGGATCTTCATCTTTCAGCCTTATTTGGGGCTTCTCAGCGTTCTGACCGGGGTTGAGATGTTCTGGCTGAGTACCCGGTGGCTGGCCTGGATCGCGATCATAATAACCACAACCTGGTGGACAGTCGGGTTTAACATGATCCTCTGTCTGGCCGGCTTGCAGGATATCCCGGAAGAAGTGTACGAGGCGGCCAGAATTGACGGCGCTTCCCGCACACAGCTGCTTTTTCAAATCACCCTGCCCATGATGCGCCCGGTACTGACCATGGTCTTTATGTTGCAGGCAATTCAGAGCTTTAAGCTCTTTGGGCAGACCTGGCTGATGACCGGCGGCGGCCCGGGCAACCACACCCGAACCATTGTGCAGTATATATACCAGATCGGGTTTATCGAGCGGAATATGGGTGTTTCGTCCACCATGTCGTTTTTGTTCTTCTTGGTTGTATTGCTGTTTACGTTTGGGCAAAGCAAGCTCTTATCATTCACAAGGAATTGAGGTGACATCAAGTGGATACAACCCAACGCAAGAATATATCCGTCTTTCGCGTCCTGCTTTATCTGATCGCCATCACGGTTGCCTTGCTGTGGCTTTTCCCGATTGTGTGGATGATCTTCTCTTCCCTCAAGCCGTTCGGCACACCTGTGGCTTTTCTTGACCGGGTGTTTTCGCCCCCGTTTACTTTGGATAACTATTTCTTATTGCCCCAAAGGGCGCCCATCTGGCGCTGGACGTTTAACAGCGTTTTGGTTGCGGGCGTTGTCACAGCCGGTGTCCTGGTTATGTCCTCACTGGCCGGTTACGCGCTTTCCAAGATAAAATTTAAGGGGAGCAAAATTCTGTTCGTCGTGATCGCCGCCGGGCTGATGGTTCCGATCGAGGCGATTGTCATCCCGCTCTTTCTCACAATCATCGACTTAAATCTGCTTAACACACACGTTTCTCTCATTGTGCCCAGCTTTGCGGCGCCGCTGGGTGTGCTTATCATGAAGCAGTATTACGACAGCATCCCGAACGAATTGGTAGAAGCGGCGGCCATTGACGGGTCCTCTTACTTCCGCACATGGTTTTCGGTCTGCCTGCCCCTTTCGCGCAGTGCGCTGGCTGCGGTGGGCATCATCACTTTCACAAACAGCTGGAACAACTTTTTGTGGCCGTTTCTGGCCGCGCAAAACTCCCGGATGTTTACCCTGCCTGTCGGGCTGCCTGTCTTTCAGGACTTGCACGTCGAGGAGTTTACCATGCCGATGACAGCCAGCGTGTTCGCGTCCATCCCGGCGCTTCTCGTGTTCATATTCTTCCAAAAACAAATTGTGCGCGGAATCGCTATGAGCGGCATCAAGGGATGAGAAGTATATGAGAATCTATATGTCGCCCGAGTACCTGTCATTTTACGAAGCGCTTTCCAGCGAAACAAGGCTGAACGTAATACGCCTGCTCTGCAAGAAAGATATGGACGTCAAAGAGCTGGCAAACGCCTTGGAAGTCAGCAGTTCGATCATGACAAAACATATCCGGAAGCTGGAAGAAGTGCGGATTATCAAGACCGAGTACCTAAAAAAAGAGGGCAGCCGGCACAAGGTCTGTACTCTGCTCAACACTTCGTATGAGGTGAAGGTCCCTTTCCAAAATAACCGGCGGAATCAACAGGCACAGTACCACATAACCCACTTGCCGGTCGGGTGTTTTACCGATATAGTCGCGCAGCCACCCTGCGGGATGGCGTCGTTCGAGCATGTGATCGGCGACTTGGACGACCCGGCCCGGATGATGTCGCCCGAGCGGATAAACGCCCAGCTCATCTGGATCGCCAACGGCTACATCGAATACAAACTGCCCCTTTACCAGCGGGGTGAACGTGTGCTCAGTGACATTGAGTTGTCCGGCGAGTTTGGCTCAGAAGCGCCCGGATTCTGCGACCACTGGCCATCCAGAATTAAGGTGCATCTAAACGGGCAGTTTTTGTGTACTTTTACCACACCCGGGGATATCGGGGAGCACAAGGGCGTCCTTACCCCCGACTGGTGGCCGAACAGCCAGTACGGGGTGCTGGTGGTGATACGTGTCACAAATCAGGGCGTTTATGTGAACGGCAAAATGCAGTCGGATATCAAGCTTTCCGACCTGAACATATCGCACAGCGGCTGGACCATACGCTTTGAGGTGGAAAGCCTTTCTGAAAACGGCGGTGGGATGACCATTTTTGGCGATAAGTTTGGCAACTGTCCACAAGCGCTTGTCTTTAAAGAATACTACGCGGAAGATTGACACATGTAAATACAAACTATTTTACCGACAAAAGAGAGGGCTGGTCGCAGTTATGAAAAAAGGGAAATTATATGTAGAGCGCAACTTTAAGGTCGCACAAACCGATCCCCGTTTGTTTGGCGCTTTTTTAGAGCATCTGGGCCGCGCCATTTATACCGGAATTTATGAGCCGGGCCACCCCACCGCCGACAGCATGGGTTTCCGGCGGGATGTGCTCGCCCTTGTCGAGGAGCTGGGCTGCAGCTGTGTGCGGTACCCAGGCGGGAATTTCCTTTCGGGGTACGAGTGGACAGACGGCATTGGCCCGCGCGAAAGCCGCCCCAAAAGACTGGATTACGCCTGGTTTACCATCGAGAGCAACCAGGTGGGGATCGACGAGTTTGTAGACTGGTCAAAAAAAGCCAAAACCGACGTGATGGCCGCGGTAAACATGGGTACCGGTACCATTCAAAGCGCCGGAAATATGGTCGAGTACTGCAACTTTGAAAAAGGCACTTACTGGTCGGATCTTCGGCGGAAAAACGGCCACAAAGACCCGCACAACATAAAGCTGTGGTGTGTGGGCAACGAGATGGACGGCCCCTGGCAGACCGGCCAGCTGGATGCCGACGATTACGGAAAAAAAGCCAAACAAGCCTGTAAGATCATGAAGTGGGTGGACCCATCCATCGAGCTGGTCATCTGCGGAAGCTCGAACAGCAGTATGCCGACTTACCCGTCCTATGACCGGATTGTGCTTGAACACACGTATGAGCACGCCGATTATCTTTCACTGCACATGTATTTTCACGAGAACCAGGGGCAAGCCGGATTTTTGTCCTCTTTTTTGACCATGAACGATTTTATCCACACGGTTGCCTCGGCTGCCGACTATGTCAAAGCCCTCAAACGCAGCAAAAAGACCCTGCACCTGTCCTTTGACGAGTGGAATGTTTGGTACAACGACCCTGTGCGCACACAGGCGTTTTCGAAGACCGACCCGGTCATGGGGCAGAACCCCGCAAAGCTGGGGAACTACTTTGACGGCCCACCCCACATTCTTGAGAACAACTACTCGATGCTGGATACCCTCGCGTTTGGCGGTTTGATGATGAGCCTTGTCAACAACGCCGATCGGGTTAAGATCGCCTGCCTTGCCCAGCTGGTCAACGCGATTGCGCCCATCGTCACCAAAGAAAACGGGCCGGTGATCCGTCAGGGTACTTTCTATCCGTTTAAAGATATGTCTATGTATGGGCGGGGTACTGTCTTGCAGGCGGTAACGGATATTCCGACGCTTGAGACCCCGAATGGTGACGCGCCGGCTGTCTACACCTGTATTGTAAATAACGAAGAAAAAAGCGAATGTACGGTGTTTGCGCTCAACATTGACCAGGAAGATATGATGCTCAGCCTGGATATGCGCTCCCTTGGTGAAGTGGAAATGATCGAGCACCGCTTGCTAAAAAACGAAGACCTTTCAGCCACCAACACCTTTGCCGATCCGGATTGCATATCTCCCACGCAGGGCGCGGTTTTGCCCGGCAAAAACAGCAGCCCTGAAGTGAAAATTCCCGCGCTGAGCTGGAATGTATTGCGGTTTAGGTACGCTTAGTGATATAGTAAGGAGAGATTGGTATGCAGCTGCCAAGGCCGGAATATCCCAGACCGCAATTTGTCCGAGAAGATTGGCTCTGCCTGAATGGCCGATGGGATTTTGCTTTTGATGATCACGATGTGGGCTGTGTCCAAAAATGGTTTGCGCCGGGGGCGGTTTTTGACCGGCAGATTCAGGTTCCATTTGCCTTTCAGTCAAAGCTCAGCGGTATCGGGGACACCGGGTTTCACGACTGTGTCTGGTATCGCCGCGAGATAGAAATACCGCCGGTCTGGCGGGAAAAGAGGGTTCTGCTGCACTTTGGCGCGGTGGATTACGAAACCCGCTGTTACTTAAACGGCAATTTGATCTACACCCACGTTGGCGGCAACGCAAGTTTTTGTGTGGATATTACCGACTACCTGACATATGGGGTCGAAACACTTGTTCTCAGGGTATTTGACCCCTCTCAAGATGAGACAATCCCGCGCGGAAAGCAGTTCTGGCAGGAAAAGAGCGCGGCCATCTGGTATACCCGCACCACCGGCATTTGGCAGCCGGTCTGGCTGGAACCGGTAAGCCAAAGTTATCTGCGCGAAGTGCGCCTGACCCCGGACGTGGACAGCGGCGAAATCGGGATTGAAGCCACAGTCGCCGGCTGGCGGGACGGCCTTGCTTTGCGGTATACCATTCACTTCGAGGGCGAGATGATCGTTCGCGACAGCATCCGGTCTTTGCATCCCGTCTTCTCAAGAAAAGTAGATGTCTTTCAGCAAAAGATTTTCCGCACCAATTTTCACGGCAGCGTACACGGCTGCTGGACGCCGGAATCGCCCAAGCTTTACGACATAACTTTCGAGCTGCTCGACGATGCGAGCTGTTTTGACCATGTCCAGTCTTACTTTGGGATGCGGAAAGTACACACCGAGGGCGGAAGGGTTTATCTAAACAACCGGCCTTACTACCAGAAACTTGTGCTTGACCAGGGCTACTGGCCGGGCGGCCTGCTGACCGCCCCCGATGACAGTGACTTTAGAGAAGACATAGAACTCGCCAAAGCCATGGGGTTCAACGGCTGCCGAAAGCATCAAAAAACGGAGGACCCGCGCTTTCTCTATTGGGCGGACAAGATGGGTTTTCTGGTTTGGGGCGAGATGGCCAGCGGCATCTCTTACGACCACAATTACGTGGAGCGGATCACCGGGGAGTGGGTCGAGATTCTGCGCCGGGACTACAACCACCCCTGTATTGTCACATGGGTCCCATTAAACGAGAGCTGGGGAATCCCAAACGCATCGCGAAACAGCCGGCAAAGTGCGCATTGCGGCGCCATGTACTATCTCACAAAGTCACTCGACCCAACCCGCCCGGTTATATCCAACGACGGCTGGGAGATGACGGTGAGCGATATTTGCGCGATTCATAACTACAGGCACGGCAAAGACAGAGACCGGCAGTACGACCATTTTTGCAAAGCGCTTAAAACCGCGGAACAGATACTGGAAGACCGCCCATCCGGCAAGGCGATTTACGCAACGGGATATAGCTACAAGGGCGAGCCGATCCTGCTCACTGAGTTTGGGGGCGTTTCGTACACCGACCCGAAAAATCCGGGATGGGGATACACTTCGGCAAAGACAGAGGAAGAATACCTCGAAACGCTTGCGCGGGTATTCGACGCGGTTTACAATTCTGAGTGCTTATATGGTTTTTGTTATACCCAGCTGACCGACGTGGAACAGGAAACAAACGGGCTGTTGACCTATGATCGCAAACCAAAATGTGATATAATCAAAATACGCGATCTGATTGACCGGATCGTCGTTTGGTAAGGAATTCGCAACAGAGAGGGAGGCCAGAATATGGCGAGCATTAGTCTAAAGAATATCTTTAAAGTGTATCCCGGCAATGTCACGGCCGTACACGACTTTAACCTCGAGATTGAGGACAAGGAATTCATCATACTGGTTGGGCCGTCCGGCTGTGGAAAGTCGACCACACTGCGGATGATCGCCGGTCTTGAAGAGATCACCAAAGGGGAACTATTTATCGGCGACAAGCTGGTCAACGACGTAGCCCCCAAAGACCGGGATATCGCAATGGTTTTTCAAAACTATGCGCTTTACCCCCACATGTCTGTTTACAAGAATATGGCCTTTGGGCTAAAGCTGCGCAAAGTGCCAAAGGATGTAATCAAGCAGAAAGTCGAAGAGGCCGCGAAGATTCTCGAGATTGAGTCACTGCTTGAGCGAAAGCCCAAAGCGCTTTCGGGCGGCCAGCGCCAGCGGGTGGCCCTTGGCCGGGCGATGGTGCGGGACCCCGCTGTTTTCCTGCTGGACGAGCCGCTTTCCAACCTTGACGCAAAGCTGAGGACATCCATGCGCACCGAAATCTCCCTTTTACACAAGCGGCTGGGTACAACGTTTGTATATGTAACCCATGACCAGATCGAAGCGATGACCATGGGGGATCGGATCGTTGTAATGAAAGACGGCTTTATTCAGCAGGTAGACACCCCGCAAAACCTGTACGAGAACCCCTGCAACCTGTTTGTAGCGGGATTTATCGGGGCGCCGCAGATGAACTTCATCACGGCAATTGTCGAAAAGGCGGGCGATGGTTTTGCGGCAAAGTTCGGCTCGTCTACGCTGCCGCTGCTGCCCTCCCGAATTTCGCCCGACACCGCTTCAAAATATGAGGGCAAGGAGGTAACGGTCGGAATAAGACCGGAAAACCTGCTTGTGGCCTCCCTGAACCCCGATCTCAAAGAGGCGGCCGGCATCACGGTCAACGTCGAACTGGCCGAGCTTATGGGCGCTGAGACCTATCTTTACGGTGAGGTAAACGGGTTTAACCTGATCGCGAAAATCCCGCAGTTCCACAACCCGAAACCGGGGGAAGCAATGGATTTTGTCATCGACTGCCAAAAGATCCACCTGTTCGACAAAGAAACCGAAATGCGCCTGGTGTAGTTTAATGCGCAAGAATGCAAAGGAGAACATCCCGTTAAATCAGGCGCTTGTCGGCAATCGCCAATACAAAATACGTTTAAAGCGGCGCTTCATCCGATGAAATTGTCGCGATGTCGCTGATTAGGACAACCCTCACTGCGTTTTTGCAATTGGATGCACATGATCTTTTCCTGGACGTTGTTTCCGGTGAGTGTCCGGATGAGGTTCGCTTTGCGGTTTTTATGAAGTTGTCGCCTATCGTTTAGCAGCAACGCCCGTCGGCTGTAGCAAGCCGACGGGCGTTGTCTCTTAGGCGGGAAATTGGTGTGTAAGCGCAAATCCCGAAAAAACAAAATTGCCCTAACCAATTTGTAACCACATCTTAACCGGCCTGAAATCGAAATCCCGGCGCACAGGCTGTATACTTATAGAACAATCGGTATTGGTCATCAGGAGGGTACAGCATGGATTTTCGCTTTGCACACAACAACATAAACGTTTTAAACCTTGCGCGGAGTGTGGCCTTTTACGAGAAGGCGCTGGGGCTTAAAGAAGTCCGCCGGAAAGAAGCCGAAGACGGCAGCTTTATCCTGATCTATATGGGGGACGGCGGAAAGACCGACCACCTGCTTGAGCTGACATGGCTGCGCGATCGCACCGACCCGTATGATCTGGGTGAGAACGAGAGCCACATCGCGTTTGAGGCCGCCGACTTTGAAGCCGCCTACGCGCTCCACAAAGAGATGGACTGTATTTGTTACGAGAATAAAAAGATGGGCATATACTTTATCGCCGACCCGGACGGCTACTGGCTGGAAGTTGTACCTAAAAAGATGTAGTGTACGCTTTGGCAGGCCGGCGAGTTACCGCCCGGTCTGCTTAACGATATAAAGCAAAAGCGAGGCCGCCCCGGAGTTATATACTCTGGGGCGGCTGATTTTGCGGTTAATAAACTGTCAGGTTGCCTTTGCCGAGCGCTGTGTCGTCCAGCAGGACGGTGGAATTTGGGTCATATGGCGTCTTGACCAGATCCTTGACTTCTTTGGCGAACTCGTCTGCGGTCTGAGAAGGTCCCACATACCGGCCTTCAATCATCCCACTGCCATTCGTGGCCAAATAGCCCATATCCTTGGCTGAGTCCACACCCTCAAATATGATGCTCGCGCCCACGCCCGAAGCCAGAGAGAGCGCCCGCAAAACGTCTGACTGCCGCTCAGGCCACTTAGAAACTTCGTGCGCAAAACTCCGGTTTAACTTTAGAAAGTCAGGCGAAAACCCTGAGAGTGCGTCTAAGCTTTTGACAGTTCGCTCAAAGCCGGAAACGGCGATCTTCAGCCCGATGTTCTTAAGCTTTTGAAGCTGGCGCAGGGCAATCTCGGGGTTGAGCCGGATAAAGTGCTGGCTGACCACCACAATCACGGTAGTCGCCTCCAGCTGAAACTCGCTCAAACATCTGGCAAAGAACGCGTCAACGTCGTCGCATAGCAGGTCAATCTCGCTGAGCGCGAACATCGCGGGCAGAACTACGCCGTCAGATTTGCGCAGGCGGCTGACCGCCCGACAGGTCTGGTAAGCGACTTTAAAGTTGCCTGAAGACAGACACCCGCCCCGGTCGCGGAGCAGGCCGTTGTCGCTGGTCTCTTCGTAAGGCCAGTGCGCTTCGCCGATACAACTGGCCACCCGCTTATTTTTCAGCGAGAGCTGTGGCTTTAAGTAAAGCGCAAAGTCGTCGGTGTACTGAAGCTCTTTGTAGTCCTCAACCGACGATTCGCCGTAAAGGTACGAGGTGATCATACTCTCGTCAAAAAAGGAGAAAGATTCGCTCTTGTTGATCTTGTTGCAGTGGCGGGCGATGTTGGCTTTTATGATCAGCTTAAAGATGTCGTAGCTCGCGTCCCCGCCCGTTGTCTTTGCGACCCCCATGCAGATCTGCATCCCCTGCTTGGCCCCGATGTCTGCCCGGATCCGGTCGGTTGCCCGCTTGAGCAGGCCAAAGATCTCCTCCATCGAATCTTCATCCATAAAGGGGAAAAGGATGACGAAGTGGTCGGCGTATATCCGGGTGATCAACGAGCCGGAGGGGAAGGTAGACTGCGCCTCTTGCGCAATTCGGGTGATGGCGTAGTCGCCGATTGAAAAGCCTTTGAGTGTGTTGACAAAGCGAAATCGGTTAAAGTCAAAGTAAGCAACTGCGTAAGGGGTCGAATTGTTGGCCCCGATGTTCAGCTGGTTTTGGCAGTCAAGCAGGAAACCGCGCCCGATCTTAACATTGCAAAGCTTGTCATATATGGCCACCTCGGGGGATTCGCGCACTTCGGAAACCGGCGGGGGAGCCTCAACCTCTTCTTCGTCATCCGGCTCTTCTTCAAGATCGGCGTAGTAGTCAACCAGGTTGATCAGCTCGGGCGGTTCTTCTGTCGACTGGTCTTCACTCACCGAATGAGCGTCACCGTCCTTGCCGTAATTAAAGTACTTCTCAGGGGTTTCGTTCTCTTTCTTTTTGCTTTTCATGCGGGTTAAGCCGATGGCTACGGCTGTACCCGCGCCAAGCACTACGACTGCGGCAATTACGATTGCAACTGGTAACAAAATAACCCCTCCTTTAGCGGCTTGCGTATACGAGCGGATCACAGGAACACAATATAATGTATATGTTCATCATAACAGAAGACAACCCAAAAAACAAGGCGAAAGTACAAAGAAGAGGGGGCCGCCGACCGCGGCTCCCTCTTCGGCGCTACTTCTGGTTCTCGTGGTCAAAATCTCTGGCCAGCTCCACGTCGATTTCCGAAACAGCCGGCCGTTTGCCTGCTTGTTTAAGGTAGTTGGTTACCGCGTTTGTGGCATACTGACTGGATACATTGGCCTGCGGGCGGATGGTCGTTTGGTTGCCGGCCTGGCGTGTGGCGTCCGGGTCTTTCTTTTTCTGCATAGCGAGGTTCCTCCCACTGTAGTTTCATTTAGATTTCCCGCCGGCTTTGCGTTTATCCGACCAAAAATTTGCCGTGAAAGGCAAGTTTGTGATCCCAGGTTCTTGCAAAAAAATGGCGGGTGTGTTAAAATAGTAAAACCCGCCAAAAAAGCGGGTGTAAGCTTGCGCAAGAAAGGACTGCATTCTATACCATGAGCGGACTTGAAATTGCTGGTGGCGCGCTCATCATGCTTTTGAGCGTTGTCATTTGCGTGTTTATCCTGATGCAAGAGGGAACCAGAGGCGGCGGCATCGCGGCCCTGACCGGCGGTGACCCGGATACCCAATTCAACAAAAGCCCCGGGCGTACCCGAAACGTTATGCTGTACAAGGCTACCAGATTTTTGGCTGCCGTGCTTTTTGTTGTGACCATTGTTGTACACGCGGTCAGCGTATACAGCTAACCCGGCGATAAGCGGACACCCGCCCGTGACCGGCGGGGTCTGCTTTGCTTTACCCCAAAACAATAAGCGCCCGTAGCTCAGTAGGATAGAGCGATCGCCTCCTAAGCGATAGGCCGTGCGTTCGAATCGCGCCGGGCGTGCCAGCGGGGGCGGCCCCGCCGCCAAGATCGCGTTCACACTTTTGTGGGCGCGATCATTTTGCGCTCGCGGCCCTACATTATATATACAGCACCCGCCCGCGCGAAAAAATCTTTCAAAACCGATGCAATAAAATGACAGCGCGCGCGCACTTATTAAACAGCGGGGCGAAATAATTACAACAAAGTTACAAGAAAATTAAAAAACGCTTGACAGGGTGCCCGCGATGTGCTAATATATACGCACACAGACCAAGGCAACATTTTCTAATTGAATCGCATAGCCCATGTAACAATCTTTGTAGAATGTTACATGGGCTTTTTTTGCGCGTAATCATCAGGTTCTTCGCAGAGTGTGCGCTGATTTTATGGTAATTATCCCCTAACACATTTTCAATTTTCACCATAGTCATCAGCTTTTCGCCGGCATGTAACATTCTACAAAGATTGTTACATGCCGGTAAAGTTGTTTGGCCGTAAATTTTGTTGTTGCCATGCGGTTTTTGCCGCTTGACATATTCCCTTCCTGCAAGGCGAGGGGAGGTCAGCCGCTCTGGGAAGGGAAACGCGGCCAGCCAAACGCGCCGCGCATTTAGTCCGTTAGACACAGTTAAATCACTACTTGAGAGAGTAGCGACAATTTAAGGAGGAAGAAAATTCTATGAAAAAAGCTTTAAGCCTCGTACTTGCTATCGTCATGGTTCTTAGCCTTGGCGTTAGCGCAATGGCCAACGCAGCCCGTGGCGAATGGGTTGACACCGGTGTGACCATCACACTTGTTGAAACAAGTGCAGAGACCGATGCAACTAATGCTACTGCTACCCCGGTTACCCCTGGACGTCAAACTGGCGCTCCTGCTGCCAACGCAGTATTGGTAAACGCATTCAATGTGACAGGCGCTGCAGGTGTGCAGGCGCGCGTTGTTATGCCCGCTACTTTAACTGCTTTCGATGAAATAGACGCAGACGCCAGTGCTACCGAGACCGAGGTCGTGAATCGAGTAGCAAGACTGCAAATCAATGTAGCGACAACCGCAACACCGGCAACCGGATTCAGCTTTGCAGGTGACATTAATGTGCCGGCAACTACCACACACGCTTCGCTGGAAAACATTACAGCTGGCGCGCACACAGTTACTGCGATGGACTTCGCAGACGTTACCACCACTGGCGGCGCCGCCGACCTGAGCGGTGTAACCGTATACCCTGAAAATGCCCCGTTCGTACGCAACGGCGCAGGCTCTTTCAACATCACCGGCCTTGCCGGCGCGACCGGTTCCGGCGCCCTGCCTGTAACCGGCGCACCCGCTAATGTAGTAGTTGCCGCTACCCTTACCGGCACAACCGTTGCCGTGACCGTTACCGACAACAGAACCAGCGGCAATGCAATTACTTTCGATGTTAAAATCGGCGCTGGCTCCATCTACGCAAGAATCACCCTGCCGGCGGTTGTTGCAGCTACCAACATCCCCAGCAACTGGACTGTTGACGGCCTTTCCAATTTTGGCGAAATTGAAATTGAGCGCCAGCTCACCAACAATTCCGGCATGACCATCCTCGGCGACAGCGGTACCGGCGCCGACGGCAATGCTGTCCTCGCTTTCCTGCAGCCCGACTACTTCCTGTGGAGAGTTCCCAACACCGCTCTGACCACCCAAAGTGGCAGTGGCTGGACCGGCGGCCTGACTTGGGCTGACCTGCAAGCCCAAACCATCGCCAGCATCACTCCTCCCGCCGGCAATAGCCAAACCGTTTTGAGAAGCGCGCACTTCAACCGCGCACAACTCCGCACCACCCGCACCGTTGGTTTCTCCAACGTTGTCCGCGACGTAAGATTCCACTTCCACAACAACAACACCACCCGCATCCAAGTTCGCAGTGTTGAGTTCCTTACCCGCACAGGCGACAACGATGTAGAATTCGACCTGTCCTTGGCCGTTACCGGCGCTTCGACTGCCCGCATGGGCCGCGCATGGCTGACCGTTGCCAACGAAGAGATCGAAGTTTGGGATGACCAAGAATTCATCGACCCCAGCCACCAACAATTCATCACTGCCGACGGCACAATCCGCGGCCTTGAGATCTACGCTGGCAACAACATGTACGTGACCAGAAACATCACCAGTGGCCAAGAGCTGTACATTGCTACAGAGCTTGCTACCCATGATGACGTGTTCACCGAACTGTTCCGCGAGCACAGAGACCTGATCGATGTTATCCGCGTACACACCTCTACCGGTTGGGGCGCTGCTGGCATCGACGTAAGATTCGACGTTGCTGACACCCTGTTCGTATTCGGCGGCCCGAACCGCGCCCTGCTCGGCACAACCGACGACAGAAGCCTGCCCATGAGCGAGTACTACTTCCTGGCCCGCAGCCTGATCAACCTGGGCGGCGCAGCTGATGGCGGTACTGACGCTCCCGTAGAAGACAACAACGATGATGGCTTCGACGGCGTACCTGGCACAGGCGGCGACGTTGCACCTCCGAACGCCAACTTCAACCCCGGCACAGGCCGTTAATTTCCACTCACTAAGCGCAAACGCGCTGTGATAAACAAAAGCTAGCGGCCTCCATCCGCGAAAAACCCCGCAGGTTCTCCTTATACCTGCGGGGGCTTTTGTTTTAATGAACAGTTAACAATGAACAATGAACAATTAAGGGCAAAAGCAATCGCTTCGCGAGATTTAAAATCATCGCAGAGCCAACGGTAGTCCGGTACGGACTTAGCGATACTTTCATTGTTCATTGTTAATTATTAATTGTTAATTGCACTTCGTAACACCATCGCCCTCCTGAAAATATATTGTCATACGGGAGTTTCCCGCATCAGACAAGCAGGAGGCGATAGAGAAATGAGTTTTAATTTTGAGAATAGATGCTGCTGTATTTGCTGTTGTATAGATTGCTGCTGTTGCCAGCCTAGACTGTGTGACCCTTGCAGATGTAAAGATCAGCCCGATTGCCCCGAAGATGAAGACCATAACGTCGGGGCAGATTTTTCGGTTAGCAGGGTAAGAATGTTAAATCGGGGCTGGTTTGTTGTCCGGATGCAATTTATCTACCGGGATTCACAGGGGAGAGAAATTCGCACAAGAAGTACCGGTGACATTACACTCGACGCGGACAGAACAATAGACCCCGGGGAATATGGTGTACCTGTGGGCGCATCGTTCCGGGTACACGCCAGTGTTGTGGCGGGCCGTGACAAGACTTCGACAGAAATCTTTGTCTATGCCCCCAACAGTGATTACGGCGCGGATTTTGTAACAACCGGCACCACCTTGGTCAACCGCCTGGTTTTTGACGGGTTCTTTCTATACCGCTAAGGCAACACGCTAGAGTCTGTTGACATTAACTGATATAATAGCGATATGAAACTAAGAGAAGAGGATTACAGAGAAATAGCAGAGATATTCCCAATACAGCGCCGGAAATCGGAAATGAGCAACCTGGAAGTT
>Ga0123352_10000567_pt1 | contig 44953 bp, 43 predicted proteins | sample TergutLab28metaG_FD_89700 | JGI IMG/M metagenome (GOLD analysis project Ga0123352, IMG submission 89700) | Labiotermes labralis P1 segment gut microbial communities from Petit-Saut dam, French Guiana - Lab288 P1 | ecosystem: Host-associated > Arthropoda: Insects > Digestive system > Gut ... | reverse complement strand
TTGTACGTGAGTAATTCTCGCGAGCTCCCGATCTTGTCAACAGAGGCGGGAGTGACAGCAGACGCCTTCGAACTTCAAGCCCTTGGTTACCCGCAAACTTACCCAGCCGCTATGCGAGCCCGGGTTTAGAGTAAGGAGTTTTTGTGGTGAGGTGTTTGCTATTGGCTGTGCCATTACTGACGAACACGCTAGCTACGGAGATGTATCGTCCGTCCGCGAACCTACCGCACTCACCCACCTGCCCTTGACCTACCAGAGGGGGTCTGGGGGAGTTGTCTGCGGAGCACGTCCTTTGTGCGTAGTCAGACCCGGTCCTCCCCCAGTCGCCTTCTTTTGCTTACTTCTTCTTGGCGAAACAAGAAAAGTAAGTGTCCCCGCGGCACGAGCGGTACACTATTTTCGCCCGAAGGCGAATTCAAATCAAGCCCTTGAACTTAAAAAACCTTAAATCTCAATAATCCCCCCCATTGTGGCAATTTTGAAGTTCGTTAACTTATAGCGCACAAAGGCCCCGCGTGGTAAGCACGCAGGGCCATAATATTTGCAGTGTTTAGGTGATTATCTAACCGGCGCTGATTGTCTCTCTGCGCTGATGGATGGCCCTTATAATCGGGAGCAGCAAGACCGTTACAAACCCGGCGGCCACCCCGTTGTTGTAGAGGTTTATCCCGCCTGAGGGCACTGCCAGGCTGGTCACAAGGTGCAAGTGTATCACGCCGGCTATCACGCCCCAGTGCCAGCCAAATTTTGCCGGTATTGGCGAGAGACAGGCTACAAAGAAGAACGCTACCGCGACGCCGGGGTCTTGCAGGTTCCACGGACTTAGCAAGGTGCCTAGTGCGACGCCGGCCATAAGGGAGGAGACGCTGAATATCTGCTTGCCGTTGGCGCCGAAGCCCATTACCGAAAGTATCGCGCCCAGCACAAGTCCATTAATCTCAATGCGGATTACAAACAGCGCGACAAAAGTGCAGAACAGCCCCAAAACTCCCATATTTACATAGCATACGTAGCCGTAGGTGGGGTAGTAGTCGTTATGTTGCTTGCGCAGTGTGAGCAACTTCTTAAAGGCATCGGGCACGTCTCGGTGCATATACAGGCCAACGAATACAAGAAAGAGAGAGACAACTGACAAAAACAAGCCAATCGCCAGGTTATTCCCGCTGCTCCACTGGTCGTTCATTTCGTAAGCGATGTTGTAACTTGCGAATATTGAAGTGATTATAATCGCTAGCATACCGGCTGTGAACCCGGCGTTATATAGGTTAAAGCCGTCGTGTGCTTTAAAGATATTTTTGGCCATAGGGTCGAATATAAAACCAATCAACACACCCATGCAGATTGCGAATACCACATTTAGCAGGTCGCTGCCTGTACCGATAAATACTTTCTGGGTTACCGCCGGGGACATAGAAGCCGCTACCAGGCAGGTCAGAATATTCACGTTGAAGCTCTGTTTCATAAACCTAGAGTACAGCCAGCCGCCGAAAAATATGGGAATTACTGTCAGCGGGTTTTTGCCGAAAAAGGCGAACCCCAGCACCAGCCATAAGTTGGATATGGTCGCGCTCTTGGCTTCGTGGTTGAAAACTATCAGCATACCCAGAGCCAGCAGCGAGGTAATTGCCGAGTTGAGAATAGCCGCACCTAAGCCTCCCACATAGACATAGTCGGTCACAAGAATATCCGGCGAGCGCAAAATCGCCTCAAACCCGCGGAAGATGGAAAGGGAAGGGTCAATTACAAAAGCGGCGCCGATGAAAATAAGCAGTGTGATAAAAAACACCGTATGTATACTTTTGAAGTAGTTGGCCATTTGGAATCAGCTCCTAGTGAATTCTATAATCACCATTCTATACGTTGACTCTAGATTAAGCAAGCCCCTGTGCTAAAAAATTTTTTGAACACTAAAAATTTTTTTGAAGGCGTCAAGGCTGTGCTGGATATTTTGGCCGGCATTGATCTCAAACACCGCAAACTTGGAAAAACCTGTATCCGCGAAGTCCTGTTCGTCGGCGAGGTATCTGCGGCAAACTTCGGCGTAGTTGGGCAATCTTTGTTCGCACTCCCTGAGAATTGAGCGTTCCAGGCGGGTTTTGTCGCTGGCTATCAGGTGTATTATGACCATCCCGGCCGGCCCGAGTTTTTCGGACAGCTTCTCAACGCCCTGTGGGGTGGTGATGATTATGTAATCGCGCTGCAAAGGCAGCTCAAAGGCGGCGGTGAAGTAGTACCAAACGCCGCGCACAGTATCGTACCGTCTTTTTTCGATGATTTTGCCCTGGCGCTCAAGCTCGTCCATCCGGGCTTCCGACACGAAGTGATAGTGCACCCCGCAGACCTCGTCTTCCCGCTTGGGCCTGGTTGTATAAGGCACCACCGGCGAGAGAGCGGTGCCCAGCTCCGGGTCGTCTACTATCCGACTAAACAGGGTATCCTTGCCTACCCCGCTCTTGCCCAGCAGGCAAAATAGCTTACCCACAAAAACCGCCCCTTCAATTTTTATGCGCCTGTTCGGCGTGCAGCTTGTCTGACAGCCGCTCGGAAGCGCGGGTCACCTTGTCCGAGAGCGCGGCCAGGTCAATAGTGGTGAGTTTGCGATTTTTGACCACGTGCGCGCCGTTTACAAAGACGTCGGTTACGTCCGCGCCGGTGGCGCAGAAAGCGATGCAGGAGGCGACGTTCTCGCGGTGGCCGAACCGCAGCGGCGTCATGTGTGGGCCGGTGGAGTCTACAAGTATTATGTCGGCGGCTTTGCCGGGCTCAAGAGAGCCTGTCCGGTGTTCCTGCCCGAAGAGTGCCGCCCCTTTGATTGTCGCCATGTCCAGCAGGTCGTGTGTGGAGAGGGTGCGTATCCCGCTGTTTATGGTGTGCAGTAGGCTCATACCCTTCATTTCCCGGAAGATGTCGTTGGAGTTGTTCCACATGGCCCCGTCCGTGCCCAAGCCGACCGGGATACCGGCTTCTAAGTAAGCTGGAATGGGAGCAATGCCGTCGGCAATCTTCATCTCGCAGAGCGGGGTGTTGGCGACCTTGGCCCCGCTGGCGGCCAGATATTTTATCTCCTCATCCGAAAGATAAACGGCGTGGGAGCAAATCATATCCTCGCATAGTATGCCCCATTTATGCAGCAGGCTGACCGATGTGTCGCCGTATTTGCGCAGGACTATATCCTGCCGCCATCTGGTCTCGGCGGCGTGGAAGGTCTGCATCAGCCCGGCCGACTTAACGATAGCGCCAATTCTTCGCAGTAGCTCAGGCTCGAAATCCTCCTCCGAGATGCTGCCGATTACCGGGATAAGCCCGTGGGCCTCGCAGTTTTCGGCGAAGTCGCGAACTGTGGCTTCGCTCATAAGCTTGTCCGGCTTTGTGAAGTCGGGGCGAATATCCTGGGCCAGCGCGCCCTTTATTCCGGTTTGGGCCATTGCCTGAGCTGAACCGTCAAGGTCCCAATACATGTTCTCCAGGATAAAGGTGGTGCCAAAGCGCAGGGCCTCACAGTAGGTCAGCTGCCGGGAGTAAAAGCGATCCTCGTCGGTGATGTATCGGTAGAACCAGTTGTTTTGCTCGAATGCCGCGTTCTGCTCTTGCAGGGTGAGGTTGTCGCCCAGCCCCCGCGCCAGGGTCATGTCCCCGTGGCAGTGGACGTTAACCAGGCCGGGCATTATGATTTTGCCGCTTGCGTCAATCGTGATCGCCGCGTCTACGTCGTCTTTGCGCCCGGGAGTGACGTACTCGATATTTCTGCCGGAAATGCCCACCGAGCCGACGAACGGGCGGTACCTGTTGTGGGCCGAGAGTATTATGCCGCCGAAAATCTCGGTATCAATCTTGCCGGACAGGGGAACCACCCGCCTTTCTTGGGGTAGTATACCACATTTTTCGGCAAAAGCATAGCTGCCGTTATCAGGGCAAAATGTAGGGTACGCGCCCCTGCGCGTACCGCTCGTGCAACGTGACGCCCGGTATAATCGACCGGTACGCGCAGGGGCGCGTACCCTACAAATCGGCATTTCGCAAGTTTGGCCTAATCCCTCTCGGCTCTGTCGTTTGATGGGATGACCAGCCAGGCGTCCTGTAGTCCAGGCAGTGCACGGATGCGGGCTAGGTCTCTGCGGGCGCCGGCTTCGTTGTCCGGCCAGGTGTAGGCGCCCAGCTGGATTCGGGCGAGCTGGCGGGGGGCTTCGCCGCTGAATGTGATACCCAGGGCCGCGCACGCACCGCGGGCGACAGCCTGCGCATACGCTTCAAAGTGGGTGTCAAACAGCTCGTTGTCCCGCGTGTTCGTGATGAATCCCAGCTCCACGAGTATTGAGGGCATCCGGCTCTCGCGCAACACGTGGAAGTTGCCACGCTTGATTCCGCGGTTGCTCTGCACGCCGACCTCAATCACCCGCTCGAGAACTTCGCGGGCTGCGCCTTCGTCTACCGCGCTAGCTGTGGTAAATATCCAATTTTCAAAGCCGTTGGCGGCGGGGCTGGTAAACCCGTTGCGGTGGAGCGAGACAAACAGGTCGGCCCCAACCCGGTTTGCGTGATTTGTGCGATCCCCGAGCGAGACAAAGACGTCCAACGTACGCGACATGGCCACATTGACGCCGGCCTGCCTTTCAAGCAGGGCTTGCACCCGCCTCCCCAGCCTGAGGTTGTCGTGGCTCTCGAAACGCGCGCCGTTGACGGCCCCCGGGTCAACACCGCCGTGGCCGGGGTCGAGGAAAATCGTTTTATTCATCGTCGTCAGCTCCTCTGCTATTTTTTGTGGAGTCCGCCAGCCCTTCGCCTATGATGTATGAGATTAGGGCCGCGCCGCTCATTATGATAGCGGTCACCTCGGTTGCCAGTTCGTTATACCCTCCGCTTATGATGATAATGGGTGTGACAAATCCCGCGACTGCCGCCCAAAACTTGCGGCTGCCCAGTTTTTGCTTCCAATCTATTTTCATTGCTGCTTACCTCCAAATATATGTGTCCTTGCCATTATATTCAGACGCTATGGTATGGTGTTCCGGCATTGTGTTCGTGGGCTTGACACCTGCTGGGTAGGCGTGATAAGATGCTGTTTAGTGCCAGACCTTTACCGCGCGTTGCCGGTAGGGGTCGTTTTAATATACAGAGCGAAAGGAAGGCTTACCATGCCGGGAAAAATTATCAACCTGATGAGCGATACCGTTACTCACCCTACCCAGGAGATGCGCAAGGCCATGTATGAAGCCGAAGTCGGCGACGATGTGCAAAAAGCCGACCCCACCGTGAACAAGCTGCAAAAGCTTGCCGCCGAGATGATGGGCATGGAGGACGCTCTGTTTGTGCCAAGTGGTACAATGGGGAACCTTATCGCTATGCTCTGCCACTGCCCTGCGGGCAGAGAGGTTTTGCTGGAAACTGACAGCCATATCAACAAATACGAAGTTGGCGGGATAGCCCGGGTAGCCGGTCTTATGCCACACCCCATAAAGGGCAAGTTGGGAATACTTGACCCCGCGGACGTGAGGGCTGCTATCCGCAAGGAAAACGTGCACTTCCCGGCGCTGGGGCTGCTATGTATAGAAAACACACACAACGTGGGTGGAGGCACCGTATACCCGTTGGAGTATCTGGCGGAGTACCGTAAAATCGCGGACGAGCACGGCATAAAAGTACATATGGACGGGGCGAGGGTGTTTAACGCGGCTGTGCGGCAACAGGTCGATGTCAAGGAAATTGTAAAGCACGCGGACAGCGTGATGTTTTGTCTGGCCAAAGGGCTCAGCGCGCCGGTGGGTTCGATGCTCTGCGGCAAGGGGGAATTCATAGCGGAGGCTGTGCGTGCCCGCAAAATGCTGGGTGGCGGAATGCGCCAAGCTGGTGTGCTGGCCGCCGCCGGGATAGTCTCCCTTGAGCAGTCGATTGACAGGCTGGCAGATGACCATCAAACCGCCAGGCAGCTTGCGGAGGGCCTGAGCTCAATAAATGGAATATCGGTTGACATAGAAGGCGTGCAGACAAACCTGGTCTACTTCAAGATCAGCGGTGGGAAAGACGCTTTTGCCGTTCGCGGAGAGCTCAAGGAAAAGTACGGTATCCTCTGCGAGGCAAGAAATGCGGAAGTTATCCGTATGGTAACTCATCGCCATATCGGTTCGGGAGATGTTGGCCGCGTGCTTGAGTGTGTGGGCAAGGTTATGAGGTGAGTGTACCTTCGCGGCAAGCGCCTAAAGCGATGCTACACAAAAATTAATGCCGATTGGTTGTAGGGGCGCGAATTGCGCGTCCGTGGTCTGACGAGATGTATGTGGTTAATCGCGGGCGGCCAATGGCCGCTCCTACAAAGTCTCATGAATTTTGTATGTTCATGTGATTGCCTTGGAGCTCGCCTCCGCTCGCCTTGACGAGCCTGGTCGGTTTATGTTATAATCTTAACGTATGCGCAAAAAACGAGATAAAATAGAAGGAGGAAATGGCTGTGTACGCAGATTTGTTTGACATTGTTGGGTATCTTAAAAAGCACGACAAAGAGGTGGGCGACGCAATTGCGGGAGAGCTCGGGCGCCAGCGCCGCAATCTTGAGCTTATTGCCAGCGAGAATATTGTAACTCCTGCGGTTATGGCTGCGGCGGGCAGCGTACTTACCAACAAATACGCCGAAGGTTACCCCGGCAAGCGCTACTATGGCGGCTGTGAGTGTGTGGACATAGCTGAGGACATCGCGCGCGATCGCGTTAAGAAGCTGTTTGGCGCGGCTTATGCCAACGTGCAGCCACACTCCGGCGCGACAGCAAACGAGGCAGTCTATTTCGCCCTTCTTGAGCCGGGCGATACTATTTTGGGTATGGACTTGACCCAAGGCGGTCACTTGACCCACGGCTCCCCCGTTAATTTTTCGGGCAAGCTTTACAACTTTGTTGCTTACGGCATAGACCCTGTTACACACATGATTGACTACGATGTAGTCCGCAAAGCAGCACTCGAGAGCAAACCCAAGATGATTGTTGCCGGTGCCAGCGCTTACCCCCGCGCCATCGACTTTGAGAAGTTCGCGGCAATCGCCAAAGAAGTTGGCGCCTACCTGTTTGTGGACATGGCTCACATTGCGGGCTTGGTAGCTGCCGGGCTGCACATGAACCCGGTTCCTTACGCAGACGTTTGTACCTCCACCACCCATAAGACCCTGCGCGGTATTCGCGGCGGTCTGATACTATCCAAAGATGCCGAGCTGGGCAAAAAGTTCGACAAAGCTGTATTCCCCGGGCTACAAGGCGGGCCGCTCATGCATATTATTGCCGCCAAGGCTGTTGGGTTCGGTGAGGCGCTAAGCGATAGCTTCAAGAGCTACCAAAAGCAGGTGCTCGAAAACAGCAAGGCTCTCGCGGCCGCTCTTGTGGAAGAGGGCTTCGACCTTGTTTCGGGCGGAACGGACAACCACCTCATGCTGGTTGATCTGACCAAGCTTGACATAACAGGCAAAGAGTTCGAAAGGCGCCTGGACGAAGTGCACATTACCGTTAACAAGAACACCGTTCCCGGCGAGCAGCGCGGGCCGTTTGTCACAAGCGGTGTAAGAATCGGCACACCGGCTGTGACCACACGCGGTCTTGTAGCGGCGGACATGAAGGTTATAGCCTCCTGCATGAAGAAGGCCGCAATCGACTTCGAGGGCACCGCCCAAGAAGTTCGCGCCGCTGTCGCGGAGCTCTGCGCGAAGTACCCGCTCTACGAATAAGACTGTGCGGAGGGGCAGATGAGCACCCTAAACATTCTGTTGCTCAGTGTGCTAGGCGCGCTGGCGCTGGCTTGCATTGTAGGCGTTGTGGTTGGCAAGTACCAGGTGAGGAAGGCTGCCGGACAGGTGCGCGGTCTGCTTTCCCCGAGGGAGCGCGCTATTTACGCCGCGAGCGTGGCGCTTGGAGTCACCATGCTGCTGGTGGGAATCTTCTACCAGGGCCCGGCCCCGCGCCAGGAGCAGTGGGAGTTTATGGGCGGTTCATATTATGAGGACGGCTCCTTTGCCGATGCCGAAGCTTCGGTTGTAACCATGCCGCCTGCCCGTCAGGCCCGTGGCGGCGTTGTGGTAATGGGCTAACTCTCTATACACGAATAAAACGTTGGCAGCTACCGCATGGTGCTGCCAACGTTTTTAGTTAGCTTGGTTATCGGCCTCTTGCTGCCACTGGTGCTGCAAATATATCTCCATTAGGCGCTGATACTCTGCCCAGTCCTGTTCCCACCGCTGTATCTCCCATTCGTGCTGGCCGGCGACGAAAAAGTAGGGCGACATTCGGTCAAAGGTGGCGGGGCCGATACCCGAGACTTCCAGCAGTTGAGAAAGGTGGGTGAACCCGCCGATCTGCCAGCGGTGGTCGATTATCCGCTGGGCGATGGCCGGGCCAATCCCGCGCACCAGCTGCAGCTGTTCCGACGTGGCCGCGTTGAGCTCGATGGGGAAGTGGACGACCGGCTCAGGCTCAAAGAACATCGGCTCGTAAAACTCCTGCTCCACCCAATGCCAGTTGGCGTAAGGTTCCTCTTGCTGCGTAGGTGGTGGTTCCAGGACGGGTGGCAGAGGCTCGGGGAGCGGCGGTGACGGTGGCAGCAGGCTCTCCGGAGTTGCCGGTGGGGTCTGCGCGAGCGGCACTGTCGGCGGCGGGAGTATTTGTGGCGGGGTCGCGATCTGGGTCGGTGGTGGGGCCTCTTGGGCGGGTGGCAGAGGGATGGCATAGCCTACGTGCACCGCAAACCCCGACTGCCGGGCATAGAGGTTGAAAATCGCCATGAGGCCGATGGCTACCACGGTGGCAACCAGCAGCACATTGTATGGCAGGTGATTCTTCACGCGGTGCACCCCCTTTGCGGAGCCTGTGATGGTTAGAGGCCGATTGCGGCAGCGTTTTCCCTCATCCCCGCGATGGCCAAGGCGATGAGCTCGTCCAGGGTGATTTCCAGCATCTCGCAGCCGTTTAGGATAACTTGGCGGTTGACCCCGGCGGCAAACTTTTTGTCCTTGAACTTCTTCTTGACCGATGAAACTTCCAGGTCCATGACGCTTTTGCTTGGGCGCATGTAAGCGGCGGCGGTTATCAGCCCGCAGAGCTCGTCCACGGCAAAGAGTGCGATCTCCATCTTATTTTCGGGTTTGACATCGGTGCAGAGCGTCCAGCCGTGGCTTAGCACCGCGTGGATGAACTGCTCATCGTAGCCGCCTTCCCGCAGCATATCAGGGGCGTGCACCAGGTGCTCTTCGGGGTGTAGCTCGTAGTCAACGTCGTGGAGCAGGCCGACCTCGGCCCAATAATGCTCGTCCTCGCCCCATTGGCGGGCGATATGGCGCAGGGCGGCCTCCACCGCAAGGGCGTGGCTGCGCAGGGAGGGGTTTTGGTTGTGTTTGTGTAGAAGGGCGACTGCCCGTTCTCTGTTAGGTGTAAGCATTTTATTTTCTCCCCCAAGTGTTCGTTGCCTACAGTTTACACTAAAAAAGCGAAAAAAGCCAGATGAAAATCCGGCTTTTCGCGTATTTTGAACATTTTCTACGGTCTGCGCCCACCTAGGATATGTATGCAGCGAATCTGCGTGATGTCGTAGGTAGAGAGGGGGCGGTCAAGGCTGTCGTAGCTGTGGGCGGCAACCAGCACGTCGTCGAAAGTTTGGGGGCGCTGCGCCTGCACAACCACCAGCGTGTGGTGGAAGTTTGGTAGATATGTAGCAATTTGGATGATGTCTCCCGGCATTACATCGGTCAGCTCGACTTCGGCGGCGTAGGGGCCGGGGCCATTCTTATTTTCGGTCAAGAATCTGTGTAGGTATTTTACTGAAGTCCACGCGGGCGCGCGGTCGTACTGCGAGCGATAGAACCAGCCGTAGACGGGGGCAAAGTTCATCACGCCTATGCCTTCATAAATGCATTGGGAGGCGAAGTTTGCGCAGTCGCCGCCTATCTCGGAAAAGTTGTAGAAACGCGGGTTGCGCCCCAGCGCCAACTTGCGAGCGTAGGCGACGGCATTCTCCCGGTTGTAAGGTATCTCTTTCATCGGTCTCCCGCTCCTTGCTGAGTGTGTTTTGAAACTGCTTGTCGCATCAGCGTGGTACAGACTTGCCTGCAGTTTTTTGCAAAAAGCGCAAGCAATACTTTGTGTATTAATGACCATTTTTGTGAAAAAGGGCGGGTGAAGCTGCGCTGCGATGGTGTGACAATGAGTTTCAAAACACGCTCTAAATATACACCAGTGTATACAGCGCGGCGGGAAAAGGTGCGACCAGCAGTTATTTATTACCACCTTGAAACATCTCCACAGCTCTGGTATACTTACACAAAAAGGATATGGTGACGCATATGAAATTCGATATAAGTGAAGCCTTTGCCAAAGAACTGGATAGTCTCGACAACCTAAACTTTGCGGACAGATTTTACAAAGCTAACGACGTGATTTACATGGACGGCAACTCGCTGGGGCTGATGCCCAAGGCCGGAGAAGCCGCGCTGCTGTCAGCGGTTGAGGACTACAAGAACCTGGGGATAGACGGCTGGACAGAGGCCAGGCAGCCCTGGTTTTATGTTGCCGAAAAGCTGGGCGCAAGGATGGCGAAAATTGTCGGTGCGCTTGAGGGTGAGGTGGTGGTAACCGGCAGCACGACGGTTAACATTCACAATCTGCTTGCTACATTTTATAAGCCCTCCAGCAAGCGGACAAAGCTGCTGATGGATGAGCTCAACTTCCCTTCGGATATATACGCGGCGCAGGGGCACTTGCGCCTGTTGGGCCGTCCGGCGGACGACCTTGTACTCTTGAAAAGCCAAGATGGTGTAACGCTCGATGAAGACGACATCATCGCTGCTTTTAATGACGACGTCGCGCTTGTGCTTTTGCCGTCTGTGCTCTACCGGAGCGGCCAGCTTCTTGACATAGAAAGGCTGACCGCAAAAGCTCACGAAAAGGGAATAATCATCGGGTTTGACTGCTGCCACTCGGCGGGGAGCATACCCCACAAGTTCCACGAGTGGGACGTAGACTTCGCTGTCTGGTGCTGCTATAAGTATTTGAACGGCGGGCCGGGCTCGTCGGCCGCGATGTTCATAAACCGGCGCCACCACGGGACACAGCCCGGTCTTCCCGGTTGGTTTGGCAGCGACAAGAGCCGTCAGTTCGACATGGCTCTGGAATTCGAGCCCGCAGGCAGCGCCGGCGCTTGGCAGACGGGAACTCCGCATATTTTCAGTATGGCGCCGATTGGCGGATCGCTGGATGTTTTCGAAGAGTTTGGGATGGGCAACGTGCGCGAAAAGTCGCTAAAGATGACCTCGTACTTAATGTTTCTCATCGATTCGCTGCTGGTGGAGCAGCACGGATTCAGCATAGCCACGCCGAGAGAACTACAGCGCCGGGGTGGGCACGTGGCACTGGCGCACGGCACCGACGCAATCCGCATAAACGCTTGCCTAAAAGCGCACAGCGTGATCCCGGATTTTCGCTTTCCGAATATAATCCGCTTGGCGCCGATCGCTCTTTACAATACATATCACGAGGTCTGGCGGGTTGTGGACATCATCAGGGAGATAATGGTCTCGAAGAAGTACCTTTCGATGGATGAAAAGCGAGGCCCGGTGGCTTAGCAAACCGAACACGAGGAGGGTTTGTTGTGAGGAGAAAAGCTGTAATTGTTGCGCTTGCCATACTGTGCGCGGCGCTTCTGGGGGCTTGCGTGGCGGCTACCGAAGCACCGGAAGCCGCTGAGGCTCCAGTAATCGCTGATGCAATAGAGAATGTTGAAGCCTTGGAGGTTACCGAAGAATCGGAGCTTGCAGAAGACCCGGAACCTACTGAGGAGATGGAGCCCGCCGAGGAGCCGGAGCTTGTTGACGAACCAGAGCTTGCAGAAGAATCCCCAGAGATAGCGGAAGCCCTGGAGGTCGACGAGACCCCAGAGCTCTCACTTGTCGGTAGGTGGGAATGTCGTGATGCAACGATCCCGCATAATTGGGTTTGCATGCTCATATTTGATGAGAACGGCAGGTTTGTAGACCGCGACGGTGACCAGGGATACTTCACTATTGAAGGCCGTACCCTAACGCTGGAATTTGACGAACACGAAATCGTTACAGGCGTCTTCCGCGTTATTGGTGACCGGCTGCTGCTTGTAATCGATGGGCTTAGTGTCATACTCGACTACGTTGACGGCGACGCCGAGGTTCCGGAGACCACTGAGCCGTTAGAGCTCTCAATTGTTGGCAGGTGGGAATGTCATGATACGACCGTTCCGCACGCCTGGATGTGCCTGCTTATCTTTGACAAGAACGGCAGGTTTGTCGACCGCGACGGCGATTGGGGGGACTTCACTATTATCGGCGATACCCTGACGCTAAGGTTTGATGGTTTCTTACCCGTGACATTTAACGTCCGTATTTCGAGGAACGGGAATCAAATGATGCTTGAAGAGGGCCACACAAGGGTAATTCTCCACCGCGTTGATGGCACAAGCGAATCCACAGGGATTGCTCTTTGAGCTAACAGTCATTAGCCCGGAACATTATAACGGGCGAAAGTAGCGCTTGCGCGACGGCTATACTAACCTTCTAATGAGTTCCTCTTTGCTGCCCTCCAGCATGTCTATGATGGGGAGCTCAATCATGGTGTACGCGCCGGGGGATTGCTTTGCGCCGGCTCTTGCGCACGATACCATGACCTGCGCCGTCAGAGCTGGGTTGTTGATTTTCATGCTAAACTCAAACAGTTGGTTATGTGTTTTGCCCGACACGCCTTTGCGGACAAGGTTGACACCATGGCCCACGTCTACCAGCGAGTCCACATCGCTCACGGGGTAGACGTGGGTCTCGTCATTGCGGAAGTATGGGTCGGTCTTGATTTTTGTTGCGATTTCACTAAAGTTGTAGCCATCCTTCTGTTCAACATACACCAGTCGCCTGTGAACGCCTGTCCCAAGCGGGATTGTCACGGACAGCGCGTTTTTTACACCTTCTATTGCCTTGACGGCCACGGTGTGGCCCATGCTCATCCCCGGGCCGAAGTTGGTGAATGTCTGACCGCCCGGCGCCAAAACCTCTAACAGCGCTCGTATTACCGAGTCGCTGCCGGGGTCCCATCCAACCGAGACAACGGCCGTGCTGACGCCCTTCTTCGCGGCGGTGTCCAGGCGCTGGCGCAGCTCCCAGATGTCCGAGTGGATGTCGTAGCTGTCGACTGTGTTTACGCCCTGGGCAAGGAAGCCTTCCGCCACCTCGGGAATCGAGCGCGACGGGGTGCATAGGATGGCAACGTCCGGTTTGGTTGCCAACTTGGCAAGGCTGTCCACAACGGGCACGGAGACTTGCGGCTTATTAAGGGACTGTGTGCGCATTATGATACCGCAGAGCTCCATGTCGCTTGCGGCCTCGACGGCCTCCATGACGGCCTTGCCTATGTTGCCGTAGCCTACGATTGCTATTTTGAGCATGTTACATTACCTCGCATTCAAATATGATTCGACGATATGTACAATCTTCTCCACGAAGCTTTCTTCGCCCCATGTGTTGATTTTAAAGAACATTGCCCCGCTTCCGCCGGCAGCAATCACCGAGAGAAAGAGCTCGTCACCGTTGCCTACAAGGGTTATGTTAGCGCTCAGGCGAGTGCCTCCAATCATGCTGTGGCGCTCGTACACCCGAACGGCACAGCGCACGCCGCCTGACGCAAAGTCGCTCCCGTCCTGGAAGCTGGCGGTGATGCTGCCGGTCATAATGCCGGTGTCTAGCGTTTGCAAAAAGTCATCGAAATTGCCGGTCAGGTGGCGTTCGTATTTTGCCATGGTATGGCCTCCTAGAAAGACGAAATTTCAATTGGAAAGAGAACGTGGGTAATGCTTATACTGCAATGGTGCCTTAACTAAAGAAGGGGAGAGCTATAATATCAAAAATCCATTCAAAGAATTTTCTTGCTCTCTTGGAATGGATACAAGAGCCTATTGCTCCTCCGAGAGCTGCGATAGCACCGATAATTATTAATGCGAAGCTTACTCTGAAAAGAGCTAACTCAAGAACAATAATTGTAATGCCCACTATAAAGATGGAAAGAAACAACCCTAACTTTTTCATTTTTACCTCACACACCATAACTTATAAATGCGATTCACGCACCCCATATCTACAAGAAAACTGCCGCCAACATTATACCACGCCTCACCTCAAATTTCCAACCTACCCACACCTAGCGCCGCGCGGAATTTTATGGTATAATTATCCTGTAATAACGCGAAGGAGATGACTTCATGGTTATAAAACCGAAAGTTAGAGGGTTTATCTGCACGACGGCGCACCCGGTTGGCTGTGCCGAAAACGTCAGGTTGATGGCCGAGTACGCCGCTGCCCGACCGGGTGAGGGCGGTCCAAAGCGGGCGCTGGTTATAGGCAGCTCGGCTGGGTATGGGCTGGCCACACGGGTCAGCGCGGCATTTGGGTACGGCACCGACAGCGTCGGGGTGTTTTTGGAAAAACCAGGCAGCGGTGGGAAGCTCGGCTCTGCCGGGTGGTACAACAATGCCGCTTTTGAGAAGCTTGCCCGGGAGAAGGGGCTTGTGGCCGAGAGCATCTGCGGGGATGCGTTTTCGGCGGAAGTTAAGGCGCAGACCGTAGAGCTTGTCCGCGAAAAGCTGGGGCAGGTGGATTTTGTGGTTTATTCCCTTGCGGCTCCACGCCGGACCGACCCGGTTAGCGGCGAAGTTTACCAGTCGGTGCTAAAGCCGGTTGGGGACGTGTTCCGGGGGAATACTGTCAACTTCGCCACTGGTGAGCTCACGCAGGCGGTTATTGAGCCGGCTAGTCCGGAGGAAATAGCGGGCACGGTAGCTGTCATGGGCGGCGAGGATTGGGTTTTGTGGATGCAGGCGCTCAGCGAGGCCGGGCTGTTAGCACAGAGTGTCAAGACGGTGGCCTACACTTACATTGGGCCGGAGCTCACCCACGCGATCTACAAAGACGGTACAATCGGCAAGGCCAAGGAAGACCTGGAGCGGGGAGCCGCGCAAATCGGCGAGCTGCTCGCGGGCAAGGGCGGACGTGCACTCATAGCGGTGAACAAGGCGCTGGTTACGCAGGCGTCCAGTGCTATACCTGTGGTGCCGCTGTATATATCCATCTTGTTTGGGGTGATGAAGCGAGCGGGTACCCACGAGGGCTGCATAGAGCAGATGGTGCGGATGATGGAGCGCATGTACAGGGGAACTTTAGTTGACGAAGCCGGACGACTGCGCTTGGATGACTGGGAGATGGAATCTGCCGTACAGCGCGAGGTAGCCGATATATGGGCAAAGGTGACCCAGGATAACCTGGAGAATCTTTGTGATCTTGGCGGCTACCGCCACGACTTTTACCGACTGTTCGGTTTTGAAGTGCCGGGCGTAGATTATAGCGCCGATGTACCCGACGAGCTTATCTAGATAAAAGATTAGGGGGGCCTTTATGAAGAAAGCAAAAAAAATATTGTTGCTGATTATCTGTCTCAGCCTTATTGTTTCGGTGTTTACCGCGTGTGGCAGAGGCAGAGGTGATTACGATATTGTTGTAGTGGGCAGGACATTTGCGGAAGGTCAGATAATGGCTGTGGTTATGGCTATGCTCATCGAAGAGGGCACAGACCTTAGTGTAGGAGTAATTCAGGATTTGACGGCTACGATTGCGTTTGAGGCCGTGGTTCTGGGAGACGCGCAAGTCATGACCATGTATACCGGCACCGCTGTGGTTGCCCACCTGGGCGAAGATGTTTTGCCCGGCACCCCATTTGAAGAGACGTTCGAGAGAGCAAGAGATGGTCTCCTTGAAGAGTTTGGCATCGTTGTGTTTGAGCGCTCGCTCTTTAACAACACATACGCGCTGGGTGTAAGCAGGGAATTTGCGGAGGCAAACAATGTTTGGACTTACAGCGATCTGGTTCCCTTTACCCCTTATATGACATTTGTGGGAGAGCATTCCTTCTTTGACAGGCCGGACGGTTTCCACGGCATGAGCGGGGCTTATGGATTTGAATTTGCGGACTATGTTATGGTGGACGTGGGTCTAAAGTACGCCGCCTTTGACCAAGACAGAATGGGCAACGCTTTGATCGTATTTTCTACTGACTCTCAGATTGTCACCACCGATGTGGTTGTGCTTGAGGATGATCGGGGCTTTTTTCCGGCTTATTATGGGCACGTGGCCGTTCGCAGAGACACGTTGGAGCAGCTCCCCGAACTGGAGCCGATTCTGTCTGTTTTGTCGGGCATTATCACCAGCGAGGAGATGACCCGCTTTAACTACCTGGTGGACAGTGGCCAGATAAATGTCCGGCAAGCCGCCGAGCAATTAATCAGCGAATTTGGGCTGATAGGTTGAGGCTATGCCTATAAATGAAACGGATATGCTGCTTGCCCACCTGCAAGACCTTGCGGGCAGGGCTGCCAAAACAGGTTGTGAAGCCTCGCGGTTTCTCACGCCTGCCCAGTCGCAGAGTGCCTGCGAATATTTCAAGCGAGGGTGGGCCACGCTCTCTTTTGAAGGCGGGTTTGAGGGCGCGGAGCGCACCCGCGCGGTGTTTGTGAATTCTGACTGGGGTGGGTACGATCGGGAGAAACTTTTATCTGCTCTCAAAATCAGATACCGCCCCCAAGATAGCTTGTCACACCGCGATGTCTTAGGATCATTGATGGCGCTGGGGATAGAGCGTGACGTGGTAGGGGACATCGTCTGCGAGGATGGGACCGCCGCGTTGATCTGCCTGCCAGAGATGGAAGGGTATATTGCCGAGAATCTCGACAAGGTAGGACGGGTTGGGGTAACAGTATCCAAGATAGCCTTTTGTGAACTGCCGGCCAAGCAGGAAAATCTAATAATAAAAACGGATACGGTGGCGTCCCTACGGCTGGATGTGGTGCTTTGCGCGGCGTTTGATTTACCCAGAACCAAAGCATCTGAGCTGATAGCGGCAGGCCGGGTGAGCCTGAAACATCAGCTTTGCTTGCAACCTGCCAAGGAGCTCGATGAGGGCGCTCTGCTGTCGGTACGCGGCCTTGGACGCGCCAAGTTGCTGGAGGTTGGCGGTCTTTCGAAAAAAGGCCGGATGTTCGTGCAGATAGGGCTGTACGAACGATAAGACGCTGTAAAACTTTGCAATAAAACGAGGAGCCGTAAACGGCTCCTTTTTTCACATCTAGGCAAGGTCATATGCTGAGCAGCAGCCGGGTCAGCGCCCATCCCAAGAGCCCGCAGACCGGGAATGTAATCACCCAGGTGAAGACGATTTCACGCACCACTTTGCTGCTTACCTGGCCACCGGCAGCCGCGCCGGCGCCCATCATGGCGGTGGTTTTGGTGTGGGTGGTGCTGACCGGTACACCAAAAGCGCTGGCCAGCAGTAGACAAAGTACCCCTCCCAAGTCGGCACAGACGCCCTCGGTTTTTTGGAGGCGGACCATTTTGTAGCCGACTAGATTCACTATCCGTCCGCCACCGACAGAGGTGCCTAGCGCCATTGCAAGCCCACAGAGAAAAACCACCGGTAGATGGTCGCTCAGCGCAATTGGCCCGGCAGGATACCGTCCGCGGGCAAATAGGTCGGCTAAAATGAAGATCGCCACGAACTTCTGCCCGTCCTGTGCGCCGTGCATAAAGGCCATCCCGCCGGCGGCCAGAATTTGTGTGCGGGCGAGGGCCTGCGCCTTGAGAGCAGCCAGCGGTCGATAGAGCGTACGGGTGAGTAGCCAGGCACCGCCGTACCCCAAGGCCAGGGAGGCAGCCAGCCCGGCCAGCACTTTTCCCCAGGCAGCGAGATTCACGTTGCCTGTGCCCAAGGCAAGTGCCGCCCCGGTAATCGCCGATATGAGTGCGTGGCTCTCGCTGGTGGGAGTTAGCCCCAAGAAAAACATAACACTCAATTTATGGGATGTTCATGCGGTTTTTTGAAGAGTATTTTCCATAATGTGGAATGTTTTTTCGTCCAAGCTCATATCTTGTACAAATATGAGCTTTGGGGGCGAGAACATGAATGAGGAGAATGGCAAATTAAAATTACCCGAAAACCTATATAATGAGATGTTAAAATTCTTCCGCCGCACTTCGCTACCGAGAATACAGCGGCAAAGAGAACAGGAAAAAGAAGGAAATAAAAACGCTCCGTCTGAAAATAACAGATAGGAGTGTTATTTTTTGGAAACTGCAATTTACTGTCGGGTATCGACCGACGAGCAGGCGCAAGAGGGGTTTTCTATCCGGGCGCAGGAGCAAAAATTAAAGGACTTTGCAAATGTCAAAGATTGGTCAATATACAACTTTTATATTGACGAGGGTATCAGCGGGAAGAACCTAACCGAGCGCCCCGCCGTCAGCCGCATGATTGAGGACATAAAAGCCGGTCACGTCAAAAATGTGCTTGTGTTCAAACTAGACCGGCTTACCCGCTCTGTAGCCGATTTGGTGTATCTGATTGACCTTTTCAATCAAAGCACTTGTGCTTTTAACTCATTGATGGAAAGCCTTGATACATCTACTGCAAGCGGCAGAATGTTTATAAAGATTATCGGCATATTTGCGGAGTTTGAGCGGGAGAACATAGCGGAGCGGGTGCGCACAGGTAAGGAGCGCAAGACAAGAGAAGGATTTGCAAATAATTCCAGCGACAAAAGCTACGGCTACGACCGCCCAAACGGTGAGCGCATACAGACAATCAACGAAGCCGAAGCGCAGAATGTCCGCACAATATTTGATATGTACGTCAACCAAGGTATGTCATTGAACGCAATAGCCCGAAGTTTTAACCTGCAAAAAATCCCCAGCAAAAAAGGATTTTTATGGAGTTCGGGTTCTATTAGGTCAGTTTTAACAAATTGTAATCTTGTCGGAAATGTGCGTTACTTAATGAACGACCCTGCACGCAATTTTGAAGTGGCGGGAAAGCATGAAGCGATAATTTCAGAGGAATTGTATAATGCGGCGCAAATTCTCATTGAAAAAAACGGAATGGTTGCGCCAACAAAAAGGCCAGTCGAACATAACTATTTTGTGAACTTCTTGTATTGTTCGGGTTGCGGGGTAAAGTACATTCCGCACAACACCACCAAGATGACAAAAAGGGGTAAGGCTACAACGTATAGCTTTGGGTGTCGCAATAAATTTCTAAAGGGCGGTTGCAATACTAAAGTAATAGTAGCAAGCAAAATTGAGAAAGCGTTGATAGACTATTTCGAGCGGTATGACGAAGTATTTATATCAGACGCCGAAGAAGCGGCGCGGTTGGAGCGAGAACGGCAAAACAATGATTTGCAGATACAAAACTACCGGGAGCAATTGCGGCATTATGATAGCCGCGAAAAAGAGGTAATGACTAATTACATAGGCGGGGGCATTGATTTTGAAAGCTACCGCTTTATGAAAAAACAACTTGACAGCGACCGAGATTTTATTCGCGCCCAGCTTGAAAAATTGGCGGGAAATGAGCAAGACAATAGACCATCCACAATTCGCCGCGAAAAAATAGCGGCAAGTTTTCGGGATAGTTGGCAAGGGTTGACGAACACGGAAAAGCGGCTATTTCTAACGAACTACGTTAAAAAGATAGTTGTAAGCAATGAACCGATTGAGGGCAGCAAGTACAGTGCTATTAAAATCGTTGATGTCGAGTTTTACTCATACTAAGGGGGTGCGCAATGCGAAAGTTTGACTTGTTTTGTTACGACAAAGCCGGTGTCCCGCAAAACACCTATTACAAACACCGCCGGGAAATAGACAACGCAAATGATTTGAAAGCCGCCGCCGCTGTAGACCATGTGGCGGCGGCATACAGGCGAAACAGACGGTTGATAGACGGTTTTATACAGTCTAGCTGTATCATGTTTGATGTGGATAACACCGATACGGACAATGCGGCAAACTGGATAACATACGACCATTTGCGCCGGGATTTTCCTGATGTGGAATTTTATACCGTTACCAGCCGCAACCACATGAAGGAAAAAGACGGCAAAGCACCGCGCCCAAAGTTGCACGTTTATTTTCCGATTGATACCATATCGGATAAAGAGGAATATGCGGCACTCAAAGCGATAACAAAAGAAACCTATACATATTTTGACAAGTACGCCGCAGATACGGCGCGGTTTTTCTATGGCAACCCAAACGCAGATGTACGGCATTTTGAGGGAAAGCTAACCTTGACAGAGTTTATCAAGAGCCTTGCGGATATGCCTATACCACCGCCACAAGCGGTAACAGAACCGCCGCCGGTTGTAGAAACGCCGACAGTAGAACCGCAACCAGAACCGACCGCCGCGCCCATCACACCGCCGACCGCGCCGGGGGAGATACCGGCGGGGCAGCGCAATTCTACCATGTCAAAATTTGCCTTTACCATGCTTATCAAGTACGGCGATTGCGAAAAGTCCCGGGGTGAGTTTGTCGCGCAGTCCAAAAGATGTACACCGCCTTTATCAGCGCAAGAGTTAGGCGTTATATGGGAAAAAGCGGTACAGGCATATCTTGTCAAAATTGCCGGTAACAGTGATTATATACCGCCGAGGGAATACGCGCAGTGGGGCGAGATACAACCGATTGAAGTTATCATACCGCCGCCTTTTCCGTTTGAAGCATATCCGGCTACATTGTCGGCGTTTGCACAAAGTTTATCGGAGTACACGCAGACCGCGCCGGAAATGGCTTGCGTGTTGCTTTTGGGCGCGTTGGGTGCGGTTTTTCAAAAGAAATATAGTGTTGAAAGTATCAACAAAAATCTGGAGCAGTTGTCTATTTACGCCGTGGCAATCAGCCCGCCGGCAGAGCGCAAAAGCGAGGTTATACGCTATATTATCGCGCCATATTTGCGCTACCAAGACAATTACAACCATGTGAACCAAAAGGAAATATCCGAAAGTGAAGCCAAGCGCAAAGGCTTAAAAGCGGCGTTAAACCGCGCCGAAGGTGATACAGACGGCTCAGAGGAAAAACAGGAAATTCTAACCAATGCACAATTTGAGTATGACAATTTCAAAATAAAATCGCCGTTAACCCTTTTAGCGGATGATACCACAACCGAAGCGTTAATATCGCTTATGGCAAAAAATGGGGAGCGTATGTTTATCGCAAGCGGCGAAGGCGGCGTATTTAGCAACATGAAGGGGCGATACCGCAGCGGGGACGACATGGAAATATATCTCAAAGGGCATAGCGGCGATTATATCAGCGTCCACCGCAAGAGCCGCGAGCCGGAAATATTGCGCTCCCCTGCCTTGTCAATGGCGATATGTTTACAGCCGTATATTGTGAAAACTTTGTTGGACGAAGAAAACACCGGGAAGGGATTGACCGGGCGTATTGTCTTTGCGTATCCCGCCGCAAGAGCCGGGACGCGCAAGGCGAAAACGGAAACGCCGCCGGACAAAGAACAGTATAACAAAGTTATACTTGCTGCGCTCGAAAAGACCGTTGCAATGGATAAAGAAAAAACTATACGCCTGTCAGATAAAGCGGATAAATTCGCGGAGGAATATTTTTACACTCCCGAAAAAAGAATAGAGGACGGTTTGCAAAATGCTATGTCGTGGAACGGCAAAGCGTTCGGGTTATCAATTAGAATCGCGGCGCTTTTTCATGCGTTCCAGTGTTATGAAAATGAAACAGAACCCGCCGACATTCCCATTGACCGGGACACTATGCAAAACGCCGCGAAAGTTGCCGAGTGTTTAGCGGCACACGCTGAAAAAGTTTTTGCCGGTGAGGATGAAAAGAACAATAACGCGCTTTATTTGGTACGCCGTATTAAACGTTACGGGCAGAAAAAAATCACAAAAACAAAAATGTGGGGCGGCGTAAAAAGAAGATTTACAACCGCCGACAACTTGAATGATGTGCTTCAATTATTGGAGGAAAAGGGGTATGTTAAGGTTGAAAAACAATCAACCGGCGGCAGACCGGCAGAAGTAATACGGTTTAACCCCGCGCTATTTGATAAAGCGCTTATGTACTAAATTGCACCACGGCAAAAAGGGTGTTTTGTGCTACGGCGTGTTTCAAGTGCATTTGAAGTGCGGCGAAAAGCTGAAAGACAGATAACGCGCCTATTTGATATAATCGTTTCGTTTGAGAATGTAGCAATAACAAGGTTTTTTGGAAGCAGGCAAAATAGAAATCGTTGAATAGCGTGACATTAAGGACATAAAGTATAATCAGTGCAAACAGGGTACAAAGCCGGTGCATAGGACAAAGGGTATTGCACTTAGATTATACTTGATTCGCGTAAAATGTCAAATTTGTTGTTTTGGACGTTTCACTTAGTTTACACTTGTATACAGGGTTTTGCCGAAATCGGGAAAACCCTTTTGTATTTTAGGTGTAATAAAACAGGCATAAACCTTAATACGCCGCAATATATTAACTTAGACATGCTATCAAAAGAAGTACATAGAAAGTGCATAGGACAAGGCGAAATGTACCGAAAATATACGGATTATCAGTTAAAAGGCTTTATGTCCTTAATGTCACGCTTTTGGGCGAGGGGGTGAGCGATTGAGCATACTATCAAGACTATTTAAGCAAAAAATCGCGCCGACGAATACAGCGGCGGGGATGGTTGAGCTGCGTTCCGGGTTTTCACCGTTTTCCGGCGCGGCATACGAAAACGCTATATTTCGCGGCGCGGTTGATACTATAGCAAAACACACGGCAAAACTAAAACCCCGGACAACGCCGACAGTGCAGCGGTTAGACAAATTATTGCAAATTGAGCCTAACCCATACATAACGGCGTATGACTTGCTATACAAAGCCGCAACAGCTTATTTTTGCGACAATAACGCTTTTATACTGATACACCGGGACGATAGCGAAAACGTGACCGCGCTATACAATCTAACCCCGGCAAGTGTGGAGTTTTTGCAAAGTGGCGATAAAATGTATTGCAAATTTCTATTCCGGGATGGCGAAAATGTTATCATTCCATACAGCGACATAATACATTTGCGGCGGCATTTTGCAAAAAATGAACTTTTGGGAACGGACAACGCCGCACTATTCCCGGCACTGGAAACAGCACACGCGCAAACAGAGGGCATACAGGCGGCAATCAAAAACGGCGTAACCATCCGGGGTGTTATGCGCTTTACCGGGGTTTTGCATGATGATAAACTAAAGGCGCTAAAAGAAAGGTTTGTTAACGAATATCTGAAAATGAGCAATAGCGGCGGGGTAATTGCGTTAGATGACAAAATGGAATATACGCCAATTACATCAAGCGCAGTTATTGTTGACACCGCGCAATTATCAGCGATACAAAATCAGATTTACGCATACTTAAACATATCGGATAGAATTGTAACCGGACAATATAACGAGGACGAATTTGCCGCATTTTATGAAAGTGTTATAGAGCCTTTGGCCTTGCAAATGAGCCTTGAATTTACCCGGAAAATATTCACGCCGAGGGAAAGAGCATTTGGCAGGGAAATCATTTTTGGCGGGGAGCGGTTAGAGTTTTCCAGCGCGAAAACGAGAATAGAACTATTGCGGCAATTGCTACCATACGGACTATTAACCATAAACGAAAGCCGCCGTATTTTATCATTGCCGGAAGTGCCGGACGGTGACAAACGGTTGCAAAGTCTAAACTATGTAAACGCCGCAAAGATTGAAGAATATCAAGAAATAGAGGGAGATGAAAACGACAATGCAAACACGAATATGTGAAGTTAGAGCAGCAAAAGACCCGCTTGTAATTGAGGGTTTGGCTATTCCATACGATACACCGGCAGAGGTGAGCGGCTATACTGAAATTGTCAGAGCGGGGGCGCTGGATGGTGTGAACTTAGATGATATACTGTTATGTTGTAATCACAATATGTCAGATGTTCCACTTGCAAGAAGCCCCAAAACTATGACGCTAACAGTCAGCGGCGCGGGTTTGGAGTTTAGAGCAAATTTGCCAGATACAGAACAGGGGCGCGAAGTATATACCGCCGTAAAGCGCGGGGATTTAACTAAAATGTCGTTTGCGTTTTCGGTTGCGGAGAACGGCGAAACATTCGAGAACAACACGCGAACCATAACCAAAATAGCGCGTATTTTTGAAATCAGCCCGGTAAACTTCCCGGCGTATAACGACACGGCGGTTTATGCCCGGAATAAAAATATTGAGGGGGAAAGCCATATGCAAAACTATAACCCGATAACCGGCACGAACTTTGAAAGTGGCGCAGATGTGACAGATGCGGACTACAAAAACGCTTTTTTCAAGTCTATGCTAGGGCAAACTTTAACGGCAACGGAAACACGCGCATATAACGCCGCGAAAGCTGAAAAACGCGCAGATGTGTTCAACACGCTAACCAATTCGGCGGCGGTTGTGCCGGACGCAACGCTAAACGAAATAATCAGCAAAGCGCGAACAATGGGCGGTTTATTTGCTGAAATCCGGCTTTTTACTATCCCCTCAAATGTGACCGTGCCAGTGGGAACGCCGACCGGCAAGGCCTTGTGGCATATCGAGGGTGCGCCGGTTGACCGGGAAAAAGCAGATGTAAACCCGGTGAGCTTTTCGGGGTATGAACTACTCAAAATCTTTTCTCTGTCGGTTGCTGCTAAACGGATGAGCGTGGCGGCGTTTGAAAGCTACATAACCGAGGAACTAACCGAAAGTTTACGCGCCGCTATTGGTGACGCTATCGTGAGCGGTACAGGTGCAGGGCAACCAACCGGCATATTGACCGGCGTAACGTGGGACGCGACAAACAGTATAGATGTTTCTACATTCAGCAGCGACAACATTTTGCAGCTTATCGCACTACTAAAGCGCGGGTATGGTAACGGCGCAAAATTCGCAATGTCAAGCCATACACTTTATAATCGGGTATATCATACAAAGACCGCAACCGGGGACTATATCTTTACTACGAATAACCAAAACGATACTATTATACGTTTGTTTGGCTTCCCAATTGTGGTTGATGATTTTATCGAAGATGATACAATTTTATTTGGCAATTTCAAATATTACGGCGTAAACATTCCAGAGGGGATAGCGGTTGAGGTATCACGCGAAAGTGGATTTACAAGCGGTTTGATTGATTATAGGGCAATGGCAGTTACGGACGGTAAGCCGCTTGTAAATGAAGCGTTTGTTAAACTCACTATAACAACATGAAACGACAATTGATATTCTCGATTGATGAAGCGCGGGACATTTTGCGGTTAGATGGTACGGACAATGACGCGCAGATAGAAGCATTATTGTTAGCAATCCCGGCGTATTTGGAAGTTACAGCCGGGTATAAAACTACCGGGAAATATTCACCGCTTGCGAAAACGGCAGCGCGGTTTATCTTACAACTTTGGTATTTTGGCGATAACACCGATATTGATAAGTTAAGGCGCGTTATTGACAATCTCTTAAAGGCGCTAAGTTATGAATGAGCAGTTTTACAATAGCTTAAAGTGGCGGCGGGTATCAAAGTTGTTTCTAAAGTCAAAGCATTATATATGCGAGCGTTGTGGCGGCGCGGGTGAGGTTGCGCATCACAAAGTCTACCTTGACCGCTGGAACGTCAGAAAGCCCGAAATAGCCTTGTCCCTTGATAACTTAGAGTGTCTGTGCCTATCGTGCCATAACGCTGAACACGGCGGCGCAGGGGCGGCTACAGCGGCGGGTATAGTATTTGACGCAAATGGAAATGTTATCAAACAAAAATAGTAGTTTGTTGGGAATTTTAATCCCCCCTATTCCCGCCAAAAAAAGACAGGAACTTACAACGGGTAGGGGGATAACTTTTCCTCTCCATGATTTTTTGAAACTTTTACCAAAGATAGGAGCGACATAACATGAGAAAGACCAAAGACCAGTTGAGATTAGAGGAATTACAGCGACTTATCCCACAAGAGAAACAAACAGCCGCCGAATACCTTATAGACGAGATTTTGTTTCTCAAAAAGCCTATGAGAGATTGCAAAAAGAAGCTGGAAACAGACAACGGAGAAGTGCGCAATTATGATACACTCTGTAAGCGCTACAGTGCGCTTATAAAGCAATTAACCGACCTACTGCCCAAACCTATACCCCAAAGCGAAAAAGACGAATTAACGGCATTTATCAAGAGCGGTAAGGCATGAGTTATATATCAGAATATAACGCGCTAATACAAGCCGGGGAGATACCGGCTTGTAAGCGTCTTTTGAAAGTGTACGCTTATTTAGAGAATAATATAAAAAGTTCAAATTTTATCCTTAGTTCCGAAAAAAGCCATAGAGCCATTGAATTTATAGAGCGGTTTTGCAAGCACTCCAAAGGCGAATGGGCGGGGCAAGGGTTAAAGTTAGAGTTATTTCAAAAGGCGTTCATTCAGGCGGTTTTCGGGGTATTAGACCCGGTAACGGGGTTGCGCCGGTTTAGTGAGGTTTTCTTTTTGGTGGGAAGGAAAAACGGCAAGAGTACCTTACTTGCGGGGATTGCGCTTTACATGATGTTAGCGGATGGCGAAGGGGGCGCGGAGATTTATTCCACCGCGACCAAATACGCCCAAGCGCGGATTCTTTTTGACGAAGCCCATAATATGGTAAGGCAATCTCCGTCCTTGAAAAAGCACGTTAGAAAGCGTAAGAGCGATTTATACCATGACGCGACATTTTCAAAGTTTATGCCGCTTGCGCGTAACTCTGATACGCTTGATGGATTGAATCCACACCTTGTTATTGTGGATGAACTCCACGGCGTAAAAGACCGCAACCTATACGAAGTTATGAAACAATCTTTATCAACCCGGCGGCAACCGTTATTGATTATGATAACAACCGCCGGAACGGTGCGCGAGTGCATATTTGATGATATGTACAATTACGCTTGCAGTGTAGCGGATGGCATGTTTGTTGATAACACCTTTTTACCCATCATTTACGAACTTGACAGCCGGGAAGAATGGCAAAACCCAGCGGCGTGGGTTAAAGCTAACCCGGCGCTGGGCGGCATTAAGAAGATAGAGGATTTACAAGCAAAAGTTGACCGCGCAAAGAATAACCCCGCCGATTTGACAGGCATATTAACCAAGGATTTTAATGTCCGGGAAACGCCTAATACAGCGTGGTTATCGTTTGACAGTATCAACAATGAGGAAACTTTTGATATTGCCGACTTCAAGGGCGTGTATGCTATCGGCGGCGCGGATTTATCAATTACAACAGACTTGACTTGTGCAACCGTCTTGATGATGAAGCCGGGGGAAGATAAAAAATACATTCATCAAATGTATTGGTTGCCGTCTGATAGTTTAGCCGACAGGGTACGCATAGACAAGATACCCTATGACATATGGCGCGACCGGGGGTTATTGCGTTTGTGCGCGGGTAATTGTATCAATTATTCGGACGTTACGGCGTGGTTTTTGGAGATGGTGAAGAAAGCCGGGGTTAATGTCTTATGGGTTTACTATGACAGCTACAGCGCGAAATATTGGGTACAGGAAATGGAATCAGAGGGTTTTCGTATGGTGCGTTGTATACAGGGTGCAAAAACGCTATCACTTCCCATGCAGATGTTAGGCGTTGATTTACAGGCGGGGCGGGTGGTTTATAACAATTCCCCTATTCTCAAATGGTGCTTGACGAATACAGGCATACAGACCGACAGGAACGGAAACATTGTGCCGATTAAAAATCAATCGCCCAAACAGCGTATTGACGGCACGGCGAGTTTGCTTAATGCCTATGTCGGCTTGTATGAGCATTACGCCGAATACACAGCAGCGTTGTAAAAATCTTTTTGGCGGGAAAGGGCGGGGAATATGCGCAACTTGAAAGATAAGAAGATTATACTATATCGTGTCCAACGTAGCAAGGACAGCGCGGGGTTTTCTACCGCGAAGTATGCGCCGCTTCATCCGGGGCGAGTGTGGGCTTATGCGCGGCAGTTGTCGGCTAATGAGTTTTACGCTGCCCGCGCTGTGCAGCAATCCGAGGAAATGTTGTTTACCATAAACTGGCGGGATGATGTGTCGGCGGCTGATTGTTTTGTTGAGTACAAGGGTGTGTTTTACAATATTACGAGGGTGGACACGTTTGAGGGGTATAAAGAGGATTTGAAGATTTATGCGGCAAGGCTACCGGCGGCAGGGCAGCCAAAGCCGGGGGATGTGGCAGAATGGCAGGGGTGAATTTCGTCTTGCGCTTCAAGACAACTTTTGGTATAATTAGGATGTTGAAACAGATTAGTCTTGAACAGGGAGAATATGACAATGAAACCAAAAATAGATATGAAAAGGTGTTTTGCAAGCAAAGATGTATGTATGGCAATAAAACTCTGTCCAGTAAAGGCAATCAGTTATATTGAAGTAGACGAGCCGATTTTAGACAAAACTCTAAAATGTAATTGTGAAGAACGCGAAGCACGAGATTTAACACCTATGTCAGATAAGGGGTATAGTGGTGGGTGCGATTGTGCAGGGGGGTGTGACAGCGGAGATAATAACCCTTTGTATGACTGTGGCGGTACACCATACGGAAGAATCTTAATTGATTATGATAAATGTATTAAGTGCGGTATTTGCGCTAAAGAATGCTGTGGAGATTGTATTGATATGGTGGACGAATCCGAAAACACCGATAGTTGTGATGTGAAAAGTTACAATGTAAGCAGTGAAAGATTGCTTGCCGAGTTCTTCCCGGAGTTTGCAAAAAAACTTGACGAGATAGACGAGTTATACGCCGCAAAAAAGAAGATAGACGAGAAAACATATCAGTTTATTTGTTTCGCACTTTCAATAAAGGGGCGTTCCAAACCTTGCGTATTAAAGCACTTCAAAGGCGCACTAGACGCAGGGGCAACAGTTGAGGAATTGTCATATATTCTTGCTCTAACTTTACGAGAGGCGGCAGGGGCAGACGATTGTTGGACGCATGATGTTCTTTCCGATTGGAAAAGAATCGTTGACGGAAAAGTTGACTGTGGTTGCAGTGGTGTGTGCTAATGAGTTGCACAAATGTTGTAGAGTGTGCTTGCCCAAAAACAACTTGCCCAAACCACAAAAAATGCTGTGCTTGTGTGATAAAGCACCGTGAAACCGACAGCTTGCCATTCTGCCTATTCTTGGATAATGAGGGAGATAAGAGCGTTGCCAATTACTACCAAAAGCTGAAAGTGCGGTTTGAAACTTCAAAAGCTGAATAGCAGTTTCTACACTTCAAAACGGCGGTGCGTCTGGGTGATGCACCGCCGTTTTAGTGCAATTTCGGGGTAAATTACCGTTTTGCTCACATGTGAAGTTGCACAAGTTAAATGCTTAAAATTTATGAAAAACGACAACGCTCGCACATCATGGCAATGCTTCCCATTGCTTAGTGGTGCGGATTTTTGGTATAGTAAAGCCATTCATATGGAGCGTATTTTTTCCGTTATGTTTATCTTAGGGCTTACCGGAATTCCCGCCCGCCAGGCCGCCACCGCGAACAAAACAATCGACACCATGGCAGCGCTCAGGGCTATAAGGGCGTTGCTTGGGTTTTGGCCGAAACCCGCCAGAGAGAATATGGTCTCGGTGACGAGCGCTCCAGCAAAGTAGCTGGCGAGCAGCCCCAGCAGGTTGCAGACCCCGGCCATCCAGGCGGCGGCGCGGTATTTCATCGCCCCGGTGGAGACCGCGCAGGCAATGGCGTTGGGCGCGTCTGTCCAGCCGTTGACGAACACCACGCCGACAATAAGCGCCAGAACAATGCCTTCGGTCATGCCACCACCTGCCTGTCTTTTTGTACATGTATACGCGGGGGAAGGCGGGTTTAGGCCGGGACGATTGCCACCGCACATATCGGTCTGTTGTAGTTTGTCAAGGTTTTTCACCGCTTGGACGTAAAAAAATAGCCCATGAAGTAGGGAGTAATATCCCTGTTCATGGGCTTTGCTGCTGGCAAGTCTCAATTATTACAATTAGTGGTATTGCAAGGGGTTGAGCGGTTTAATGCTTACACTCAGAGGACTTTAGCAATCAACTGGATTGTATTGAAATACTTGCCACCTTCTGCTGTTTTCATATCTAAAGTCCATTTGTCCACGCAATCCGCATCCAATGCAAATTCTTCTCCCTTTTTGGGGTCAAGGCTCGTAAGGTATTCTTCCCAAGCTATGTCGTGGCAAACCTGTTCGCTGAAGTTCACAATCTCTATGCCCTCTGCCTTGCTAAACAAGTCCCTCCACCACTGGGTGCCACGGACGTACCTCGCAACTTCGGGAACCTCCCAAAACGGTCTCATTTCCTGTGGAATATTGTCGCCAAAATCATACTTCAAGCCGGGAAATGCAACTGCAATGTAGCCGCCTTTTTTCGCATAGGGAATAAGATTTGGCAGCACTTCCTCGGTATCGCCAAACATATTGTATGCGCCTACCGAAAAAATCACATCGAAGTAGCTCTTTGCAAATGGCAACGGCTGTGTAGCGTCCAGTAGCATCGGAACGATTTTATCTGCAATGCCAAGGGCTTGAAAACGCTCATGATTGACGGTCGGGTCAGCATATAAGTCGGTGGCAAAAACCTCAGCACCGTATGCCTGCACCAGATACAGCGCCGATAAGCCCATTCCAGAGCCTAAATCAAGGATTTTCATATCCTTGGTGATCTTGAAATGCGATGCCAATTCCTCGGCTTGTCGTATTCCATTCGGCCCCCACATTGTTTCCTTTAGTAGTGCAAGATTATTTTCATCAGCGATAAATTTGTTTGAAAAAGTATTATTCATATTTTCCTCCATAAAGTTAGTTTGATAACCTATGGGAGGTTTATACACAAGACTATTTTATGCAAACCTCCCGGTTTACTACCAGCTCTCGTGCATTGCAGACTAACATTGTCCAGCTCTCCTTTTTTGTTCAAAATATAAGTACGTGACCCCACTCACAAAAAAGCGGAGCAACATACAAAATTATAACACACTTACTACTGCAATTGCTACCCCTAATTCTGTTCCTTTGTGGTGTGTGCGGGAATTCCCCAGAACGCGCGATGCTCGCCCCTACTTTGCCGTGTATTTGTGCGTTTTGCGCATTGATATTTTTATGTCAATTTGGTATAATTGTCCATATAACGCAAGGCCTGTCCGCAAGGCCTTAAAAATAAGGAGGTACAAATATGCCAGCATCGTGGGAAAAGGGAATCGACATTAACAACGTGAGCACAATTATCTGTGGCAGCCGGGTGTTTTTAGGGGTAGGCGCTATCCAGAAGATGGGCTTTATCGCCGAGCAGCTAAAGGCCAAAGGGGTTAAGAGCGTGCTTGTAATGACAGGTAAGGCCGCTTATGCCAAAACCGGCGCTTGGGACCACGTGACCAAAGCCCTGGATGCTCAGGGGATTACTTACACGCTGTACAACAAAGTGCAGCCCAACCCTGAGACCCACCAGGTTGACGAAGCTGTTAAGATTGGCAGAGACGCGGGCGCAAACGCTGTTATTGCCATTGGCGGGGGCAGCCCGATTGATGCCGGTAAGAGTGCGGCAATCCTGCTCGAGTACCCGGAGAAAACCTGCCAGGATCTCTATGAGATGAAGTTTACGCCTGAAAAGGCCGTGCCGATAGTTGCTATCAACCTCACCCACGGTACCGGCACCGAGGCCAACAGGTTTGCGGTTGTAACTATCCCGGAGAAAGAGTATAAGCCGGCCCTGGCAAGCGACCACATCTACCCCTTCTACTCAATTGATGACCCGGCGCTAATGACCGGTCTGCCTGCGGACCAAACCAGATACGTGAGCGTGGATGCGGTAAACCACGTGGTTGAGGCCGCATCCACCGTACTGAACAACCCGTTCGCGATTACGCTGGGCAAGGAAGTCATGCGCATGGTGGCAACCTACCTGCCGGTGGCCCTCAAAGACCCCGGCAACCTTGAGGCCAGGTACTTCCTGACCTATGCTGCCATGATTGCGGGCACTTCCTTCGACAACGGGCTGCTGCACTTTACCCACGCGCTCGAGCACCCGCTGAGCGGCATCAAGCCCGAGATAACCCACGGCCTTGGTCTGGCGATATTGCTGCCGGCAGTCGTTGAATGTGTCTACCCGGCTAGGAGCGAGATTTTGGCTGATGTGCTCTCACCCATCGTTCCAGGTCTTACAGGAGAGGCGTGCGAAGCCAAAAAGGCTGCCGATGGCGTGCGCGCATGGCTTAAGTCTGTCGGTATAACCGAGACTCTTAAAGATGTTGGATTTACCGCAGCCGATGTTCCCAAGCTGGTTGCGCTCACCTTCGAGACCCCGGGACTGACCGGCCTGCTGGGCTGTGCGCCGGTGGGTTCGGACAAGGCAGCCGTTGAGAAGATTTACACTCAGTCGCTATAAATAGGCTAATTCAAGCACTAAAAAACAACAGCCGTGTCTCCGCTTTGGGAGGCACGGCTGTTGTTTTTTCAAATGTAATAGGAGGTTTTTCCTGTAAGTGTGTGCAATGCTAAACTTAACTGTGAAGCTTCTTTTTTAGAATTCCTTGCTTGCGGCGTTCATAAGAGATGAGCGGAAAGTGATTTTTTTGATAGGCATTTTGTCTTTTAAAAGCTCATAAAACAGCTCGCAAAGGTTCTCGCAAGTAGAAACCTTTTTGGTAACAACTATCCTGTACTCTGGGTATGACCAAGCAAGTTCGTGGTCTATCTTTTTAAGAGGAACGCAATACTTGGGGTCGTTAATAATTCCAGCCTTTTTGTATACTTCGAGCATTGGCTCGAGGAGCGGGTCGCCCTCTTGGAAGAGTGTTGCGTGGTGGAAGTGGTCGGCAACTTCCCAAGCTTTTTTGAAGCCCTCTTTACATGCATGAGCAAATCCGGTTACCGGGTCCACGACATCTTCGAGCTCAATTGTAAGAAGGCCCGAGTGTCCGTGGAGATGCTTTGCTTCACACGGCCAATTCATAAATCTGTGAGCGTATTGAAAGTCAAGGTTCACGATGGATCTGTACTTGTTGTTTTCCATTGCTGCGACTCCTTTTATTAATTGATAATAATTATTATATAGCAATTAATATCGATTGTCAAGAGCTGCGGTGGTTTATGTTGCAAATTTTTTTACAAAGCTATTGACTTTGACGTTATGTAATAGTTTATACTGTGTTGTGAGGTGAGACGGTATGGAGTATTCCAGCAACAAGCTCTCTAAGATGTCCGGCGTAAGTGCACGCACTTTGCGACACTATGATGACATTGGGTTATTAAAGCCGGCGAGAGTAGCTTCATCTGGGTACCGCGTTTATGGTCAAGAGGAGGTGAGCGCGCTGCAACAAATACTGCTCTACAAGGAACAGGGCTTTTCGCTGGGCGATATAAAAAAGCTGTTGTCGGCCCCTGACCTTAATAGGGAGCAGACATTTTTGAGCCACCTTGCGCGGCTTCAAAAAAGGCGCGAGCTATTGGACGCTTTGATAAGCAACGTGACAAAATCCATCGCTGCCATGAAGGGAGAGATAGCAATGACAGATAAAGAAAGATTCGGGGGTTTTAAGCAAGCTGTGATTGACGAAAACGAGCGAAAGTATGGGGCCGAAATACTGTCTAAATACGGAGCTCAGGCTGTGGAGGAATCCAACGTGTGCTTAAAGGATTTGACCAGGGAGCAATACAACGAGTGTGAACGGCTGCGCCTTGCCGTGGAGGAAAGCCTAAAAGCGGCGCTCGAAATAGGAGACCCAGCAAAGTGTATTAGCGCAAGAGACTTGCGACCTACACCGACAGTGGTTGAGCGTGTTTTACCCAAACTACAGCCAGGAGTACCACAAGGGGCTGGGGGAAATGTATGTTGCCGATGAGCGGTTTCGAGCCCATTACGACAAGATAGCCCCCGGAGCCGCGGAGTTTTTGCGTGATGCCATCCACGCTTACTGTGGGTGATGGCAAGAGGACAACAATATTGACAGAATGTGCGGCGAGCTGATACAATATCTATATAAATGCCGGGCGTGCCATTTATCTGCGCCCGACCCAAGGAGGACACACAAATGCTTACGCAAATCAACACCACAGACGCTCCCGGCGCTATAGGCCCGTACTCCCAGGGAATTCGTTGCTGCGACATGCTCTTTACCTCGGGGCAGCTGCCCATGGACCCCAAAACAGGGGAAATTGTAGGCGACAACGTAACCGCCCAGGCCCACATGGTTCTTAAAAATCTTGAAGCCATACTGAAAGAAGGCGGCGCGGACTTCGGCACGGTTATGAAGACCACCTGCTTCCTGCACGACATGGCGGACTTTGCCGCGTTCAACGAGGTGTACGCCAGCTACTTCACTTCCGATCCCAAGCCGGCGAGGTCGTGCATAGCGGCCAAGACCCTGCCTCGGAATGTCCTCTGCGAGATCGAGGCTGTTGCTTGCGTGAAGAAATAGGGATTGTGTATGGGCGCCGCTTGCTGCGCCCGCGATCATGGTACACACCAACAGGAAATGTGCGGTCGGGTTTTCATCCCCGGCCGCACATTTATAGTCAGCGGACTTCAAAACTGACACAAGAGGTGGGTGGTTTTTGAGGCCTAGGTCAAGTATTTAAGTTCAAGTTTTAGTTCAAGACCAAATCTTAATCAGCCTTTGGCTGGGCATATTGTACCGCTGATGCCGCGGAGGCGCTTACTCTTTGTCTCGCCAAAGAGTAAGCAGGAAGGCGACTTAGGGGGCTTCCCCCCGTGGCGCCCCCGACTACTGCGCCAAAGGCATGCAGTAGTCGCAAAGACCGCGTAAGCCCCCCGCACTATACCCGGCCTTGCTCGTCGAATTTTTGCCCGGGTAGCCTCTTCGTATCTGTAATGCACTGTCAATACCGGGCAAAACCATTTGCTCATGCGGTCACCAAACGCCCGGCAATCACGGATCAGGCTTTGAACCGGTAGGTTGAATTTAGGCCGTTGGGCCGACATCGAATTTACCCAGCCGCTATGCGAGCCCGGGTTTAGAGTGAGGAATTCTCGCGATGAGATGTTAGCTGTTGACTGCGCCACTACTGACAAGTCGGGAGCTCGCAAGAATAACATACCAATAAACTTTCTAGTTTTCGCTCACCTGTCCGTATAGTGGGGGTCTGGGGGAGTTGTTTGCGACTGAACTTGGAGCAAACCCGGTCCTCCCCCAGTCGCCTTTCTTTTGCTTACTTTTTCTTTGGCGAGACAAAGAAAAGTAAGTGCCCCTGCGGCATGAGCGGCACACTATTCTCGCCCGCAGGCGAATTAATATTCAGACCTTGACCTGGAACTTGACCTTAAGGCTTTGAACTTGACCTTGGCCGGTCGTGGATGGAACCCCGACCCTACAACGATGTGGGGGCAAACCAGGGGTCCGATGTTAAACCAGGGGCGGGAAAACCCCGCCCCTACGACGATTGTTAGGCTTGTGGAGATTGCCCGCTGGGACGCCCGGGTATAGCGTACCCTACAACGCAAAACTTTGCCCTCAAAAACCCACCCGCCCCTTGCGGTATTTTTGAAGTCACTCAGCTATATACAATAGACGCATGACGCAATTGCACGCAAACAAAAATCGCTCGCAGATACGGAAACTTCCATATCTGCGAGCGATTTTATTTTGTAATTTTATTCTTCTTCCGGTGGGCCGAACTCCATAACCACGGGGGCCTCTTCTTCTACGACCTCTTCCTGTACATCGTCCAGGAGGGCGCGGATGCTCAGGGAGACGCGCTTGCGGTCAAAGTCGATCTCGGAGATTTTGGCGTCGACTTCTTGGCCGATGCTCAGCACATCAGCCGGCTTGGTGATGCGGGTGTTGGAAATCTGGCTTATGTGGATAAGCCCGTCCACCCCGGGAATAATTTGGGCAAATGCACCAAACGGCGTCATCGAGACGATTTTCACCGTGGCGGTGTCGCCGGTGCCGTATTTTTGTTTGAGCACCTCCCACGGGTTTTCGTCGTTCTTTTTGTGGCCTAGGGAAATCTTCTTTTTCTCGCGGTCAATATCCTTTACGAAGACCTCGAGCTGTTGGCCAATGGATACCACCTCGGAGGGCTCCTTAATGCGGCTCCAGCTCAGCTCGGAGATGTGCACCATGCCGTCCACCCCGCCCAAGTCGACAAACGCGCCATAACTGGTGAGGGACTTTACGGTACCTGTGTAAGTTTTGCCGATCTCAACGTTTTGCCAGAAGCCTTCTTCCTGGCCTTTGCGCTCGTCTTTGAGAACAGTGCGGATCGAGCCCACTGCCCGGCGGCGTTGCCTGTTGGTCTCTAAAATCTTAAAGCGGGCTGTGGTTTTCAGCAGCGTCTCAAGCTCCTGCCCCCGGGAAAGGGTTGCTTGGGAGGCGGGTATAAACACGCGCACACCGGCGTGCAGGGCTATAACGCCGCCCTTTACCACATCGACTATTGTGCCTTCCAGCACGGTTCCGTCCGCTTCGGCCTCTACTATTTTTTCAAAGCCGGCTATAGCGTCCAGCCGCTTTTTGGAAAGCATGGCGGTGCCCTCAACGTCGTTAACTCGAAGCACAAGCAACTCAAGCTGGTCGCCTACTTTTACCAGCTCGTCCAATTTTGCGCCCAAGTCATCGGTAAACTCGTTTAGGGGAACGTACCCCGCGTGCTTGGTACCGAGGTCTACAGACACCTCGGTTGGGGACACGCCGGTCACGGTGGCGGTAACTTTCTCCCTCGAACTCACTGACTTAAAAGATTGCTCGAGCATTTCCTCAAAGCTCATCTCTTCTTGTTGGGCTCCTAGAATTTCACTCATTCTCGCTTGTACCTCCTTAATTATGAACGCGGGTGTGGACGCGCCGGCTGCGATTCCCACAGTCTTCTTGTCTGACAAAAACTCATCGGGAATCTCTTCGGCCTGTTCCACCCAAATTGTTTGGGTAGCCCCTGCGCACAGCTCGTACAGCCCTTTGGTGTTCGCGCTGCTCCTTCCCCCTACAACCACCATAACATCGCAATTGCGGGCGAGTTTGCCCGCCTCATCTTGACGCAACCGGGTCGCATCACATATTGTACCAAATATCTCGCAATTAGTCCACTGCCTTTTTGTAATTTCGACACATTTTTGCCACTCATCCAACTTCGCGGTGGTTTGGGCGGCCAAAATATAGGCTTTTTCAACAGAAGTTTGTGCAGAGAGACCAAGTTCGCGCAGCTGCGCGGCGTCTCTGACTATATGGTAAGGGCCCCGACAATGGCCGATTATACCCACAACTTCAGGGTGAGTCTTGTCTCCCAAGAGGATGGCTTCTTTGCCATGCGCCCCAGCCTTGCGGACAATCTCGTGGATTTTGTGCACGTATGGGCAGGTGGCGTCCAGGTGGCTTAAGCCATGGTGCTCAAGCTCCCGGTAGGTGTCCAGCCCCGCCCCATGGGCCCGCAGGACAACTTTGTGGCCGGGCCGGGCCTCTTCCAGGCTCCCAATGGTTGCGGCGCCTTGGCTCTCCAACTGTTTGAGCAGTTGGGCGTTGTGGATGAGTTCCCCAAGGATTTGCAGCTTTTCTCCGCGCTCCAGCGCATCTTCTACCAGTTTGACAGCTCGGGCGACCCCAAAGCAGAAGCCCGCGTGCTTAGCGATGATTACCATTAACTATCACCATCGACGGGATCGGGCGGGTCCATCAGAGAAATGATTTTGTCCATCACAAACTTGCTTGCCTGGCGCAGAGATGCGGGAGAGCTAGTATCTACGCCGATTTCGCTGTTCGGTATCATTGGTCCGTAGCGGACGGTTACCGTGCTGCCAAACCGCACGCCTTTGCGGTAGGTGATCGCCATGGGCAGGACGTCAGCTCCAGTCTGGCCGGCAATTACCGCAACACCTGAGCGTGGGCGGAGCGGTACTCCATCCTTTGAACGGCTGCCCTCGGGGAAGACCCCCAGTACTCCACCGTCCTTTACGATTTGTCCGGCGGTTTCAATAGCGCTGTTGTCGCCTTCGCCCCGCTTTATCGGTATGATTCCCAGTCTGCGGATGATAAACCCGGCCACCGGATTTTTAAGCAGCTCCATTTTGGCTAAGTAACGCACCTGCACCGGGATGTTCTGAGCGATGATTAAGGGGTCGAAATTACTGCGGTGGTTGCAGGCCAAAATATATCCGCCGTCGGGTGGGATATTCTCGAGCCCTTCGTGTTTTATCCGGAAGACGATGCGCACCAGCAGGCCGGTTGCCGCCCTGCCCAAAGGGTAGAGGTTCATGCCAGCCCCCGCTCTCGTATAATTTTTAGCACCTGGGCAACGCTCTGCTCGAACTCGTTGCCGGTGGTGTCGAGCATAACCGCGTCCTGGGCTGGTTTTAGCGGGGCGGTGGCCCTGCCTATATCGTTTGCGTCGCGGCGCTGTATATCACCGAGTACCTGGTCGTAGGTAATTTTGCTTCCCTTGGCGATGAACTCTTTGTATCTGCGCATGGCCCTGTCTTCGGGGGTGGCGGTCAGGAATATTTTCAGCTGCGCCCCAGGCAGCACTACGGTGCCTATATCCCGCCCGTCCATGATGACGTTGTACTTTGTCGTCATCTCACGCTGGAGCCCCAGCAGAAAGTCCCGCACGGCGGGAAAGGCTGAGACATCCGAGGCGATTAGACCCATCTCCGGACCGCGAATATCGCCGGTGACGTCCCGACCGTTCAGGAAGATAAGCTGTTGCCCGTCTTGGTAGTCGAGCTCAACTTTGATTTCACTCAGCCGGGGGATGAGCGCGGCATCGTCGGTGTGTGGGATGTTATTTTGCAGCGCAAACAGCCCGACCGCCCGGTAGAGCGCGCCGGTGTCCACATAGATAAATTCAAGTGTGCGAGCCACGCTTTGGGCTATGGTGCTCTTGCCTGCCCCCGCCGGCCCGTCGATTGCTATAGATGTCATTTTGCGGTGCCTCCTACTTGTAGAGGCGGATGGCAATCCGCCCGTATGTGGTTGCCTCTAGGTGAGCATTTATGCGGGACGATTAGCATAGTCCCCTACAGCGACAGTGTCAACTGCCATTATGCCTTCATTCCCGCCAGGTACCCGGTCGAGAATGCAATCTGCAAATTAAACCCGCCGGTGTAGGCATCCAGGTCGAGCACTTCGCCGGCGAAATAGAGCCCGTCCACCAGCTTGGACTGCATGGTGCCGGGGTTTACCTGCCGTGTGCTTACCCCGCCGGAAGTTATTACGGCCTCGTCTATCGGGCGCAGCTCCTTTACCCGCAGGGGCAGTTTTTTCAGTAGACCGGCAAGGCGGACACGCTCTTCCCGGGTTATCTGGTGGACTTTGGTGGTCGGGTCAATCCCGCTCAGCGAAACGATTGGGTCGATGAGCTTGCTAGGAAGCAAACCTCCGATGGCGTTGTTGAAGTTTTGATTGGAGCGCTGGGCAAAATCCCGTAGAATGCGTGTGTCCAGCTGCTCGGTGGTGAGCGCGGGCTTGAGGTCGACCCCCAGCGTGTAGTCGCCCGATGCTCCGTACATATGTGCCGAGGCGCTGAGCACTAGTGGACCAGACACCCCAAAGTGGGTGAAAAGCATCTCGCCCTGCTCTTTGAAGAGGACGCGGTCTTTTCGGGCCAGGGTTAGCGTTACATTTTTAAGCGAAAGGCCCATTGCTTGGGAAGGCCAGCTTTCCCGGGTGACGATGGGCACAAGGCTGGGCCGCGTAGGGATGATTTCATGCCCCGCCTGTGCGGCCAGAGCGTAGCCATCCCCGGTGGAGCCGGTGCGCGGGTAGCTGCACCCACCGGTGGCCACAATCACGCCAGGTGCCGGGTATTCTTTGCCCGAGTGACAGCGTACCCCGGCGATAGCGCTGTTTTTTATAAGCAAATCTGACACCCGCTCGCGCAGGATTGGTGCACCGTTTTCTTTCGCGTAGCGGGTGAGTGCGCGCACGACGTCGCCGGCCTTGTCGGAGGCCGGGAAGACCCGCCCGCCTCGCTCGGTTTTAAGTGGGACGCCCAGCCTCTCAAAAAAGTCAATGGTGTCCTGGGGCGAGAACGCGCTCACCGCGCTGTACAGGAACTGCCCATTGCTGCGCACTGCTGCTAAAATATCCTGGAGGTCGCAGTTGTTTGTCAGGTTGCACCTGCCCTTGCCGGTGATACCCAGCTTTAACGCGGGGCGATCGCTCCGCTCAAGCACCGTGACCCGTTTGCCGCGGGCAGCCAGAGTTCCCGCGCAGATGAGACCTGCGGCACCCCCGCCTACGACTATGACTTCAGATGGCTTGTACATTACATTCCGCCTTTTATAGATGTCAGATCAATTGTACCCTGTACACCTCTCGTTGTCAATTCAGCAGTTGATCTGATATTTTCCTGTCTATGGTTAACTGACTTAAAAATTGCCACAAGGGTTGGGTGGCTTTTGAGTTCAAGGCCTAACGTTGTAGGGGTGGGGTCATCCCGCCCGTGCACTCCCTGGGCATTGGTGAGGTCAAGCTCAGAGTCAAGGTCAAGGTCCGAATATTAATTCGCCTATGGGCGAGTATAATGTACCGCTCGTGCCGCGGAGGCACTTACTTTTCTTTGTCTCGACAAAGAAGAAGTAAGCAAAAGAAAGGCGACTGGGGGAGAACCGGTTGCGCTCCAAGACCAGTCGCGCACAACTCCCCCAGGCCCCCTCTCCACGGGCATGTGAGCGAGAACCAGGGCGTTTGCCCGTGTGTAATTTTTGCGAGCTCCCGACTTGTCAACAGAGGCAAAAGTAACAGTAGACGCCTTTGAATTTCGAGCCACTGGCCGCCCGCAAGCTTACCCAGCCGCTATGCGAGCCCGGGTTTAGAGCAAGGAGTTTTTGTGGTGAGGTATTTACTGTAGACTATGCCGTTGTTGACGAACACTGTCAGATTCGGAGTGGTATCGCTAATGAGCCTGACTACCGCCCCCACTAACCTGTCCTTGACCTACCAGTGGGGGTCTGGGGGAGTTGTTTGCGGAGCACGCCCTTTGTGCGTAGTCAGCCCCGGCCCTCCCCCAGTCGCCTTTCTTTTACTTACTTTGCTTTGGCGAGACAAAGAAAAGTAAGTGCCCCCGCGGCACGAGCGGTACACTATCCTCGCCCGAAGGCGAATCAAAATCAAGTCCTTGAACTTAGCCCTTGACCTTTGAATTTGACCTACACCCAAAAAACCTTGGAACAGTTTTGAAGTCAGTTGACTATACATAAAAAGCCTTGGAACGGTGCCGAGTTACCGTTCCAAGGCCTTGCTTTTTGTTATTCGCGATAGGTAAACGCCGTAATCGCGTTCTCTTCTAAACTCGCGACTTGCTGATAAATTCCATTTGAGATTACGGCTTCTATGGTTTGCCCTGTGGATTCTGCGATATGCGCAAGCCACCTGCAGACTACCTCGTCAAGTTCTACTTTGAACTGTTTCATGATTTTCCCCTTTCCTTAGCATACTTGGCGAAGAAAGCAAAAGTCCGGAAGTTGCCTCAATCAAAAAAATATGCGACGGCCTTGAAATCACACTGGGGCAGTTTTTCAGCACACCCGAGTTTGACGCTCTGGAGCAGGAGATAAAATAGTGACATGTGGCTTGACTATAATATTTGATACACTATAAAACACACTTGTGTAACGCGGGGATATGGGGTATACTGGTGATAAACTTAAAACACATAGCTCCGGCGTTTTTGCCAATAGGAATTTGAGCATGAAGAAGATATTCTCCTATGCGGGTTTGTACCTGCGTCGTACCGACTATATGTTATGGGTGCCGTGTATCATACTCTCGGCGCTCAGTATTCTTTTGCTTATGGGGATACTGGATACCGATCACTCCGACATACTACGGATGAGCAATCGCAATATTTTTGTGCAGGCGCTCTCGGTTTTTCTGGGTGTGTGCGGTGCTATTGTCTTATCGCTTTTGGACTATAAAGACCTTGCCAAGCTCTGGAAGGTCTACGCCCCGCTCAGCTACGGACTGCTTTTGCTGACTTTCTTTATCGGGGTGGGCGCGCCCGGCCGCCCGGACGCGCGCCGGTGGCTGGTAATGCCGTTTGCAGGTGTCACGATTCAGCCGGCCGAGCTTTTGCGGGTGGCGTTTATACTTATGTTCGCCTACCACATTTACAAGTTGGGCGAGCGTATAAACCACCCGCTGCACCTAGCGGGGCTTCTTGCTCACCTTGCGGTGCCGGTGGTACTTGTTCAGATACAAGGGGACAGCGGTTCGGCGCTTATCTTTGCGGTTATGGCAATGTGTATGCTGTTCGGCGCAGGGCTGAGCTGGAAGTATATTGCCGGCGCGCTGGTTGGTGCAGGAGTATCGCTGCCGATTATCTGGAACTTTGTGCTTAACCCCTGGCAGAAGCAGCGTATCATGGAGGTCTTTTACGCCGCGGACAGAGACATAGAAGGCTTCTTTTTCCAGCAGCACTGGGCGATTACCTCCCTTGCGGTCGGGGGTGCCGAAGGCAGCGGCCTGTTCGCCGACGGACACATCTACGTGCCCGAGATGCACAACGACTTTATCTTCTCGTTCTTGGGGGCGAGCCTGGGCTTTGTGGGCGTGATTCTCACAATCGCGGTGATGAGCGTCCTATGGTTTAAGATACTACGGGTTGCCGCCCGCGCAAATGATATGTTAGGCTACACTATCTGCATGGGCGTGTTCGCTATGATGGCATTTCAGTCGTTCGCAAACATCGGGATGAATATAGGAGTGCTGCCGGTAATTGGCAACACGTTGCCATTTGTATCTTATGGGGGCTCGTCGGTGTTAACTTCATACCTTTGCATCGGGATAGTCCTCTCGGTTTCTATGCATTCGGCCAAGACGATGTTCGGCAGCCAGGGATAGGCGTGCCTTCAGGCCGCATACAAAGCTCGAAAATGGTTGGTATATAAGCCCAACTCTACATAGATACACCAAGAACAGAATTATAAGGGCAGGGTTCTATCCTTGTCCGCATGTGTATTAAAACAACACTCGAGGAGAGATTCACCATGGGAAGAATGTACTACGATGCCGACTGTAACCCGGAGCTTATTAAGGGCATGAAGGTGGCTGTTATCGGCTACGGCGCACAGGGACGGGCCCAGGCTTTAAACCTGCGGGAGAGCGGGGTAGACGTGCTAATTGGGCTGTACGAGGGCTCAAAAAGCGCTGAGGTGGCAAAGCGGGAGAGTTTTACTGTGCTAAGCGCGGCTGACGCCACCGCCCAGGCCGACTTTGTCGTTATGCTGGTAAACGACGAGAAGATGAAAGACATATACGAAGAGAGCGTTGCCCCCAACATAAAAGCCGGGGCGGCCCTCTGTTTTGCCCACGGGTTCAACATTCGCTATGGGCAGATAACGCCGCCGGGGAACATAGACGTTATAATGGTCTCCCCCAAGGGTGTGGGCAACGTGGTACGCAGTGACTACCAAGCGGGCAGGGGTGTCCCCGGGCTCATCGCGATCGAGCAGGACGCCACCGGGAATGCCAAAGAGCTCTCCCTCTCATATGCGTGGGCAATCGGCTGCGGGCGGTGCGGTATTCTGCAAACCACCTTTGCCGAGGAGACCGAGACCGACCTTTTCGCTGAGCAGTGCGTACTTTGTGGTGGGGTTACTGCCCTTATGCAGGCCGGGTTCGAAACCCTTGTAGAGGCCGGCTATCAGCCTGAGAGCGCTTACTTTGAGTGTGTACACGAGATGAAGTTGATTATCGACCTTGTGGCCGCCAAAGGCTTTGCATACATGCGTGACGCTATAAGCGATACCGCCGAATATGGCGATTACATGATCGGGCCGCGGATGATTACCCCCGCTATCAAGGCCGAGATGAAGAAAGTGCTGGCCGAAGTAAAGGACGGCACCTTCGCTAAAAACTGGATTGCGGAGACTGCTGCCGGTAAGCCCAATATGGCGAAATTCCGGGCGGAGCAGACTGACACGCTGGTTGAGGAAGTTGGCGGGCGGTTGCGGAAAAACATGAGCTGGGAAGATTAACGAAAGGGGACATACAGCATGATTTACACAAGCGACATAACCGAAAGCGCAGCGGCTTTGAATGTAGCGCAGTTGATGTGCGCGGCCGCGCGGACAGCACCAAAAGGCCGCGGTGTAGACCTGATCGAAACTCTGGTGCTGGACGGTGAGGACAAAGATAAGCTAGCCGCAACCATGAGGGAGATTGGCGAGAAGACAGGCCAAGCGTTTTTCATTCGCGACGCTGGGAATATGGAAGCGGCCCACCTTGTGGTTCTCACCGGCGCGGATGTGAGCAAACCACGTGGCCTTAACTGCAAATTGTGCGGTGTCGAAGACTGCGCGGCTGCGAGCAGCGGTGGTATCTCCTGTGCGCTGACGGTCAGCGACTTGGGCATAGCAGTTGGGTCGGCGGCGTCTGTCGCAATGGATAACCGCATGGACAACCGCATCATGTTCAGTGCGGGGATGGCGGCGCTCAAGCTCAAGCTATTTTCGGACAAGGTGGGAATTTGCTACGGTATTCCCCTTGCTACAACCGGTAAAAGTATTTTCTTTGATAGGCCGGCGCTGTAAGAGGCAGTGAGAAGCTGTGTTCATAGTGTCAAGGACTTTTAAGGTCAAGGTCTTTCAAGGTCAAGGGCTGAATATTAATTCAGCCTTCGGGCTGGGTCTATTGTGCCGCTCGTGCCGCGGAGGCACTTACTTTTCTTGTCTCGCCAAGAAGAAGTAAGCAAAAGAAGGCGACTGGGGGAGGACCCGGGTTTTCTCCAAGGTCAGTCGCAAACAACTCCCCCAGGGGCCCCCACTGGTAGGTCAAGGGCACGTTGGTTGGGGCGGTAGGTTTGCGAGCGAACGATACAGCTCCGCAGCCAACATGTTTGTCAACAGCAGCACAGTCAACAGTAGCATACCTCACCGCGGGAATTCCTTACTTTAAACCCGGGCTCGCATAGCGGCTGGGTTAGTTTGCGGGTAGCCAAGGGCTCGAAATCCAAAGGCATCTACTGTTTACTCCTGCCTCTGTTGACAAGCCGGGAGCTCGCGAGAATTGCACACGAGCAAGCGCTCTGGCTCTCGCTTACCTGCCCGTGGAGAGGGGGCCTGGGGGAGTTGTTTGCGAGCGTCCTTTGCGAGACAAACCCGGTTC
>Ga0123352_10000566_pt1 | contig 44982 bp, 34 predicted proteins | sample TergutLab28metaG_FD_89700 | JGI IMG/M metagenome (GOLD analysis project Ga0123352, IMG submission 89700) | Labiotermes labralis P1 segment gut microbial communities from Petit-Saut dam, French Guiana - Lab288 P1 | ecosystem: Host-associated > Arthropoda: Insects > Digestive system > Gut ... | reverse complement strand
GGGGGGCGGGCTCCTCCGCCCCCGCTGAGGGGGGGGGGGGGGCCCCCCGGGTCTTCCGGTGAAGGGGGTTTAAGCGGGCTCCGGGGGGGGGGGGGGGGCTAACATATTTCACGTACTTCCCTTGGCCTCCGATTGAGGCTCGACTGTCGGTTTCAGCGTCTTGTGTCTTATTTTCACATGCCAGAAACCTTTTGTTCCTTATATACACGTTGCTGTATGATCTGTTGATCTCCGAAAGAAATTACCCAGCGTCCAACGTTAGTAAGTTCAATTTTTTATGTTTGTTAAAATTAAAATATTGTAAATTTTGTTGATTAAAATATTGTGCTGTCCCAACGCATGCATTATTAGCACGGGTAGAAATGGTGGTAACAGAAGACTGTCGTTACACGAGAGTTCCTGTGTTACAACTTCAGGAGCGAATGTGCGACCCCTGAGAGAGAAATCTCTTCATCCTTCTTTCAGGATTCATCGCGAGATAGAAGGTTGTCATAGTGATACCCAGACGCTTTATATAGCACAGTGCGGGGTTTCTGAATGGGGTGGTGGGGGTGCTTGTAGTTTCTAGCATAGGAATTCCAGCGTCGGCTGGCGTCACGTTGTCGTGTACAGTCACATGCAATGCAGATTTACTATTCGGGGAATATAATTTCGTAAATTGGCCCGGTTCCAACTGTGACGTAACTCGTGGCTCTGTGGTTTATAAAGTCTGGGAAGGAGAATCAAAATGGTTTAGTTATTGAGTTAATGGATTTAAAGTGTACTGAAATCCTCCAGTTATTCGTGACCGTTAACAAATTAAAGCAAACCATAACGGGTAAACTTCAATGGTAACCTATATTTTGGGAACACAATTTCATCCACACCAGACTTAATGTTTATACTGTCATGACTCGGTCTCCAGAGTCATGTTCGTGAAAACAGGATGAATGTAAGATCTGCAGTAGAGCATGGTAAGCTTGATACTGCACGTTCTGCAACTTGCAAATCCTTGGAACGATATCCCGCTCGTCCGAATTGAGCGAGTCTTCCTGACAACATAGGCCTGTGTCAGGCGTGGAGATAAAGCTCCACACACTTGAAACCCCAAGTCTATACGGAAGTGATTGATTAGCTTTCGGTTGCTACAGAGTGAATAGCAAGCGAAGGATCCCCAATAGGCTAGTCTGTGCACAGCAGGCTGCGTCACTCGAACAGCTGCGAAGATGAAAATAGCAGGGTACCTCAACAAGGTATCGACGCCGTCCCGTCTATCGCTTTCCTATCTGAGCGTGGCATCATAAACTCGTATTCAGTGTCAGAATGTGAGTTAGTATTAGGAATAAAGGAAGAGGCGTGTTAAGTACCCGGAATAAGTTTCATGTTAAGTGGTCGTTTTATAAAATCATGCTGGAGATGACATTGGTTATTGTCGTTGCAGCCGAGCCACGACATTTGCTTTGATAGTTTGAAACCGCCCTCGAATGGTTCTGATACTCTACAGAGAGGCCAGATTCTTCTGTCGAATGCCCTTTCTATGCTAATTCAGAGTCCTGCTTGACGCTTCGCCATGGAGTGCCAAATCCTAGCCCCCTAGGCTACTGCATGCGGAATATCGTAGAGCAGCGGTTCCCAAACTTTTTTCACTCTCGTACCGTTTGGCAGCCTATTTCCATAAATCGTACCCTTAATATTAGCAAAATGTTTGTGATTAATATAGTTGCTGTTATTTAAACTACTGTAAATAAATAGCCCAATAATGCTCCTTTTTTAGCCATTATTAAATTTTTCGCGTACCCCTAAATGTCCTGGTTCGTACCCCTGGGGGTTCGCGTACCCCGCCTTGGGAATCACTGCCGTAGAGGAAAGTTTAGTTGTCCCTGTGCACGTCATGAAGGCGTATGGGAGAGTGGAGGTATAGCTCCAGTCGTTCTTAACTTCGGTACGAGATAGCTTCACGCCTCGGCCTCTTTATCATCTGGGGAAAGAGCATCGAGTACCCGTTTGGCAGGAGGCTGGGTTGTGGCCCACAGCCGGTCTGGACGTTTGGAAGGACGAGACACTCGAACCACAATTCTTCGGATGTCCATCCCGTAGCCTAGTCACGGCACCCAACACGCTGCTTGTGCTGTGTGCCAAACAGGTGATTAAGGCACAATAAGTTGCGGACTGAACTGTGGCGAGGCGTGTTGTAAAAGAGATACATACGTTGTGCTTTGCTCGTGGGGGCTACAGCATTGGGGCGAATAATTATACACGGACAAGTCTGTTGTTCTAATGGACATGGAGTCTGGTTGAAATATCTCCGGCTGTATCTCAGTAAGAAGAAAGAATGGTGACATCTAACTTGAACTTCCTACCATGTTTCTAGAGATATTAACCAACATTAGAAGTACCCAGTTTACAGATTATTAGGTTATTTGTTGTCTCGTAACAGGTCATGAAGACGCGGGGAGGATGGAATGTTGGGCTTCCAACCTTTGACTTTCGGCACATCCAGGACAGCACTGTTGTTACTTCATCCCCAAAGAAATTTCTTGATACTCATTTCTGTTGGGAGCTGAGTGCACGCGAGGGCTACTGAATGCGGGCGGAAGGAATGGGCAGTAGGATCTATACTGTCCAGTATTATAGGTTCACATTTCTCGCTGGATTTTTAGGCTCATCCTTTACAAACAAGACTGACATCATGTGTGGAATTTTTAGAATAAAATACAAAGCGTTTCACACGATTGAGTAAGAATTGTTTATTTGCACAGTCGCCATGTTGTTATTTTTACACAGTAAAGTACCTTACCAAAAGGTACAAATTATTTAAAAATTAATTACGAAACACTTTGTGCTATGCATTAAATAGTTTTATTTCGTCCGGGACATGGTTATGTCGCACACCCGTACCGCTGCTTTTTTCTGTGGTATGGGGACGTTGAGAGCGTTCATTTGTATTTTACGGCGCTATCAGTGCCTCATTATTTGGCGTCGAATAGTAGGATGATAGTGTGGGCCGGGTAGCTCAGTCGGTATAGCGACTGAGCTACGGGCTGAACGGTCCGGGATCGAATCCCGGTGGGTACGAGATTTTCCGCCCGTCCAGACCGGCCCTGGGGCCCACCCAGCCTCCTGTAAAATGGGTACCGGATCTTTCCCGGGGTTAAAGTGTGGCCGGGGCGTGCTGCTGACCACTCACCCCCTTCTAGTGCCGCGGTCATGGAAGAGTAGAGCTATACCTCTACCCACCCTCTGGGCCACACCGGGCCTGTAACGGGAAAACTTCACCTTTTACCATTTAGTAGGAAGATAGTGAATCCTGAAGTGGAGGGGTTTTGGAAGTAAGCGGTTATTGGCTAATGGACGTAACTATCCCAACATTTGCTTGAGGGACCCGAATGCAACACCTGAATCGTTGTTGGTGTCCCAGTAGAGACTGAAACCAGGGATATCCTGATAACAGCAGGCGATCTGTAAGTTTTCCAAAAATCTAGGAGCCATCTGAAAATTGAAGGCAAGTTCTATACTGTGTGCCCACAGACTTTAGGCGTCCCCATGGATCAGAACGTAACGGCTACGCCAACCTTGTCGGTACGGTACGAAGGGTGTAACAGTACGGAGCTCCTGCTGTCCACTGGTTCGGAAATTATTAGATGCGGAAGACGCGCGCGCACGCGGATACACACGAGTATATGGTCTTTTTTTTATGAAGCAAGAAAATTTGCCTCCAAACAGTATTACGAATATACGGTAAAAAGGTAAAATTCACCCTAGAACATGTCATGAGGGCCAGAGGGGGAGTAGAGATATAGATCTACTCTTTCTTTAACCTCGGCGCTAGATGGGTGTGGATGGTCAGCGTCACGCCTCGACCGCTTTACCCCCGGTAAAGAGATCTGGTACCCATTTTACAGGAGGCTGGGTGGGCCCCAGGGCCGGTCTGTACGTGTGCAGAAAATCTGGCCCCCACCGGATTTCGATCCCCGGACCGACCGACCATCCAGCCCGTGGCGAGTCGCCATGCCGACTTCGCTGTCCTGGCCCACACGTACGAACTACACTGGGTGTGTTAATATTGTTTGTTGAATGGCTGCAGCTGTTTTTACTGCAGTGGGTCTGTTGTAGACCAATGAATCGCAGTGTTAAAGAAATACACATGCGAACTGGAGTCGAGCTTCGTATATAGTGGTGATTCATGCCATTTATGGATGACATGTACGTTAATTTTCAGAATTGTAGATAATTATCTAAAAGAACACCAGTTTATCGAGAGCACACTTGTTAATTGCCGACGGACTGGCAGGCAGGGGGAGAAATAGACGGATAGGGCGAAGCCTATAGGCGCTCCTGTGTCGACGAACGATGCACTGTAACTGACGTTGTCTGGCTGTGTGTATAATACAAGGCTGAGCTCTCAGATTGTGTCGTCAAACTGTATGTCCGTTGTACTCGGTGGCGGTTTACTTCTCATTCATATATTTGGTATTCTCCTGTGGTCAGCTGAGATCGCATCTTCAGTGTGCCCATTGTTCATTCCCAGAGCGAGGAATAGATAAGGGACACTTCTGAAGCGTTAATTGGCGGAATAAAACCGCAGTTGTAGGAGAAGGTTGTCCCCTAGTGTCACTTTGTTCACCAAAAATCTACATGGGGTGTCACGCGACCGAACCCGGGCTTCCGCAGTGACAAGCCTGTGCGGCCTGCATGTTCAGTACTGGTCAGTGGTACTTTGTGAAATCGCTGGTATGTCGAAGGAATATATTTGAAGCCAAGATGGCAGGTGTAGATTGTGAACAGAAGATACTGCTGAACGATTGACCAAGTCAGTTTTGCGCCCCAGCTGGCAGTGTTGGGTGGTGAAATCAGGTTGGGTCAACGAGTGCTCCAGGGAGTGCGGTCTTTCAGCTTCTTGTATCTTACCCTTTCCTTAAAGTCATCCGTTAGCTGCTTATGTATTTTTCCTTGTCTTCCCGTCCGTTCTATCTTTTCTTCAGTAACGTGTTTTAGAAGGCAGTTGCAACGCAAGATGTGACAAATTCAGTTAGGCGTCCTTCTTTTTCAGGATATTTCTCTCCTCCTTGATTGCATGTAATGCTTCTTCATTTCTCACGCGATCGGTCCAGCTGATCTTCTCCATCCATCTTCAGCACTACATTTCAGAACCTCTCAGGTATTTCTGATGTACTTTCCGAAGTGTCCAGTTTCAGCACCAAGCAAAGCAGTGCTCCAAATGTAGCATTTCACTAGTTTCTTTCAAAATTCAAGTCCATTTTGCTGGTGAGTGCTGCTGTTGCCATGGCAATGCTGGATTTAATTTCACGTGTACGTCTTGCATCGTTTGTTATCATGCTACCCAAGTAGTTGCAATATTGCACATTCTGCAGCTGTTCTTGATCTATCATAATCTGTACTGGGGAAGGTTGCCTTGAGATCCTCCGTAGCTTGGTTTTTTTTTTCACATTTCCGTTACCAGTGGATAGAAGGTCGGTTATGGATATCGAAAGACTTGTAAAAGAAACTTACGGAAACATTCAGCATGAAAGATAGAAAGAGATGCAGGAAAGCGTGCCTGAGTATCGTGTGGTCTGCAAATCTTAAATGCTTTGCTGGGATTGAATCCCTCCCCCTCGTTAGAAACCGGTGTCTAACCGTTTGAGTAATGCGGTGAGATGGCTTTTAGTATTATCCTCCCATATACATAGTATTCGTTTAGCGCGTCTCCCTGTTCCTGTCCATTATCATCATCATCATCATCTCCTTTATGCAGGGTATTTATACTTGTATTCCTGAGACAAGCTATTATTATTATTATTATTAATCACCGGTGTTAACGTTGCGATGAAAGTCGTTCTGCCACCCGCAGTGTGTCACCGTACCTAGGAACTACGATGAAACGGAATACAATGCAGAAGTGTTACAATGACAGCGAAAGAAGTGGCTTTTTCCAATGTGCCATGCCATCCATCATACGCTGTGCTACTGGGAGACGGACGAACTGATATGTAAACATACATACATACTCGTACATACATACATACATACATACATACACAGCTACAGTGTGGAATCGGAGGATGTCAAGACTTCCAGGGCGAGAGATAGGGAAGGGTGAAAATGGGTTCTTGAGGTTCGTAATAGGCAGAGATCATAGGTGTAAAGGCTGCTGTACATTTCATGGGACACAAAGCCTCTGGCGTCAATTCCAAAGCCGTATTGATACAAACATAATTGTTGGACGCGTGTCTGTGTAATGTCTTTGACCACTGACCACCCCAGTAGGCCTACTCCCCTCCTACGACAACTGAGGTGTAGTGGATAGCACTTGTGCTACATATTCGGGGAGTCGCGTTTTCGAATGTCGGGCCAGAGACGTGCAGAACCTGTAATTTTTTTTGTGGCTTTAGTTAAGTCCTCCAATGAAATCTGTAATTACGCTATTTACGACAGGGGGGCACGCAGTGGCGCAGTTAGTTGAGGCACTGCGCTACAAGTCGGAAGGTCGCGGGTTCGATTCCCTATAGCTTTATTGCAGTTTCTCATTGACATAATCCTTCCGGCCGCTCTGTGGTCCAGGGGTCGACTGACCCTCTAAGAAACATGAGTACGAGGGATAGCTCCTCGGGGGTAAAGACGTCCGGGGCCTTGCCACCTTCATGTGCCAGTTGTTTATAAAATCTGGGATCCCGAACCTCCTGGAGTGCCAAGGGCCTCTCCAGGCCTGTAATGGGATAGCTTTACCTTCTTTAGGATACGAGATCAGACTGAGTGCCATGGTTCTGCGTGAACAGTTTAAAAGATCGGGTTCCAACATTCAAGAAAACACACCGCATCTGAGTTAGTAAAATATTGTCCATGTTCTGAGAACGAAACAGAGCCCATAACTGTGTTTGCAGCTATGGGTTTCCGGGTGAGTGAATGCTAGGGCGGGATTCACAGGCCTGTGTGAGGTAGGGAGGGTTCCAGATATTTTCTAATCACAGGCGGTAGAATAAATCTCGCGGATTAAAACGAAGTGTTAGTGCTAAAGCTTGATGACGGTGCGCGTAGTAATCAGCTAAGAGTAGCTAAGTGCGAAACAATGAGCGACGAACTCTGCAAGGAGGATCAGGGGGCTGTGTATCATCGTGTCATGTCGCTAGCGGGGCGGCAGAGGTGGAGGGGGTTCAGTGGCGACGCTCGGCGCCGGCACGTCAGCACTGCGCGGGAATTTATAACGCGGCACTCTTGCCCCTATACTCTCTGGTGTCGTAACTTTGCAACCAGAAGTTACGGCGTTGCTGAAAACATATACTGCTGTGCTCGCTGTGTTTTGATGCCGAAGTGGATGTATGCGTGGTAGCATGTTATCAGCAAGGATCGTAGGGAAATAGAGTACTGTCTGTAGTGGCTTAAATTATGTTCACTCTATTTTCACGTAACCTCATTAACTCTGAAAAGAACCCGACGTTTCAAAACCCTTAAGTTGGGCCATCAGACGCTACTATTGGCACAGTCATGAACCACGTCCTGCGTCGCCGTGTTTCATTAATATCTGTGTTATTGTCCCATTATCAGTTCGGTCTTCCATCTGCTTACATTTTTCTAATTAGTTGTCCCTCTAAAATTTTGTACGTATTTCTTGTTTCCCTCGTACGAACTTTGTGTTAAACCACCTGCCCACTTCTGTCTTCTTTGCTTTAACGCTAGAGGGACTATGTGTGTATGTCACTGAGCAGTTCGTTTGCCAGCCAGGATTTGTGCTCTATGTCATTCCATCAATGTAAGAGACCAGAGTTTGTAATCATGCAAAACGGTTGCCAGAGCTTGTGCTTTCTTTATTTGTTTGGAATGTAGCTGGAATCTGGAAATAAACTTTTCACATACAAAGTGATACAACCCTCAGTTTAATATAAATTCGCCTGCAGTGTCTTGCTTAGGCAGTACGCATTACACAGAATTGAGAGAAGTGGCCTATGTTGCACGGCGCTATGTACGTATAAGCGCACAGAATTTTCGTCTCGCCGTTGTCAGTAACGTTATCGATTTTAGAACAACGATGGCGAAAATCAGATGAGTCCTCTGGACGAGTGATATCTTGTCGCAGAGGTCTCTGCCTGGACACACAACACTTATAGACACACATACATGCCCCCGGCGGGATTCGAACCCGCAGTCTCAGTAATCGAGTGGCCGCAGACCAACCCCTTACACCACGCAGCCACTGGGGGCCGACTGTTGTGTAGGCTTAAGGGACGGGAAAGATCGGTATAGCTTACTGGCTGTTTCATTTCATGACACTTCATCAACTCCTTGTGGTATATGACGCAGAATGACAGGATCACAATGAATGAGTAGACTCGGGGTACGTACTGGGACAGTCATTGTAATGCCTGTGATGGACCAGGTGACACCGGCTCAGATTTTATTCATATGTCGCTGGAAGTCGTACTGCCATGCTGCATTTTGCCTGATATCAGTCCGTGATAATGCGACTGTTCGGTAGCCAGTGTGGCGTGTCACAGTCTTGGATCTTGCGTTCGGATTGCGCCTTTGACCTGACACTTGTGTAGGGGTTTTTTTTATGACTGGACAGTCCTAGTGGGCCTCTGTCCAGGCTTCACTTTCACACTCAGACACACCACACTCGGTAGGACTCCTCTGGACGAGTGACGTCTTGTCGCAGAGATCTCTGCCTGTACACAGAGACATACATGCCTCCGGCGGGATTCGAACTCGCAGTCTCAGTAATCGAGCGGCCGCAGACCCACGCCTTACACCACGCAGCCACTGGGGGGCCGGTTGTTGTGTAGGCTTAAGGGACGGGAAATATCGGTGTAACTTAGTGTTTGTTTCATTTCATGGCACTTCGTCAGCTGCATGTACTATATGACGCAGAGTGACAAGATCACAATGAATAAGTGTGAACGATGTGAAAACAACGGTTGCATTTATAAACGTGGTGATGCAGACAAAAGTTGTGAACGACCATATCGAAATTTGAACCCCGATCCATGGACACGTTAATAATCTGTGGGACATTGTTTTCTTTAGCAGATGATGTAGCTGGTCGAGAAATTTCCTGCTTTTTTTTGGAAGTCACAGTTACTTTATCAACAGCCAGTTCAATACAGTTCACTTGTTCACGCCCACTTTTCAGAGGTCTTTTCCCCAGTTTTCGAAGTCTCTTCCCACCTGGGTCCTTCCTTTGGTATTTTCTAGCGAATATTTTATTTGCATTTCTGCCGTCGTGTTGCATGATGGGTGTTATTCCATTCCACTCTCAACCCTACTTGGTGTCTCTCGTCAGAACCAGTCATTTTCCCCAGCACTAAATGCCTCAGATCTTACACCGCCTCGCGTCTGCCATCACTCAGTCAGTGGCTGCAATGATCGTCGTCATCAGGTCAAGAATTCGGACTGCCTCTGATCGTGAATAGGCCTATTACTTTCGACAGTCGTAGTTGTGTGTGGCTGCAAAGTTCCAGTGCTTTTGTAGTATAAGATAACAGTAGTTTCTTTAAAGTTGAGTCTGCCGTGTGCTAATTATCGCAGAGACAGGGAATTTAGATTTATTGGACGACGGAGTATTGGAAGTCCGCGCCCCCACGCTGAAATATTGGGGCACTTTACAGCCAGATGAAGTTGGGATGCTCCCTTTCTAGTGTGCCCCACTTTGATCTTCGTGTGGAAGTGTGTTTTCTTGTGTGTGAGTTAAGTGAATGCTGAAAACCGATGACGTTTTAACTGGTCACGTGATGTACGTATAATTAAGAGCAGATTAATTTTGGACATGCTTACTGGCATTCATTTCTATACCATTTACATTTCCTTGTCCTATTTGAAAACGCAGGTATGAATTTCTTCACGTAAAATGTATAGGCGTCCCTGTGCTTGGTTCAGCATCACGCCATGACGATGCCTGGGTGAATCGAGGCATAAGTCTATGCATGCTTAATGGCGGTACTAGATGGAGTCGATTTGCTACCTTCATGTTCCTACCTCTGTACTGTCGGTAATGCAGCTTCGGTGCCTATTGTATAAGAATATAATAGGTAATGGGTTCGAGTCCTTTCTGTCCCGGTGCACGTGGGCCTTTGGGAGGTACTTTGTGGCCCTCAGACTGAAATCAAAGGTATGAGGACTCTGTAACTTTAATAAAGTTCCAGAAGTTCCAGTTCTGACATCCTCAGGGTCCAAGAAAAGTGAACCCAGATAAGTATGTTTGAGTATCGCCACACAAAACATGAGCTGTCTTTAGCTCTGCCCTTCACCTACTTCACAAGGCACTGTTTATCAGCCCTTTTATGTAGAGATGTCTTCTCAGGGTGTTGATATCCAGTAAGAACGCCAATCACTACCCTGGATTGCATCATATTGCAGGACAGTAGCCTAGTCTTAGCAGACTAGGGCCCGAGATCGATCCTCGAGTCCGTCTGTGGGTGCTGGTGAGACCCCACTGATTTCATCAGAAGTTAGATGTGTCCCATAGACGTCCAGGACGCTGTGTAGGAGAAAAGAGTATATTTATTGTGCCGAGAATTGAACCCAGATTTCTCGGTTTTCCATATTACTAAACCGAGTAAGTTAACTCCCGATTTTATTTGTTATGTTATGTGGGTGTGAAACATGGTTTCTTACTCTGCAAGAACCATACGGATAAAGGTGTCTGAGAAAACATTTGAGTCAGACATAGAGTAAAGAAGGAATATTAGATTGCAGAATTTACATGGTGAGAAATTTTGCAATTTTCAGTCTTTACGTAACATTCGTATAAAATCCAGAAGGTATATTGAGCGACATCTGTAATAAGGCGGGGGTAAGTGAGAAATGTGTGTGCAAAATTCATGTCGGAAAGCTTCGAAGAGAAGAGTACTTGGGAGATTGCGATGTGGATGGTAGGATAACATTAAACTTGATCCTATAACATAGGGCGTTAGGTTGTGGATTGGACTGCAGTGGCCCGGAGCAGGGTCAAGTAGCGAACTTTTGTGAACTCGATGAGATTTCGTGATAGGCAGAATAATTTTAATCGCCAAAGCATCATGGGATTAGGGAACCATGATAGTTCAGCCCGTAAAGTGTCTGGCTGTAAGCGGGGTCACCTTTCGACACGCACGTTTGCGTTTCTTCTTTCCACCTTATCTGGAAGGGCTGTGTCCCACCAGGCAATACCAGACATGTTGGGAGTTCTGCTTTTGGAGGTACAGTGTGTCCCTGTCTCCTGTTGAGCTTTAGAACTAAGCTTAGTTCTGAAGCATTGAATCCTTTTGGACATCTGATAGGGCCCGTGGACGTGGAAGGCGCTTGCCTGTGCAAGAATAACTGGAGCAGAGTCCTACTTCAGAAGCCAACCGGTTCTGAACTAGTCAAGAAATTCCCCGCATTTTTTGGAACCCGAGGGTTCATTGTCGCGTTTACAAGTGCCCGCCACCTGTCCCTATTATGAGCCAGATCAATCCAGTCAATTCCCCCATCCCACTTCCTGAAGATCCATCTTAATATTATCCTCCCATCCTTCAAATGGCCTGTTCCCTCAGGTTTCAGGTTTACATACTACATGGCCCGCCCATCTCATTCTTCTCGATTTTATCACCCGAATAATATTTGGCGAGTAATATAGATCATTAAGCTCCACATATATTTCTCGCCACTCCCCTGGTACCCCGTCCCTCTTTGGCCCAAATATTCTCCTCGGCACCCTATTCTCAAACACCCCCAGCCTACGTTCCTCCCTCAATGTGAGCGACCAAGTTTCACACCCATACACAACAACTGGCAAAATTATAGTACTGTGTATCTTAATCTTTATATTTTTGGATAGCAAACTGGAAGACAAAAGATTCTGCATCGAATGATAGCAAGCATTCCCTGACTTCAAGTATTTGAATTGATCCACTCTTTCAAAGGATTTATTATTAATCTTTATATTATGACTTCGTCCTCGTTCCGATCTTGAGACACGACCTCGTACTTAGTTTTAGAAGCATTTACTTCTGTTCCATTCTCATTACTAGCAACTACTAAAGCGCCTGTTTTTTTTTTTGTGTAGTATGTACGCTTCCTCCCAATGTATTAACATCATAAACATAACCTATAAGTTGCTGTGTATCGTGTAATTTCAAGCCATCCTGGTTTACCTGAACCGTCCTAATGGCGTACTCTAAAGCAAAGTTGAAAAATCCTAGCGGTAGAACATCTCCTTGTTTCAAACCATTCTTAAGAGGAAACATGTCAGACAAATTTTTGCGTACACGTACTCTGCTGTCGGTTTCATTCAGGCACATTTGGCATAACACAAAACGGAAATGTGGATATAAACTATTGCGACGGATTCGAACCTGCGACCCGGATATCCGAATGATCCAAAACCATACGCGCCGTGTTTTGCCTAACACTTACTTATAAAACCAAATCAGTGCACAAGTTACAAACATACATAAAAGTATGGTCTTTCATTGCTCCTACATGTTTCGGCACGTCTGTGCCATCCTCTGGCAGTTCGCACACCAAATCCGAAACATGCTAATGTAGCATTCGGTTATATAGCTGCATCTGTTTTCGTAGGTAGCTGTAAATTATTACATTACAGATTTTAGTAAGTGTATTTTAACAGGTTTTAAATTTGGTGTTCAGACTCTTTGTGGATGTCACAGACTTGCTGAAACACTGGAAGAACTTAACTTTCATGTATGTTTGTAGCTTGTGCAATGATTTGATTTTACATAGGCACCGTAGTTCAAGTTAAGCCTACAGAATGTGATTCTTATTCCGTGGGCTGTGTGCAGTTCGTGAAGGCACCCGATGTAAGACATAAGCGTCTCTCTCCCATGATCTCCGTTCATTATTAAGCCACTGTGGCGAACAAAACAGAGTGGCATGACTCTGGGGTCTTCACTGCTCTCATGTATAATTCAGGTAGTGGCCGGGTGAAGGAAGAAATCGGAGCTAAATAATTCTATATAACTTACTTTGAAGTGGACAATCCATTGTTAATGTCGTGTCCTCCTGTAATTTTGTCGCATTTGAAAGCAGTGTCGTAGTGACGCAAAACTGTCATCTCGGGGCACACAGATCGATCTCCGCTGCTCTCTAAATGGAGTGGTGTCAAGGCGATGTTTTCACTGCCCGTCACTGATATTTCTCCGTTCTTTACGAGCGTTCTTTCCCTTACTGCTCAGTTCATAACACGAGAACATAATTTCTTTCGTACACCCATAAAACTCCCCATGGAGAAACCAAGTACTCTTTGTTTTCCTTCCTTTCTACAATATTTGGTGGTGAGACTACTCCGGTCAACGCATCTTCATAATCTCGGAGATCCTTGTAGCGATGAATATCGAGATTAACGAGTTCTGGGGTGTGACACCGTGTAGTTTGGTAGGTGTTACGGCAGTTCCGGAGGGATCTGCTGCTTCCATCTTCCGGGTACGAGACACTTCTGCCCAGAAAATGAGGCAGCATCTTCCTCCTAAATGTTGGTATCAGTCTACCAAGCTATACGGCGTCATATCGCAGAAATCGTATATTGACATCTTAATGTTGTGGGACCAGAATATTTTTCACTGTGACGACGGAAGCCTTCCATTGCAATCTTTATTTTGAGCCAGTTCGGTGCAGTACACACCTTTAAACCATCTTTTTCTTGAGGTCCTTTTTAATGTTTTCTTTCCCTCTACGCCTCGGTCTTGTTGGAGGTCATTCATATTCCGTAGTCTTATCTTACGAGTGGACCATAGCTTCTGACAAAGCGAGTTCTCCACACAGTGCGATCTAGTGCTTCCTCTTTTCAATTTCCAGTATCCTCTCTTTTCCTTAAGGTCATCTGGTAGCTCCTTACGTCTTTTTCCTCGTCTTTCCGTCACCTCTATCTTTCCTTCAATAGGGTATTCTAGAAGGCGGTTCCTTTGCAACAAGCGACCAATCCAGTTAGCCTTTCTTCTTTTTATTGTACGTAGGAGATTCCTTTTCTCATTGACTCTTTGTAATACTTCACTTTTCACATGATCTGCCCAAACTCTGTACTCCATCTTTCACCAGCACCACATTTCAAAACTTCCCCAGATATTTCTGATCCGTTCTCCAAAGTGCCCACGTTTCAGTACCGTACAAAGCTATGCTCCAGATGTAGCACTTCACTGGTTTCGTCCTTAAATTCAAGTCCAGTATGGCGGTAAAAGTCTTCTTCTTCTTCCTCTTCCCCTTCTTCTCCTCCTTCCTCTTCCTCCTCTTCTTCTTCTCCTCCTCGTTCTTCTCCTTCTCCTTCTTCTTCTCCTCCTCCTTCTTCTCGTTCTTCTCCTTCTCCTTCTTCTCCTCCTACTTCTCCTTCTCCTTTTTCTCCTTCCTCTTATCCTCCTCCTTCTCCTTATTATTCTTCTACTTCTCCTTCTCCTTTTTCTCCTTCCTCTTCTCCTCCTCCTCCTTCTCCTTCTCCTTATTATTCTTCTTCTACTTCTCCTCCTCCTCATCCTTTATCTCCATCTTCTCCTCCTCCTCCTCCTCCTTCTTGTTAAATGCTGCTGTTTTCATGGATATCCTGACGTAATTTCATGTATACGTCTTGCGTCATCTGCTCTCTTACTACCCAAGGAGCTGAAATTATTGGTGGTATCGCTCGGTAGAATTATTGTGCCAGAAATGAATTTATGTTTGTCTTGTCCCTTCCTGCGGCTTGTCTCACCCGGCCCACATTTTTGGCTTAATCTCTCTGCAGTATTGTCGTTATATTGTGTTTATTTAACGACCATTTAGTCATTGTTGTGGCGAATCTTGACCCGGAGTTCAGGTCTAGCTGAAATGCGGCATTTCACCGTTCCACTAGACCTGACCTGACCGGGTCAGGATTCGACACTGCTGCATAGATGTCTGATTTCGGCACAGGGATGCGATGTGTTTTCTTAGGGCAGTAGAAAATGTAAAAGTCATATTATTTTGTGTGCTGGCCGCATAAGCTCTAATATCGGATATGTATGGTTTCGAGGGCCAGTTTGTACTCCAGCCGCCCTGTCCCTGATAAAACTGCTGGTTACTCACAGCGTCTGGTTAATTCATTCGTCCTCCTCTCTAGACGTGGTGGTGAATAGAAAGTCTTTTCCCCTACCGCGATTCGAATCCGAACGACCATCCAATATTGTTAACATGGCCACCGTCTAGCTCGCATCACGGATTCGTGTAGGGCTGCTGGATCGCTTCTGGAATTGATGTTTCCTCATTCTGAGAATGGCGAACTTTCTCATTGATTGGATTACCAAGTGTAGTTAAAGAGAAACTTTCTTGTATAGTCTGCAGTAAAGGACAGGCATTTGGTAGCCGAAGTTCGTACTTGTATTTCATAACGTAACTGAAGTGGGGTCAGTGGTGGTGACCAGTGGCGTTAGGGGATTATCAGTCATGAAACTGTTCATAACACTGTGTGTCCTTCACGATAATATGGCATCGGGTTTTATGGCTTCGATTTCATTTATAACCTACAAGTCTGCTCACTAAAGAACTAGCTGTGCAGCTTTTTCCTTGAGCTGTCGCATAGCTGTTCGGCTGTTTGGCTGCGTGTTTATGGACCCAGAAGACAAGCCATACTGTTCGCTGGAGCCTGTCGTATTCCACTACAATCACACTGTCTTCCTCACGGCATTTTCCCGCTAACTTTCAGACATGGAACAGCAGAAATGTCTAAATGTTATTGTTTGGAAAATGTGTCTAGGAGAATGGGTGCAGGTGTAGATAACAAAGTGGATCTGAAAATATAAGGTGTGTGATAGGTAAGAGTTAATGTAGATGATAAGATACGAACCTAATTACTTAGTCGTCGTTGAGATTAGCTTCGTCCAAAGTGTCACTTTACATTGAAATTCGAATTTTAATCAAACGTTATATTCCGAGTCGCTTGGGTGGTGCATGCATTTGCCGGTATAATGACGGTGGAGGTGCTTGTTCTGGACGCACTCATTCCGGATGGTAGCCTGTAGCGCCGCAGATTACGGTCACTAAATTTGGCGAAATGTAGGCTGTAAATCGGCGTCATTTAATTGCTGTCGTGATACAGGCCAGAGGCAGCTTAGGCAGCGGTGGGCCTCTTAACTTTGTGACCCCTAAAATAATTTTGAGATTCACTAGGCTCTTACATGAAATATGGCTCCAAGGAAATTAAATAACTGAAAACGAGACACACGAATTAGTACTTTTGAGGGACAACTAGTCCAGTACTGCATTTTTGTCTGGCATACATTTTGGAACTCCCATTCTGTGTTATCAGAAGGTGGGATGTTAACTGGTATTATCGACGGGTAACAGCGTGTCGCAAAATAAAGTGTCTGCCGTTGGTTATGACTCATCAGATAATAAATATCATAGTTCGAAATTTTGTCATTAGTTTAGGGAAGATTGTTAGGAGTACCGTGCCAAGTACCAAGGAAGATTGTTAGGAGTAACGTGCCAAGTACTAAGGAAGATTGTTAGGAGTAACGTGCCAAGTACTAAGGAAGATTGTTAGGAGTACCGTGCCAAGTACTAAGGAAGATTGTTAGGAGTACCGTGCCAAGTACCAGGGAAGATGTTCGGAGTACCGTGCCAAGTACTAAGGAATATTGTTAGGAGTACCGTGCCAAGTACTAAGGAAGATTGTTAGGAGTAACGTGCCAAGTACTAAGGAAGATTGTTAGGAGTACCGTGCCAAGTACCAAGGAAGATTGTTAGGAGTAACGTGCCAAGTACTAAGGAAGATTATTGGAAGTACCGTGCCAAGTACTAAGGAAGATTGTTAGGAGTACCGTGTCAAGTACTAAGGAAGATTGTTAGGAGTACCGTGCCAAGTACCAAGGAAGATTGTTTGGAGTACCGTGCCAAGTACCAAGGAAGAGTGTTAGGAGTACCGTGCCAAGTACCAAGGAAGATTGTTTGGAGTACCGTGCCAAGTACCAAGGAAGATTGTTAGGAGTACCGTGCCAAGTACTAATGAAGATTGTTAGGAGTAACGTGCCAAGTACTAAGGAAGATTGTTAGGAGTAACGTGCCAAGTACTAAGGAAGGTTGTTAGGAGTACCGAGCCAAGTACTGAGGAAGATTGTTAGGAGTACCGTGTCAAGTACTGAGGAAGATTGTTAGGAGTACCGTGTCAAGTACTAAGGAAGATTGTTAGGAGTAGCGATCCAAGTACAACCAAATTGTGGGTTACTGTTCATCGGCTGGCATTGCGGCCGCTTACGTTGACGTTAACGTCCCTCAGGCTGGCCCTTAACAACTTCCGAAATTCATGGGGTTGAACGTTCAATGAAATCGTGATTGCATGCTGTCACTCGAGGGCTGCTACATGTACGTGCAGATCAATCGAAGACTATTACGGGAAGTCATGGCTGGAGACGGGAATTGTCAAAAACTTCCTTCTGCCAAATTTCAGCGTGATTTATTCTAGCAGTATAGCAAGACGGCCAGAACTAAACCTTTGATGTAGTTTATAGTTCAGAGGAAAATGCCTGGTGTGTCTGGAGTGAAAGCGGTTGTAACAGGAATGTGACATTCAGAGGACCGTGCATCGTGATATATTCTTGTAATAAAAACCAACGAGATCAGGATGAAGCCTGATCTCGCTAGCAGTCAGCATAACCTGTATGACAAATACCAGTTGCTGTGTATACAGTACTAGACACCTGATGATGGACAGTAAACCTGTCCGAAACATGTAGAGTTCTATACCGAAATAAATTTGAGAAGTAGTGCGTCTCGTTGCTTTTTATTACAAGAATAACAGGAGTATCTTTGTTCTGGCAACAATGACGTACCGACGTGTTTGCTTGACAGCGTCTAGCGTTAGTTAATTGTGCTGATATTCAGTAAGGCGCTGCCAAATGTTTCGAAGGTAATAGAAATATTAGCTCAAGTTTAATTTCTTTGAAAGACCAGAGTGGATGGGAACTTAGCGGCAAGTTCTAATACAGATGTAATTTGCCAGATTTGGTGAAAATCCGCCAAGTCATAGCCAAAGTCTTTGATGCAGTTAGGTAGACGGAAAGACAGTTTCCGGCGCCATCTGATGGACGTTATGTGCTGCCATTCCGCCGTTTAACGTAGCGAAGTTTTTGGAGAAACTTCTAAGCCGATGTCTTGCTTCTCTCTCTTTATTTAAAACAAACATAAGAGATTTGAATCTTTCAAGATTTTTCGATTGGGCGCCATTTCCGGGTGGTTCCTACGTCCCGTGTCGGCGCCGCGATTCTTGTCCGCAGGGCAGGCGACAGCGGGTCGGGGGCACAGGGGTGCACTTGCTGCGGGGCGGAGAGGGGATAATTACATAATGGCCTTGCTGTGTTGGGGGGGGGGGGTTTGGTGTTTTAAATATAGTTATTTGTGGGGGGGTTTGTGTGTGTTTGGTGGGGAAAGGATGTTTCCAATAAATGCCAGTAGATGGCAGCGTTATCATTCACTTCATATTTTAGAACCTGCTCATTGAATAGTCTCAGCCCGGAAGACATGAAAGAATTTCAAATTGACGAAGAAAAGATTTATCAGGCCGACTTTGTAACTGCGTAACTGACGTACTTATTCGCTTTCATGCAGTACGTTCTTATCGTAACGTACTGCACTTTTCGCTTATAGTGCAATTAGCGTGCGAGCACTTTACTTTTTGTGTGGATTGGATATTCGCTGTGCCGGTTCAGCGTAGGCAGTATAGACTAGCTGGACGGCCTGCGAATCGAATTCTGGTGGTGGCGAGACTTCAGTACCCGTTCAGACAGGCCCTGGGGTCCATCCAGCCTCCTGCACAGTGGGTACCGGCTCTCTCTCCCGGGGGTAGAGCGACCGAGGCTTGGTATAACCACGCACCCTACATAGCGTCGAGGTTAAAGAAAGAGGAGAGCTATAGGCCTACTTCTGCTTTCCGCATGGGCCCTCATGGTGAATTTCGCTGTGTGGGTTGGTTAGTGGGAGCGGTAGTGAAATGGTTATAAGTATGTGGTAAGGTAGAGATAATTGTGTATTATCGTAATGCTGGGGAATGAGTAGGCTGTGCGCGACATGTTCGACAGTAACTCTGAGATTTTTCAGACAGATTGAAGCGATGCGCAGTAATTAATGGAATTAATTCAGAATATACGGTGACCAGTAGAAACGTAATAAATTAAGGAGATGGTTTGAATCTGTCAACCAATGGAACTATAAGCAGTTTAATTCCATGGGGTATAGGCCTTATTGAGAGGCTAGCAGAATCCGGGCTGTTCAGAAATATTTAACGTATTTTAGGCAATTCTAGGGTTCGTTACTTTATTCTCAAGACCCCGCACTGTTCTCTTCTGATGCTAATGAAACCAGTCTACTGGCTGCAATCCTGCTTTCTTAGGACTATTTTAATATTATTTTTTTCCTTCAGATTTGGAAACTAGAATTGTATGTGCATTTCTTCTGTCTTCCTTGTGATAGATATTGCAAGAAAGCTTTTAGCCCGTAAGAAGTTAGGCGTGTTCGAGAGGCAATGGAATTGGGTTTGTTCTGATGACTTGGTTTTCGGTTCGACGGATTTTGTAAGTAAAATCACTATGTGTGTGTGAGAGAGAGAGAGAGTGAGTGACTGTAAAAGGCCATAGAAGTATTATGCAGGGGTGCTGATAAGGCCTTAGCCCGATCAGGAAGGAAACAAACTAATATTTCTGTCAGAATGGCGTGAATTTCTGCCTTGCAGGAAAAAAGAAAATATAATGACAGCTCGCATCTCGATGTTGTTGAAATCACGCGCGTCCATGACATGATTCCGAGCTTGTTTCCTTCCTGGTCGAGTTAAGGACGTATCAGCACCCCGGTAAGATGAATGTTGAAGGAAGAGCGATGTGAAAATTTTTGAGGAACGTTTACTGACATGTGATGTACTGTAGTTTAATCACTTATGTCGCAGAATTTGGGTCCTATATAACGTCGGTTAATTGCAGATCCCTAATTAGTCGGTTTATCCAAGACGCATGCTAATAGTATGTTTCTGCATATGAGGACGTGTTTTAAAGTACTGTTGCATATGAGGAACACTAACAAGGTAGCGGCCATTACTGTGGCTGCGCAGTTGGATTTAATCTATTTTGTAGTGAAAATACGTTACATGTCAAATTTATGGAAGATAAAATTTTATGAAAGGTTTGTAGGTTCATAACTAGCTAAGAATTGAGGAAATCGTGCCTGGCAGTCGATGTTAAAAGGGGAAATAAAGTTCGGAATTAGTGGGGTGTATTATCAAAATGGATCAAACAAATTTGCCTAAGAAAATCTTCGAATTGAAGTCAGAAGTTAGCAGGGAATTGGGAAGGACCAGTGTGAGGTGACCGAAGGCGTGGAGTTGACTGCGAGAGATAAGAGCAGGGGGAAAGATGCAAAAGACAATGAGAAGAAAATAATTGGCCCTTGTCGTAAAGGGGCCAAGGTTATTAGAGTACCGTAGAGCCAATGAGCAAGCAAGTTTGTGTAGTAAAAATGCCTTTTGCAAACTTTACGTATTGGCGACTGGCTGAATGTCCGTCGTCAAAGAAAGAGCCCGGGCCCCCGTCAGCTGCACGGCGTAGCGGGCGTTCAATTAATGTAGACGGGTCAAGGTAAATGGCTCGTCTCAAAGGGTGAGTCAATGGAGTACGTTTTGGAATGTTTATAGACAAACGAATTTTGTCATTTATGGAAAATTAAACTTGTTTCATATTTTAATGGATACGCAAGCTCATCTGTTGTTTGGTAGTTCAGAAGTAACACATTTTGGCAGTTAAAATCGTTACATTATTGAATATAGCGGCAGGTGGTGTTGGGGACGCGATTTTACTAGGGTAATTACTTTTTCCATGATGCCTGTGATTATAAGAATCGCCTTGCTTGGTCCAGCAGTCTTTATGTTCGAAGTCAGCCTGTTTGAGAGGGGCAGAGGTACATTTCGCGGTTCGCGGCTCATGCGGCAGTTAACACTCCCGTCTTATGTGTTGGAAGTTCTACCGTGCAAATACTGGAACAATTTCTTAAAATAAGTCATGACATTTTCATCCCCCATAACCACCAGTTCATAATCTTTTTATGAGTAGTTTGACGAAATGTATATGAAACTGAGAAATTGTCATTCAGTAAAGCTATAAAGCAAGTGACCTTTGTGTTGCAGAACTCTATCCGACACAACCTGTCTCTCCACAACCGCTTCATGCGCGTGCAAAATGAGGGCACGGGTAAGTCCTCCTGGTGGATGATCAACCCGGACGCCAAGCCGGGTAAGAGCGCACGACGTCGGGCTACCTCCATGGAGACGTCGAAGTTCGAAAAGCGCCGGGGCCGGGTCAAGAAGAAGGTGGAGGCTCTGCGAAACGGCATGCCGGGTGCGACCGACGCAACACCCAGCCCCAGCTCCTCCATCTCGGAGGGGTTGGATATGTTCCCGGGGTCGCCTTCTGTTGCAACAGCCAGCTTCCAGCTGAGTCCTGACTTTAGACCTCGGGCCTCGTCCAACGCCTCGTCTTGTGGCCGGATGTCACCCTTCCATTCTGTCCCCGTCGATACGGAATGGGCATCATACTCGGCAGCTTCAGGTGGGCTTTGTTTCTTGGCCTACGTATTTTTCTTTCTGTCTGTCTCTGGGTTTAAATGGAACGTTTATTCAGCGTTTGTAGGATTGTAGGTAACTGTATTTCCGTTGTTTTATTTTACACTTCCTATTCGTCGTCGTCTTCACGATCCTCCTCCTCTTCATTGTCCTTGCCCTATTTTTCCTGTCTTAGTATGTGTGGCGTGTCCGGCTTCCAGCTTGCTCATCAGCTTTCCAGTACAGTTCTTTATCACCCGGTCTAGAACAGGACGACGCACGTAAGAAGCCTCTAGTCTAATCTTTCACTTTCTCCGAATATTGTAGCCAGACACTTTTTTTTTTTCTCGAGTCGTGAATCTTTTCACCCTCCAGGCGTCAGCACCCCTCTTGCCTCTTAAGCCCGAATTTCGTGTAACAAGTGCTTAGTCACTTAATTTGTAGTCCACAGAAGACATCCAGTATCCATTACAAGTGCAAGTCGCTGAATGCTGCGCATAAAATAGGCGTTGCTGCCTGTGTCGATCGGGAACAGCAGCAAGTGTGGCACTGTCACACTTTGTGGTCAGACTGCAGAGATTGTAATGCTGTAGCAGGTGGTACAGGGTGTACTGTGCTTTGTAGAGTTACAAGTGAGCCTCAGAATAAAAAGGGGTGCTGTAGGTGGAGTGTGGTTGGACACAAAATTACTCGATTGTTCTTTACGATTAGTTTAACGAAATTTAAGTTATTTTGATTAAAGACGTTCCGTTGTGTTTAGTGTTTACAATAAAACAAGCAGTTTATTCCGTCAATAACATGACAGTAGTTTATGATATTGGTATCTTATTATGGCAACATGTTTCGGTCTTTCTTAGACCATCTTCAGGACAACGTACATATGTAAATGGTACAGTCAGTGCGTACTTTATACGTATGTAAGTTGGCCTGAAGATTGTCTAAAAAAAGACCGAAACATGTTGCAATAGTAAGACACCAATATTATGCACCATTGTTGTGTTCTAGACGGAATAAACGGTTTGTTTTATTGTGAAATTTAAGTTACTTGATGTTTTTCTCGAAAGCCCGTCGGTGTAGGCCGTAAACGCCGTGAAATATCAGCTTTTGAGAAAACATGAGAAGGCTGTTGAGCCGCTAGAAGGCTAGACGTAAGGTAGGAAGTGAAGTTGTTGTCGGCACGGTGAAGGCTTGTTCTTATGGAGGTGTAGCTTTGCGCGTTTGTAATCCGGCCACTAGATTGGAGTGAATGGTCAGTCTAACCCCCGATCGATTTATCCCCCGGAGAAATGGTTAAGAGGAGTGCCTGTGGAAAACATAACTTTTCATAAAGTCTTGAATATCTATTTTTCCCAGTTCATTCTGCACTCTCACGCCCATTTACTGTACATAGTGTAGTTTACACCCCACGTTATTAGGGTGATCATATTGAGGGTGAGGTGGGAGGGACATGCAACATGCGTAGGAAGGTGGGAAGTGCATATTTTAATTTGACACCGTGAAGGTATGAGACCACCTGGGGGACAGGCTTGGATGGGGGGACAGTATGGTCCAGTTTGGGGCTCGTACTGACACCTGTTGTGTTGAATCATGCAAGGTATCCCTATACAATTCTGGACAGGCCCTGAGGGTGGCAGGAGGTTGAGGTTCCCCGAATATCTACACAGTAGCCACATGAGGGTGACAAGGTTGTCAGTCCAACGCACCTTCCGCCATTACCACACCAGGAGGTACCCTGGTACTCATTTCTGTCAGAGGCTGAGTCGACCTTAACCCCATGGTGCGGCCGGAAGGACTGAGCAAGTGAAAAATTCCAATGACGCTATCGGAAATCGAACCCGCAACCTTCCGGCTTGTAGTGCACATGAATCATGTGAGGTAGTGAAGCGTGTAAAGTTTGGTGATATTTGTTTATGAAACGATTGATTTTGGCAGGTACATTATGGGGGTTTGAAATGAAATGATTAATGAAAGAATAGGTTAATTTGTTGACATACGTAAATATGTTCGTAGGTAAATGGGAAATTAATTGTAACCATCAGCGTTTGTAGTCGGTCCCAGTGGCCGCGCGGTCTAAGGCGCAGGTCTGCGGCCGCTATCCTGCTGAGATTGTGGGTTCGAATCCCACCAGTCGCATGGATGTCTGTCGTGAGTGTTGTGTGTTGTCAGGTAGATGTCTGTGCGACGAGCTGATCACTCGTCCACAGAATTCCTACCGACTGTGGTGCGTCGTTGAGTGTGATCTAGAAACCTCGTGAATGAGGAGGCCCTGGCCCACAGGGGGGGCTGTTGCAAAAAAAAAAAATCCAGCGTTTGTAGGAGACCTGTTTCACGTGACTTCCGTTGCCACGTCTGCTGGGATTCGAGCTGGCAAAGAGGCCATTACACATCCAGCAATTCCCCAGGGATGGCTGCAGTACACTAGGGAATTCGCTGTTAAAGGTAAGGTTGCCGGCAACCAGGTCGTGTCTCGTACGCTTTCCCCTTAGGTGGCCCCACAGAAAAATCCTCTGCTGAAAGATCGGGTGAGCAAGGAGGCTAGCTATTGTCTACGTAGCGAGAAATGCATCGCTGTGTAAGTACACCTGCGCCACTCGGCAGTGTCGGTAGTCCCTGCGAGTGCTCGGTGGAGTTGACACAGACCGTTTGTCCGTTCAAGTGTTAATTGTGGCTGTGGAGTGGTTTACTGAAAGGACCTCGAATACGGACAGTCACGCAGCTTTTTACGGCAGCTGGCCTCCCCTCTAACCCGATCTTTTTTGAAAGCATATTTTCCCGCGTGACTCCCTGAAGGCCTAAGTGTGTGCAGCACGCCCTGCAAATATCCCTGACTTCAAACAGAATTCAGCAGTGCCTTGAAGTCATCCCTGATGATTTGCTGCACCACGTGATGTCCTTTGCCAGCTTGAATGCAAGGGTGCAAAGTTGCAGATGCAGGTCGTCTAAAAAAAAAAAAGGTTTTCAGCGCTGGTTGTTATATTGAGTCACGAATGTGACTTTGTGTCCTTTAATTGCACCACATTGTGCGTGTGTCACACGTAGTTACTTCATTTCTGAACACTGCCCGGTATTTGTGCCGCATTCTGAGTTGTACTGTTGATTATACTTTTGACATGGCATTGACGGCTGTGATTTTTAAGCCTGTGGTAATGAGCCTCATGGTTCCATAAAGGATGGGAAATTTCTTAATTTGTTGGAAGTCTCTTGCGTCTTCAAAAAGGACGGTGTGTATTACTGGGGCATTCAGAGTAACCCCCATATGGGTCCGTCAAACACAACCACTTATCTTTATTTAAGCGTAGCTGGCTACTTATTTCGGTATACTGTACATTCTCTGAACCACGCATCCTGATACACGTACTTGAAAAAGACCAACAAGATGCACCTTGATCTCATTAATTTATTCCAATTAACACGATACGATTGGAACTGAGTTCTAATCGTATCGTGTTAGCGGCTAGACACCCCATAGATGCATGAGAAATGCTGTATGCTGCGTGTACGGGAATACTGTATGCTGCCTGCACAGAAATAGCCTCCTGATGGTGAACTTGTTAGTTCGAAACATGTGGAGGAAAATTTAATTGGAATAAATGAGTGAGATAAAGGTGCATCTTGTTCGTCTTTTTCATGTATATATTTCGGTATATCAGGGCCATCATCAAGGAACCACTGCAGTACTTTTAAGGTGAGATAAAATGCAATGCAGTTTGTTTATGCACACATTGGGATCCCGTATGTTTTACAGTAATTATTACAATGTAAAATTGCGTAAAATTATCAGAGACTGGTTGTGACTTAGCCGGTGTTTTTAAAGTTACAGGTCGTCGAGATGTATATGAATAAGGTTCAAAATGTGAAATGGAAGTTAAAAGTATTAAGATAAGATAAGATAAATAAGATACGTGTTGTATATATACAGTATATCTCCTGATATTGTGGCCATCTCCCGGGTGAAATTGTTACGAGAATACAAAGGTACAATGTGGCTACTTGTGTCGTCATTACATAACAATTAAAAAAATTACTATAATTTCAGGTGAAAGTTTGTAAGTACAGCACGCCTTCTGCACATCACATACACGCTACATTAAAACTCACCACATCACTGCTCCAAGCATCACTCCGCTCACACTGACAAATCATAACTTCAAAGATTTTAAGCATTACCCATTTTTAACCTACATTTATATTACTTGTATAATTTTATCTGAAATTGTAATAATTTTTTTTAATTGTTATGGAGTGATGACACAACTAACCACATTGTACATTTGTATTCTTGTAATAATTTTACACTGAAGATGGCCGCAATAGCGACCGAAACATGTTGTGAGAAGAGCGTCATTAAAGTACGTCATAAACAATAAAGCGCATGTTGTTGGTCATTTGAACAGTATGGACCTGATTAATATAGGGAAGATGGGACACATTATAACAGTTGTTGGTGTTTGCTGGAACATATCGGGTTACTTTGCTTTGTCTTACAGAAACAGCGAGATGTCTCCCCTTAGGAAATTAGTATTGCTGAGTGTTTGCCTTTTCCCTTGCTTGATACAGTCTCTGCCGTAATCCGTAAATGTCTAGCTTACTATGTCCCTTTCTTTCTAAAACCTCCCTTTAATGGTCGTCCCCTTAAATTTGGACCGCGGTAGCACAGTGGTTAAGGTGTTGTGCTACAAGTCGGAAGGTCGCTGGTTCGATCACGGCTGGTGTCAGTGGATTTTTCATTAACATAAAATATTTCCGATCGCACTATGACCCTGGGGTCGACTCAGCCTCTAACAGAAATGAGTACCAGGAGTATTTCCTGGGGGTAAAGGCGGCCGGTGCGTAAGGCTGACAACCTACCACAATTCTGTACCGTTGTCATGAAATCTGGGAAGCTTAACTTCCTGGAACCCTTTGGGCCTGTTCAGGCCTGTAATGGGACTGTTTTACCTTTACCTTTATCTTTTATCCCTTAAAGCGACGTCGAATTCCTTCTGTATGTCCACACCACAGCATTTGCTCCGTTGTTTGATCTGTTGTGCCAATTCCTGCTTGGTATTAATGCACTCAATTTTTTTGTCTTACCTAACTAAGGGATTAAGAAGGACTGTAAGTGTTAATCCCTTAGACTGTAAGTGTTGTGCACACTTTGCGGAGCACAGTTTCATTCTTGCAAAGTGTTCAGAACACGTGTTGAGTTACGCGTTTATTTTCACGTTTTCAGATATTTGACTCGAGGTTCGCTTGGGATGACGAAAAATCTGTGATCACCTGAGGCAATTAGCATTCAGATTTTGTTATTGCTCGTGTTTATTTGTTGTTCTTTCGATACCCAATCAGACTATTTGTTTACAGCAGAACCTACTGTTATGTATCCCCCCCCCATCTGAAATGTTTACATTAACTTGCTGAAATCAAAATAATTGCCCCCTGGTGTGACAGGTGCTTCCATCCGAAGTCTTCGTCCGTGTGTTATTGAGTGACTATACATTCCGATATAGAACCTGATCGTAGCAATAAACAATAGGCCTCTGTATCATGGTAGGGATTTGTTCATTACTTACTGCTGTTTTGTTATTGTTGCTGTCACCTGACTGAACCAGTTATTTCAGCGCTGTGGTTATACGTTTGTGTCCTCTGTGTATACACTGATCACGACAAGGGAGTTAAGGTGCGTGGGGTTAATTGCTGCTTAATTTCAGAACGCCTCGAAGTCGAATGGTCGGCTGGACACTCTGGCCTCTTCATTCCCAGATAGTTCCGTGTTCTCGTAGAACACGCGTTGATTGGACCCCAACGCCGCGTCCATTGTTCCTACACGGAATCGAACAGTGGACGTTGAGTCGGCAGTCACTTTACTGACAGTATAATGACGGTGTGAAGCCTTGTGGGTTGTTCATGTAGCATGTTTGCTGATTGGTGATCTGACGTACGTGTGTGTGTGTGTGGGGTCAATTGCTGTCTTGATGTTAGTGTTTCTTGTTTTTTAAGTACATACAACACATTGATGATGTCGTCCCGTTGTGTATTTCTTATAAGTTAAACGACAACGATGGCTAATATGAACAGCCGAAATATGTAGTAATACTGAATAAGGGCCCAATATATTACATCAGCGGGGACCGCGGTATCGCAGTGGTTAAGGTACTCCGCTGCAAATCGGAAGGTCGCTGGTTCGATCCCAGCTGGTGTCACTGGAATTTTTCATTGACATAATCCTTCTGATCGAACTGTGGCACTGGGGTCGACTGAGCCTCTAACAGAAATTAATACCAGGAGCATTTGCTGGGGGTAAAGGCGGCCGGTGCATAAGGCTGATCGCCTTACCACCATCCTGTGCCGTTGTCATGAAATCCGGGAACCTTAACTTCCTGGAACCTTCTGGGCCACTCCAGGCCTGTAACGGGATAGCTTTACCTTTACCTATATTAGATCAGCACAGTTGTGTTTGTCGGTTAATATTAACACCGTAAGTACTTTACACTTTCACCTAGTATTTGTATTTGCCTTACATAAGTAGCCATATGTCACTGTATGTAACCTAAAATTCATTACCGCTTTTGCAACATTTTGTCAGGCTGACTTGAGCCATCTATATGGAATTCATCACGTTTGTATTTGTCGTAATTAAACAAACCACGTTTGTTCAGTCTAACACAAGTTTGTTTGTTGAAAGTTTCGTTGCGTTGGACGGAACAAATGTGACTTATCTTGGGTCAGTTGAACCCAGTTCAATCTCTGACGCCGTAATTCTGTCAGATCTATCGCAAATCATCCCATTTACCGCTCGGTTTCTCTAGTGGGCTCTTTCGCTCAGATTTCCGTATTAACGTTCTGTACAAATTCTACTCCACGCGTTCCACGTGTCTTCTCATTCCGTCTCACTTTATCTTGTCACCTTAGTAGCACGTGATAATAGAGTGCAAAACGCGAAGCTCTCCAGAAAGCTGTGTCTCAGTCCGTAGTTTAGCCCTACATTCTTTAAAAGAAAAAAAACAATTTCCTGTTTGTTCTGTGCCAGGTGAAACCGCCAACTGCATAGCGACAGAGGACGTGATAACGTTTGAGCTGCTTTATCGGCGTGTTGCACATTTCAGGGGCGACGATAAATGGGCGTGGAATATCGACGGTATGGTTATTAGCAGGGAAAGGCGTACTGTTGGGAGTAGACGCACAGTGCTCCTTTGTGTGCCTCGGGTCTGAACCCAGTTCTTTGTCTAACCCCCGCGAACGGTGGTACTACATGCGCTTTATTACCATATTGTCAGAGTGGCACCTCGGAGTAAAGAATCGGTGTGTCCTCTGTCCCTAAGAATGACCGTTATGGAGTAGTGATGTGCCCTTTTTGTATGCATATGCCGCGGTAGCATATTACTCGAAATGTTGGATAATATGAAAATGCTAGTGCATTACCTTACATGTGTCGCGACCGTTTTCTCGTTCCGCCTACTTATGTTAGTTTCTTCAGTCACCCTTACTCATTGAAGGTTGTGTTCGCGGATGGGACGCCATATAGTCTGGTAGAAATTTTTCGTCTCGGAGAAGCGCCTTCCTACTCAGGGACTGTTCTAAATTAAAAGTTTAAAGCAGCAGGTTCCTCCGAAACTGCGCAGAATTTCTACCGGATCAGACGGTGTCACGTTTCTGAAGCTAGTACCGACGACCACAGCAGCGGGAAAGTAAAATTTTACCTTTGTTGGGTGTTATATATAGCATATTCAGTTGATAAAGGTTTGTTGGATAAAGCAATCAACAGAAATGCGTGTAGTAGCTAACGAGAAACCTGGGGTGGTTTTGGTCATTCCTCTTGTCCTATCCAGCACCACTGTTTCTGATCTTGCGAGATATAGGCTGTTAGATTTTACACAATCACTGTAGCTATAGACCGAAATAGTATCTTAAAATAGGCCAGCGACTGCTTGTTTCTGGCTGATTTATTTACACGCGGGGTTGTCGGGAAACTCGGTGTGAACGTCCGGCGTTGGAAACCTAGTCTGTCCTACGCCACTGAGTTCGGTAGCCACATTGTGGACGTTGGATACGCCAAGTGAAAGCGACGGTAGTGCCATTCAGTGTAGAATTCAGAAGTTTTCTGTGCTGACCGATGTTCCAAAAGTAATTGTTATTGTGTGTCGTGTTTAGTCTCGAACCCAGGCACAGGACCCGAGAAACGAGATTGTGGACTTGCGCCGTGTACACTAGTTTGTCTCTCTTTCTCTCCCCTGTTCTGCCCTCCCCGTGGCCTGAAACTGGTCTTGTAGAAGACATTCTGGTTTGGTCGTCTGAGGATATTACATGGTCAAAATTACGTGTAGGAATGGTTGCAAAATTCGTGGCGGCAAGTACTCAGGCGCGGCCAAAGGGTACCGTGCTGGCTCCGTGTGTTACACTTGTGTTGCTGGCAGTCCATTCTTGTATTGTTTATGAACAGAGATATACTGTACCGGGGTGCTGATAAGTCCTCAGCCCGAGCAGGAAGGAAACAAGCTGCGCCCTTCAAATGTATGATGGGCAGAGGAATGGATTCATTTGGGTAGGGTAGGGACAGGTGGTCGACTCTTGTGAATGTGGTAATGAACCTCCAAGTTCCATAATATGCGGGTAATGTAGCTTGTTTGCTTCCTGGTCGGGCTAAGGACTTATCAGCACCCCTGTATATATATATTTTGCATCACGAAACCAGCCCGAAGTATTGGGACTTATTTTGTAAGTAAGAGGTTTTATGTTTGTATTATTTTCAACATTGTTGTTTAGTAAATCAGGCGGTTTGTTGAAATTGTGTTATATTTACTTGCATTTTCTGTTAGCTTCCACGGAAGGGGCGCAGCTGGTTTAACCTTTAGACGCCCAACGTCAACTATAGTGGTCGTACCGCACCGGTGACATCTAAAGTTGCATTTTATATATTTATTCAACAAATTTAGGTACTGAATATTTTAAACATGGTGTATACTCTCCGTTTTTTTTCTCTTAAAAATGCAGTTTGTTTCATAATTCTAACTTGTTTGGTTCTTGTATTATTCACATTTTATATACAGAGTGTGCTAAAATTAAAAAAATAATTCCGGCGCCAAAAGGTTAAGCATTTTGGGTTTATAAATCATTTCTACCCGAGACGTGGACTTGGTGTGACGACATGGAGTGAAGGTAACGGCGTCTTGATGATTGAAGTCTTCAGGGGTATTGTGACGTTGGTGTAGGTACGGTCATCCCCCTGTGTATTGGTAGCTACCGACAGTCAACGGCACACGATGTTCTAAATGGCACTTGACAACTGTAGGCATAACAGGAGTTTGTTAACAATATATACAGTTTTTAAACATTTTAACATTTATTGTGTCACTATTTGGAATACCACTAATAGTAATATTAAAATAAACAAGGTATTCGCTGTTTGTAAAGGAGAGACCTCTTCCCAAAAACTAAATTCCTTTGTTTTGTGACTCCCTGATGATGGTCATGTGAAATGGCCGAAACATGTAGCATAAATGTAAGGAATATATGATATTCTTTTGCTAAGTGTTGTGTTTTTCGGATTTCATCTTTATAATTAGGTATTGTGACGTGGCGACTACGCAGCAGTCACGGATCTTCCTCATCTTGGCCGGCTTCAGCCTGAAGGTGAAGGCATTACGTTGCTTCGATACGTCGGCTCCCGTTTACCAGTCTGCACGGCAGAACATTCAAGAATCAGTTCTTCATCAGCACCGCTGTGAGGACCCAGAGTCTCGAAATGTTTTCTTCTCTTCCTCATTTCCGATGTTCCTGAAAGTATGGTTTCCTGTCAAAGTGGGTTGTGTTCGAATTACGACTCCCTGTCTGCCGAACAGTTTACTGTAGCAAAGAAAGTGTTGGCTGAAAATATTTGGGGAATAGATTATGGAGTCATTGTTGATTGTGTAGCCTAACGTGCCCCTTCTAACACGTATTGACGCACATTTCAGGTTTCGGTCCGGAGCAACTGGCAGGCAACCTGGCCGAGGGTATGAAGTTGCATCAGGGGGGCGAGTTCCTGCAGAGCTATGGGGGCGGTAATGGAGGCAGCAACGGCCAGCAGCCACCACCGCCACCCCCTCCTTACGATTTCGGGACTCCCCAGCAGCTACACGCAGCGTCCCCGTACGGACTGTCGCAGTGTCCGTTACACAGGATGCAGGCATGTTCCTGTCACCTACAGCACTCCCCGTCCTACGCACAGTCCGAGCCCTCTCCTGACCCTTTGCGAGGACAACCCGTCCCTCAGGGTGCTCAGTTCGGTCCTCCCCGTGCCTTACCGTCACGTGACACCGATAGCCGTCCCGACACCCCCGCCCCGTCCACCATGATGGGGCAGCTGATGGGGGCTCTGAACAACAACGCCCTGCTGGACGACCTGAATCTGAACATCGAAACGCTGCAGGGAGGCTTTGACTGCAATGTGGAGGAGGTGATCAAGCATGAGCTGAGCATGGATGGAAGTCTGGACTTCAATTTCTCTCAAAATCATCACCACGCAGGGATACACCAGTCGGCACCAGGCGCCCAGGAGCTGCAGCAAGGCATCGGTCCCCAGCAACCGGCAGTATCCTACTCTACCACTGTGTCGACAGGGCCGTCTTGGGTGCACTAGCCCTCAGCGGGGCCCCCGGCCGGGCGAAGAGGAGGCTACCTGCAGCTCCCACGTGGTAAGTTTCACACCTGCAAGCTGATACGCAGGAAGGAAGCAAATTGTAACTATAAATTGACTTTCCACAACCATAGCTAGAGGACTCATGAGGTCCACCAGTCTTCTGTGCCATGGGGAAAGTAAAGTGGCCGGAGTGTGAATCTAGTTACTTACCTCGACGTCTAGAATGATTAGAGCGCTACCGCCACTCGCTATTCATGATGTGGTGGCGTCTAGGCACATTGCTAGTACTGTCACTGCCTTTCATTGCAGGCTGTGTACAGAGTAAATAGATTGAGCTGCTTAAAAGCCGTCTGTCTGATTACGTCCGTTTATTTTATCTCCGAAATTACACCACAGATGTCAGCGAAATTTTGATATTCGGAGGTCTTGGAGAAGGTCTTCTTCAAAATTAGAGGGTCAGTTTGTTCCGGTAAGAGTTGCATAAGTGCCACTGGATAGTGGTGTTTAGGTAACTCTAATTGAAATGAAGCCGAAATAAAAGTGTTTAAATTTTCCTCGCAGTTTTGTATTTTACAGAAAACTCATGCATGACGTATTAAGCCTGTAGATCTAATATCAGCGCCGTCTTAATCGAAGTGCAAGGGACAATAACTTGCAATGGCGTAGGTAGGTTTTTTTTTGCGCCAGAAACGAGTAATCACTCTGCCCCAACCCCCAACGGTAATTATGAGCTTTGAAAAACCACTGTTATTTATTAAATTTCCTTGTATTTGGCCCAGTATTTTAATTTTTTATTTTTCCGTTCAAAATGTACTCCCCTCCCCCACACAGGGCGACCGAACCACTCCCCCACTTCTCCACCCGGCTGTGCCACTGATCGCTTGAACCATCCCAGCGTACAGTGATACTTGTAGATTTCACTGGAATTATAACAGTAAGTCGAGGCGCATGTTTGTGGTATATTAAAATCAGCACTGATACAGAAATTGGATTTCAGAACCAGGGGTAAATGCCCGAGATCAGTTGAACAACCCCAGGGTATATCAGCTTTTGCGGCTTCGAGAATTTGTTGCTTCATGTATTGTTGGGAATGAGCACACTGACATCATAAGACAGACACTCGTGATAGCTGTGTTGGAGGGGGTACCGTTCCAAAGTAGTTGGGAGTTTTCCTGTGCCTGTGTCCAGTCCTTTGAGATGTTGGTCTGTGGCTAGGAAACAGAAATAAAAGCGATTTTTTTGTGGTATTATTCCATATTATTTGAACAAAATATCACAACCGTATCAGGACCAAGTGGGTTTCTGAATCACATTCCTCAGGCGTCATTACCAGGTGCTGATAAGTCCTTAGCCCTACCAGGAATGTAAAAAGCTCGGAAACATGTCAGGGACGCGCGTGATTTCAACAACATCGAGACGCGAGCTGTCATCAAGTTCTTTTTCCTGCAGTGCAAGGCACCGAAGGAAATTCACGCCATTCTGACAGAAACATTAGATTTTTTTCCTTCTGGTCGAGCTAAGGACTTATCAGCACCCCAGTAGTAACCTGTTCAGCCAATGATGCTAAGAGTCCACATCGCAACGTGCACTTAAGTTTGTGCCGTGTGCATGCTGTATCGGTTGGTAGGAAGAAAGGAAGCGCGATCGGCCAGTAGCAGGCAGTGGGTGAGACTTGTGCGCAATAAGTGTGTATAACATTTTTACTGGTAAACTTCGGAAGGCTTTACGCACGTAGCTAGACCTTACGTACCCACTGCATGGAGCAGAGGCCTTCTTCAGAAGCTAACCGATTTTTAAGCTAGTCACGAACTTACCCGCATTTTATTGAAAACGAAGGTTCATTACCGCGTTTACAAAAGCCAGCCACCTGTCCCTATCCTGGGCCAGATAAATCCGGTCCATGTCCCCCATCCCGCTACCTGAAGATCCACCTTAATATTATCCTCCCATCAACGCCTGGGTCTTCCATGTGGTTTCCTTCCCTCAGGTTTCCCCACCAAAACCCTGTATGCACCCCTCCCCCATGTGTGCTACATGCCCCGCCCAATAGATAGACCTTTAGGAGGTTAATATTAAAACCTCTCTTGGGGGGGTGGGGGGGTGGAGTGCGAAGAAGTGGACTGAATTGAACTGGCTTAGTGTGCAGGTCAGCCGGACCGTATGTAGCTCGTGACGACTTTTGGAAATTGTACTTATATTATAGAAAGTGTAATTGATATATTTATGCAGTAAACTGTCACTCATATCACAATCAGCAATTTCTAATTGCTAACTGTGATATGAGTGACAGTTTATTGAATAAATATGTCTGTTGATTGGAGCACAACGGGGATATGTCACTGAAAGGTTGCTGAAACTAGTAAAGTTTCCATCCATGTATTTAGAAACTAAAAGAAAAAAGTTAGCACTTGCAGTGCTAACGTTTATTTCAACCAATAGTGTATACGTCATAACATAATTATGAACTACGTGAAAATTAAAACTCCAAAAAACCTCTACAGCATCAAATTCTACCCGTAAAAACATTAGAGATCGCTGTGTTTTGCGTGACGGTTGACTGCATGATCGGCGCACAACGGGAATGTATTCACTTCAAGGTAGAAAGTGTAATTGCTTGGTCATCGTCCTTCTGTGACTGACCACCATTTTTGAAATATTGTTAAGACATCCTCTTTACATATTACCCCTCCCTCCCCGCCCCAAATTCAAGCATTTTGCCGAAAAGACACGTGACATCTCTTACAAAGTCTGCAAGGTGATTTTGGAACAAATTATCTGTTTTAACTGAATACGTATTTTGTTCGTTTCTCCATGATTAATAATTAAGAACAAAAATAATGAAATGATTTCATTTAAATTAGAATGTAATTAATAAAGCAACGCTTACCCCGGGAATAATTCTGCGACCCACAGCTTATATATATATATATATAAGCAGTACGGCTGTCACCGCTCTCCGAGTTGTGCAGGCCTTTCCGAGGATGACGCAGTGAAACTGCTGGGAGCGCTGTTAAACAAGCCGAAAATAAATTAATATATAGATAAGAGAATGAAGAACAAATAACTAAATACAGAGGTGTGACCGTAAATATGAATATAAAAACCTGTGAACGTTTTACGTAAAGCTTCTTGTGGAAGTGGCTAACAAAGAAGGTAGCCTAACGGTGCGGACTGGCACGTTATGTCGTATATTTTAAGTTAGATGAAGTATGTAGTGGTGGATATTGTGCACAGAAATAGCTGACAAATATGTAAATTTATGGTTAATAAAAGGCAAAGTCGTTTCTCTTCACTCCATGAAGTCGTAGGAGGGAATGGAAGTGGAGTTCCTCTTGTTCTTTTACCTTTGCACTAAATTGAGTGGGAGTGTTTGCTTCATGCCGTGGTCGCTTTACCGCTGTTACCCGTTCATCAGGTGAATGGGTGGACCCCAGATAGGTCCATGTTGCTTCGGGAAAATATTTCCTGCTACCAGAAAAATGGCCACAGTTCGTCGGTTGTCCAACCCATAGCCTAGTTACTGTACCAACTGAGCTGTTTAAAATATTCTACAGTCTGTGCAGGCGCTGGCTGCCTGTACAGGGAAGTACCCCTGTGATAGATGTGCCAGTCTGGGTTGTGAAACCGCTTAGATTGGTTGGTTGATGAAGATACTGCCTTCGTCTTAAGGTTTATGGCCACGCAAGGTAGAAGCGGGGTGTTCCTCTAATATGTTGGTAACATCGTACAATCTAACATGCTGTCGCAGTCCAGACGACCACAGTGTAATTTTTCGCCCCTTGAAAGCCTCAAATCTGATACCCCTGTTTTGTGTGAGTGGCTGCGTCCTCCCCCACTACATATAAAACCCCCACGAACAACCTGCAGGTTTAAGGAGCTCAAGTACCGACATCCATTACTGCAGTATCGCCTTCAGTGTGTTCTCTTGTATTCTTGATGACGTAATAACGAGGGGGCGGTGAACCCCCACCCCCCTCGCAAAAACTGTCATTTGTCCCGCATCCAGACGGCAAGTGGCACACGTGTTCATGATTGGACCACGGTCGGACTGGCCATTGATGTTGCTGTATCAACTGTACATATTTTTGCGTCCGAGGCATAGTGTAGAATGCAAATTGTCCAGACCCACACTAATGTTATGAGTCGCGACAACATCGACGCCAGATAATTGGCTTCTGTTGTTGATATACATTAAGAAGTTTGAACATGACGTACGAAAGGACGTTACACGCCTGTAGAACAGAGGTGGTTAAAATGTGGCCTTGCTTCGCTTGTGGTTGATGGCAGATGTCAAGACTTCTTCAAGGTTGGCCCGTTTGTATTATCATTAAAATCTTCGTTATTCAATCCGTATCATCAGTGTTTGATATTCTAAGTTCATGTGGTGGTAACCGCGCAACGTAATAACGATTCAGTCCCGATTCCCCTCTAAGACTGCCTGTCATATTTACATTTCATTAAATTGGCGCTACTCAACACACAAAACTGGGCCCGGTGATGGAAAGCAGCTCTTTCAGACACATCACCAGACTCGCAGTTTTCATTCAAGTAATAGAACAGACCCCGTTTTCGAAATGTTGCAATTTGAAAAGGCCAGACGACCAACACTGTCACTAGCAGTAGTAAGGCCTGCTGTCGTGCGGCGATATGGTGTCTGCTTCAGGCTCCTTCATCGTTGGAATAAAATTACACGTATGTGAATTTTTTTAATTCGACACAGTACGCGACAGCCACGTACTCGCGATATGCCACGTATGCCAAGCAATTAATGTTAGATTAAATTAGCCAGGACTGTGCAGTGCACGCACTGCGAATTGTACGTAACTGGATAGCTACTGCTACAGACATCGTAAACGTTTGGCAAGTATCAAACACGTTCAAAGAAGACTGCTTCACTCTTGAAGGTTGGAGTGATAGGGCGTCCTGAAACGTCGACAACGAACTGCCAACCAGTGCTTTGTAACATTCTAGAAGAGTGAAGCCTTATCAACTAGTAGCCGGCTAATGGCTCAAATAATGACCAGTAATGGCCATGTATTGAATGGCAACCGAATACTGGTACAGATAGTAGCCGGCTAATGGCCAGATAATGACCAGTAGTGGCCAAGTATTGAATGTCAGCCGAATACTGGTACAGATAGTAGGCGACTAATGCACAGATAATGGCCAGTGTTGGCCAGGTATTGAATGGCACCTGACTGCTGGTACAGATAGTAGCCGATTAATGCCTAGATAATGATCAGCAGTGGTCAGATATTGAATGGCAACAGAGTACTAGTACAGATAATAGCCGGCTAATGGCCCAGATAATGACCAGTAGTGGCCAGGTATTGAATGGCAACCGGATACTGGTACAGATAGTAGCCGGCTAATGGCCAGATAATGACAATTAGTGGCCAGATATTGAATGTCAGCCGAATACTGGTACAGATAGTAGCCAACTAATGCCTAGATAATGATCAGCAGTGGTCAGATATTGAATGGCAACCGAGTACTAGTACAGATAGTAGCCGGATAATGGCCACTAGTGGCCATGTGTTGAATGACAACCGAATACTGGTACAGTAAGTAGCCGGCTAATGGCCAAAAAATGGCCGGTAGTTGTCATGTATTGAATGGCAACCGAATACTGGTGTGAGTGGTGGCAGCGGCTGCTACCGGAAGAGTCAAGAAAGGATTTACCCTTCGAAGCATGAAAGTTATCAGAATTATATTGCTATGCTTCTTACAAGGACCATTTAATTAGGGGAATGCTGTTGTCGGGAAGTGATCACTGAGTACTGTGAGGATGATACGAAAGGTTTTGGATCCTGTGCCCAAAATGCAGAGCTTGACTGAAAAAAATGAGCTGAAGGTAGAAACGGCCGTGCTTCAAAGGGTTAAACGAAAGCAGACATAATATATTGTACATCGGTTAAAATCGCTGTATTTTTCCCCTCGCATCGTTTATTAGCCCTTCCCTTCCCTTTGTCGAAGCGCACATTGCCAACCCTACGCAAATGAATTAATCTGCCTGATAATCGTAACAAAGATGGAAGGAAACTCCCAGGAGACGAGCGAGGTCTACAAAATAAGACGTTACATCCCCTCTTTTCTACCCCAGGAACCATTAAATATTTCTAACACCCCACCCCCCCTCATCCCTGAACCTTCTACTTGTCAACGCGATTAAAAACAGCAGAGGGATGCAGGGAACGTGTGGGACGGAATTGCTAAATCTGAACATGAAATTTACTGAAGCGTAAAATCAGTTTTAACAACCACCACCGCCTTCTTAATTGTCGTTCAAGGATTTGCATATATTATATTGTCATAGCAGTGTTAACGTAAGGAACGGCGCCCGTCTTATCGTGCAACACAGTGCTAAGTGCCGACGAACTGGACGTGATGCGCTCTTTGTGTTTCCGTCAGTCACTCTGTATTTTTTAATAACGGTCACATTTGCTGAACTGTTGGGTATTAACGAACGCGATTCTGTGGCTTTTAGCTCTCCTACTTTATAATATGGAGGTTTCGTATTCGAATGTGCAGTGCTGGCGGACGTATCATAGCTGTCCCAGGTTAATCAAAATATTTACATAGTGTCGTAACCCTTTGAAGTATAGTGTTTGCTGTATGTACCACTTCCTTCGTGGGACTTGCAGCTTTTCGTAATGTTAAAGTAAACGTTAAATATTATCAGCATTTACGCCACTATGGTTCTCAGAACAGACGGCGGTTATTTCCGTACGCAATATTAAGTTTTTTTATTCTGTGGGGCAACAGCTCGACTCGGGCCTACGCCGCCGCATTGCTACGGTTTCTAGATCACAGACAGACAGACACACACGCACGCACGCACGCACACGTTCGGTAGGACTCCTCTGAACGAGTGATCAGCTCGTCAAAGAGACCGTTACCGACACAACACACAATAAACACAAGGGACGAATATCCGTGCCCTCAGGGGGATTAGAACCCGCTATCCCAGCAATAGAGCCGCCACATTGACTGGCTTTCGGAGACGAGACTACAGTCGGTTGCTGTGGTTTTATGAACAGCGTATTTTTATGTCGGTTGCTTGAAATTAGTGCTTCATGAGTTAAGTAAGACGCAGTCCCGTCTGTTGACATCCTTTCCACTTCATATATAGACATAATTTAGCGACCTTTGTAGTTGTGAAAGCATTGTTAAAATGATCTTCGGTGGCCATGGAGCTTCCAAGAACATATTGAGTATCAAGTTTGGTGTGTGTGTGTGTGGACATAATAACTGCGTCCTTCGCACATTGTAGAATGGTGTTCCGTCGCAATAGCACTAACTTCTGCCTTAGTAAGGATTCCGGAAACTTCCATAGTATAGTAGGTATAGCGCCAAGAAGAAAAAGAACAGTGACGTCGTGTTTTGTGATCAGTCCCGTTTCCTCCACAACGTGCACATGGCCTTTGGGGCCCCCACAGTGAGAACCGGGTTTAGTTCCCAGGGAGGTGAAACGGCCGTGGTATTTAGTTTACCACTGACCATCATGTAGTGCCCAAGTTAAGAATGGGTGGAGCTGTACCTATACTCCACCTGCATACCTCAGTGGCGTGGACAGAGGCTTTACCTTTCCTGTGTACAACTTTATTATATAGAGGGAACGTGCAGCTGGCGTAGAGAATCCAGATCATGCATAGAGTTTACATTCAAAAACTATTCCTCCGTCTTCGGTGTTACCCTCGGTAAGTTCACTTGGTTGATCGATGGGCAGTGGCGTGTAGCGCGTCACTCCATCGGTTGACTCGGTGGACAGCAAACGTCACGTGATGTTTATACTGCGCTTGTAGGCGCAGACATGTGCTATTCCTTGTGGCACGAGGTATGCAGGATGGTGGTTGGAATCCTTGGATCCTCTTAGGAGACAGGGATGTTGATGGTAGGATGATATTAAAGTGAATCTCAGGTTTTGGTAAAGATGTGAACTTGTTAGAACTGGCTATAGATAGGTTCGGGATTACGCCTGCCACTGATGCGTCGTCAAGTTCCAAACTGAAAGATTTCTTGAACGGGTAATTGTCAGCTGACCTGAAAGTATATTCTGTATCAAGTTATGAGTTCCATTCTTACTTTCCACTCTTATGAAGTATCTGTGGAGCATGGGTGTGGATGTACCTGTTTCTTCGTCTGTTTATGAAACTTCCTAAACACGTCCGTAAAAACAGCGTTGTATGATATTATTAATATATAAGATTGATTGACTGGGTGCGGAAGTAAGAGTAGTGATCATTTTATGAGGTATTACACCAGGATTTTACTAGCGAGTCTGAGGAAAACCACGTAAACGTCTTTCGGACCTTCAGTGACGCGTGAAACATCAGCTTTGCACCGCTCATGTGCGCTTTCCTGTTACAAGGGCCTAATGAAAGTTTCATGAAAATGCTTTTGCCTTCTCTCTGCTCCTTCTTCCCAACTTTGCCCTACTCAAGATGGCGCTCTGATGATTGATGGCCATGCACTTGCCACCTACATGCTAGCCATTAATTATAAACCTCGCCAAAATCTTAGCGCCAAGAAGCATGCCTTCAGCAATTTATTTTTTATACTAAAATATCTTTTTATGGGCCTCAGGTTGCTTCCGAATAAAAACGTATCTTTTTCGTGGACGTTCCCTCAGCTCTGTATGCTGCTATTTTTGTGCCCGCCACCTGATGAAACGTTCCGACAGTTCTGAAGGTCGCAGAGTATTTGTGGAGGCATAAAGAGCGTTTGTTTTTAAATGTTATTAAAGAACCGAAGAGGCATTTCATTTTTAGGTCCCGAAAGACGAAGAGTTCCCATGTTTGCAACGTGCTGGCGAGAGGCGCTGTCTCCCCCCCCCCCCCACCCCCATGGCGCAACAGCCCTAGTGGGCCAGGGCCTTCTCATTATCGTGGCTTCAGGATCACTCTCAGTCACCCTGCACTCTGTAGGATTCCTTTGATTGGATGGTCAGCCCTACGCAGAGACCTCTGAATGACAACACGCAGCACTCAGTAGAGATTCCCCCAGCGGAATTCGAACCCACAGTCTCAGTAATCGAGCGGCCGCAGAACCACGCCTTAGATTGAGCGGCCACTGGGATCGGCAGACAGTGGGGACTACTGGCTGTACGCCTACGAAAATGTTAAATGACGATTAATTTCGTGAGAGGATGCAAGTGTGGCAGCATGCTATGAAGATTGTTAGTTGTGTGAAGTGTTGACTCTGACTTTCACCCCAGAGAGACTCAGTTCGAGGGCTGTAGTGTACTTACCAACAGCGATGTGGTGCCACGAGGAAGAACTGGACATATGCAGATCAATTCACTTTCCATAACACAGTGGTACCCAAAGTTTGCTCCGCGGATCCTAAGGGATCCTGGACCAGTACCGAGGGGATCCCGGGATACATTTTTATATTGGCTGCTTTGAAGTTTGCTTATTTTTGTACATTCATGGATTAATTTTGACGTCCAATGGGCCGTACATCATAATATATTTCTATAGTAAAACCAACTAGGTGCGCCAATGTATCAAATTTATTTTATTTTGGAATGACACTCTACATGTTCCGGACGGCCTGTCCGCCCATCATCAGTTCAAGACTGTACATACAGCAACAGGCATTTGTCAAATAGATACTGCTGTCTGCTTGCTAGCAATCACCCAGTAGCAAGCAGACAGCAGTATCTGTATGACGTATACCTGTTGCTATATGTACAGTCTTGAACTCCTGATGATGGACGGACAGGCCGTCCGAAACACGTAGTGTCATTCCAAAATAAAATAAATTGGATACATTGGTGCATCGATTTGGTTTTACTATAGAAGTCATGGAATAACGTTTTGTTAAAAAATAATCGGAGCACTTCTTTATTTGGCGACATGGTTACGAGTAATGTTTACAGTAATTAAGGAACTTCCAGTAACCACGAAGCGAGCGACATTCATTTTAATTAAGCTCAAATCATACAGTGCGTTGTTACATGTGCTACTGGTATGTTTTCGTATCTTTCAGAAATCGGTTCTGAGATATAATTTTTTAGTTTTGGATACCTAACATCCGGACACTGTATTTACGCGAGCAAGGATGTGAGGATCCGTGGTTATTTTTCGTAGTGAAGAGCGGTCCGCGAGCGAAGAAACTTGGGGAGAAGTGCCTTTTTCGATATGTTACCATCGGTACCCGGAAAAGTGAGCACTGTTACTACACACGAACGTTTGGCCTGGCGATAATGAATGAAATGCGAATTATATCTTGATCTGTACTAAGCACACGTGAATAGTGACGTTCTGTGTCACAGTGATGACGATGATGACCATGATGATGAAAGTGTACAGATTGCTTATCTTTGAATGATAGGACGAATGGTAAACGATGTATTGGAACGGATTTGGAAGGAAGCGTTCATGGAAGTTGCGTGGAGTTATTGCGGTAAGTCGTGAATACCGAACGCCGTGGAACAATCCTTCTGGAGACCTTGGCACTTCGGGGTTGGCTACGCAGCGTATGTTGGTGTTCTTTACCGTCGTTTCGGGTCAACCTGTCCCATCTTTAAGCGTCTAAGGGTTGACCCTTTTAGATGGAAACGATAGGCTGTTTCGAATCGTCGGTAAACAACTACCAGTATATACTGCGTCAAATCCCTCCCGGCCTGAACTGCACCGGCGGAAACCTGACATATCGCTCTTTATGGAAAAGCTAATATTTTTTAAGACGTTCAAGAAATTTCCTGCTTCTTAAAAGCGATCGTGTTACAACCTTCTTCCTGGTCTTACATGTGGGCGCTTTCCAAGCGGGTTTCCATTCTTAAATTCTGTGAATGTTTATTGTATCCTCTTCATATCTGCATATTCAGTTCACTGTAGCGCCGTAGACTGTACTCTCCTAGTAACCTTCTTATGTCCAAATATTTTACTTGGCGCTTTGTATTGATACAGTTGTGTTTTTGCTGTATTTTTTTCAAAACAAGGAGTCACATTCCCTACCCTTGTGGAGTAAGTAATGGAAGTATTGTACAGTTTCGTCAAGGTTCTGAGGAACGTGTGTTCTTTCCGCTATTTATTTTGTGACACTGAAGGGCTCTCCACCGTTCATGTTTATGGAAGCGAAATTTGGACCCTCAGACAAAAGGATAAAAAAACAATTCACATCACTCGAAATGGGATTTTTTGGAAGAACAGCGGAATACACACTTTTTGACTGCAAGAGAAGTTAAGAAATTTAGGAAGAGTTGAAAGTAGAACCAGTTTACTAGGAACTAAGAAGATACACATCAAATTGGCTACAACATGTAGTAACAAGAATGAACAACAACAGGATGCAAACAGTAATGCTGATTTATAGACCAAGTGGACGCAGACGACGGGGAAGACCTTTGAATAGACTGTTGGGCGAGGCCGAAACAGGTCTATAAAGGCCTAACTCGTGACAGATGGCATGGCGATGATGATGATGATGATGACCATGATGATGAAAGTGTACAGATTGCTTAGCTTTGAATGATAGGACGAATGGTAGACGATGTATTGGAACGGATTTGGAAGGAAGCGTTCATGGAAGTTTCGTGGAATTATTGCGGTAAGTCGTGAATAAGAGTCTGGTGTGATGGACTAAACTGAGGTGGTTTAATTGGGGATTAGTGGTGGGTATTTACGTTGTACGTGCCTTTGGAACGTAGCTTTGTATGGTGCTGGAACTTGGACACGCAGGAAAGTAGATCAGAAGTACATGGAAAGTTCTGTAGTGTGGCATTGGAGAAGGATGGGAAGATCAGGTGGACCGATATTGTGTGAGAAATAAAGAATTATTGCATAGATTCAAGGAAGAGAGGAAATCGCACATGCATTAAAAAGGGAGGCTAATTGAACTGGTCACATCTTGCGTGGGACTGCCTTCTAAAACACTTTATTGAAAGAAAGATAGAGGGAAGGATATAAGTAACGGGAAGGCGAGGAAGAAGACGTAAGCAGCTATGGATGATTTCAAGGAAATGCGAGGATACCGAAATTGAAAGAGGAAGTGCTAGTTCTCACTGTGTGGAGAAGTCGATTCGGAAGAGACTGTATACCTGTCGTAAGAGTACGGAATGAATGGATGAATGAATGAATTTACATTGTGTGTGTTGAATATACGAAATAATCGATTGGTCATACAGTTACTGTTGCAGGTAATCCAATTACAGGCATAACATAAAGCGGTCGTCCTCGCCTTGTGATCTGGTTGCTGACTGCGGCTTGGGCTGTCCCAGCTTATCGGCCTTCTTTGTGACACACTTGTGTTCTCTTTCATACAGAACTTGGGAGGGAAAGCGTTAGGACGGGAAATACTGCGAGGTACAGCAGTCCGTTTCCAGTGTAGCGGTGTATGTCGCTTTGTAGCACTGATCATCGTGGAATAAACTCATGGAGTTTGTGCTGTCATTCGGTCAATGATAGTTTGTTGCTGAGAATGTTCGAGAGTATGGTGTTGAGATTTGTACTCTTCACAAAATATTATTAGGATTAGCATATAAGCAGAGCATGCGACATATATGGAGAAGAAGGGGAATGCATACGCGATTTTGACGGAGAAACCTGAAGGAAGGAGACAACTTGATAGACATAGGCGTCAGTGGAAGAATACTAATATTAAGATGGATCTTCAAGAACTAGGATGGGATAGCGTGGACTGGATTAATCTGGCTTAGGATGACACGTGGCAGGCTGTTGTGAAGACGATAAAGAACCTTTAGGTTTCATCATATTCAAGGAATTTCCTGACTAGCTAAGGAAGTTTTGACTTTAGAAATGTTACTGTGCCTCATACAGTTCGTCGGATGGATGGATGGATGGATGGGTGGGTGGATGGTTGGTTGGTTGGTTGGTTGGTTGGTTGGTTGGTTGGTTGGTTGGTTGGTTGGTTGGTTGGTTGGTTGGTTGGTTGGTCGGTCGGTCGGTCGGTC